>JAANMT010003645.1_pt1 | contig 10621 bp, 8 predicted proteins | sample 7279711 | NCBI WGS metagenome assembly JAANMT01 (sample SAMN14094538, study PRJNA606508) | bioreactor metagenome | isolation source: A lab-scale SPAN reactor treating ammonium-rich wastewater day 1 | place: Ireland: Galway | collected 2017-01-16 | reverse complement strand
GAGTGCCCTTCAGGGCACTTGGCAGTCCTGTAGCCAGGCGTTTGAACGCCTGGCGGGGCCGATCTGGCGGGCTACCTGATTTTGATGCGATTGCCCTGGAATGCGAGTAGCTCCCGCCGCGCGCAACCCGGAAGCAGGGTATAATCGCCTCGCAGCGTCCTTTCATCACTGGCCCGGAACCCGATGTTCGCGGAAGTCGTCGTTAATCTGCCCGTCGAGGGCACGTTTCATTACCACGTCCCGGCTGAATTTGCCGGTTATTTGCACGTCGGCCATCTGGTCGAGGTGACCTTCGGGCGGCAGAAAGCGCAGGGCGTTATCCTGGGCTTCGACCTGCGTGCGCCCGTGCCGGACACCAGGCCTATCGAGCGGCTGGTCGACCGTAAGCCGGTAGTCGGGGAGCGGCAGCTTGCGCTGGCTCGCTGGCTCAGCCAGGCGTACCTTGCCCCGCTGGCGGACTGCGTGCGGCTGTTCGTGCCGCCGGGGTTGTCGCGGCGCGGCGATGTGCTGGTGACGCCTGTCATCGACCCGGAGGCAATTGAGGCGGCCAGCGATACGCAGGCCCGCCTGCTCAAGCTGCTCCAGCGGCGCGGGCCGCTGCGGGGCCGCCAGATTGCCCGCTCGCTGCCCCGCCGGGGCTGGCAGCAGGCGGTCGGGCAGCTCGTCGAGCGCGGGCTGCTGCTGCGCGAGCCGGTGCTCGACCCGCCTTCGGTGCAGGCCAAGCAGGTGCGCGTGGCCGGGCTGGCCTTCCCGCCGGAGCAGGTCGAGCAGGTTATCGCCCGCCACCTGAGCCTGGAAGACCTGCCCGCCACCCGCCATCGCGCGGCAGGCCGTCGCGCCGACATCCTGCGCTGGCTGGCCGAGGCCCGCGAGCCGCTGCCCGTCGGCGAGGTGTACGCAGCCGTTGAGGGCGCAAGTCTCGCCGACCTGAGCGCGCTGGCCGAGGACGACCTGCTCACGCTGCGCGAGCAGGAAATCTGGCGCGACCCGCTGGCAGGCCGCACGTTCACGCCCGACACGCCGCCCCGCCTGACGCCGCACCAGGCCGCCGCCTGGCAGGCCATCGAAGCGGCGCTTGAGCCGGGCGAATACCCGCCCAAACCTTTCCTGCTGCACGGCGTCACCGGGTCGGGCAAGACGGAGCTGTACCTCCGGGCCGTCGAGAAGGTCATCCAGCAGGGGCGCAGCGCCATCGTGCTCGTCCCGGAGATCGCCCTGACGCCGCAGACCATCCGCCGCTTCGGGGCGCGCTTCCCTGGCCGGATGGGCCTGGTGCACAGCGGGCTTTCCACCGGGGAGCGGTACGACACCTGGCGGCGGGCGCGCAACGGCCAGCTCGACCTGGTGATCGGGGCGCGTTCGGCGCTGTTTGCGCCGCTTGAGAACCTCGGCCTGATCGTGATCGACGAGTGCCACGACGACAGCTACAAGCAGACCCCGCCCATCCCGCCGCCCTACTACCACGCGCTGCCCGCAGCGGTCGAGCTGGCTCGCCTGTGCGGCGCGCTGACCATCCTGGGCAGCGCCACACCCGACGTGGCAACCTACGCCCGCGCCGCCCCGCCCGGCAGCGACCCGCCGGGCGAGTTCGACCTGCTGGAGCTTCCGGCGCGCATCATGGGCCACCGCGAGGCGATCACCGCGCAGGCTATCCACTACCACATCCCGAGCCCGCGCTACTCCCACCAGCCCGGCGACCCCGACGAGGCGGTGATGATCGACCTGCCGCCCGTGCAGGTGGTCGATATGCGGCAGGAGCTGCGGGCGGGCAACCGCTCGATCTTCAGCCGCGCGCTCGTCGCTGCGCTGGGCGAGATGCTCGACCGCGGCGAGCAGGCGATCCTGTTCATGAACCGGCGCGGCACGGCCACCTACGTCTTCTGCCGGGCGTGCGGGCATGTGCTCGCCTGCCCGCGCTGCGATGCCCCGCTCACCTGGCACGCTTACCAGGATGCTGGTCGCGCCGGGCAGGGGATGATGGTCTGCCACCACTGTAACGCCCGCGCCCCACACCCGGATGTGTGCCCGGCCTGCGGCTCTGACCAGGTGAAGTTTTTCGGCAGCGGCACCGAGCGGGTCGAGCAGGAGGTGCGGGAACGGTTCCCGCAGGCGCAGCCCATACGCTGGGATCGCGACACGACCGGCGGCAGGGACGCGCACGACACGCTGCTCGACCAGTTCATCAGGCGTGAGGCCAATGTCCTGATCGGCACCCAGATGGTCGCCAAGGGGCTTGACCTGCCGCTGGTGACGCTTGTCGGCGTCGTCAGCGCCGATACCGCGCTCTACCTGCCTGACTACCGCAGCGGGGAGCGCACCTTCCAGCTTCTGACGCAGGTCGCCGGGCGCGCCGGGCGCGGTCTGCTGGGCGGGCGCGTGATCCTCCAGACCTACGCGCCGGAGCACTACGCCATTCGCGCCGCCGCCGACCACGACTTCCACACCTTCTACGAGCGCGAGATGCGCAGCCGCGCAGAGCTGGGCTACCCACCCTACAGCCGCCTGGTGCGGTTAGAGATACGCGCCACGACCGCGCGGCAGGCCCGCGAGGAAGCCGAGCGCCTGCATGCGCGGCTCACCCGGCGCATTGAGGAAGAGAAGCGCGTGCAGACCACACTGATCGGCCCCGCCCCGTGCTTCTACCCGCGCCTGGACAACCTGTACCGCTGGCATGTCATCGTGCGCGGCCCCGACCCCGCCAGCCTGGTCAGCGACCTGCGTCCCTCGCCGGTGCTCACCATCGACGTTGACCCCATCTCGCTGCTGTAAATTAGTCCCAGGGCTTTATCGTTCTCCAGGCAACTTGATGTCTTGCCGTAGCAGCCTCACCCCCAGACCTCGCTTATGCTCGGTATTACCCCCTCTCCATTCGATGGAGAGGGGGCGGCGAGACGCTCAGATGAGCGTCGAGCGGGGGTGAGGCTCGCGATTGTCAAGAGAACGATAACGCCCTAAATAAGTCCCGATTCCGCTTGACGGCGCAGCAACTTTCAGCTATAATAGAACAATAGTTCTATTATCAGTTGGTGAGGGGCTTCCGGTGATACGCATCGTCTGGGAGGCAAGCAAAGGGGACGGCGACAAGACATATAGGGGAGAGCGGGAGCCGCAGCGCGCGCCCCACCGCTGGGTGGCGGCCCGGCTGGGCTGCCGCCTCGTCGCCTGGGGACGCGCTCTCCAGCAACGTTTCGGCTCCATTGCCCGCTCAGGGCATCCTGAGCCGCTCTGAGCGCCGTCACTCGTCACTCGTTACTCAGCCCTCGTTACTTCTATAAGGAGGTTTGTCGTGAAGGTAGGGATGCTGTGGTTTGACAACGACGACCAGCGCAACCTGGAGGCCAAGCTCCTGCGGGCGGCGGATTACTACCAGGCCAAGTACGGGCGCCGCCCGACGGTCTGCTACGTCCACCCCTCGATGATGTTTGGCCAGCGCAATGGGGTCGCGGGGCTCGTTCTGCGGGCGGCTAACACCGTCCTGCCGCACCACTTCTGGCTGGGCGAGGGCGAGGACGCGCAGGTCAGGCCAGCCGCCTGATCGCGCGACAGCCAGAAGTGGCCGTAGTGTTTCGCGGCCTGATTGAACCCATAGGTAGAGCTGTGTTCGCGAAACACTCTAGCTGCGCCTGCCGAGCGGCTGGATCGGCAGGCGCTCATCCCCGGCCAGCAGCCCGCTCAACGCCCCTGAATCGGCGGCCATCACCCGGCTGGGCGCGAAGAACTCGAACTCGAAGGCTGCCTCATCGCCCGCCTGCTTGCCGGGCAGCGGCATCAGCCGCGCGGTGAGCGGCTTATCCAGCCGCAGCGCCAGGGCGGCCACGTCGAGCAGGATTGCGGCCAGCGCGTCCTGGCTCACGTCCCCCGGCAGCGGGATCGTATCTAACCCGGTGCCGCACACCGCCGACCAGGTCAGCAGGTCGCTGGCGCGCAGCCTGCCCCCGGCGGCGCGGTCGGCCAACACCGGGTCCTCCAGAACGGGCAGCATCAGCCCGCAGAAGCCCGTCCGCCGGAACTGCGCCTGATCGAGCGCATCGGTCAGGAAGGCGGCAGCGGCCAGCGTGCCCTGTTCCCCGAAGGCAGGCAGCCCCAGATGCTCCAGCGCCGCGCCGATGCTCCGGCTGGCCTCTGGGTAAGGCGCAAGCGAGAAGTCGATCCCGTGAAAGGCAAAACCGCTAAGCTCCGCACGGTGCAGGGCCGTCTCGATCCGTTCCGCCTCAACCTCGACCGCCCGGACGATAGCCTTGCGCGCGCCTTCGAGCGAGTTGGCGCTTTCGATTGCCGTCACGGCCAGGTCGGCGCTTTCAGTCGCCACGGCGATGCGCGGCCCGCCCTGGCTGTGGTAAGCGGCGGGGAAGAACGGCGACCAGTGGGGCACGTTGGCGAGCGCCGCTAGCCGCAGGTTGCAGAAGCCATCCTCGGTGAGCGTTGCCACCCGCCGGATCAGCTCGGCGGTGCGCCGGATGCGCGGCAGGCTGAGACCCACCTGCTTGTCGGCGATGATCACGCTGGCAAAGACGCGCTCGGTGTGCTCGAAGACCTCCGGCATCGCCTCAACATACGTGGCCGGATCGTCCAGACGCGCCGGGCCTAACCCCACGTAGTCGATCTCATGCACAAACGCCAGCGCCTCAATGTCCTGTGCCAGGTCTGCCACCTTGCCAGGGCCAGCGTTCGCCAGGACGGCAGGGAAGGGCTGCGTCGCCAACCGGACGGTCTGAACCTCAAACCCTGCGGCGGTGAGGGCCTGGCGAGCGTTGCGCAGCGCATCACCGGCAGCGTTCAGCGTGCCCGCCTCAAGCGGATAGGACAGCTCTGCGAAGGCGGTGACCGAGCGGATTCTCATCGGATGAGCTCCCTTGTGTGCGTGAGGCTTACGGTTCGCCGGCCTGCTCGCTGCGCTGCCGGGCGACCTCAAAAACGAGGATGCTGGTAGCCATCGCCACGTTGAGCGACTCCATCCCCCCGGGCATCGGGATCGTTACCCTGGCGTGGGCCAGCCGGGCCGCCGCGTCACCAGAGCCGCGCGCCTCGCCGCCGACGATCAGCGCGCAAGGCTGCGTCCAATCGATGCGGTAGTACGGCGTGCCCGACCCCGCCTCGGCCAGAAAGACAGCACGTTCTTCCAGCCGGGCGGCGATGCCCTCCCAGCTCAGGCGCTCCACTGGCAAGCGGAAGTGCGCGCCCATCGCGCCGCGCACCACCTTGGGATTGGTGAAGTCCACCGTCCCGCTGGCCGCGATCATGAGCGGCACGCCTGCCGCCGCCGCCACGCGCATTATCGTGCCCAGGTTGCCGGGGTCGCTGATGGCATCCACCACCAGCGTGAAGGAGGCGTCCTCCGGGGGTTCCAGGCGCGGCACAGGCAGAACGGCCAGCACGCCCTGCGGCGTCTGGGTGTCGCTCATTTCCACCATCACCCGCTCATCGACGGCGGCCAGCAACGCGCCTGACCCGCTCAGCACATCGAGCGTGGCCTGCCCCTCCGGGCTGGCGGCGTAGGCTTCTGAGTAGAACACCTCGGCGACTGGCACTCCGGCCTGGACGGCCTCGTGCAGCAGGCGCGATCCCTCGATCACGAACCGCCCGGCTTTCTCCCGTGCCCGGCGGCGTGTCTGCAAGCCGCGTACGGCTTTAACACGCTCGTTGTTGGAACTGGTAATCATGGTGCGTAGTGTAGCACGGCCTGCCGCCGAAGCTCAAACGGCCCTTCGCCACCCGGTGTATATGGCTGCCTCTGAGCTTTGGATTAACAGGGCGCTGCTCAGGGGATGGTTTCGGAACTTTTGGCGAGTCAGCCAGTATGATCCGGCTGCTGTCCGACTGACGCACAGCTAGCCGCCGCTATCTCCCGGCAAGACCCCGGACTGCGATTCAGCAGCCAGGGTCTCAGCGTGCTCCTGCTGAGGAGCGACGGCAGGCACAGGCTGCAGCAGCTCAGGGAAAGGCGTCAGATCGAGCATCTTGGCACGAATATAACGCCCAACCACCCGCAAAGTGGCAATGGTCGGTGCGGCCAGCGCAATCCCCAGCACACCCGCAAACGTTGCGCCAATGATGATGCCCAAAATGACCACAATGGGGTGAAGATGGACCCGACCACCGACGATCCTAGGGATCAAAAAGTTCAGGTCGAACTTGGTGAACACCAGATTGGTAGCCAGGACGATCAGGGCAAAGACCACATTGGACACCGGAAGATAAGTCGATCCCTGAACCAGCGCCAGTGCCAGAGCGATCAATAACCAGATGGTATGCCCCACGCTGACCAGGAATTCCAGCAATCCGGCAAGAATGCCCATCAACAGCGGCTGCGGCAAGCCGATGGCAAAGCTCAGGGTGGTGATGATGACCGTCACGGCGAGAGCCAGGATCACCTGCCCCCGGAAGAAGTCACCCCAGATGACATTGATCTGGGACAGCAATACCCTGAAATCTGACCGGTATCTGATCGGGCCGAGTCCCTGAAACCAGTCAATGAATTTGTGTGCGTCTGCTGTGAGATAGAAGGCAATAAAAACGGTGAAGATCGTGAGCAGCAGCGTCTTGCTGGCACCGACAAGAAGATTGATCGACTCGCTGGCAGCCGTGCGGATTAAGTCGCTCAGTGCTGCTATAGCCTCGTCGATGAGGTCCTGCCCTCCCAGTTCAAGGCCAGGTAGAATCTCGATTGTCTGCTTGCTGAACGAATCCAGGTGGCCGATGATATCGATCAGTTCATCACTCAAGTCGGCTACCTGATCTACCAGCAGAGGAGTAATCAGAATGCCCACCGGTACGAGTAGGCCCAACAGCACAACATAAACAATTACGGTGGCTAGCTCATGGGAAAGCCGCGTGATGCGTTCAAGTATCTTGGCGAGTGGAAAGAGCAGGTAAGCGATAATCCCCCCAATGATGAGGGGTGTGAAGACCTTGCGCAGAGCGTATACAGCCAGTGCAAACAAGACAAACAGAATGATGCCGACGACGAGCTTGATTGTCGTGTTCCAGAGCGGGCTTGAATCATCCTGCGGATCCATGTTCTTCACCCTCTATATGTAAGAGAAGCTCGGCTCATGTTCAGAGCGTGTGTTTGTAAAAGGAGGCCAATTGGCTTGGGCTGCTCACCCCCTCCCAACCTCGCTGCGCTCGGTTCACCCTCCCGCGCGCGGTGCGGGGAAGGGTGGCAACCGGAGGTCACTGGGTGGGGGGTGCTTCACGCTTTCACTTGTTTCGAACATGAGCCAGGGAGTTTATCTCCAAATTTTGATTCTAATAATAGCAGAATTATAGCGCCGATGGTGCGTTTGCATTCACGAGGGCAGGCCAATTTGAGACGGCATCCAGACTCCCCTCTGGCAGCCCGGGGACAATCATTCTGAGCATAAAGTTAGGTGGCGGGGCTGGTGGCATTAATCGGTCGTGATCCAGTCTTGGATGGCGGCGTACTTGGCCGGGCCTATCCCTGGCACGTTCTGGATCGACTCGATCGTGGGGAACGGCCCGTAAGTCTCGCGGTGCTCGACGATGCGCTGGGCGATGACCGGCCCGATGCCGGGCAGCAGCTCCAGCTCTTCCTGCGTGGCCGTGTTGATGTCAAGCGGGCCGGTCAACGTAGGCTGATCCGCTTCGCCCTCTGCCTCCGGAGCGGGGGTTGGCGCTTCGCCGATGCGCGGCACGTGCACCTGATCGCCGTCACGCAGAGGGTGGGCCAGGTTGATCCGGTCGAGGTCGGCGTCGCCCGCCGGGCCGCCAGCCGCCTGCAGCGCGTCGCGCGCAATCGCGTTGGGTGCAAGCTCGTAGACATCTGCCCGGCTGACCGCGCCGCTGACGTACACCCGGATCGGCCCCGGCGTGGCGGTGGGCGCAGGCGTCGGTGTTGGCGGCGGCATCTCGACGACCAGCGGCGGGGCAGGCCGCCAGCGCACGAGCAGCGCGGCTGCTCCGGCAGCCACCAGCAGGCCGACTCCCGCCAGCACAAATGCCCGGTGCTCTTCCAGCCACTGGTTCATGATCGTCTCAGCCTAGAGCGTGTTATGAACTTGCCAGCGGATTTCCCCCTCATCCCGGCGAGCTTCGCTCGCTTTCCCTTCTCCCACGCAAGCGGGGAGAAGGGGGTATCTCGCCCCTCTCCCCGGCAACCGGAGGTCGCTTGCGGGAGAGGGGCAGGACGCGCAGCGTCCGGGGTGAGGGGTGAAAAGTGCATAACAGCCTCTAGACCAAACCGTTATGGAACTCTGCGCCGGGTTGCGGCCCAACGCCCTCGATCATAGCCATCTGCACGAAAATGCCAAACAAACAGAACTGACGCAGAGGGCATGCTTGCAGTGCGGCATGAGGAGTTCAGATAGTCCACAGAGGACACCGGTGACACAGATTTGTTTTGTGCTCTTTGTGTCCTCAGTGGACTCAACTATCTGGCGGGCCAAACGAAAAACGCCCGGAGCGGCTGCTCGCGGGCGTAGCGTGTGGGGGCTACCGGATCAGTTGCGCTGATCCATCGGCAGCCAGGCCTGATCCTTCGGGCCGATGTACTCGCCGCGCGGGCGGATCAGGCGGTTGTCTGCCCACTGCTCCATGACGTGCGCCGTCCACCCGGCCACACGGCTCATGGCAAACAGCGGCGTAAACTGGTCAACCGGGATGCCAACCTGGTAGAGCACCACCGCCGAATAGAAGTCCACGTTGGCGTACAGGTTGCGCTCGATGAAGTAGGGATGGCTGCGCGCAAGCTGCTCCAGCTTGGAGGCGATATCGAACCACTTGCGCTCCCCGACCTTTTCGGCCAGCGCCCGCGAGCACTCGCGCAGGATGGTTGCGCGCGGGTCTTCCACCTTGTAGACCCGGTGGCCGATGCCCATGACGCGCCGCTCGTTAGCCAGCGCGTCCTCAAACCACTGCTCGACGTTCTCCAGGCTGTCGATCTCAAGGAACTGCTGCATTGCCTTCTCGTTCGCGCCGCCGTGCGCCGGGCCTTTAAGCGTGCCGATGGCCGTCGTCACCGCCGAGTACATGTCAGCCAGCGTGCCGGTCGTCACGCGCGCGGAGAAGGTCGAAGCGTTCATCCCGTGGTCGGCCAGCAGGATCAGGTAAGCATCCGCCGCTTCGACCTCGGTCTGGTTCGGCTCGCTGCCCTTGAGCATATAAAGGAAATTGGCGGCCAGGTCGAGGTCGGCGCGCGGCGCGACCGGTTCCTGCCCGTTGCGGACGCGCTCCCAGGCAGCGATGATGGTTGGCATCGACGCGGTCAGCCGGCGCGCTTTCTGCATGAGCGCGTCAGGGCTGGACTCGCTTTCGTGCTCGTCGTGAGCGCCCAGCGCCGAGACGACGGTGCGCAGCACCGCCATCGGGTGGGCATAGGTTGGCAGGAGCTTCATCAGGTCAACCAGTTCAGGCGGGAGGGCGCGTTCGGCAGCCATCTCCTTCTTGAACGCCTCCACTTCGGCGTGGTTGGGGAGCTTGTTGTGCCACAGCAGGTAGATAACTTCCTCAAACTTGGCGTTCTCGGCCAGGTCGATGATGTTGTAGCCGTGGTACTGGAGCTTACCTATCGTGCCATCAACCGTGCTTTTCTTCGTCTGGGCGACGACTATGCCCTCTAATCCTTTTGCGGCTGTTGCGGGTTGGCCACTCATCTGTCTCCATCCTCTTATTGCATGACTGTGTCAACTTGCCGGGGTGACGGGGGAATGTTTCCGTCCGTGTGGCTTGCTGCTTAGGTCCCAGATGCTATCTAGCGCGTTTGGATGCGCGATCCGGCTCCCGGTTGCAGCGCAGCGTTAATTTGAGTATATCGGGGCGGTCTATGAGCGTCAATCGTGTTAAAATCGGGGCCATGGAAGTCCACCAGGGCCCGACCTCTCTCACGTTGACCACCCGCTCACCCGAAGAAACCGAGCGCCTTGGCGAGCGGCTCGGCGCGCTGCTAGTAGCAGGTGACGTGCTGTGCCTTTCCGGCGAGCTTGGCGCGGGCAAGACCTGCCTGGCGCGCGGGCTGGCGCGCGGCTGGGGCGCGCTGGAGCGTCCGACCAGCCCCACCTTCACGCTGATCAACGAGTACCGCCGCGCGGTTGACGGGCAGCGCTTCTACCACATGGACAGCTACCGGCTCTCCGGGGCAGTTGAGGCGCAGACGACCGGCGTCGAGGATGTGCTGGATGCGCCGGGGGTGCTGGCCGTCGAGTGGCCGGAGCGCATTGAGGCAGCGCTGCCCGCCGAGCGGCTGTGGATCGACATCCGTGATGAGGGGAACAGCCGCCGCTCCTTCACGCTGAGGGCCAGCGGGCCGCGCGCGGCTGCACTGGTCGCGGCGCTGCGCCAGATTGCCTGATCGTCACTCCCCGCCGGATAATTCTCGCGCCAACACGTCGGCGATGCGCTCGGCAGCGTGCCCGTCGCCGAAGGGCGAGATGGCGTTAGCCATCGCCCGGTAGGCGGCCTCATCGTGCAGCAGTTCCTCCGCCGCACTGACAATCGCCTCAGTCTCCGTCCCTACCAGCCGGGCAGTGCCCGCCTCGACCGCTTCGGGGCGCTCGGTTGTGCGGCGCATCACGAGCACTGGCTTGCCGAGCGCCGGAGCCTCCTCCTGCAAGCCGCCTGAGTCGGTGATGACGAGCGCTGACTGGTTCATGAGGTGCGCAAACCC
>JAANMT010003640.1_pt1 | contig 10628 bp, 10 predicted proteins | sample 7279711 | NCBI WGS metagenome assembly JAANMT01 (sample SAMN14094538, study PRJNA606508) | bioreactor metagenome | isolation source: A lab-scale SPAN reactor treating ammonium-rich wastewater day 1 | place: Ireland: Galway | collected 2017-01-16 | reverse complement strand
CGGAAGTCGTCCACGCGCTGGCCGATCAGCACGGGCTTGCCGAGCGCGGCCGGTTCGAGCGGGTCCGAGCCGTACAGGTCGAAGAACGAGCGACCGACGACGACGAGGTCGGCCAGCGCGTAGGCCGAGCGGAGTTCGCCGATGGTGTCGAGGAGATACCAGCGCGGGGGCGTCTCCGTGCGCGCGCCGGGCTGCGAACGGCGCACGCATCCCGGCAGCGCGGCCGCGGCCTCGTCGAAGCGTTCCGGCTTGCGCGGCGCGCACAGGAGTTGGACGTGTTCCCCGTGGAACGCTCGCTCGCACGCCGAGCGGAGCAGGGCTTCCTCCCCGGGTCCGGTGCTGCCCGCGACGATGAGCGGGCGAGCGCGGTCGATGCCCAGCTCGCGCGCGAGGGCGCCCGCTCCTTCCGGCTCGCCGACGCGGGCCGAGTCGAACTTCATCGAGCCGGTGACGTGCACGCGCTCCGGTGGCGTGCCCATCGCGCAGAAACGCTCCGCGTAGGTCTCGTCCTGCACACACGCGAAAGCGAGCGCGCGGAAACTCGCGCCGATGAACGGTCGGATGCGCCGGTAGCCCCGGAACGAGCGGTCGCTCAGCCGCCCGTTCACGACGCCGATGGGGATGCCGCGCCCGACGCACTCGCGCACGAAGTTCGGCCAGAGTTCCAGCTCGACGAGAGCGACAGCGTCCGGCCGCACCGCGTCGAGAAAGCGGCGCACCGCGCCGGAGGCGTCCAGCGGGTATCGCACCACGAGGTGCCGCCCGCCGAAGAGTTCGCGGGCGCGGGCGATGCCCGTGTCGGTCGAGGCCGACACCACGACTTCCGCCCGCTCGGCCACCAGCGGCACGAACTCGCGCACGGCGTTCACCTCGCCGACCGAGACGGCGTGCACGAGCACGCGCGGGCGCGAGGCGCCGGACCGGGGGGGGGGAGGTCGAGGGCGAAGCGCTCACGCCAGCCGCCCCTGGTCTTGCGTGTCCACCACGGGACGGTCGCGCCGGCGACGACGAGATAGGCGAGGTCGAGGGCGTTCAGCGGCGGCCTCCGCTCGGGCGACGGGTGAATGGGCGGGCCGGGACTCGAACCCGGGACCCTTCGCGTGTAAGGCGAATGCTCTGGCCAACTGAGCTACCCGCCCGGGCCGGGAAGGGTAGGGCGGGGAAGGCCTGCCATCTCAGCAGCCTTCGTTGTAGGCGTTGAGATACGCCAGAAGGTCGGCAGTATTCACGATGCCGTCGCCGTTGAAGTCGGCGTCCGGGTGCCCGTCGGACCACTGGTTGAGGAAGGCGATGAAGTCGAGCGTGTTCACATCGCCGTCGAGGTTCCAGTCCGACGGGCAGCGGACGGTGACGGTGATCGTGCCCCAGCCTCGCGTGCCGGGGTCGCGCATCCAGCGTGAGGCGAGCAGGACTTCGGCGCTCTGGCCCGCGGCGTCGGGGGGGGGAGAGAACACGGCGTGAACCTGTTCGCTCTGGGCTGGCGCGAGTTCAGCCGTCTGCACCGGGTCGGCGGCAGCGGGCCACGGGGAGTCTTCAACACCGGGCAGGAGCGAGGCCGGGAGATGCCCCGAGTTCGTCACCGTGAATGGGACGGGTGTGTCCGTCCCGGCGCGAATGAACACCTCCGGCGCGCCCGGCGCGACGGTGATGCCGCTCTCGTGCGCGAGCGAGACGCGAGGATCCGTGCCCGCGTCCGGTCCCCAGACGACCTTCCACCGCGACTGATCCGACCTGAGGTTGAGGTCGAAGAACTCGACCAGCAAACGACGCGTGAGCTCGAGCTGCTGGGCGCGCGGGAGTGAGCCGCTGTCGCAGAAGATCACGGAAGAGTCCATGAAGCCGCAGTGCGAGCCGCCGATGATCATCGGCAGTTGCTTGGGCGCGTTGCCGGCGTTGTACATGGGAATCTGGTGCTGCCCGGGCGGGGTGATGGCGTCCTGCGAGCCGGCGATGAGCGAGATGGGGATGGTGAGATCGTCCATCACGGCGATTGCGCTTGGTGATGTCTCGGCCGCGGCGAGGTTCGCCAACGCGCGAACGCGTGCATCGCGTCCCGCGGCGAGGATGCTCGCGCCGCCGCCCATCGAGTGCCCGGAGAGTCCGTATCCGGCATCGATATCGAGCGCGGTGTGGTACGGCGAGTTCGGGTCGGCGCTCGCGGTTTCGAGCCACGTGAGGCAGTAGAGCAGGTCGTCGGCGTACTTCGAGTGATTAGGCGAGAAGCCCGTGTACGACTCGGTGGCGATCGCAAAGTAACCGTGCGTGGCGAGGTGCCGAAGCGTCGAGTCGTACATCGTCGGCTGCTGGAGGAATCCATGCCCGAACGAGACGGCTTGGTACGGAGCGCCGGAAGGATCGAACGGCGTGTTGTTGCCGGCCGCGGTCGACGGGTAGTAGAGCAACGCCGTGAAGGTCGTGGCGTCCGGGCGCGTGACGGTCACGCGCGTGCGGCCGGCGGGGAACGGGCCGGGCGCACCCGCATCGTCCGAGGCGGGGCAGGGTTCCGCTCCCGTGACCAGTGTGAGCACGACGAAGCCGAGGATCGTTGCACGCATGATGAATCTCTCCGATACGAAAGGCTGAACAGTGTGCCAGGAGATTGTCGCACACGGAGGGGTACTGTTCCAGCGCGGAATGCGGGATTCGCGCGAGACACATGCCGTGCGACGAATCGTGCGAAACGGGCAGAACGGATGAAGTCGTCCGTGCACACCGGCGCTTCATAGACTGCCGATGCAGCATTTCGCACGCCATGCGTGGCATCGGGAGGGCTGCCGCAGGGAAGAACGGGCCATGAACACGCGCGCAAAGCACGTCGAATCCGTCCTCCCCACCCCGCCCATGCACTGGGTCGGCGATGGGTTCCCGGTCAGTTCCGTCATCTCGCCGCACGCCGTCGGCTCGCGGCTCAGCCCGTTCGTTCTCATGGACTACGCACCGCCCGTGCGCTTCGAGCCTTCCGACCGGCCGCGCGGCGTGGACGCGCACCCCCACCGCGGCTTCGAGACTGTCACCGTCGTCTTCCAGGGCGAACTCGAACACCGTGACTCGGCCGGCAACAGCGGGCGCATCGGCCCCGGCGACGTCCAGTGGATGACGGCCGGCGCGGGCGTGCTGCACGAGGAGAAGCACTCGCGCGAGTTCACCCACCGCGGCGGCGCGTTTGAGGTCGTCCAACTCTGGGTGAACCTGCCCGCGAAACACAAGATGACCCCGCCGCGATACCAGGAACTGCCGGCGAGCGCAATCCCGAGCGTGCAACTGCCCGGCGACGCAGGCACGGCTCGCGTCATCGCCGGCGACTTCGCCGGCGTGCGCGGCCCGGCGGCGACGGTGACGCCCGTCGTCCTCTGGGACGTGCGATTGCGCGCCGGCGCGCGCGCGGAGTTGCCCATCCCCGAAGGCCACAACGCGGCCTTCTTCGTGCGGAGCGGATCGGTGGGCGTTGCGGGCGAGCGCGATGTGTCGGCGGGCGAACTCGCCCTGCTCTCACGGGCTGGCGCCGGCGCGGCAGTCGAATCGGCCGACGGCGCAGACCTGCTCGTCCTCGCCGGCGAGCCGATCGACGAGCCGGTCGTCGCCTACGGCCCGTTCGTGATGAACACGGCCGAAGAAATCCAGCAGGCCGTCGCCGACGTGCGGGCGGGAAGGTTCGGAAGGCTGTGAAGAAAGGACGCGCCCGGTCACCGCCGCCGGGCGCGCCGATCTCAGGGGGCGGCAGGGTTGATCGCAAAGGAGTCGCCATGTCATACAAGTACCGCCGTCTCGACAAGAACGATGCCGCCGTCCTTCTCGTGGACCATCAGTCCGGGCTGTGCAACATCGTGCACGACTGGTCCACGGACGAGTTCCGCAACAACGTGCTCGCGTTGGGCGCGTGCGCGAAGTATTTTCGCCTGCCGACCGTTCTGACGACCAGTTTCGAGGACGGTCCCAACGGGCCGCTCATGCCCGAACTCAAGGAGATGTTCCCGGATGCCCCGTACATTGCGCGCCCGGGCAACATCAACGCATGGGACAACGAGGACTTCGTGCGCGCCGTGCGCGCGACAGGGAAGAAGCAGCTGGTCATCGCGGGCGTGGTGACCGAGGTGTGTGTCGCGTTCCCAGCGCTCTCGGCGGCGGAAGAGGGGTTTGAGGTCTTCGTGGTGGCGGATGCCTCCGGCACGTTCAACGAGGTGACGCGACACGCCGCGTGGATGCGCATGCAGGCTGCGGGAGTGCAGATGATGACCTGGTTCGGAGTGGCGTGCGAGTTGCACCGCGACTGGCGCAACGACGTCGAGGGACTCGCCCGCCTCTTCTCGAACCACCTGCCTGCGTACCGGAATTTGATCACCAGCCATAGCGGACGCCCGTAGGCAGGGCACGGCTACCCGCCCTGTTCGGCGTTGGCTGTGTAGGCTTTGGCATGGCCAGGACGTGCCGCGTCGGCGGCGTGGAGATCGGGGCTGGGCGGCGGCTCGCGGTGATCGCGGGGCCGTGCGTGCTTGAGTCGTTCGAGTTGGGGCTGCGCGTGGGGGAGACGGTGCGCGAGGCTTGCGAGGGCCTCGGCCTCGGGTACGTTTTCAAGGCGTCGTTCGATAAGGCGAACCGTTCGAGCGTGTCGTCCGCGCGCGGGCCGGGGTTGCAGGCCGGGCTGGAGGCGCTGACACGGCTGCGCGATCGGCTCGGCGTGCCGGTGACAACGGACGTGCACCTGCCCGAGCAGGCCGAGCCCGCGGCGCAGGCGGTTGACCTGCTGCAGGTGCCGGCGTTCCTGTGCCGGCAGAGCGACCTGCTCGCGGCCGTGGGCGAGTCCGCGGCCCGGCACGGGCGGGGGGTGAACGTGAAGAAGGGGCAGTTCCTCTCGCCGGCCGAGATGCTCGGGCCGGTGCGGAAACTCGCGGCCGCACGATGCGCGAACGTGATGCTCACCGAGCGGGGCACGTTCTTCGGCTATCACCGGCTGGTGAACGACTTCATCGGCGTGGGCGACCTGATCGAACTGCCCGCGGAGGGGGGGGCGCCGCCCGTGTGCTTCGACGTGACACACTCGACGCAACTGCCCGGCGCGGGCGAGCAGACGGGCGGCCGCCCCGAGCGGGCGCCGCTGCTGGCGCGGGCCGCGGCGGCGGCCGGAGTTCATGCGCTGTTCCTGGAGTGCCACCCGGAGCCGGCGAAAGGGGCGAGCGACTCGGCGACGATGCTCTCGCTGGAGCGGGTGCCGGAACTCTTGCGCGCGGCGGCACGGGTGCGCGAGGCGATCGAGGGGGGGGGCAGCGGAGCGAGCGAAAGGAAAACCGCTCTCTCACGGTCGCGGCCCGTTGAGTAGTCGCGGCTCGTTGAGGAGCGCTGACGCTTTTCGTCGGCTCGCTCGCTGGTGCCGGGTCAGTTGTTGGACGACGCCCTGGGGAGCCAGACGGGTCGGGGTGCGCCCGGGTCGGAAGGATCCACGTGGACGCGGCGGCCCTGGAAGACGACCGTGCCGTGGGCAACGGAGAAAAGCGTATCGTCGGTACCGCGGCGGACGTTGAATCCGGGCTGGAACTTCGTGCCGCGCTGGCGGATGATGACCGAGCCGGGCTTGGCGGTTTCACCGCCGTAGAGCTTGACGCCGAGGTACTGGGGGTTGGAGTCGCGCCCGTTCTTGGTCGAGCCTTGACCCTTTTTATGTGCCATGGCGAAGCCCTCTGCGTGCTGCCCGCGGGTGTCCGGCCCGCGGGACGGGGAGGATAGGCGCGGCGTTACCGCATGATCCAGCGGCGGTTGACCTCGGTCAGCGGGCGGGATTTCTGGAGTTCGAGCCGGAGATCGCCCGGAACGGCGTAGGCGAGCATGAGGGTCTTGCGGAAGACGAGTCGGCGTTCCTGGCCCGTGCGGGGGTCGATGAGGGTGATGGTCTCGTTCTCGCCGCTGAAGCCGGCGGCGAAGACCTTGACCTCGTCGATCTTCAGGTCGTTGGCGGGCCAGATCACGACGCCGTGGCGAGCGTTCTCGACGCCCTGCTGGATGCGACCGATGATGGCGATCTGGTCTTCGAGCAGCGGGTCGCGCAAACGGGCCATGATGTCGCGCGTGGCGATCTCCGGAACCCCGACGCCGGAGAGAAGAACCTCGCCCTCGTCGGTGGCGAGCTCGAAGGAGGGGACGAGGTCGAGTTCCTCGCCCGTGTGGTTCACGACGGAATAGGTGAGGTAATAGAAGGCGCGGGGGCCTTCGCCGGGCAGCTCGACAGAGGCCACGCGGAGCGGCCCCGGCTTGAGGTCCAGTTGCCAGCGCTTCGGCACGGGTGCGGGTTCAGGCGCAGCGAACGCGGTCGCTATCGCGGCGGAGACCGCCAACGCTGCGAGAGCAACAAGGGACAGATGCCGGAAGGGACGGTCGGACATGCCTGGGTCTCCGTCGGATGGGTCGGGGGCGAGTGTAGTCTAGTGGGGAGCAGCAGTGTTGAGGAGCGGGGCCTGCAAAGCCTCCGCCCCGAGACAAGGAGTGGGGCCTTCAAGGCCTCGCCCCGGGGTGCGAAAAAGGGGTTCGCTTGGGCCGGCCCCGAAGATATCGATCGGGCGAGAGGTGTGAGTGAGCGAGCGGGTAGAGAAATCGGGTGTCGTCGTCGGGGTTGCCGCGTGCAAGGCGGTTCCGGTACCGGACGACCTGCTGGTTGAGGCAGCGGGTCGGCTTGCGGCGGCGTCTCGTGGGCAGCGGATGCGTGCCGGGCGGCAGTTCGTCGAGCAAGCTGGGCGACTGGGGATCGACCTGCGTCTGATGCGGGCCGCCGTGCATGGGGAGGGTCGGCACCGGGCGGTAGGGCAGGTCTGTCTGCCCGTGGCCGGGGCGGGGCGGACGGCAATGTTCTTCGTCTCCGGGCCAGCCACGCAGGAGTCCGATGCCGACCGGGCTGAGCGGGTCGCGGTGGTTGAAGCTGGGGTCGAGGCGGTGCGGTCGCTCGGCGAAGGGGTCGTTCGGCTGTGCCAGGCCCTGCCTGAACCACGGGAAGTCTGGGCCATTGCCGCGTACGAGGCGGCGGGGTTCATGCGGATAGGCCCGCTCGACTACATGAGGAGGCCGCTGCACGCCGCGGAGGGCCGTGGGGGAGTCGCGCCGTGCCTGCCGAGCGGGCTGGACTGCTGGCCGGGCGGCGTGGAGGTGCGTTCCTGCGAACAGGGCGAGCGGGACGAGGTGTTCGTCGCGCGCGCCCTGGAGGCGAGTTACGAGGGGACGATGGACTGCCCCGAGTTGTGCGGGCTGCGCGAGACGACGGACGTGATGGCGTCCCACCGCGCGACGGGACGGTGGGAGCCATGCATGTGGTGGCTCGTGCTGCGCGAGGGCGAACCAGTTGGGTGCGTGCTGCTCAACCCGTGCCCGGAGATCGGGAGTGTGGAGCTGGTGTACCTGGGGCTTTCGCCCTTGGTGCGCGGCGTCGGGCTTGCGGACGCGCTGCTGCGTGCGGCGATCTCCGCGTGCGCGACGCGGGGCGGGGAGTTGACCTGCGCGGTGGACAGGCGGAACCAGCCAGCGTGTCGGCTGTATGCGCGCCACGGGTTTCGTCGGTTCGCGGAACGCATCGCGCTCGTTCGTGCGCTGTGAGCGACGGCCGGGGGGAGTCCCGCGATTTCACGCGAAGCGGCGAGTGTTGCGAGGAACGACGGCGCGCGCGGTGGGGGGAATCGCGCAAACGCCCGATCGGCCGGGGAGTTGCGCGTTGCGCGCACGAGTTATGCACACGTTGTTCGAGTGTGTATCAGCGTCGTGTGCAGAAGTCCGGCGGTGCGCAAGCGCTTGCGGGAGCGCGACAAGCGCATTTCGCGTGAAGAAGTTCGACAAGGCTCTTGCTCGCCGAGCGTCGGCGCAATATCTTTGCCCCGCTCGTCAGGGAGCGACGGGCGAGTGGTGGAACGGAAGAGAGAGATCGTGCGGTCGCGCGCCGCGTTCGGAGCGTGCGGGCGCGCGGAATGGCGGGGTTCGCTCCGCCGCTCGGGTGAACGGACTCGCACTCGTGGCATCGTTTCGGCGGACCAACGGGCGGGGCCGGTCGCGCGCGGGTTGTGTGCGCGGGGTTGTGCATCGCGCGCCGGGACGCTGCGGAGGTGGCGCCGGTGCCGGAGGCAGCAGGGGTCGCGAGCGGGATGACAATGGGAACTGACGCGGACTCGCGCCTGCGGTCGCGGCTGCGAGAGCAACTCGGAGAGGATCGGTACGAGCGGTACTTCGGGCGAGACGTGCGGTTCGAGTGCCGCGACGGCGAGGTCGAGGTCGCGGTGGCGACGCCGTTCCTTGCCAAACTGCTGGACCGCCGCGTGGGCGAAAGTCTGCGCCGCGCGGCCGAGGCCGAGGGCGGTACGCGCGTGCGCGTGCGGGTCGATCGCAGCGCGTTCGAGCGCGCGGGCGGCAACCTCGTGCCAGAGCGAAGCGGCGAAAGGCACGATCGACGCCCTCCCAGGCCGAGCGCCAAGCGAAGGCCAGCCGGAGCACCGGGCAAGCGGCTCGAAGACTTCGTCGTCGGCGAGGCGAACCGGCTCGCCTACAACGCGGCGGTCAGCCTCGCCGAGGGGGGCGAGGGGGCGAGGTTCAGCCCGCTCTTCATCCACGGCGCGTCGGGGATGGGCAAGACGCACCTGCTCCAGGGGATCGTCGGGCGAGTGCAGGCACGCAGCCCTGGCGCGCGGGTCATCATGACCACCGCCGAGTCCTTCATGAACGACTACGTCGCGGCGGTCAAGGGAAATGCGCTGGAGGGCTTCCGCCGGCGCTGGCGCGGTGTGGAACTGCTCTGCCTCGACGACGTTCATTTCCTCTCCAGCAAGCAGGGGACGCAGAACGAACTCCTGCACACCTTCGATGCGATCGACCTGACCGGCGCCCGCGTCGCGCTGGCCTCCGACGAACATCCGCACCGCATCGACCAACTCTCGGCGCAACTCCGATCGAGATTCCTCTCCGGGGCCGTCGTTCGGCTGGACGCGCCGGAGGCGGACCTTCGGCGGCGGCTGATCGCCGCGTTCGCCGCGCGTCGCGGAATCGCGCTCGAGGACGAGGCGGTGCGAGTGATCGTGGAGCGGTCGGGGTTGCCGACGGGTTCGCCGGCCTCCGTGCGCGACATCGAGGGCATGGTGACGCAGGTCGAGGCAGTCAGCAGGCTCCTCCCGGAGTTCGTGACGAACAGCGGCAGGATCGGCGCGCTGGCCGTGCGTCGTGCCATGGGACTCGGGGAGCCGGGGTCGGAGGGCGTGTCGCGTCGTCCGCTCAGGCCGATCCGCCCCGAGGCCGTCGTGCGCGGGGTGGCCGCCGCGCTGGGGGTCGAAGTCTCGGACGTTCTGGGCACGACCAGGCACCGACGGGTTGTACTCGCGAGAGCCTTGTGCGTCTACCTGATGCGCGAGTTGACGACGCTCAGTTACCCCGAGATCAGCCGCGCCCTCGCCAGGCGGAACCACTCCACGGCCGCCACGGCGGACAAGCGGCTCCGGAGGCAGATCGTGGATGCCTTCCCAGCGGGGGTGGGCGGGGAGTTCGAGGGCATGACCGTCGGAGAGGTCATCGGCAGAGTTCAGCGGCTCGTGCTGGACGGCGTATCGAACCGGGGTTGAGTGAAAATGTGGGTTTGGGTAACGCTCAACCCAACGGCTTCACGGTGCTTGTTCGGGCGATGAGCGGGGAGCAAATTTTTCGGTGGGAATCAACCGGGAAATTACACCCAGGGTCTTGACTTAGGGTTTCCGTTGTGTTGAGATGTGCCCGATCGGCAAGCCCACAAGGCGGTCGAGCCGTGGGGCAGTCTGAGAGAGACGAGACAGACCCAGCCCCAAGATGGTGTTCGGAGCGTGAGGCGAGGAATCGCGTCGCGTTCGTGTGTATGAGGTGCCGGTCGCGTGGCAGGCACTGAAGAGGGGTTTCGTGCCGTCGAGTGTCATCGACGGCGTCAGTTCCGGGCCATGGCCCGTACAGGAGAGAGTCTCATGAAGAAGGCGATTGCAGTTCTTGCCGTTCTCGCCGTGAGCGGCGCCGCGTTCGGCAACACGATCATCCACAACAAGCTTCAGGGCGCCGGCTACGCCTGGTCGAGCGGCTTCGGCAGCTCGAGCGGCGGCCAGAACCTCTTCGGCGGCTACAACGACTACGCCGTCGTTGACAAGGTCAGCGTTCCCCTCGGCTTCAATGCCATCACCGAGATCAAGACGACCAGCATCTCGGCGGCGAACTTCTTCTTCGGCGCTGCGCCCATTCTCGCGACGCAGGCCTCCGTCTACGTCACCCAGAACCTCGGCTCCGGCGCCCCGACGCTGACGAACGTCGGCGTTGCCTCCGTCAACATCGGTGTTGACGGCTACGGGATCGCCATGGTCCAGATGACCTGGACGGGCAACATCCCCGTCACCGGCGGCCAAGACTACTACATCGGCCTGCGTGCGTTCAGCACCGCCGGCGAGCCCAACGAGTGGTACTACCAGCACGACGCCCCGGGCGGCGGCAGCGCCCACCAGTCCGCCTTCGGCGGGCCGTTCGGCTCTCTCGGCAACATCGCGACCAGCATGCAGGTCTCGGCGGTCCCCGCCCCGGCTTCGCTGGCCCTCGTCGGCCTCGGCGGCCTCGTCGCCGCCCGTCGTCGTCGCTGATCGCGGCTACGGCATCCTGTGGATCCTCTGATC
>JAANMT010003639.1_pt1 | contig 10633 bp, 11 predicted proteins | sample 7279711 | NCBI WGS metagenome assembly JAANMT01 (sample SAMN14094538, study PRJNA606508) | bioreactor metagenome | isolation source: A lab-scale SPAN reactor treating ammonium-rich wastewater day 1 | place: Ireland: Galway | collected 2017-01-16 | reverse complement strand
GCTAACATCAAAGATTATAAAATTGCCGGTACGCCGCAAAAAGCTTACTCTTTAGGATTGCGTTACAACTCGACAAATTTCTGGTGGATAGGTGCTACAGCCAATTATCTGCAGGACCAGTATCTGGATTTCTCAGCGCTGAACAAAACTACAGCAATGTATACAGATCCTCGTACGGGAGACAACTATCCTGGAGCAACACCAGAAGCGATCGCAATGATTACAGCACAGAAAAAGTTTGATGATCAGTTTATGCTGAACGCAAATGCGGGTAAAACTTTCGTGTTCGGTGATTACAGAATGGGAGTTAGCTTAAGTGTAAACAATATTCTGAATAACAGAGATTATGTTACCGGCGGTTTCGAGCAGGGCAGGGCAGTTAACTTCCCGGAAGCTTTTGCAGAATCACAGAGAGAAAAGCCTTATTTCGGTCCAAAACTTTGGTACGACAGAGGAACTACGTTTTTTGCAAACGTTTATTTAAGATTTTAATTACTAATAAAACATCCAATGAAAAAATACAGTTCATTTATTAAGATTTTCTTCATCGCTTTTGCATCGCTCCTGCTTACGGCGTGTGTGCACGATGATAAGTACGATGATCCTGTGCTGCAAGATTACCAGTGCAAAGACCTTACGGCTACGCTTACCATTGCTCAGGTGAAGGCTTTGCATACCAATATGCGTTATGTTTTCCCTGAAGACTCGAATGAAGTAATGGAAGGATATGTATCTTCCACTGATGAATCGGGAAATATCTACAAAACCATCTATATTCAGGATTCTCCGGTCAACCCTACTCAGGGATTCGTTATCAGTGTAGATGCAGTAAGTACTTACACGAAGTTCCCGCAGGGATCAAAAATTTATATCGAACTGAAAGGCCTTGCACTCGGTACTTACGGAGGTTTGGTACAGTTAGGTGTTGAGGATGCCAATTCTGTTGCACAAGGCGTAGATGCTGTTTCCAGAATTCCGGAAAAATTAGTTCCTCAGAGAATTTTCAGATCATGTTCTGTAAGAGAAGAGATTGTACCGAAAGTACTTAAGATATCTGAAATGGCTGCAAACCAGGCATTGCTTGGAGCTTTGATTAAAGTTGAAGATGCAGAATTTACAAACAGAGTTCTTTGTTCAACTTATGCGCCAGATGGTGTTACGGTAGACCGACCAATCGGTCAGGGCTGGAATACTTCTGCCAATAGCTACACTAATACTGCAGTGGTAAGAAACAGTGGTTTTGCAGCATTTGCAAATCAGCTGCTTCCGGCCGGAAACGGTGACTTTGTGGGAATTTTCAGCAAATTCAACACTACGTACCAAATGTATATCAACAAACAGGCTGATTTGGCTGATATGAAAAACTTCCCAAGACTCGACGGTATTGCCACAAATCCATGTGTAATTGATCCTTCGGCTTATACTGCTAAAACAGTAGCTGAAGTGAAACAGCTTTACAGTGGATCACTTACGCAAATTAACGGCAACTTCCTTGTTAAAGCGAAAGTAACTGCCAACGACGAAACCGGAAACCTTTTTAAATATATTTATATTGAAGATGCGACTGGGGGAATTAGGGTAAATATTAATAAAACCAATCTTTACCAGGATTCAAGATTTAAAGTGGGTAAAGAAATTTATATTAAACTAAAAGATCTCTATATCGGTAACGTTTCTGGCGAATTGCAAATAGGACAACCTTTCAATGGTAACGCTGGACAAATTGCTGAGGCTGACGTTTATAAACATTTCTTTGATACCAACCTGCCTGCAACTCCGGTTGTAGCGACAGAAAGAACCATTACTCAACTTACAACCGGTGATGTTGGAAGATGGATTAAATTAAAAGACCTTCAATTCATAGATGCCGACCTGGGGCAGCCTTATGCGTCGGGAGGAGTTACCAACAGAACGTTGGAGGACTGTGCCGGTAATAAAATTCTTCTCAGAACAAGCAATTTCGCAACCTTTGCAGGTGCTGAAGTTGACGGAGGAAAAGGTGATGTATATGCTATCTTAAGCGTATTTAATGGTACTTATCAGCTATGGATTCCCAAACAGGTTCATGCGGATCTAGATGACCCGAGATGCGATGGTTCTCAGCCACCGACAACCATTTTCTTTGAGGGATTCCAGACCAGTCTTACGGCGAACTTTACAGCGTATGATGTAGCGGGACCACAACAGGTATGGACGAGATCTAACCAAGGAACCGGAACGAACTATTATGCAGTGATGAATGGTGGTACTTCAGCGAACGAAGACTGGTTAGTATCAAGTGAGATTAATCTTACTGGTTATAACGGTTATAGTTTCTCTTTCGATTCAGATGGAAGAGCTACAACCCCAGGTAATCCTTTGGAGGTTTATATCACCGAGAACTTCTCAGGTAATCCTTCCACAACAACCTGGACGAAAATAAATGCACCAATTGATACAGCTTTGGGCGGCTTTGCGTTCTTTAGCTCTGGTAAAATTAATATCAACAGTTATGCAAACAAAAAGATTAGAATTGCGTTTAAATATACTTCTACGCCAACAGCTTCCACCACTTGGGAAGTTGATAATCTGAAAGTTTCAGGCAGTAAATAATTCATGCTTATAATAATAGAAGGCCGCAGAAATGCGGCCTTTTTTTGTAGGTTACGGAAAAGCACTCCATCTTTTGTACTCGTCAAGTATAGCCCGGCTGTAGGGCTTAAATATTCTTCGTGTATATACTTTGGGGTTATTATATTTAGAATCTCTTACAGAATAGGCATATAAAAGGCTGTTTCATTATGCAACAGCCTTTATAATTGTACGATAAAGTTTTGTCTTAAAAACTTACTTCATTCACTTCTTTTCCTCTCTGGAAATTCATTGTTTTCTGGCTGCCTTTGTAAGCGATATTGACCAAATTAATCTGTCGTGGAAAAGTGCTGAGCATAATAGTGTTTTTAATCCTTAACGTGTTAACCTCACTCACACCGCCAGCTTCGAAATAAACCCAAACAGATTCACCGTTAACCTGGCTCCCTGTGAAAGTAAGCGTCTTTGCACTGCCATTCACAAACAAATCGAAATTGTTGTTAACATACTTTTTCACTTCCGCTTCAAAACCTGCTGTATTGGGGTTTATTTTAACTGCGTCAGAGATATGTTGGGTATTCATTTTCGTTGTAAACTTCAGGGTCTTGCTTCCTTCCACATAATCTACCTTTGTCATCGAGGAATAAAAATCTGCTTCCGCAAAACTTGTTATCACCATCATAGCGAAGATTCCGATAATATATAAATAATTTTTCATCTGTATAACTTGTTTCAGTATATTCTCAAATATAATGCCAATTAAAAGTTCACGTTTACCGTGTATTTATCGTAAAATGCTTTAATATGGGCCACGGCATCATCGGCAGTGTCAACCACCCGGTACAGGCTCAAATCCGCCTCAGAAATCATTCCGTTTTCCAGTAAAGTATCTTTAAACCAATCCAACAGACCTTTCCAATATTTGGAACCCACCAATACAATTGGGAACTTCCCTATTTTATTGGTCTGGATTAATGTCATCGCTTCCAGAAGTTCATCTAAAGTACCGAAACCTCCCGGCATCACAATGAATCCCTGAGAATATTTTACAAACATTACTTTTCTTACAAAGAAGTAATCGAAATCCATACTGTAACCCTTATCAATGTAAGGGTTAAAATGCTGTTCGAAAGGAAGTTCGATATTCAGACCGATGGATTTTCCGCCGCCTTTATTGGCACCCTTGTTACCGGCTTCCATAATTCCGGGGCCACCTCCGGTGATAACACCGAAACCGATTTCTGTAATTTTCTCAGCAATATCAACCGCAAGTTCATAATATTCGCTCCCCGGCTGTAGCCTGGCCGAACCGAAAATAGAAACACATGGACCAATTTTGGCAAGCCTTTCATAACCGTCTACGAATTCGGCCATTATTTTGAAGACCATCCAACTGTCTTTGGTTATGGTTTCGTCCCAGGTTTTTTCTGTAAAAGAACGCTGAATTTTCTGATCAATTTCAAATTCAGTTCCTGCCGCAGCACGAGTTGTCCCTTTTCCCCTCTTTATTTTGCTCATCTTCGTCTTATTTAAAATGGTGCTCTGCTTCCAGAACAGATTCCGGCCTTCCTACATCTATGAGTTTAGCCTGATGCTCGTAACCATGTATTGTTTCTGTATGCATCAAATCCAGATATTCTTCCATAATAGAAAATTTTCCGGTACGCTTAATTTTATCAAAAATTCTCGGATTGATACAGTGTATTCCGCTAAAAGCCAATGGTTTGAACCCTTTGTTGAATTCTGCCAGCCGCTGTTCGCCCGTTTCTATATTTACCCAACCGCGCAAAATCATTTCGGGATTGAAAAGAAGTTTTCGGGAGCTTTTTCTGTCGGAAACCGCTAAAGTAGCAAAATCTTTTTTTTCCTGATGGTATTTTACGAATTCTGTGATGTTTAAGTCGGTGAGAATGTCTGCATTAAGAATTAAGAAGTCATCGCCAAAATCCAGAAATTTTCTTGCAAAAACCAAGCCGCCGCCGGTCTCCAGAAGCTGATCTTTTTCATCAGAAATTTCGATTTCAGCACCGAAATTATTGTTTTCTTTCAGGAACTGTACGATCTGTTCCCCAAAATGGAAGACATTGATTACGAAATCGTTGATCCCGTAACGCTGTAAATATTTGATATTTCTTTCCAACAGAGGTATGCCGTTAACCTTTGCCAAAGCTTTCGGGTGATGGTCTGTAAACGGTTTCAGCCGGGTTCCTTTGCCTGCTGCGAAGATGAGTGCCTTCATTTTTCTAGTGATTATTCAGTTGTGGCTGCTCATCATGTTGAATGGTGACTGTAGCCTGCGGATATTTTTCACGGATGAATGCTGCAGTTTTTTCAGCACAATATACCGATCGGTGCTGTCCGCCCGTGCATCCAAAATTAATCTGAAGATGCTCGAAATTTCTCCCAAGATAATTATCGATATTGATGGATACGATGTTTTTTACCAGCTCCAGGAATTTTGGCATTTCGGTTTTTGTTTCCAGAAATTCCTGCACACCGATATCGCAGCCAGTCTGTGCTTTATATTCTTCAATTCTTCCTGGATTTAAAATTCCGCGGCAGTCGAACGCAAATCCGCCCCCGTTTCCGGTTTCATCTTTGGGTATTCCTCCTTTTTTGTACGAAAAACTGTGTATATCGATCTTAAGACTCATCATGTTGTTTATTTGAACCGTTAAATTTCTTAATGGTTTCTGATTATTGATTCGATTTTATCCTTAACTGAATTTGATTTCAGCGTTTTGATTAATTTTTTCATTTCCGGATACTGTTGCATTCCGTCCCAGGAATTCGCCAGCTGTTCCAGATTTTCAATTCCTTTGTCGATGCTGGATATAAAATGCTGTTTTCTCTGGATAAGTCCGCGGAATCCGTAGGCCCCTAAAACCTGCATAAAACGGATCAGTTGAGTAGGCTTTATTGAATTTTTAAGCTGTATTACCGTATTTTCATCCTTCCAAAGAGAAAGATAATAACTGAGCATTTTTTCTCTGAAATCATCAGGAAAATTAGCTTTAGCCTGATAAAGAAACGAAATAACATCGTACATCAGAGGACCTTTCATTGCCGACTGGTAATCGATGAAGAAAACAGCATCCTGATCATCCACCATAATGTTCCTTGCCTGAAAATCCCGGATCATTAAACCTGTAGGACCACAGTTTTCAAGTTCTGCAGTAAGGTTTTTAAATTCTTTTAGCAAAGCAGCCTTGTGGTAAGGAATCTCGAGTACATCCGCAATGAAACTTTTGAAATAAAACAGATCATTGGTCACCGGAAGTTCATCATAACTTTCATACTCGAATGTCTGTGAATAGTCGATTTTATCACGCGTCCGAGTCTGAAGTTGAAATAATTTTTCGATCGTTTGTTTTACCAAAGATTTGGTTCTTTCATTAAGACCATCATTTTCAATAATTTCTGAAAGCGTGTTTTTACCCAAAAACTCCTGAATGTAAATTTTAAGGTCTTCAGAAATCTTAAAAATTTTTGGAGTGTTGAGATTAAGTTGGGAAAATACTTCAGAGAAATAGAAAAAACTCTCGTTTTCGGCAATATTTTCGTTCTCGGTGATGATGTACTGTTGATTTGGTGTGGAGCCGACGAAATTCTTTCTTGCCGAACCGCTTTGGGCTAATGAATAAAAATCCTGCGATTTTTCTCCAATAAATTCTTCGAAAAAGAGTTTTGCGTTTTCCATACTCATACTTTTACAAATATAGGAATTTAGAATTTTTGAAAAGATTATATTTGCAATATGTTCAATGATTTCAAGCCTGTTCTGAAAATCCTGCTACGCTTCGTCATCCTGTATGTGGTGATGGTTTTGGCTTATCAGTTTTACCTGAACCAGTTCAAAAGTATGGGTTTGGATCCCGTCTCGGAATGGGTTGCTGATCAGGCGGCGTTTGTACAGGATTTTTTTGGTTACCAGACTCAAATCGTGCCTGGCAAACCCGAGCAGGAAACGGATTGGTTTTACGTTAGCGACAGATATGTTTCGCGCATGGTAGAAGGCTGTAACGCGATTTCGGTGATGGTCCTTTTTCTCGCGTTCATTTTCGCTTTTTATCAGGGAATCAAGACTTTTTTATTTGCGGGATCGGGATTTGTATTTCTTCACATCATCAATGTTTTAAGGATAGCAGGACTCAATATTCTTTTGGTTGAATGGCCGCAATATTCAAAAATTGGGCACGATTATCTGTTCCCTGCAATTATTTACGGCAGCGTTGTATTGCTCTGGCTGATTTGGATTAAGTTTTTTGCGCTAAAAGATACTGAACATGAGACTGCTTAGTATTTTACTCGTCATTCTCGGAATTTTTGGATTAATTGGAGTGAGAATGGTAGAGGAATCTCTTTTCTATGATCCTTTTCTGAATTACTTTCAGACAGCAGATAAAAATGCACAGTTTCCTGATTTTGCGTGGGCGAAACTGATTATTAATTATATTTTCAGGTTTTCCCTTAATTTAATTCTGTCGGCATTTGTTGTTCATTTGGTATTCAAAAATAAAGAATGGACGATGCAGGCGGTTGTTTTAATGCTGCTGGTTTTTGCGATTACTTTTCCGATTTACCTTTACTGCATTCATACAAAATTCGAAATCGGCTATCTTTTCTCGTTCTACATGAGGAGATTCGTGATTCAGCCTTTAACTCTACTGCTCATTATTCCTTTATTTTATTACAGAAAACAGCTGTTGAAGAAGGCGAGGAATTAGGTATTCACGTCGTGTTTACCGACCTGCGAAATGTTGTTTTCATCCCACTCAATTTTCTTCACAAAAGGTCTCTGACGAACCTTACATTCGGAAAGCTGGCAGATTTCGCACGAAAAAGTCTTGCAGTCATCCAAATGGAAATTGAATTCAATCGCACGGCTTGAGTTTTCTGCGATTAATTTATAGGTTTCTTCCATTTCTTCATGAGCTTTTCTCAACTCAAAATACCACGGCAATGTTAAATGTGCATCGATATGAAGCCCGCTGCCGTGCTGTTGAATTCGGGTATTATGAATGTCGATCCATTCCCGTTTCCTGTTGTCATTCATGATTTTTGCCAGTCTGGCCAGCATGTCCTGATCAGCTTCATCCATGATTCCGCTCAAAGCTTTTCTGATGATTTTGTAACCGATGAAGATGATATAGCCGCCGAATATCAGCGCTACAACAGCATCGATCCAGTAAATCTTGGTAAAATAAACAAGAACCAAACTTATCACAACGCCCAAAGTTGTAATCGTATCGCTTTGAAGATGTTTCCCCGAACTTTGCAGAACTAACGAATTTTGCTGGATTCCCTTTTTAACCGAAATATAACCCATCAGATAATTAACGGCTGCCGTAGCCGCAATGATGAGCATTCCCCAATCAAGTTTTTTCGGGATATTGCCGTGGAGAAGCGAATCTACCGCCTGAACGATGATGATCACTCCGGCAAAGATGATAAGAGCACCTTCAATTCCGGAAGTAACGAATTCAACTTTCCCATGACCGTATGGATGATCAATATCTTTAGGTTTTGCGGCGAGATAGAGGGAATAAAGTCCCATGAAACCCGCTATAATATTCACGATACTTTCCATAGCGTCGGAAAATACCGCATCAGAATTGGTAAGATGCCACGCAATTAATTTCCCGATAAAAAGAGCGATTCCTACAATGGCAACAGTTTTCTGAAATGTAAAATTAGTCTGTGATGAATTTTGAGTTTCCACTGCAATGTTCGATTAAATTAATTAATAATGTTTCAGGCATCTAAGAATAAAAAAATGCTCACTTACTGTGAGCATTTAAATTAAACTAATTGATTTTTTAAGAGATATTCGGCGATCTGTACTGCGTTGGTTGCGGCGCCTTTTCGCAGGTTATCTGCCACAATCCACATGTTGAGCGTATTGGGCTGCGAACGGTCTCGACGGATTCTTCCGACAAAAACCTCATCTTTCCCCTCTGAATACAGCGGCATAGGATAAATTTTGTTCGAAACATCATCCATCACTACAATTCCAGGTGTTTCTGATAAGATTTTACGTACTTCATCCAAATCGAATTCATTTTCGAACTCCATGTTTACACTTTCAGAATGCCCGCCCTGAACGGGAACCCGAACCGCGGTCGCTGAAAGATTAAAACTGTCATCGCCCATTATTTTCTTGGGCTCTGTCATGAGTTTTAATTCTTCTTTCGTGTAGTCGTCATCAGCAAAAACATCACACTGCGGAAGCGCATTTTTGAAGATTTCATAAGGGTAAACTTTAGCGACATCGCTCTCTCCGGCAATTTCTGCATTCAGCTGATCAACAGCATTTTTCCCGGTTCCGGTAACAGACTGATACGTTGAAACAATTACTCGTTTCAAATCATATTTAAGATTCAGAGGATGTAGAACCATCACCAACTGAATTGTTGAGCAATTGGGATTCGCAATGATTTTATCCTCTTTCGTAAGTTCAGTTGCGTTGATTTCGGGAACGACCAGTTTTTTATCCTCCATCATTCTGAAAGCAGATGAATTGTCGATTACCGTCGTTCCGGCTTCGGCAAATTTCGGGGCAAACTCGAGAGAGGTAGTGCCGCCGGCTGAAAACAGAGCGATTTCCGGCTTCATATCGATGGCGGTCTGCATTGATACGATGGCGTATTCTTTCCCTTTGAAACTGATTTTTTTTCCGACGGATTTTTCTGATGCAACAGGAATTAATTCTGTTACAGGGAAGTTTCTTTCTTCCAAAACCTTCAACATTACCTGACCTACCATTCCGGTAGCGCCTACAACTGCTATTTTCATTTTTTTATCTGATGAATGATAATTGATAATAAATTATGCCCCGAAAAGTCGGTGCCACTGGAATGCCCAAAGCATAAATGCAAGTGCCACAAACCCCATGATCAACCAACTCATCTTCATAGTGTCATTGGTTTTGAATTTTTTATTTAGGATGGTTAAAAGCACCGCTGCTACAATCATAGCAAAAGGGTGTTCAACATAAGTATTTCTTGCGGTAGAATCGCTCATCAGCGTTCCCGCTTCTGTAGCGGCTTTGAATCCTGGCGAGAAAAAGAACAACATGATCAGTCCGATAAGTGCCTGAAGATGGAAAAAGATCATCGTGAACAGCGTAGATTTTCTTAAAAGTTTGGAGATTTTACCTGAATATCCGAACATGGTCACAAGCAGTGCCACAACAAAAACAGCTGCCAAAAGCAGGATTAAATAAGCAAAACCACGGTGTGCCTGAAGCATGATGTTGAAATCCATAATATTTTTTTATAAGTTAACTGCAAATATAAAAAAATCCCGACGATAAAGTCGGGATTAATATCAAATCTAAAGTTGATACTCTAGGTTTCTTAGAATGAATACTTCATACCGAACATTGCAGACCAAGTTGTAAATCTTGAACTTGCCGGTCTGTTAGGAGAAGTAACTAAGTCGTTACCGCTTCTTAACATCTGGAATGTTGGATTTGGAGATAATGCTCCGGAACGGCCAAGGATTGCAGCACCGTAAGAACTTACGTTCTGATCCTGGATTCCCCAATCAGAGTTCAGCATGTTGCCAAAGTTCAGGATATCTAAAGAAAGTTGAATTTTATCTCCTTTCTGAACCATATCGCTAAACAAATTCTGAGTCAAACGGATATCAACGCGGTTTAACCAAGGCATAAGGAATTCGTTTCTTGGTAAGATCTGTCCTCTGTATCCTTCCAAATCATTGTCTTTAATGAATTTGTCGAATGCTGCTCTTTGCTGATCTGCCGTGAACAGAATGGTAGTATTTGCACCACTTCCTGTAGTAATATTGGCAAAGTTCATATCAGCGGTAGAAGTCGGAAGGTAAAGCAAATCATTTGCGATTCCGTCTCCGTTTACATCATTCGAATAATAATAAGAATATCTTCCCTGATGAGCTCCTGAATAGTAAGCACCAATTGTTGTACCTGTTTGCTTAATCTCGTAAGTTACGTTAGCAACAACTCTGTGTGGAACTGCGTAATTAGAGATACTCAAGAAATCCTGGTTCGGAGAATCCACTGTTGGAGAACCTAACCAAG
>JAANMT010003633.1_pt1 | contig 10656 bp, 10 predicted proteins | sample 7279711 | NCBI WGS metagenome assembly JAANMT01 (sample SAMN14094538, study PRJNA606508) | bioreactor metagenome | isolation source: A lab-scale SPAN reactor treating ammonium-rich wastewater day 1 | place: Ireland: Galway | collected 2017-01-16 | reverse complement strand
ATTAGGCTGTAAAAGTATGTGATGAATAATTAAAGATTTGGTGTTTAACTTTTTTTAATTACATTTATCCAAATAAAAATTTAAATATTTTATAAAATGAAAAAAATAATTTTCGCTTTTGTTGCGCTGTTTTTTGCAACTCTTTCTTATGCTCAAATCGAAGGAAAATGGAAGACCATCGATGATGAAACAGGTCAGGAAAAGTCTATCGTAGAAATTTTTAAGAAATCAGATGGTAAATATTACGGTAAAGTAACCCAGCTTTTAATAAAACCTGCAAACCCAAATTGTGTTGACTGTAAAGATGACAGAAAGAACAAGCCAATTCTCGGTATGGAAGTGGTGAGAGGCCTGTCTAAAGATGGAAGTGAATTTACCGGAGGGACAATTACTGATCCCAAAACAGGAAAAACGTATAAATGTACCATTACCAGAAGTGGTGACAAACTAAATGTAAGAGGTTATATTGGATTTTCACTTATCGGAAGAAGCCAAACCTGGCATAAAGTTAAGTAACATTTCCGTATAAAATTATAATTAAGCAATTCGAAAGGATTGCTTTTTTTATGTCGTTTATCATCTGAAGGTTTGGGAAAAAATCTTTACTTTTGTAGTCTAATTTTTCAATGAATATGAAGGAATATACTTTTCGTGAAGTGATTGCCCAGGCAATGAGCGAAGAAATGCGTAAAGACGAATCAATCTACCTGATGGGTGAAGAAGTTGCAGAATACAATGGTGCTTACAAAGCATCAAAAGGTATGCTCGATGAATTCGGACCTAAAAGAGTTATTGATACGCCAATCGCGGAACTTGGTTTCACAGGAATTGCAGTAGGTTCAGCAATGAACGGAAACAGACCGATTGTAGAATACATGACGTTCAACTTTTCTCTCGTTGGGATCGATCAGATCATCAATAACGCAGCAAAAATCCGCCAGATGAGCGGAGGCCAGTGGAATTGCCCAATCGTGTTCCGTGGTCCTACAGCTTCTGCAGGTCAATTGGGTGCAACGCACTCGCAGGCTCTGGAAAGCTGGTTTGCAAATACTCCTGGTCTTAAAGTAATCGTTCCTTCTAACCCTTATGATGCAAAAGGATTGTTGAAAAGTGCAATTCAGGATAATGATCCTGTAATTTTCATGGAGTCGGAGCAGATGTATGGTGACAAAATGGAAATTCCTGAAGAAGAATATTACATCCCAATCGGAAAAGCCGACATCAAAAAAGAAGGTAAAGATGTTACTTTGGTTTCTTTCGGTAAGATTATGAAACTTGCAATGCAGGCAGCAGAAGATATGGAGAAAGAAGGGATTTCTGTTGAAGTAATCGACCTTAGAACGGTTCGTCCGCTCGATTTTGATACTATTATCGCTTCAGTGAAGAAAACAAACCGATTGGTTATTTTAGAAGAAGCATGGCCGTTTGGTTCTGTATCTTCAGAAATCACTTATATGATTCAGCAGAAAGCATTTGATTATCTGGATGCACCTATCAAGAGAATTACTACTCCGGATGCACCGGCGCCTTATTCTGCCGCACTGTTTGCAGAATGGTTCCCGAAACTTGAAAAAGTGAAGGAAGAAATAAAAAAAGCAATGTACATTAAAGCATAAAAAAAACTCCCGAATGGGAGTTTTTTTTGGTCCGTACTTCACATATCCGGGAAAAAAAGATGTGCGAATTGGTTTTTAATCTAAATTTGCGCATTAAATATTACTAAAAATGTCAGATGTAGTTATCGGTGGGCATCATTTCGATACCAAGAAACTTACCGCCATGGGAGTTTTGGTTTCACTGGGAATTGTTTTCGGAGATATCGGAACATCACCCCTCTACGTAATGAAGGCAATTGTGAACGCACGAAAGGATGGGGGAAATATGCCGTTCGACGAATACATAGAAGGTGCACTCTCATGTATCATCTGGACACTGACGCTACAAACGACTTTAAAATATGTAATTATCGCCCTGCGCGCCGATAACAAAGGTGAAGGCGGAATTCTTTCTCTTTATTCGCTCGTGAAAAGGCTCAAAAAGAAATGGCTCTATGTAGTTGCCATCATTGGTGCCTCAACACTAGTTGCCGACAGCGTTATTACACCCTCACTTACCGTAATGTCTGCTGTAGAAGGCTTGAAAATTTACAACCCCGAAACGCCAGTAGTCGCGATCACGTTGATTATTTTAGCGATCGTTTTTTTTATTCAGCAGTTCGGAACGGCCTCTATCGGTAAATTTTTCGGTCCGGTGATGGTGGTTTGGTTCCTCGTCCTGGGAATATTTGGGTCCATGCATATTTTTGATCATCTGGATATTCTTAAATCTTTCAATCCTTATTATGCGTACAATTTAATTACCCATTCGCCGAGTGCGATTGTGATTATGGGTGCGGTTTTTCTGTGTACAACCGGAGCTGAGGCTTTATATTCTGATCTGGGACATTGCGGAAAACAGAATATACGGTTAAGTTGGATTTTCGTCAAAATAATGCTTATTTTAAATTATCTGGGTCAGGGTGCCTGGCTTCTGGATAATCATCATTTAGTCGCTCAGGGAATTAATCCAATGTTCGGAATCATGCCGGTATGGGCAATTTTGCCTGGTGTAATTCTGGCGACCGCTGCTGCAATTATTGCGAGCCAATCAGTTATTACTGGATCATTTACCATGTTTTCGGAGGCAATGTCAGTTTCGTTCTGGCCGAATCAGCAGATCGATTATCCTTCCGGGGTAAAAGGTCAAATGTATATACCGCGCATTAACTGGGGTTTAATGGTGCTTTGTTTTATTGTGGTCATCTACTTTCAGCACTCTGAACTGATGGAGGCTGCTTACGGATTAACCATCACGATTACGATGCTAATGACCACCACGCTGTTGTTTTACTGGCTCAACAGAAGCAGGGTTAATAAAATTTTTGCTTTCGGATTTCTGGGACTTTACTTACTAATTGAATTAGGGTTTTTCTATGCAAATGTGATTAAATTCTTTGATGGGGGTTGGCTTACCATAGTTTTGGGTGGTTTTATTGCCGTGTGTATGTACGCGTGGTACAATGGGCGACTGATCAAATCCAAATTTATCAAATTCGTTAAGCTCGATAAATATGTTTCAATCATTAAAGATTTAAAACTGGACGAAACGATACCTAAGTACGCGACCAACTTAGCATTTCTTAGCCGTGCGAAAAAGGATGATGAAATCGAAGCAAAAATCATCTATTCAATTCTCCGCAAACAGCCAAAAAGAGCAGATCATTACTTTATCCTTAACATTGTGAATCAGGAAGATCCGTTTACGTATAAATACACAGTTGACGAAATAATGCCGGGAACCATTTACCGGATCAATTTCCTTTTGGGTTTCAAAATTGACAGAAGGATTAATGATTATTTTGATCAGGTTTTAGCCGATATGATGGAGGAAGGAAGCATCCCATCCCGAAGCAGCCATCCTTCGCTCCGGGCACATAATATTCCGCCTGACCTTAAATATATCATCATTGATAATACGTATATCAACGATACGCTGCTGACGGTGAAAGAAAAAATCACGCTTAACATTTATAATTTCGTTAAATATATTGGAAGCGACGATTTCAAGGCATGGGGCGTCTCTGCGCATAACGTGGTGGTAGAATCAGCGCCGCTTCTGGACCAGAAAGTAGTTACCAAAAAGATTCAGCAGGTAGATTTTAAACATTATAATTCTTAAGAATTTTTTAGGCTTCAGGTTGGGAATCTTCCCACACCACCCACGATTTCATTTAGAATGAAATCCCTAAATTTGCATATAATTTTATTTGATGGACACGAAACAGAAAGACCTTAATATAACTACAATTAAAGAAGTTTTAAGACAGTATCTTCTAGAAAAAGGGTTTAGAAATACACCGGAACGCTACACCATTCTGGAGGAAATCTATTCTATGGAGCATCATTTTAATGTAGATGATCTCTATCTGCTTATGATGCAGAAAAAGTATCATGTCTCCAAAGCGACTATTTACAATACCATCGAAATTTTTCTAGATGCGGGTCTCATCCGAAAGCACCAGTTTGGTGAGAAAACACTTACTTCATCATCTTACGAAAAATCCTATTTTGATAAGCAACACGATCATTTGGTGATTTATAAGAAAGACTCCGACAAGGAAATCGAAGAAATTATCGAATTCTGCGACCCTAGAATACAGGGGATTAAAGAAGCAATTGAAAGCGCCTTTGGTGTAAATATTGATTCTCATTCGCTCTATTTTTACGGTACCAAAAAAAATTAATGAAAAAACTTTTCGTTGTATTTCTTTTCGTCAGTGCACAGTTTTTTGCGCAGATTATTACCAAACCTCAGGGCCCGTTGGTGAAAGATCCCTATTTCAATTCGCCCCAAAATACCACACCGGGTGATAAAGTCCGTCTGATTCACTCTGATTTCTTTCAGAAAATTCCCGGGAGATATAACGGAAATCCTTTTTTTTCAGGAAATGTACAGTTCGAGCATCAGGGTTCACTTCTCAGTGCAGATGAGGTCATTTTCTATGAAGAGAAGAACTTTGTAAAAGCGGTCGGCAATGTGAAACTTCAAAATGCCGATGGCTCTGTAATTACTGCCGGAGAAATGGAGTACGACGGTAACTCTCAGAAAGGAATCGCCCGCAAGAACGTGGTGCTTACAGATCCGCAGCAGACGATAAAAACCGAAACACTTTATTACGACAGGGTTTCGAATAAGGCATATTTTAATACAGGCGGCACCATTTCAGATGCAACCAACGTCATGTACACCAAATCGGCAACCTACGATCTCAATTCCCGAATGATCGATTTTACAGGTAATGTGAAGATCAATAATCCCGATTACACAGTGGAGGGCACCAATATAAAGCAGAATCAAAATACCAACACTGCAGAGTTTTTCGGGCCTACAACCATCACTAATAAGCAGAATCCATCCAATCTTATCTATACCGAAAAGGGTACCTACAACATGAATTCCAAAGAAGTTTATCTGAAGAAGAATTCAAGAATTCATTATAACGATAAGATTCTAACCGGCGATGATATGTACTTTAACCAGATTACCGGTTTTGGTACGGCAAAAGGTAATGTTACGCTGCGGGATCCTAAAGAAAAGCGTTATATGAAAGGGGGTTATGGCGAAATCTACGAGAAGAAAGATTCTGCAATGATGACAGACAGGCCGTATGCGGTGAAGATACTGGAGAAAGATTCCATGTATTTTTCGGCACAGAGGATTTTAGCTTATCAGAAAATTGATGAAACCAACCCATCTAAGAAAAAGAGCTTCCTTCGGGCCTACCGCAAGGCCAGAATGTTCAAATCGAATATACAGCTCAGAGCAGATTCCTTAAGTTTTAATGAAACCGACGGAGTGATGCATCTTTTTGGCAAGCCTATTGCCTGGAGCGGCGAGAAACAGGTAACCGGAGATAAGATTGAAGCATATTTCGATACAGAAAGTGAATATATCGATTCCTTAAAAGTAATCGGTAACGCTTTCGCCATCAGTAAGGCAGATTCACTTAATTTAAAAGACGAATTCAATCAGGTGAAAGGTAAACTGATGACCGTTTATTACAAAGAGAACCAAATCAGCCTCGCAAAAGTAATCGGTAATGCGCAGGCAATTACGTATGCCGACGATCAGAATGAAAAAACAAAAGAGGTGGAAAGAATCGGTGTGTCCCTTTCAACCTGCGGAACTATTGAAGCAGAGTTTGAAGAAAATAAAGTGCAGATTATTTCATGTAACGTTGGCGCTAATACTGATGTTTATCCAATGAGCAAGATTTCCCGCGAAAAAAGATTTTTCCCCGATTTTAACTGGAATACCAAAGACCGGCTCCGTAAATGGGAAGACATTTTCCTGGATACCCCTGACTATGAGGAAGTGAAATATGAGTCAGATGACCGTTTATATAATGCTGCGCAGAAAGCCATCGACGATGCGAAAGCCAAAGAGGAAGCAAAGAAACCGAAAAGGGTAAGGAAATAATTATTTGGCGCCTTTTTCCGTCCTCCGTTCCCGCTTTTCTGTTAGTCGTTCCTCCTCACAGAAAGAGCTCCACTCAGGCCGGGGCGCAAAACACAGTTCTAAAAAAAAATTCACTCATAATTATGCAGAACGATTTTTTCAAATACCAGGCACAAACCACTCAATTCGCAGCCGGTTTTGAAGTAGAAAAAGCCGAAGGAAGTTATATTTACGGTACAGACGGCAGAAAATATCTTGATTTCGTTGCCGGAGTTTCAGCCAATACGTTAGGACACTCGCACCCGAAAATTGTAGAAGCCATTAAAAGTCAGGCTGAAAAATACCTGCACGTGATGGTTTATGGCGAATACGCACAGGAAATGCCTGTAAAACTCTGCAAACTTCTTGCGGAAGCAACGCCAGATCCTTTGGAAGTTACTTACCTCGTGAATTCCGGCGCAGAAGCCGTCGACGGCAGTTTGAAACTTGCCAAAAGATTCACCGGAAGAGAAGAAATCATTTCCTTCAAAAATTCTTACCACGGTAACACTCACGGAGCCTTGTCGGTTTCCGGGAACGAATATCATAAGCGCGAGTTCCGTCCGCTTTTGCCGATGGTAAGTTTCATTGAATTTAATAATGAAAAAGATTTAGAAAGAATCACAGAGAAAACCGCGTGCGTAGTTCTGGAAACGATTCAGGGTGCGGCAGGATTTCTTGTTCCCGAAAATGATTATCTGAAGAAACTGAAAGCACGTTGTGAGGAAGTTGGTGCATTATTAATTCTGGACGAAATTCAGCCGGGATTTGGAAGAACGGGAAAACTTTTCGCTTTCGAGCATTACGGGATTGTTCCTGATATTCTGGTGATGGGAAAAGGAATGGGTGGCGGCGTGCCGGTGGGTGCTTTTATGAGTTCGCGCAAAATCATGGAGTCCCTGTCGCACTCTCCTAAATTGGGTCATATCACGACTTTTGGCGGAAATCCGCTGATTGCAGCTTCAAGTTATGCGACGTTGAAGGAAGTTCTCGAAAGCGGACTGATGAATGAAGTGGAGGAAAAAGAAAAACTCTTCCGCGAATTATTGGTTCATCCGAAAATTAAAAACATCAACGGCCGCGGTTTAATGCTCGCCGTGAATCTCGGTACTCCCGAATACACTCTGGATGTCGCCAAACGCTGCATGGAAAAAGGTCTTGTCGTTTTCTGGCAGCTTTACCGCAATGAATACCTGCGCATTTCCCCGCCATTAACTTTATCTTTGGACGAAATCCGCGAAGGCTGCGGAATTATTCTCGAGGTCCTGAACGAAGATTAAAAACCCTCCGAAAAAAGAAACTGCCTGAACTTTTAGCCCCGATTGAACGGTTTGTCTGAGCTCTTTTATACTGGTCTGCGGCGGCGAAGCCGCCGCAGACCAGTATAAAAAGCGAGTAGTGAAAGCGGGAACTTCTGTGGCAGAAAATCGCCTTTTTGTGGCGCATGATATTTAGCATTTTCAGCCAAATATTTTGCATTCTTAGGAAATTAATTTATATATTGCGGCACAATAAAAAATAGGGAGCGATATGGCGAAAACGAAAGTGCAATACGAATTTCCAATGCACTGTCAGTCGGAGATTTTATATGAATATTTGGCAAGTGCAGAGGGACTCTCCGAATGGTTTGCTGATGAGGTGGTAGAAAAAGGCGATGATTTTTTCTTTAGTTGGAACAGTGGACCTGCAGAAAAAGCTACGCTCATCCGCTATAAACCTGAAAGTTTTGTGCGTTTCCGTTGGGAAGAAGATGAAGGAACCAAGAATTTCTTCGAAATGAGTATTGTTATCGATGATATAACCGAAGATCTTTCGCTTAATATTACTGATTTCTGCGATGCCGGAGACGAGGACGAAAACCAGCTCTACTGGGAAAATCTCCTCGAAAACCTGAAAATAAAATTGGGCGCTTCTTGATTTTTTAAAATACCGATAAACTTGATGGACGATTTTTCGTTCATTATTTTTTTAATTAAAATTCAGCAATATTTTGTCAGATATTTTTTTCAGTTCAGCACATTTTCAGCCTCAAAACCGTGCGTTTCTTTACGGCGATGCGGTGAGAGTTTCTTTCTTTGTGCGAAGTTCTCAGCTGATTATGGCCGAGGAATCGTATTTCTTTCTCATGGCTTCGATGCGAAAAATGCGGATGAATATTCCGCTGACTTATACTTTAGAATTTTTTCAGCAGCTTTTTACCGAAAGTGTCTTAAATAAAGGCGTAAGCGACGGAATCATTGTTCTGCTGATGTACCGTAATAAGACAGAAAGTTCTCTGGAAAAAGCTGAAGTTGCATTTTATTTTGAGATGAATAGTATTGATGATGTTCTTTCGATTCAGCGCGGAATAGAAATGGACCTGATTAAGGAAATTAATGTGAATACTAATCTTCTCAGCAATATTCGTGTGCATTGCGCGGAAAATATTTATGCAGAAATCTATGCGAAAGAAAATGATCTGGATGATGTAATTCTGCTGAATCCTAATAAAAGAATTGCGAGAAGTATTTTCGGAAATCTGCTTTTTCTGGAAGGGAATAGTATTAAAATTCCTAAGCAGTCGGAAGGTGCCTATATTTCACCTTTAATGGAGAATTTTGTCACGTTCGTTCATAAGCATCAGCTTGCGGAAATTGCAGAATCAGAAATGATCGCTTTTGAATCCCAGAAAGCAGAAGAAATACTGATGATTTCTGACGAGAAAGGAATTTTCAGCGTCACAAAAATCAGGAACAAGACCTTCGATAACAAACGGTTTACAGAAATAGTAAGTAATTGGAAGAACAATTTCGCCTGAAATTGACAAACCCGATGAACAACCTTTAAAGAAAGTCATTGACCGGGTTTTAGTGTTAAATGTTATAGCAATAACGGTTTAAAAATACGTAAATTATTTGGCTCTGTATTAAAGTTTTGTTAAAGTTATTTGCAAAGATTCGATAGGGTTAATTCATAGACACATCCTCCGGTGCATTTGCCCAAAGAAGAAATTCGCCGCCCAGATTCTGCATAATGCTTTTCCAGAGTTTTTCGTCGTTTGGTAGAGTGTAATCGAGGTTATAAACTTCCACTACCGTCCACATTTTACGCCTCACCTCACTTTCAAGCTGTTGTGATGCCCATCCTGAATATCCTGAAAAAACTTTTACTTCCTCTACCGAAATTTCCTCTTCGATCATTCCTGTTACTACGCTTTCAATATCTTCGGTAAGATAAAATTCGTCGCTGATGTCTGAATAATTTTCAGTTACTTTTTTCCCTTTGCTGATAAAAAAAATCTTGTCGTTTTCCACAGGTCCGCCTTCGTAAACATCAACTGGAAAACCGAAAATTTTGAGTAACCGGCCGCTCATGTTTTTGTTCTTTTTGTTGAGAATTAATCCGAAAGCACCCTCGTCGTTATGATCTACAATCAGCACAACGGAACGGGAAAAGATGTCGCCCGAGATATCGGGAGTGGAAATTAAAATTTTACCTTTGTAAGAATAATTCATCTGTGTTCGGAGGTATTTACAATAACCTTTGTTCAAATGTAATAAAAAAATTAATGGAAAATCTTCACGACAAAAGAAAAGTTTACGAAAAATCTGAACTTCTTGAGAATCAAATTAAAGAGAATCCTATGGAGCAGTTTCGGAACTGGTATCTTGAAGCCCAGGAACATCCTGATGTTTCGGAGGCCAATGCGATGTCGGTTTCTACTGTTGAGAATGACGGTTGCCCGAGAACCCGCATGGTTTTGCTGAAATCTTATACCTGGGAGGGTTTTATATTTTACTCCAATTACGAAAGTAGAAAAGGTAAGGCTATCGAACAGCGTCCTCAGGCCTGCCTGCATTTTTTCTGGCCGCATCTCGAGAGACAGGTTATCATTAAAGCTAATCTTGAAAAGATTGCAGAAAACCTAAGTGACGGTTATTTTCAGTCACGCCCGAAAGGGAGTCAGTTGGGCGCTGTAGTTTCACCGCAGAGTCAGATTATCCCGGACCGCAGTTTTCTTGAGATTAAACTGCAGGAACTTGAAAAGGAATTCCAGGAGAAAGATGTTCCCAGACCTGAAAACTGGGGCGGATACATCGCAAAGCCTTATGAGATTGAGTTCTGGCAGGGTAGGCCAAACCGTTTGCACGACAGGATTATGTATGAGCTTCAGCCGGATTTCGAGTGGAAAATCAGCAGGCTTGCACCCTGAATCTGTTACAGAATTAATTCAGCATTTTTCCCAATAAAAAAACCCGTCCGAAGACGGGGTTCAACGTTTAATATCACAGCGTGATTATTTTTTCTTAGCACCCATTACAGAACCAGCTAAGTCAGCACCAGCTTTAAATTTAGCAACTTTTTTAGCAGCAATTTTAATTGGTTTTTTAGTTGCAGGGTTGATACCTTGTCTTGCAGCTCTTTCAGCTACGGAGAAAGTACCGAATCCTACTAGAGAAACTTTACCGTCTTTTTTCTTCAAAGTTTCGGTTACGTTAGAAATGAAAGATTCTAAAGCAGCTTTAGCAGCAACTTTTGTAATGTTCGCATCTTTTGCGATTGCGTCGATTAATTCAGACTTGTTCATAATAATAATATTAAGGTTAGTTTTATTGTTAAAGCAAATATAAAACAATTTTC
>JAANMT010003627.1_pt1 | contig 10664 bp, 9 predicted proteins | sample 7279711 | NCBI WGS metagenome assembly JAANMT01 (sample SAMN14094538, study PRJNA606508) | bioreactor metagenome | isolation source: A lab-scale SPAN reactor treating ammonium-rich wastewater day 1 | place: Ireland: Galway | collected 2017-01-16 | reverse complement strand
ATCCTTTGAGATATGCAGCAGTTTTCCGCAGGTTGGTAATAAGTGCCTCCTACTTTATCCATGAAGTAAAGTCGGCATAAACTACAAGTTGCCATGAAGGTGACTGCATTTAATCACGAGCAACATCAAAACGATATATATATGGCTAAGCAGGTAGGTCCACTCTTTTTTAAAGGAACAATGAGGGGTATTAATTACTATTTCCGGGAAGGCGAGCCCCTTGCGCGCAGAGCGGGGGGAGGTTTTTCGCGTAAGAACATCAAGGAAAGTCCAAATATGGAAAAGGTAAGGAAAAGCAACAGTGAGTTTGCGCACTGCTCGAAGGTGAATAAAGCATTTAAGCTGGCACTGCAGCCTTATCTGTCGGGTTACAAAGACGGTACTTTTCACTACCGGCTGATGCAGCTGTTTTTAAATATTAAGGACTGCGATACTGTGTCTGAGCGAGGGAGACGTTCCGTACGAGAGGGGATTGCGACCACCACCGGGCAACAGCTTTTTAAAGCTTTTGTTTTTACTCCTGAGCAGCGCCCGCTTTTTCTTTGCGATTATGAATCTGACTCGAATCCTGCTGTGTTTAAGGTTACTCATCATAAAGTTGCTGACGCGCAATTCCCGCAGGGTGCGGATTACATGGAGATGAGGGTGGGGTTATTCCGCTTCGATTTTGAATCCCTTGCTTATGAGCATGTTTTCGCAGAGCCATTGATGATTGCACGCGATTTCCAGGGAGATGCTTTTACCATCGCCTGTCCGGATCTGCCGGGAGGTGAGGGTATGCTGTTTTCTGCAGTGCGGGTTTGTTTTTACCGGACTGTTGATGGAGAAAGACATCGGGTGCCTGAAAGCGGGCATACGGGAGTCCGCATTATGTCTGTTTGGGAGGGAACCGAAGATTGAGCGTTTCGCAAATTATATCACAATATAACAGTTACGACACCGCACTTTTACATGAGCTACTTTGCTTATCAGGGAAATGTTGTCAGTCTTACCGGGATATTTTCTATACTTACCCATACGAATAAGCAGTTGTTTTATTTTCAGTTGGCAGGAAACCATTCCAACAGTTATATCCTTCCTAAAAAGTGCCCAAAATAATTTTTCTTTACCGTAAGATAAGATTCATTCGTGGCGTTAGCATTAATTTCCAGCGGAATTCTTTTATTAAGCAAGATACCGCTGTTGTCCAGAGATTTTAATTTTTCAGGATTATTGGTTAATAAATTCACCTTTGAAATATTCAGGGTTTTAAGCATTTCAACGGCGACACCAAAATCTCTTCCGTCTGCGGGAAGGCCTAATCTCAGATTCGCTTCTACGGTATCAAAACCTTCTTCCTGAAGCGCATACGCTTTTAATTTGTTAATGATTCCAATATTTCTTCCTTCCTGTCTAAGGTAGATCATCATTCCTCCATTTTCCGAAACAAATTTCATCGCGGCATCCAACTGTTGTCCGCATTCGCATTTTCTGGAATGAAAAACTTCTCCCGTGATGCATTCTGAATGGAAACGTACATTCACAATACCGTTAAAATCTGTTTTCTCTGCAACCCACACTAAATGAGGATTCCAGTCATTTTCATTTTCGGAAAAAGCATACACTTTAAACATTCCGAAATCTGTAGGTATATTGGATTGGGCCTGAACTTTCAACATCAGTTTATCATTTGAATGAATATTATAGCACAAATTTATACTTTATTTATTTAATTAGTAAGATTTATTACTAAAGTTATCATCCATAAAATCTATTAAGGAAAAACAAAACTGGCTTCAGTTGATGCTCTGAGTATCTAAAAAAAAAGCCCACACCGTTGTATATACTCTTGAATATTTAGTGAGTGTTCACGAACGCGGAAGCCTCCCTGTCTCAGGAACATTCGATCGTAGCAAAAGTCAACATTGTGTGGATCAGTATTGGCTCGAAGGTCTCCAAAAAAAAATATAGAGTCTTCAATGAAGCCAATCTCTAAACTTCAGACCGCTTTAATGTAAAGTAAAAAGTACTTCCGGACCCTAATTCACTTTCAACGTTTACAGATCCCCCCTGCGCTTCTATAAACTCTTTGCTGATCGCCAATCCCAGTCCGGTTCCTTCCTTCTGTGTTCCTGGAACTCTGAAATACCGGTCAAAAACTTTACCGAGGTATTTCTCTGGTATCCCGCTTCCATGGTCTTTTACCATAAATTCGACATGATCATGTTCTTCAGAAATCTTTACCACAACTCTCCCTGCTTCATGAGAGTATCGAATAGCATTTGAGATCAGGTTAATCAATATCCAGATTGTTTTTTCTTCGTCCGCTAGTACTTTAGATAGATGATCTTGACAGGAGACTTCCACGATGATGTGCTTTTGTTCTGCCTGTGTTTTGGTGGCTTCCAGAGCGTAATGTACCAATTCTTTGGGATCGGTTGGTTTCAACGACAATTGAATATTGCCACTTTCTACCTGAGTGAGATTCAGCAGTTCACCTGTAATTTTCAATAGACGGTTGGAGTCATCTTTTATACTTTCCAATAAATGTTTCTGTTCCGGGTTTAATTTCCCGACGCGCACGTCTTCTAATAATTGCAAGCTCATTTTTATCGAGGAGATTGGTGTTTTAAACTCGTGAGATACGGTGCCTATGAAATTGGTTTTTGCCAGATCCAGTTCCTTGAATGGAGTAATATTACGGAGCATGATCACATGACCGATCAGCTGTGATACCTTTTCTCCTGTAGGAATGACCTGAATGTCGATCAGTTCTTTTTCAAAATAACTTTCTTTACCGTCAGCAAAAATCTTTATCGGTCCTTCATTTTTAGTGAATTCCGGATTAATAAGTTCCTTTATTAAATCCCTCACCAGATCATTGGAGACCGCAATGTCCTGAATCTGTTGCCCAATGAGATTTTCTCTTTTAAGACCTGAAATTTTTAATGCTTCATCGTTGGCAAACAATACTTTTTTATGCTCATCGATCCCAATAACCGGATCGTGCATGTTGTTGATGAGGGTTTCAATACGTTTTTTTCCTTTGATGATTTTATCGAGTTTGCTCTCAGCGTACTCTTCCAATTTCTCAGCCATGGTATTAAAAGACTTGGCTAATTCGCCAAATTCGCTGTGACTTTCAAACCTTACGCGTTCCTTGTAGTTTTGGTTGGCAATCTGCCTGATGCTTTCGGTGAGTTCCTTTATCGGGTTGGCAATATTCCCCGGGAGATTCACCAACAGTATAAAAGCAATCATAAAACAAACAGTGCCCGCAACAGAAATCCAGAATACCGCACGGTCGGCGGTGATATTGGCAATGCTGCTCTTCCGTTCAATGGCCTCCATGTTCAGGCGCATAAGTTCTGCAATATCATTCCGGATGGAGGAAGCCAGTAACGCATCACCCGGGTTCAGTTTTAATCTGCGGAAGTGGTAGGCGAGCTCCGAAGTTTTTTCCTGTTCCCCAATTTCTGTAACGTTCGCCTCCTGCTTTTTAAGATTTTTTTCAAAACCGGAAAGTGCCTCTGTATTTGTGGGAATTTCTTCCAACGCCAAAAGCATATTTCTTGAATACTGAAGCGTATTGTAGTTGGCGACCAGTATGTTTTTTGTGTCACGTTGCAGTGCATTTACATAAATAATACTCATTGCTGCAAGCAATATAATAAAGGCAAACAACAGACCTACGCCCGATATAAGTTTCGTTTTTATTTTCATTTTCTTTCTTTATGTACAGCAGCATCAATTTTGCTCTATAGGATTGCTTTAAAAACAGGTTCCTGAGTTTTTGATGGGGCCCTCAACTGAGAATAACCATATCAACATTTTTGGCAGACAGTTTTTTTAAAAGCACATTAAAAACATCTGTAGCCATAAGCAAATTCCAAATCGACAGACGGGGTTTTCCAATACAGACGGTCGTTATTTTCTTTTCCTCCACCTGCTTCATAATCGCCTTGGAAACTGATGAACCTTTTACATTGATGATTTCGGCACCTAATTCCGTGGCTAATTTATAATTATTAATCAAATGCCGCTGCCTGCTTAACGAGATCCTGTCCGCATTTTCTGCGGGGGTCTGCACATAAAGTACATACCATTTACTGTGATAATAATTCGCGAGTCTGGCCGTCTTTTTTATGATATTTTTTGCCGACTTCTCATTGCTGCTGATGCAGGCCAGAAACCGTTCCTGTTTCAGGGTATTGGGCTTTACAACCTCCGTCTCCACTTTTCTGTTGACCTGCGTTGCCACTTCTAGCAATGCAAGTTCGCGCAACTGTAAAATATGGTCGCTCTGGAAAAAGTTTGTTAAAGCCGCTGCGATTTTCTCAGCCTGATAAATTTTACCCTCCTTCAGCCTCCCGATCAGCTCATCGGCCGTAAGGTCGATGTTGACCACTTCATCTGCCCTGCCAACCACACTGTCCGGAATTCGCTCCTGAACGGTAATTCCGGTAATGTGCTTGATTTCGTCATTCAGACTTTCGATATGCTGAATGTTTACTGCAGAGATAACGTTAATTCCCGCATCCAGGATCTCATAGACATCCTGCCAGCGCTTTTCATTTTTGCTGCCTTCAATATTGGTGTGTGCCAGTTCATCGATGATCACCACTTCGGGCCGGAGATTTATTACTGCCTGTACATCCAGTTCCTCCAGTTCCTTCCCTTTGTAGAATAAAGTTCTTCTGGGAATCAGAGGCAGTCCTTCCAATAGGGCTGCAGTTTCTGCACGGTGATGGGTTTCGATATATCCGATTTTCACATCGATGCCGTTGCGCAGCAGCGTGTGTGCTTCCTGAAGCATTCGGAAGGTTTTACCGACCCCGGCACTCATGCCGATGTACAGTTTAAATTTTCCCCGCCTCGATTTTTTAATCAGCTGGAGAAAATGTTCTGCGGTTTTTCTTTCTTCTTCCATTTTTCTGTGGTGCCGGATATTTTTCAAGGCAGGAAATACAGATTAACGTCTTTTATTTCACTTTTTTTAAAAGCTGACTGCCAATGCTGTGGTGGCCGAGAAGCTTTTTGAGTTAAGATTTCCGTCATGTTTTACAAAGATAGGGTCTTTACTGGCCAGATTTTTAATTTCTGTACGCCAGACCAGATTCGGTAGAATGGCATAATCTGCATTTGCCGAATAACCAAAAGTTTTAAATCCATCCGGCGTTCCTGTTGCTATAATCACTCCTGCTTCATCCTGATAATATTCGCCCCGCGCGGTGATGCTGAGCTTGTCTGTGGCAGCGTATTTGGCCACTAAAACCGTTGTGTACCAAGTATTATAACTGTTGCTGTTTTTTTCTTTCTGTTCGGCTCCGATATCAAATCCGGCAGTAATTCCGACCTTTTCGTTGACTTGATAGATGGCATATAGGTTATGGAAATAACGCATTTGCCGGATCCTGTCGGGTTTGTCATTGCCAATAAACGATCCGCTGTTCAGAGTCACTTTCGCATTGGGCTTGTAGGTGAGCTGATGCCCGAAAGCTGGTGAGGAATTTCCGTCAACCCTTTGGATGCGCTGCCATCCGTTCAGCATCAGTCCGCTTACGAACCACTTTCCGGTGGGCGAAGTATAAGAAATTTTAGCACCTGTCTCAAAATAGGGAGAATTCTCGGCTACTAAACTTCTGGTGAGGGTAAAGTTGTCTTTACCTGTAGCACTTTCGAAACCGAGATGAGAGGGCAGAATTCCAACATCAATCCACAAATCGTGTTTTTTCGAAATTCTGAAACCGATGTTACCTTCATAAATGTTCTTTAAAACATCAGGCTCCGCCGCGTAATTGGCACTCATGTAAGAACCTGCTCCCAAGGCGATATTGGATCTAACCTGTTCAGTACTGTAATTCGCTTTTAAATAAGCCAGATTCAGGCTCACTTCATTATTTCTGTTGTGGCTGTAAATAAACCCGGGCCGTGTGTTGTTTAAAGGTCGGTTGCCATCATACTGATAATACACTTCGGCATAACCGGTAAGATTTAGTTTTTTTGCTGAATCAGATTCTGCCTGAGCGGATAAACTGCCTATGCTGCCTGTAAGAAATGCAGCGATTATTATTTTTTTAGTCATTGTTCTGTTATTATAAGATTGTTTTTATTTTTTTAATTGGTCTAGTGCGATATTCAGTTTCAGGACATTAATTTTTTCCGGGCCGAACAGACCCATTAAAGGTGATTCGGTATGATCGGCAATAAGCTGTTCCAGTTTTCCGGGATCAATACCTCTGATTTCCGCGATGCGTTTTAACTGAAACTGAGCTGCCTGAACAGAAATATGGGGGTCTAAACCGCTCCCACTGGCGGTAACCATATCCACAGGAATATCCGCTTTTGTCATTCCCGGATTCGTTATCAAAAGGGTATCAATACGGGCCTGAACTTCTGCAAGATATTCCTCATTGGATGGTCCTTTGTTACTGCCTCCGGAACCGCCTGCGTTATAGCCTACCGCCGACGGGCGTGAATGGAAATACTGCGCTTGGGTAAAAGACTGCCCGATATTGGTGTAATATTTTTTTCCCTGAAGTTCAGTGATTTCTCCCTTTCCATTATTCGGGGCCAACTGGGCGATTCCCCAGACAGTGAGTGGATAGAGCACTGCAAAAAATACAATGGCGGCTGCTGTCAGCTTTATAGCCGGTAAAATATGTTTTTTCATTTTATATAGTTTTAAATAAATATAGAGACAAGAATATCAATGATTTTGATTCCTATAAACGGAACCGCAACGCCTCCCAATCCGTAAATAAGCAGATTTCTTCGTAATAAGGCAGACGCACCGATGGGCTTGTATGCAACGCCTTTTAACGCCAGCGGAATGAGGAAAGGAATGATCAGCGCGTTAAAGATTACAGCCGATAAAATGGCACTTTGAGGACTGCCCAAATTCATAATATTAAGGCTTTGAAGGGCAGGAATTGCGGTGATAAAAAGAGCGGGTATGATCGCGAAATATTTGGCTACATCATTGGCAATACTGAAGGTGGTGAGCGTTCCGCGCGTCATCAGCAACTGTTTTCCGATTTCAACCACTTCAATGAGTTTGGTGGGATCATTATCGAGGTCCACCATATTTCCAGCTTCTTTAGCTGCCTGAGTCCCGCTGTTCATGGCTACACCTACGTCTGCCTGCGCGAGCGCCGGCGCATCATTCGTCCCGTCGCCCATCATGGCAACAAGTCTTCCTTCCGCCTGTTCTTTTTTGATGTAATTCATTTTGTCTTCTGGCTTGGCTTCCGCAATAAAATCATCCACCCCTGCTTTTTCTGCAATAAATTTAGCGGTAAGCGGATTGTCTCCTGTCACCATCACCGTTTTAATGCCCATTTTACGCAGGCGGGCAAAACGTTCCTGGATCCCGGGTTTGATGATATCCTGGAGTTCGATGACACCCTGAACCTGTTCATTCTCTGCTACGACCAGGGGCGTTCCGCCATTGCTGGAGATGACCTTGACTTGTTCTGCAATTTCTACAGGGAAAATATGGCCTGCTTTCTCAGAAATATTTCTGATAGCATCAGTCGCTCCTTTACGGATCCGCGTGTTTTCAAAATCTATTCCCGAACTTCTGGTCTCCGCAGAGAACTGTATAAATAGGGGATTTTTCACTCCAAAGCTTTGCGGATCAACGCCGGCCAACTCGATAATTGATTTTCCCTCCGGAGTAGAGTCACTCATAGAGCTTAATACCGCTGCTCTGATCATCTGTGTTTCGCTGATGCCGTCTGCAGGATAAAAGTGGGTTGCTTTTCGGTTTCCGATGGTGATGGTTCCAGTCTTATCCAACAACAGTACATCAATATCTCCGGCAGTTTCCACGGCTTTTCCGCTTTTAGTGATCACATTCGCCCGCAATGCGCGGTCCATTCCTGCAATCCCGATCGCAGAGAGTAATCCTCCAATCGTAGTGGGAATCAGACAGACAAAAAGGGCAATAAAGGATGCAATCGTAATGGGTGCATTGGCATAATCGGCAAAAGGTTTCAGGGTGATGGTTACTATGATGAATACCAAAGTAAACCCTGCCAGCAAAATAGTCAGTGCGATTTCGTTGGGCGTTTTTTGTCTGGATGCCCCCTCTACCAAAGCAATCATTTTATCCAGAAAGCTTTCTCCCGGTTCGGTGGTTACCTGTATTTTGATGCGGTCGGACAATACTTTTGTGCCGCCTGTAACCGAACTTTTGTCGCCGCCCGATTCCCGGATTACCGGAGCTGATTCGCCCGTAATGGCGCTCTCGTCGATTGTTGCAAGGCCCTCAATAATTTCTCCGTCGGTGGCGATGGTGTCGCCCGCTTCGCAGACAAACACGTCTCCTTTTTTAAGTTGGGCTGAAGAAATCATCTCTCCGTTTTCTAATCTTGCGGGGGTTTCTTCTCTTGTTTTTCGCAAACTGTCGGCCTGTGCTTTACCGCGCGCTTCGGCGATTGCTTCAGCAAAGTTGGCAAAAAGCAACGTTAACAGTAAGATAAGAAATACGGTAAAATTGTAGCCGAAACTTCCCTGGGATGTTTCACCGGCCAAGGTCCATAGCGACACGATCAGCATCACGGCTGTTCCAATTTCTACAGTGAACATCACCGGATTCCGGAACATAAGTTTTGGATTGAGTTTAACAAAAGAGTGGATAAAAGCTTCTTCAAGCAAATCTCTCTGAAACAGGGATTTATTATCTGATTTCATTTTATTTATTTATAAGTAATGCTAATTATTTCATTGAAAAATATTCTGCGATCGGACCTAAGGTCAGCGCTGGAAAAAATGCCAGAGCAGCAATGATCGCGATCACCGCAAATACCATCAGACCGAAGGTGGAGGTGTCTGTTTTTAAGGTACCGTTGCCTTCAGGGATGTATTTTTTACCGGCCAGCAAGCCTGCGATTGCGATGGGTCCGATAATGGGTAAAAATCTACCTAAAATCAAAACAAAACCTGTAGTGATATTCCACCATAAATTATTATCACCCAATCCTTCAAAACCGCTTCCGTTGTTCGCCGCCGAGGACGTATACTCATACAGGATTTCGCTGAATCCATGATAGCCCGGATTATTGAGCGTAGATGCGCCCTGTTCCGGAAAAGCAGTCGCTAACGCGGTGCTCACCAAAATCAGAAAAGGATGCAGGAGGGCAATGATCATCGCGATTTTCATTTCTCTGGCTTCAATTTTTTTACCCATAAATTCCGGAGTTCGGCCCACCATTAATCCGCTGATGAAGACCGCAAGAATAATGAAGATGAAAAAGTTTAAAAGTCCGACACCGTTACCGCCATAAAAAGCATTCACCATCATGGCCAGCAGTTCATTCATTCCCGACAGCGGCATGGTACTGTCGTGCATTGAGTTCACCGAACCAGTTGAAATTACCGTGGTTACAATACTCCAGAAACCTGATGCAGCTGAACCAAGCCGTATTTCCTTTCCTTCTGTAGCGCCTAACGTGTTATCGATGCCCATTGAGACGATAGCGGGATTTCCGTTCATTTCCATATTGATGTTGGGAACCGCAAGCAGTAAAAATCCGACCGTCATCACCCCAAAGATCATCCATGCAAACTTCTTTCTTCTGATAAAATAGCCGAACGCAAATATCATCGCCATTGGTATGATGAGCTGAGCAACCATTTCAACCATGTTGGTAAAATAACTGGGATTTTCAAACGGATGCGCAGAATTCACTCCAAAGAATCCTCCGCCATTGGTTCCTACGTGTTTAATGGCAATAAATGCAGCAGCGGGACCGGTAGAAACTTCCACAGTGTCGCCCTGCAAAGTAGTGATCTGGTCTTTGCCGTTAAAAGTCATGGGTGTGCCGTTAAAAACCAACAGCAAAGCAACTACAAACGAAACCGGCAAAAGAATTCTGGTGCAAGATTTAAGGAAAAAATCATAGAAATTTCCTAACTCCACAGTTGTTTTCTCGCGGAATGCCCTGAACAGAATGGCAGCGGCAGCCAAACCGGTTCCCGCACTTACAAACTGCAGAAACATCAGCCACAACTGGCCCAGATAACTGAGTCCCGTTTCTCCTGAATAATGCTGCAGATTGCAGTTCACCACGAATGATATGGTCGTGTTAAATGCAAGGTCGGCGCTCATGTTAGGATTGTTATCGGGATTGAGCGGCAGCCACTGCTGAGTCATTAAAATTCCCATTCCAAGGAGAAACCAGACAAAGTTAATGGTTAATAATGCGGTCATGTGCTCTTTCCAGTTCATTTCTCTGGTAGGGACAATGACGCTGATTTTATAGAATATTTTTTCTATTGGATTAAAGAGCGGGTCGAGCAGTGTTTTTTCGCCCCCATACACTTTGGCAATGTATTTACCAAAGGGTATTGCCAAAGCAACAGCTGCGGCAAACATTACGATGATTCCTAAAATTTCTGTGTTCATTTTTTGTTAATTAATAATTAGTGTAAAGAGCCATATAATAAATTGGTACAAACCGTACACGAGTAGAAAAATGAGTACGGTTTGTATGACGTCTTTGGTATCGCTCCAATAATCTCTCAGTTTTTTTGACATTTATTTTATGGTTTTATGAGCGGTGTCTGTACCGCTAAAATTTTTCGGGATTCAGCAATACATAAATGATGTAGAAAAACACTGCGATAGCTAAGATGAATAATGCGATCATGTCATTGAATTTTGATTAAGTTATTGTGAG
>JAANMT010003625.1_pt1 | contig 10669 bp, 8 predicted proteins | sample 7279711 | NCBI WGS metagenome assembly JAANMT01 (sample SAMN14094538, study PRJNA606508) | bioreactor metagenome | isolation source: A lab-scale SPAN reactor treating ammonium-rich wastewater day 1 | place: Ireland: Galway | collected 2017-01-16 | reverse complement strand
AAAGCAAGAGGATTTTTAAATTTCGAGCGATTTAGAATTAACGCCCTATTCTACTTCGGAAAACTTAACTTTGCTCCATTAAAATTTTAGTAATGCCTTAAAATTTAGATTACACAAGTACAGATGCTTTAACCCAAACATTTATTTGCTATATTTTTACCGGCGTGAAAATCACAAATAAGTTTTGCAATAAAAAAATAATTTTATCGCAGATATTTTTTTTCTCCGGCAAGTATAGAGATGGAAAGTCTGTTTTCGGTCGGTGGACGCGGGCAGGTATATTTGTCGCTGTAAGCGCAATAAGGATTATAGGCAAGATTAAAATCTAATATATATTCATTTGCATCTGGTTCTTCTTCTACGTCTAAATAACGTCCGGCTTCATAAGTTTTCGAGCCGTTAGTTGCATCGCTGAAAGGTACGAATAAATTATGCTCGCCGGTTTCGAGCGATTTGTACGCAAATAAATTATGAGACGAATCACTTATTATAAATGTAAATTTTCCGTACTTCAGCATTTTCCTATTATCACTAACAGAATTAGTACGAATTAAGATAGTATCCGGATTATCGAACGGTTCAAATGCAGCAGGTAAAAAGTATTTTTCGTCGGGTGGAAAATACGATAATGATTTAAATGAAGATCGTTCCGTCGCAGTAATGGGCGAATCCTCATCTGTACGGAACATTTTATCTTTTTCACGCCTTAGCTCAATGATTTTTTCTGCATTAAACTCCGGAATAAAGTCAGTATCATCGGTTTCGTCATCATCATTGCAACAGATAAGAAGCGATGCAAGCAATATAATAATACCAACTTTATAAATTCCGTAATTTACAAGCAGTTTCATAATATTATGTTCAAAGATTTATGGGAAAATTTTTCCACATCATAGATTCCATCGGTAAGGCACGTTGTTCATTGTATTTAGCCGAACCTTTGCGATTATACGGCATAAGCACATTCCCTTTAACCTCAAAGTAAATCAACTGACCTATAGGCATTCCGGCATATATTCTGACCGGTTGCTTTACGGATATTTCAAGCGTCCAATAATTACAAAATCCAACATCGCCTTTTCCGGCTGTGGCGTGAATATCAATGCCTAATCGCCCGACGCTCGATTTCCCTTCCAGAAACGGAACATGGTCATGCGTTTCCGTGTATTCCTCCGTTACCCCCAAATATAATTTTTCGGGCATAAGAACGAATCCGTCCTCCGGAATTTCGAACATTTGTATATGATTATGGTTTTTCGCATCTAAAATTTCGTCCAAATAGACTGCCAAAGTTTTACCGAGATGCACATCGTAACTATTCGAGCCAAGTCGCTCTCGGCGAAACGGACGTATTACTATGCGTCCGCGCTCTATATTGTCGAGTATTTCCGCGTCTGAAAGTATCATAAACTTCTTTTTTATTGCTTGTAAAATCAAATATGCCCCGGCGGGTGGTGCGAACTTTCAAGATGACTGATAACGTCGGACTTTACCGATACGGACTTTGCTACGGATTCTTCGGCGGCCGTAGCTATGGCATGTGCTTTTTCAATCGGCGTTCCGTCGGGGAATTGCAGATGAAAGTCCACGTAAATTTTGCCGGCGGATTCGCGCAGTCTTAGTCGATGATAGGTTATCCCATGCGTTTCACAATATACGGTCAGAGTTTGGGCAATCAATTGTTCATGCAACGGATTAACGCCATCCATCAAACCATAGACGGAGTTACGCATCAGTTTTACGCCCTCAAATATAATATTTCCGCCGAAAATCAGTGCAACTATCGGGTCAATAATCATATAGCCGGAAAGTTTTGCGGCAACAAGTCCGACTATCGCACCGGCACTTGTCCAGGCATCTGTCAGTATATGCTTGCCGTTTGCTTCGATAATAATCGAACCTCGTTGCTTTCCTCTTCGTAATAAATATACTCCCAGAATTGTATTAACGCCGCCGGTAAACAAAGTCAGTGCAGTTCCGATTCCTACCTTTTCGAGTTCTATGCCGTACAGAATTTTATCGGTTGCCTGATAAATTATTACAATCGCGGCAAGAATTATCAGTCCGCCTTCCATTCCGGCCGACAGATAGGAGATTTTTTCATGACCGAAATGATGATTGTAATCGGGCGGGCGGTAAGTCAGCCTTACGCTGTAAGAAGCAAATCCGACGGCTGCAATATGCACAATGGTTTCTATTGCGTCCGAGAAAACAGCCGCCGAACCGGTCAATATATATGCCGTCCATTTTACGGCCAGCATCATAACGCCGACTACCAGCGAAATGTTCATCGCTCGACGCTCCGGCGCGGGAACGCCGAACGATGATTCTTTCTGCATTTTATCGTTTTCGAGAGTTTTCAACCTGAAATACCGAAAAACGGCTTTATTTCTTACTGCTGTCGGTAGTCGCGATTTGCTCCGGTGCGATTTTTGTTTGATATTGCAAAGCACGCAATTGGAACTGATTGGCAAGCTGTCCGCCTTCGGGTATGGCACGATACTTATTTGCGAGTTCGGTTGCTTTTGCCGCAGCTTCCGCATATTTGCGGGCATGCTCTAGCTCTTGCAATTCGAGCTCGTCAATTTCAAACTGCACTTGCGGGTCCGAGCCGCCGGATTGCGCCAACATTTTCTGCAATTCGGCCTTTGCGCCGGCATAATTCCCCATTACCACATAAGAGCGTGAAATTGCTATTTCGGGCGAGAAAACATCGGCATAGCGGTCTATTTTTCGCAGATACGGCGCGTCAACAATCGGTTGCGCCAAGTCAATAGCCATTTGCGCATATTCGTTTGCTTGCTTTTGTGCACCGGCGCGTTGGTACATATCCGCCATTTGATAGCAGAGCGCGTAAGGCATAGGGAATTGTTTGGGCGAAATATTGCCGTTCATAGCATCGAGTATCGCTACCGTTTTCTTGTTGTCTTGCAATGTGTTCAGCGTATTGAGTGCCCATTCTAAATACACCATACGATAGCTGTCCATAAATCGCCGCGCAACTTCGTCGTAGTAGACCTCCATGTTGTTGAGATTGCGGAACTTAAAGCCATAATGCGGCTCTGTATGAACTTCGTCGAAAGGCAACGGATTCAGCAGGCATTTAGCCATAACCTCTTCGTTGAACGTCTTGCCGCGAGAGCCGCCTTGCTCCACAGGACATACTTTATACGACAGACCTTCCCACCGCAAAAAATTATCCAAGCCGATATAACTTTCGGATCCGGGCGTAAAATACACCGGACGCTCGAAATGGTTTTGCTCTATAATATCACGCACCAGTTGATTTTGAACTCCGTTGAAATAAATAGGCCGTCCATTGTTTTCGTCCACTTTATTGCCAGAGGCGATGAAAGTAAACGACATTACGCCGGAATTTATAATTGCCGGGTTGGAAGTGTACTTGCGCAATATATCCGGTGATACTTTCACCGTAACCTGTTCAGAGGGCGAGTACGTGGGAGATATGGCATTCTTAGCTGTCTCATCGGCCAGCAGAGATTCGTTTGTGAACGAAAGTTTTATTTTCTTTGCGCCCCACGGCTCGCGGTTTGCAAGCTCGTAAATATACCAGCCGGTTTGCCCTAAACTAAGGTTTACCACGCGCACATCGCGCCGCACTCCCGCCACGTCCTGCATATACCACAGCGGAAAAGTATCATTATCGCCGTAAGTAAATACGATAGCGTCTTTTTCCAAACTTTGGAGCACATTATACGAGTAATCGAAAGGAAGGAAATTGCCGGCACGGCTATGCGACCGCCAGCCTCCCATAGCCATATTAGCCGGAACAAGCAAGAACCCTGCGACTAATGCCACTACCGACAAGCTCGAGTTTTTCTTGCCCAATTGTTCGGCTATAGAATATACGCCAAGCCCTATCCACATACACCACACCATAAAAGAGCCTACGTAGAAATAATCACGCTCACGAGGCTGCGGGCTTTGTTGGTTCTGTGCAAAAGCCGCCAGCACGCCCATCATCAAAAATAGTGTGGTAAAAGCAAAGGCACGCTTTGGGTCGCGCTGATAGTGATAGAACATTCCGATAAGCCCGGCAAGGAACGGCAATGCGAAGAAGCGTATCGGGAAGTCGTTCTTATAGCCCGAAGCGTAATTATAGGCGTTATACTCCTGACTTTTTTTGTTGCCTATAAATTCCCAAGGTGCATCTTGTACATCGCCCGTTTTTCCCACAAAATTCCAAAGGAAATAGCGGACATACATATCATAAATTTGATATGAGAACAAATATCGCATTTCTCCGGCAAAATCCACTTTCATTCTGGAATAGTCCGGTGCACCTATTGCTGTTTCGTCGCGGCGTTCCACACGCTTTGTAGGCGGCGGAGTCCATTTCTTGGCTTTTGAATCGTAACGATGATGATGCGTTTCGTAAGGTTCGTTCTGCTGATAGCGGCGCGGCCAACTCGGGGCATCGCCATATTGCTCGCGATTAACATACGACGTAAGCCTTTCGAAGCTGTTCGGTGTATTTTCGTTCATCGGCGGATTGGCGTTCGAGCGCAACAAGATATGCGTATATGAACTGTAGCCAAGAATCACGAATAAAAATGCCGAGCAAAATAGTTTCAATACGGGCTTTTGTTTTTGGAATCCGTACCATACGCCGCCAACCGCACCAAGAAGTATGGCAACGGCTATCATTCGTATAAACGTGCTGTTTTCAAACAAATATTCATGCGCCTCGGTGCGGCCGAAATCGCCGCCGAGCATTGACGGCAGAACTTTAACAATGCCGGGATAAATTATGCCGAATGCGACTACGCTGATTGCACCAGTAAGCAGAAAAGTGGAAATTTTAAACGTATAGCGGCGGAAATACACAATAAGTGCAACGGTAAAAAGCGTCAAAATACTAAAAAGATGCACACCCGTAGAGAGCCCTACCAAGTATATGATCAGCATCAAGTAACGTTCGTTTCCGGGTGTGTCGGCACGTTCGTTCCAGCGCATTATCAGCCAAATAATCAATGCCACGAACAAGGTTGACATCGCATATACTTCCGATTCTACGGCATTGAACCAGAAGGTATCGCTGAAAGTATAGGCAGTAGCACCTACAAAGGCCGAGCCATATACTGAAAGTGCTTCGCCGAAAGAACCTATTTCTTTTTCGCGCAAGGCGGTAATCATTTTTACAATTATCAGATATGTAAGCAATACGGTAAAGGCACTGCTGACCACCGACGTTAAATTGACACGCCAGCCGGGATCGCCGCCAATCGGCAACATATCAAAAATCTTTGCTATTAAAAGAAAAAGCGGTGCGCCGGGCGGATGCGGCACTTGCTGCCATATTGCGGCGGCGGTAAACTCGCCGCAGTCCCAGAATGGAACAGACGGCTGTACCGTCATATAATAGGTAATTAACGCTATGGCAAAAGCCAATACGGCAAATCCTCGATGCAATACTTTTGTATCCATGCTCTCCGACATATTTGAGTAATCAATACTATTGATATGAAAAGCGAAAATTACGAGAAAAATCCCGAATAGCGTTGTCTTGTTTGATATTTGCCCGTATTTTCAATGCAAATCTTCGCCCATTATTTTTATTGAAAAAACCGCGTTCCCTTACGTTTGTAACATTTTGGACAGCAAATGCACAAAGCAAGGCGTTTGACCGTCTTTTGTCGGTGTTTACTATATCGCCCGCTATTTTTCACATATTCAGAACAGAAATGAAAAGATTAGCCGCTTTAATTGCCGTATTCTGTGCATTGCTCGACTCGTCCGGCATTCTTGCCGGCGAACTCCGTTTTTCTCCCGAGCATCCGCAAATAGGCGGTGAATTGCGAGCAAGTTATTCCGCAGGCAAAACCTCTTGGAACAGCGGAAGCATAAAACTAATAGTCTATGCCTTTGCTGCCGACAAATCGCAACCTACGGCATATCAATACGATTTTACCGCTAATGGCAGCAGTGAGCATACGACATCATTTACAATTCCCAAAAACGCCGTTTTCTTGTTATTTAAAGTTGGTGACGGACGAAAATTCGACAATAACAGCGAAAAATTCTGGGAACAAATAATATACGGTAAAGACGGCAAGCCCTTGGAGTACGCTTATTTAAGGGCCGGAGTATCGCTATTCGGCAATTTAATGGAAAACTGCCGCAGAACAGCCGACATCAATCGCGCACTCGATTATTTAGAACGCGAAACAGCGTTATACCCCGACAACTCCCACGCTGAAATCGGAGTATTACAAGCAAAACTCGAAACAAAAAAAATCTCGAAAGAAGATTTTGATGCTCAACTTCGCGCCGTCGTTACCGCGCCTTTCGATACGACACGCGAAAACCTTACGCGCTCTTTTACCCGTGCAATGAAAATATTGAATATGACCAAGCAAGCAGATGCAATTCAAAATCGCTATATAGCCGCGCATCCAAAAAGTGAATTAGCAGAGGAAGTGATGATTGCCGATATATCGTCGGCGCGAACGAAAGAGGAGTTTATGCCGGCGACTAAAAAGTTTATCGCCGATTTTCCTTCGTCGCAATATGCCGAGCGCATCGCCGATGCAGTAATATCAAATTATTTGCAAGAAGATAATATAAACGGAGCTACGGAGTTTTTTGCGCCGCCGTTAAAAGCTCCGGCAATAGTAATGGCAAAAATTTCAGGCTATTATTCCGAAAAAGGCGATATCGAACAAGCCAAATTGTGGATAGACCGTGCAATCGTAGCATTAAATGACAGTACCGTCAATACTCGCCCCGTTTTTTTAGCACCCTGCGAATGGGAAATTGACCGCAGAAATACGGCGGCTACGGTAATAGGTGCGAAAGCATTTATTGAAAAAGCTAATCATAATTACGAACAAGCATTAGGACTTTATCGGCAAGCAGTAAATCTTGCAGATGACGATGCTCCGGATGATTTTTTTGCTCATATCGTAGAATTATTGAGTGCGGCCGGGCGCAATAAAGAGGCTCTCGATACAGCCGCAACATATATAGCCGCCGCACGGCAATCACCGGAAATTATAGGAAGTTTCAACCGCATATATATCGCCGTTCACGGCTCGCCAAAAGGTTACGACTCTACTCTTGCAGCCCTCAAAGAACGTTCCGCCGACGCAAGACGCGCTCGTTTAGCAGCCGGTATGCTCAATATTCCGCTGACGAACGGCTCGCTGACAACATTGGACGGCAAAACAATAAAAATAGCCGACCTGAAAGGCAAGGTGGTTGTTATGGACTTCTGGGCTACATGGTGCGGACCATGCCGCGCTTCATTTCCGGCTATGCAAAAACTGTACGACAAATATAAAAATAATCCTAACGTGGCTTTTGTAATAGTTAACGTGTGGGAACGGGTGGAAGACCGCAAAAAACAAGTAGCAGACTTTCTTGCAAAAAACACATATACCTTTCCCGTATATTTTGACTTGAAAGACGAGATTGTTCGTTCACTCGGCGTAACGGGTATTCCGGCTAAATTCTACATAGATAAAAACGGCTCGGCACAATTTCGAGATGTAGGTTTTGAAGGTGAAGAAAAATTCCTTGAGGCAGCCATAGATAAAATTTCTGTGTTGCTTCAAAATAACTGATACATCGAAATTGGCGGCCGTAATATGCAAACAGCAATATCCGAAATATTCCGTCGGGTATTGCTGTTAAAGCGTTTACGAATATTTGTTTCGCTTTATGCCAAGGTTTAAATTTGAAGATTGTTGCCATTGCAAAGCGATGCTTAGATTTATATGGAACACTTTCGCCGCCAATCTCCAACAGCGGAATCTTTCCCAAACTTAGGTCGTAAGATACTGTTTTTCTTCAAATCTTATACGTAAATTTACTTAGAAACGACAGAAGCCCGACGGGACACCGCCGGGCTTCTCTTTTTTAAGTGAATCACACAAAGGCTATTAATTATGCCGAGTATTCGAGCGATTCCTTGATGTAGGGGTCATTAACCGCAACCGCGCTATACTTGCGGAAGCCCGAAGCAACAAAGAACAAAAACAACCCCATCATCAAAGAAAACGTACAAATCTCTTGGTAGCCAAAGCGCAGATGCTTGCTGAAAACCGGCAGAACTACCCAGGAAAGGTCTATAAAATGCGCTGTGAGAATTATTAAGCCACCGACAATAATGAATCCTGTTTTACGCTTAACATCTTGACGCAGCAAAAGAAAAAACGGCACTACAAAATGGAAGAACACGGTGAAATATCCGAAATATTCCCAGCCGCCGTTAATACGTTTCAGGAAGTATTCCGTTTCTTCGGGTATATTAGAGTACCATATCAGCATATATTGACTAAATGCAATGTAGGCAAAGAATATACTGAAAGCGAACATAAGCCTGCCGATATCGTGAAAATGCTCACCGCGCAAGTAATTTTTCAGATATCCGCCGCGTTGCAATGCCGCAAGTATAATTCCAACCAAAGAAAGCGTTGCTACAAAGTTTCCGGAGAAGAAATATACGCCGAACATAGTGCTGAACCATGTTGTTTCGAGCGACATAAGCAGGTCAAAACCGGCAAATGTAGTGCTAAGTGCATAGAGGATAATAAATGGCGCCGAGCGTTTGAGATTGATGCGTGTGCCGCGAAAATCATTAGGCAGATTATCTTGTTTAATCGAATTGCGAACAATAACGAAGTACATCGCAACCCAAATCAGAATATACAGTACAACTCTTACATAGAAAAACTCCGGATTAAGGAAATCCTGCTGTTTTTCGTGTATAAGATGCAGGCTGTGACCGTGATAACCTTCGCCGCCTCCCGTCCATTGTGCAGGATTTTCCCATGCCCAAGGGAATAATTGTTTCATACCAAAAATTATTGGCAGAAATCCGACTATAATAAGCCAGATAGATTCAGCGAATAATTCGGCTATGCGCCGGACGGCCGCACTCCAGCCGGCACGGACGGCGTATTGCAACGCCGAAAAGAACATTCCCGTAACGCCAAGTCCGAATACGTATGAAAAAGCAACGACATATCCGGCGAGTGCGCGCTGAGCATCTGTAAAGAAAGCTACGGCTGTACCAATCGCGCCGATACCAATCAGCGCGAAACTAAACATCTGAAGTTTTTTAAGAAAAGGCGTATCGGTAAGTTTAACCGGATTCATATAGCCTCTGACAAATATCGTTTGTTCGGAGAATTATTGATAGCGTCCGTTCAAGAACGTCGGTCTTACTCGACCGGTTTGCTTTCCTGCATTGAACGAATGTATTGCACAATCGTCCAACGATCATTTACAGGTAATTTTTCTGCATAGCCCGGCATAAGGTTTTGCCCGGCACTGATAATATGAAATAAATGTGCGTCCGTAAGTCCGCGTGAGTTTTCTGCCAATAGGCTCGGCGGCTGTTGGAATCCTTTTTTGACCACAGTTCCTTCGCCGTGCATATCATTTCCATGGCATGGCGCACACATTGTTTCGAAGCGGTTTTGTCCGCGATTCAATACAAAATCGGTACGTTGCAATGGATTTGCACCGATAATCGAGTCTACAAATTCAAAGTCGGATTTATCGAGCGGATACAGAACACCATTGCGCGGGAACGTATTAGGCACAAGTTCGCGGCTTGCCATTCTGTCTGCGTAAAAGGTAGAACCGACTTGCGGTTTAACCTTAAATTGGTCATCCATATCGTTCAGAATCTCAATCGGCGGAGTGTCGGAGAACCAAGGTATTTCGCCCCCGAAAATTAAACCCAATAGAACCGCCAAAGCCAGCCCGGCAAGGACGCGCAATAGCGGGAAACGCTTCTTTTTCACGGTAGATTGTTGTTCCATGAGTGTATTTTTCTTGTCGTTGTCGTTACGAATCTGGATTTGCCGTTAAATAGCTCCGGAATTGACAGAGCGAACATCGTCCGCTCCTATTTCCGATAGAAATTTGCGAGTATTTTCAGTAGAGAAACGCTGGTCGGTCGAGAAAATAGCCATAACGAATTGGTCATCTGTAGCACGTTGAAACCCGGCATCGTGTTGCAATTCATTATACCAACGCGGCAGTTTGCACAATCCCCACAGCGCAAAGAAAGTAGCTAATGCCGTGAGCAAAATGGTAAGTTCGAACATTACAGGCATACCGAATTCTACAGCAAAAAACGGCTTGCCGCCGATACTGAGTTTATAGTCCACCGCGCCCGTCCACCACATTAGCAATACGGCCGATATCAATCCGACAATTCCGCCCCAAAAAGAAATATGCGGCAGAATCGTTCGCTTAACTCCCATAGCCTTATCGAGGCCGTGAACGGGATACGGCGTATAAATATCGAAGTCTTGGTAACCGGCGTCGCGGGTTTTTTCGGCAGCGTGAAATAGAACGTTCACGTCGGTAAAATTGCCAAGTATCGCAAAAGGTTGATTATTGCTCATTGTTATTGTTGTTGGAATTGCAATAATTAATGATTTTCTTCATGATGATGCGGCTGCGCATTGGGCATAACGCCTTTCACTTCAGCAATAGCAATCATCGGCATGAATTTGGCAAATAACAGGAACAGCGTCAGGAATATACCGAAAGTACCTATGAAAATAGAAATTTCCACCCATGTAGGCGAGTAATATCCCCAACTTGCAGGCAGGTAATCGTGGTGAAGCGAAGTAGAAATAATCGTAAATCGCTCGAACCACATACCGATATTGACAAAAATCGAAAT
>JAANMT010003614.1_pt1 | contig 10698 bp, 8 predicted proteins | sample 7279711 | NCBI WGS metagenome assembly JAANMT01 (sample SAMN14094538, study PRJNA606508) | bioreactor metagenome | isolation source: A lab-scale SPAN reactor treating ammonium-rich wastewater day 1 | place: Ireland: Galway | collected 2017-01-16 | reverse complement strand
ACAGCGGTAAGTTTCTTGGAAAAATTCCTCAGGTCTCAGTAACATACAATGTTATCGGAAATATGAATGAACACCAGGTTGTAATCGGTGAAACAACATTCGGCGGCAGAGAAGAACTTTCTAAACCAAATGGTATTATTGATTACGGCAGTTTAATGTATATCGCACTTCAGAGAAGTAAAACCGCACGCGAAGCAATTAAAATTATGACTGACCTTGTAAAGGAATACGGCTATTACAGCAGCGGCGAATCTTTTTCAATTGCTGATGCAAACGAAGCCTGGATTCTTGAAATGATTGGTAAGGGCGAAGAAGGAAAAGGAACTGTTTGGGTTGCAGTCAGAATTCCTGATGGATATATTTCCGGACATGCTAATCAGGCAAGGATTACAACATTTCCACTAAATGATCCTGAGAATTGTTTGTATTCTGCCGATGTAATTTCTTTTGCAAGAGAGAAGGGATACTTTACTGGAAAGGATTCCGAGTTCGATTTTTCTGCAGCTTATGCCCCTTTAGATTTTGGTGCAATTAGATTTTGTGACGCAAGAGTATGGTCGCTGTTCAGAAGATGTAATTTGGAAATGGATAAATATATTTCTTACGTGCGCGGCGAATCATTAGAACGAATGCCACTTTATATCAAACCAGATAAAAAACTTTCAGTTCATGATGTTATGGGTTTAATGCGCGATCATTATGAAGGAACTGAGCTTGATATGACTAAAGGAATTGCTGCCGGTCCATATCAGATGCCTTATCGCTGGAGACCTTTAACCTGGTCTTATAACGGCGAAGAATATTTTAATGAACGACCTATCTCAACACCGCAAACGGGATTTTCATTTGTTTCTCAAGCACGTTCTTATATGCCGCGAGAAGTTGGCGGAGTTTTATGGTTTGGAGTTGATGATACTTATTTCACAGTCTATACTCCAATGTATGCTTCAATGACAAGAGTGCCGTATAATTTTTCACACGGTGTCGGATCGTATTCAAAGTTTAGCTGGGATTCAGCATTCTGGATTTTTAATTTTGTAGCAAACTTTTCTTATCCGAGATATTCAATAGTTTTAGATGATGTTCAAAAAATACAGAATGAACTTGAAGGAAAATTTCTTGCACAGCAGGAAAATGTTGAATCAACTGCTTTATCATTATTAAAGAACTCAAGAGGCGAGGCAATTGAATATCTAACAAATCACTCATTAAAATCTGCTGAGATTACAATTACAAGCTGGAAAAAGCTTGGTGAAGATTTGATATTAAAATACATGGATGGTGTTGCAAAGACAGAGTTTTTCAGACCAAAGAACATAGGTTATCCGGATGAATTTAAAAGAATGATTGCTGAAGAATCAGGTGAAACACTAAAGATGAAACAGATATTTACAGACCATACCGCCGCTTATAATGAAAACATAAAAAAAGCTGATAAGCTGCTTAATGATAAAAAGTATTCGGACGCAAAATTACATTATGAAAAAGCTTTGAGTTTTAAACCATTGGAAGAATATCCTAAAACAAAAATTGAAAAAATTAATTCTATACTTAATACTATTGAAGAATTACACAAAAACACTTTTTAATCAGAGGAGAATAAAATGAGCGAAGAAAAAAAATCGGTTGAAAATTTTGAAAACGAAATTAAACTTATGGATTTAATCTATACAGATATGATCGAAGCTTTACATCAAAGACCTGATGAAAATGATATTGAAGCAATCCGGCTTTATATAGATAATATCCGCGGAGTTTTTAACCGCACTATTTTCAGAATTACTGAGATAAAAAACAATCTGCAAAAAGATCAAAAACTAAAACCTGAAACCTGGAATCCGCCCGCTTAGTTAAGCCTTTTCTTTTTCCTCCCCTTAAAATCTTTAAAAACATAAATAAAGGGGAGGATATTGATTCTATCCTGCTCTATAAACATAAAACTTTTTAGTAATTTTACAGTAACATTTTTTTGAATTCAGGAGTTATAATGTCTCACGAAGTAAAACTTGACGAGAAGCTGAACCTAAAAAAAGATTTCCCAATCCCCTCTTTTGATGAGTGGAAACAGCTTGTTGAAAAAGATCTTAAGGGCGAATCATTTGATAAAAAACTAATCACAAAAACTTATGAAGGAATTGACCTTCAGCCAATTTACACTTCAGACGATATAAAAGATTTACCGCAATTAAATACTCTTCCGGGTTTTGAAAATTATCTGCGCGGCAGTTTTGCTGCCGGTTTTAATGGACGAGACTGGGAAATATCGCAAGAATATAATCAGGCACTGCCTGAAGAAATTAACGATGCATTAGTGTACGATCTAAAACGAGGACTGAACTCGATAAATATCGTTCTTGATAATCCTACACAGCTCGGTTTGGATGCTGATCAATCCAAATCCGGTGAAGCAGGTAAAGACGGGTTATCAATTTCTGGTATAAGAAAGATGCTCGTCCTTTTCAAAGATATTGATCTGTCAAATCAGCCAATTAATATTTCGGGCGGATTTTCTGCTTTGCCATTCACACTTTTGTTTAACGCTTATGCAAATGAAACAAGAACAAGTTTGATGAATATTAAAGGATCAATTACTTCAGATCCTTATGAATATCTGTTAAATAAAGGTGAACTGCCGGTCTCATTTAATCAGATTTTTGATGAAATGAAATTAGCGGCAGAGTTGATGATCAAATCAAATTCCGCTATTAAAACAATCGGAGTAAGCGGATTAGCATTTAATAATTCAGGGGCAAATGCTGTTCAGGAATTAGCTTTTACCCTTGCATCCGCAGTTGATTATTTAAATGAAATGATTTCCCGCGGATTAAATGTTAACGATGCGGCAAGAAGATTTAAGTTTACATTCGGTATCGGTTCGTTTTATTTTATGGAGGCTGCAAAACTTCGCGCAGCAAGAATGCTTTGGAGTAAAATTCTTGAAGCTTTTGGTGTTAACAAAGAAAACCGTAAAATGTTTATACATTGTAAAGCATCAGAGTTTAATCAAACTTATTTTGATCCTTACGTAAATATGCTTCGAACAACAACCGAAGCCTTTTCGGCAATTGTCGGAGGTGCAGATTCAATTCATACAAATCCTTATGATGAATCTTTTAATCCGTCAGACAATTTTTCGCGAAGAATATCGCGTAACACCCAGATAGTTTTAAAGGAAGAGTCGCATCTCGATCAGGTAATTGATCCGGCTGGTGGTTCTTACTTTGTTGAAAAACTGACCGATGATATCGCTAAAGCTGCATGGAAGTTATTCCAAACTGTAGAAGAAAAAGGCGGAATGTTGGAAGCTATTCAATCAGGTTTTGTGCAGGAAGAAATAAACAAAACTGCTGAAGCAAGAAAAAAAGATTTTGCAAAACGGAAATCTGTTCTTGTTGGAACTAACATGTATGCAAATCCAAAAGAAGAAGCAGTAGAAATTAAAAAGATTGACTTCGATGCAATTTATAAAAAGCGTGTTGAATATATACAGAAGTATAGAATTACCGGCGAAGATAAAAAGCATAAAAGTATTTTAAGCAAACTGCAAAAGATAGCTGATACCAAATCTTATGATATGATTGAAGATGCTGTTGATGCTTTTATTGAAGGTGCTTCAATCGGTGAAATATCAAAATCAATACGCGCATCTGCCGAAAAAGGAATCTCAGTTCAGCCTTTAAAATTATTCCGTCTTGCTGAGATGTTTGAAAAAATAAAACTGGCTGCAGTAAATTATAAATCCAAAACCGGCAGTAAACCAAAAATATTTTTGGCAGTGATGGGACCGCTAAAACAATTTAAAGCACGTGCAGATTTTTCAAGAGCATTTTTTGAAGTCGGCGGATTTGAAATTATCTATCCAAACGGATTTAACTCAACCGATGAAGCAGTAAATGCAGCTATTGATTCAAAAGCTCAGGCTGTAGTCATCTGCTCAACTGATGATACATATCCTGAACTTGTTCCGCCTATCGTAAAAGGGATAAAAGAAAAATCAAGAGATATTTTTGTAATACTTGCTGGTTACCCGAAAGATCAGGTTGAAGAACATAAAAAATCCGGAGTTGATGATTTCATTTATCTCGGAGCAGATGCTCATAAAATTCTCTCAACTTTATTAAATAAAATTATCACTATGCAATAAAAACCTTTGTCACACGGAGCGAAGTTGAAGTGTGACTTATTTAGAGAAATAGAATAAACTTCATCCTTCGTCTTCGCTCAGGATGATATTGAGTTTAATTTTTGAGAATTGTATGAAACCAAATTTTAAAGACATTGAACTAAATCTAAAATCAAAAAGTGTTTCCAGAAAAGATTGGGAAGAAAAGTTTAAACAGGAAACCGGAAAAAGTCTTGATGATTTTATCTTGGAAACAATGGAACAGATTCCTGTTAAATCACTCTATACAAATGATGACCTGAAAGAACTTGAACATAAAGATTATCTTTCAGGACTTCCGCCATTCTTCCGCGGACCTTATGCAACTATGTATGTTCAGCGCCCCTGGACAATCAGACAATATGCCGGGTTTTCAACTGCTGAAGAAAGTAATGCATTCTACAGAAGAAACCTTGCACAGGGACAAATGGGGCTTTCTGTTGCATTCGATCTTGCTACTCACCGCGGATACGATTCCGATCATCCAAGAGTTGTTGGAGATGTTGGAAAGGCAGGAGTTGCAATTGATTCAATCGCTGATATGAAAATCCTTTTTGATAATATCCCGCTTGATAAAATGTCTGTTTCGATGACAATGAACGGAGCTGTTTTACCAGTACTTGCATTTTACATAGTTGCTGCCGAAGAACAGGGTGTAAAACATGAACAACTTACAGGAACAATACAAAACGATATCCTTAAAGAATATATGGTTCGTAATACTTATATCTACCCACCTGAAATGTCAATGAAAATTGTAGCGGATATCTTTAAGTTTACTGCCAGAAACATGCCTAAATTCAACAGCATTTCTGTTTCCGGATATCATATGCAGGAAGCCGGTGCTACTGCCGATCTTGAAATGGCATACACTCTTGCTGATGGTTTGGAATACGTTCGTACAGGAATTAAAGCAGGGATGGATATTGATGAATTTGCTCCGCGAATTTCATTCTTCTGGGCACAAGGAATGAATTACTTTATGGAAGTTGCAAAGATGCGTGCAGCAAGATTGATATGGGCAAAACTCATTAAACAATTCAATCCCAAAAATACAAAATCAATGTCGCTAAGAACTCACTCCCAGACTTCAGGCTGGAGTTTAGCTGAGCAGGATCCGTTTAATAATGTTATCAGAACCTGTATCGAGGCAATGGCAGCCGCACTTGGTCATACCCAATCACTTCATACAAACTCACTTGATGAAGCAATAGCTCTTCCAACAGATTTTTCAGCACGGATAGCCCGCAATACACAGCTTTATCTTCAGGAAGAAACTTACATTACTAAAGTTATTGACCCTTGGGCTGGTTCTTATTATGTTGAAGCATTAACCGATGCACTTTTGAAAAAGGGCTGGGAATATATTCTGGAAGTTGAATCCTACGGCGGAATGACCAAGGCAATTGAAGCTGGTATTCCTAAGATGCGAATTGAAGAAGCTTCTGCCAGAAGACAGGCAAGAATTGATTCAGGAAAAGAGACAATAGTTGGTGTTAATAAATTCAGATTAGAAAAAGAAGATCCGATTGAAATTCTGGAAGTTGATAACACCGCTGTAAGATTATCACAAATTAAGCGATTACAGGATGTTAAGAAAAACAGAAACGATGATGAAGTTAAAAAAGCTTTGGATGCAATAACAAAGTGTGCAGAAACAGGTGAAGGAAATTTATTGGAACTCTCAATCGTTGCGGCTAGAGCGCGTGCAACGCTTGGTGAAATTTCAACAGCAATTGAAAAAGTAAGCGGAAGGTATCAGGCAGTGACAAGAACAATATCAGGTGTTTACAGCAGCGAATATGCTCAGGACGATCATTTGTTTGAGCAGGTTAGAAAAATGACCGATGAATTTGCAAAACACGAAGGACGCCGTCCAAGAATTCTGATTGCAAAAATGGGACAGGATGGACACGACCGCGGTGCAAAAGTTGTGGCAACAGCTTATGCCGATATGGGATTTGATGTTGATGTTGGTCCGCTTTTCCAAACTCCCGAAGAAACAGCACAGCAGGCAGTTGAAAACGATGTACACGTTGTTGGTATGAGTTCACTTGCAGCCGGGCATAAAACACTTTTACCTCAACTTGTAGAAGAACTGAAAAAACTTGGAAGAGAAGATATAATTGTAATTTGCGGCGGAGTAATTCCTGCACAGGATTATGATTTTCTTTATGAACACGGAGCTTCAGCGATATTTGGACCAGGGACTAAAATTCCGGAAACAGGAATTAAAATAATGGAGTTGATAAAAGAGAGATTTTAACTGATTTGGAATGAGAGATGTCCAAAACCGAATTGATAATATCAGAAAGAAATATCTAGACCGTCTTTAAGTGGGTTTTCAAAGGTATCTGGTGAATTATTAACTCAACTATTGAAAGGATTTCCTGAAATTACATCAGCTGAAAGAAAAAATATTAATTGGATGATATAAAGATAATTCTAAGTAGAGTGGGCCCGGGTCTTTCAGAAGAGGACAAATCTAAGATAATTTCATTACTTTCAGAAAAAATAATTAAAATATTTGAAAAGAATAAAGGTTATGCTCGTATGGTGGAGATGAAGAAAGCGAATATTCATACGAGACGAATTGCGAATGCCGTTGAAAAAGGTGTAATTGAAAAGATAAAGCCAGGTCTTTATAAACTAAAAGATTATCCTTGGGACGAGCATAGCAGTTTTGCTGAAGTAAATCATGCACACACGAAAGCTGTAATCTGTCTTACTTCAGCCGCTGAATATTATGAACTGACGACTTTTAATCCTTCATATATTACAGTAGCTGTTCCACATAATACACCCAGATTTAAACTCGATTATCCGCCAATAAAAGTTTATTACTTTGCTGATAGTTACTACTCGCAAGGAATTGAAATCCTGAAAACAAAAAGTGGAATTGTTAGAATCTATAACAAAGAAAAAACAATTGGTGATCTTTTTAGATATATAAAAAGATTGGTGGAGATATTGCAGTGGAATCTCTAAAAACCTATCTGCAAAATCGGAAAGGAAGAAATATTCCAAAGCTTATTGAGTATGCAGAGATATGCGGAGTAAAAAAGAAAATTGAACCTATGGTGAAGGCGATACTCTCGTGAAAGAGAAAAAAGAAATAAAAAATATTACCGCTTCAGTTAAAGAAAGATTGAAAAATATTCCGGTTCAAAACGAAAAAGAATTTCAAAGTGTTATTAGCCAATATGTGCAGGAAAGATTTCTCTATCGTTTATCGCAGTCAAACTATCCGGATAAATGGAAATGGGAATAATCATTATTTTAGCTTTATGAAAAAACAAACTTCAAAAAAAACAAATTCATATAAACCTGATTGGACTCCTGAAAATGCCGGAGATGAATTTGCAGTGCGTGTTGTTAAAGGAATACAAAATCCAAACACAAAAACAATATCAACCGCAAAAGATGTTAAGCGTAAGCAGCTTTCGGTTGATGATTATGTAAATGGTGTTTTAAAATCAGATAGAAATATTCTTGCACGAACAATAACATTAATCGAAAGCAACAATCCAAATCATCACAATATTTCGCAGGAAGTTTTAACAAAGCTTCTTCCCTATTCCGGAAATTCACTACGGATCGGGATTACTGGTGTTCCCGGTGCAGGTAAAAGCACTTTGATTGAATCCCTTGGAATGTATTTAATTAAGCACGAACACAAAGTAGCTGTATTAACCGTTGATCCAAGCAGCACAGTAACAAAAGGAAGTATTCTCGGCGATAAAACAAGAATGGAAAATCTTTCAAAAGAAAAAAATTGTTTTATCAGACCATCACCTTCAAGCGGAACACTTGGCGGTGTTACAAGAAAGAGCAGAGAAACAATAACCGTCTGTGAAGCTGCCGGATATGATGTAATACTTATTGAGACAGTCGGTGTCGGACAAAGTGAAGTTACTGTCCGTTCAATGGTTGATTTCTTTCTGCTTGTTTTGATTGCCGGAGGCGGAGATGAGCTTCAAGGAATTAAACGCGGTATTATGGAATTGGTTGATGCAGTATTAATAAATAAAGCTGATGGCGATAATGAAAAAAGAGCCAACATATCAAAAGCTGACTACAACAATGCTCTCCATTATCTGCAGCCTGCTACAAAGGGATGGACACCGCAGGCTTATACAAGCTCGGCTTTATCGGGTAAGGGAATTCTGGAATTGTGGGAAGTGATTAAGAAATTTGAAAAGACAATTAAACATTCGGGCTTCTTTAATCAGAGAAGAAAAGATCAATCTGTAGAATGGGTATTCAGAATGGTTGAAGATTCATTGAGGGATGAATTTTATAATAATGGAAAAGTTCAGAGTGAGATTGAACAAGTAAAGGATCTGCTTTCAAAGGGTAAAATCACACCAACTCTTGCTGCTGAAAGGCTGCTGACAATTTATAAATCCTGATATTCTGAATTACATCAGTCTATTGTTTTCAGATCATCAATAATGAACAATGATGTAATTTTTAGAAAATTGATTTAATAAATACTTTCTCAATTTTTCCTTACCAGTTTTGTTTTTGTTATTTTGCGATAGCAAAACTAACAAATTAGGTTTGTAATGGATGTTGAAATACTTTCTCGTTTACAATTCGCTTTTACAATAGCTTTTCACTACATATATCCGCCATTGAGCATAGGAATTGCAATAATTCTTGTGATAATGGAAGGCAGATATCTTAAAACAAAAGACAAGTTCTACGAAAACATGACAAAGTTCTGGGTAAAAGTATTTGCCCTTACTTTTGCAATCGGTGTAGCAACCGGAATAGTAATGGAATTTGAGTTCGGCACTAACTGGGCAACTTATTCTCGTTTCGTAGGAGATGTTTTTGGAAGTGCACTTGCTGCCGAAGGAATATTTGCTTTCTTTCTTGAATCTGGTTTTCTTGCAGTTCTTGTTTTTGGCTGGGATAAAGTAGGACCTAAAATGCATTTCTTTTCAACATTGATGGTTTCATTTGGTTCAATGTTCAGTGCTGTATGGATTGTGGTTGCAAACTCCTGGCAGCAAACTCCCGCAGGATTCCATGTTGTCGGAGAAGGAATAAATGCACGTGCAGAAATAACAGACTTCTGGGCAATGGTTCTTAATCCTTCTTCGGTTGATAGAGTTTTGCATGTAATATCAGGCTGCTGGTTAGCCGGTGCATTTTTAATCATCAGTATCAGTGCATATTATATTATAAAAAACCGTCATATCAGGTTTGCAAAATCATCAATTAAGATTGCATTATTCGTTGCTTTAATTGCTTCACTATTTCAATTGTTTACCGGACATTCAAGTGCAGTTGGTGTAAGTAAAAATCAACCTGCAAAGCTGGCAGCAATGGAAGCTGTTTTTGACGATCAGACGAATGCACAACTTTATTTATTTGGATGGGTTAATGAAGAAAAACAGGAAGTAAATTTCAGTATTGCAATACCGGGAATGCTAAGTTATCTGATCGGCTTCGATACAGAAACTAAAGTAACTGGATTAAATTCATTTAAGGAAGAAGACAGACCGCCTGTTAACATTGTATTTCAAGCATATCATTTAATGGTTGCTATTGGAATGTTACTAATTGTATTAAGTATGTTTGGCGTTTTCTTCTGGATCCGCGGAACATTATTCAAACAAAAATGGCTGATGTGGGCTTTTGTTTTTTCGGTATTGCTGCCTCAAATTGCAAATCAGGTTGGCTGGATAACTGCAGAAGTGGGAAGACAACCCTGGATTGTTTACGGATTGTTAAAAACTTCTGAAGGTTTATCAAAAGCTGTTAGTGCTGATCAGGTCTGGTTTTCTTTAATATTATTTACTTTGATATATATTGGATTGTTCATCTTATTTGTTTATCTGCTTAATGAAAAAATTAAGCATGGACCCGAAGATGTTGATGCAATTCCATCAGAAATAGGACATCCAAAATCATAAAGGACTGACGAAAAATGGAATTTACTTTTGATCTGAATACTATCTGGTTTTTAATAATCGGAATTCTTTTAATCGGTTATTCAATTCTCGATGGCTTTGATCTTGGTGTTGGAGCTCTTCACCTTTTTGTTAAAGATGATACCGAAAGAAGAATTATGCTCAACTCTATCGGACCTGTGTGGGATGGTAATGAAGTTTGGCTTGTAACCGGCGGAGGAGCGTTATTTGCCGCGTTCCCTCATGTTTATGCAACCGTTTTCTCAGGTTTTTACACTGCAATAATGATGCTTTTATTTATGCTGATATTCAGAGCAGTTGCAATTGAATTTAGAAGTAAACGACCTATGAGATGGTGGAGACAAATGTGGGATACTGCATTTAGTATTGCAAGTATTTTCATAGCTTTTCTTGCCGGTATTGCAGTAGGAAATTTAATTACTGGTATTCCGCTCAATGCTAATAAAGAATTTATCGGAACATTCTGGGGTTTAATAAATCCATACACTGTTTCGGCGGCCCACTGATCGACTACCTGTTCGAGATCTGCGCGCTGCTGCGCGAGCAGCATCCCGAGGTCTTGGTGAAGACCCTGGCCTACCGCCGCAGCCA
>JAANMT010003613.1_pt1 | contig 10700 bp, 6 predicted proteins | sample 7279711 | NCBI WGS metagenome assembly JAANMT01 (sample SAMN14094538, study PRJNA606508) | bioreactor metagenome | isolation source: A lab-scale SPAN reactor treating ammonium-rich wastewater day 1 | place: Ireland: Galway | collected 2017-01-16 | reverse complement strand
ATTTGGTTGCGAAGTTAATGAGCGATTTCATCATATACAATGCTAACAGATAAAGAAAATTTAGAAACATCTAAACAAAGCTTAAACAAAGCAAAATCTTATACAAAAACGGACCACTTGAAGAGATGGCTTCCGTCTCTTATAATATTGCCAATATCATTTTACTGGGTTTTGAATCGGGGTGATTTCAGTTTACTTGATAACATTGATCTGGTAATCCATGAAGCCGGTCACTTTTTCTTTAGCTTATTTGGCAAATATATTTACACGCTTGGCGGTACTTTAATGCAGATTATTCTCCCATCGATTATTGCAGTTTATTTTTTAAGAAATAATTACAGGACGGGAGTACAATTTGGTTTATTGTGGCTTGGGCAGAACTTTATTAACATCAGCGTCTATGCTGCGGATGCACAAGCCAGAAAACTTCCGTTACTTGGGGGCAACAAAGTTTATCACGACTGGCATTATCTTCTCGGAGAAGTTGGTTTACTCGAACACGATTATCTGGTCGGTTACATTTTCTTTGGGATATCAATTTTGATTTTTATTGTTGCTGTGTTAATGCCTCTTTTAACTCACGATTAAATTGTATCTTTTCAAATAAAAAATAATAAACGGAATCAATGCTCAGGTTAATATTCATTTCATTTTTGCTGATTGCTATTAATGTTGATGCGCAAATCGACTCACTCATTTCTTATCACAATAACGGTAAGATTGAATCAATTGTTCATCTACGAGATAATGTGCGTGATGGTGATGCCACTTTCTATTGGGAAAACGGAAATATAAAGGAAGCACTTTCGTATGTAAATGGCCGCGTTGAAGGACTCGTACGAAGATACAACGAAAATGGAGTTTTAATAGAAATGTTCACAATCGAAAATGGAAAAAGAGAAGGACCAACTTCACTGTTTGACAGTACTGGAAAATACTTAAGAGATAATTATTACGAAGAAGGAATTTTGAAAGTTGATAAGATAGTGTTAGATACAGGTGTTAAGGAGGATTGGTTTGACCGGCGCTACTTGCGCTAACGGCCCAGCAATGAGCCCCTTAAGACTGGCAATACAATGAGAAGGATCAACTCGGGAAAGATCCATTGCGAGAATCTTTTCGCGATCCGCCGACACGGAGATAATGCAACTCGTTTTATCGAGGCCCGTTGCGCGGTCGAGGTAGGTCACCCACCCATTCACCACTGCGCCGCCGACCTGCGCAGCATCTGTAGTGCGGAAGACATCCGACAAGGTTAGGATTACCGCTTGTTTTATTGCGTCATCATAAAGACTTTCGTGGTCTTTTGGTTTCATGCGGATAGGCAATGCTTCGCGAGTCGTCTTGATAAATCGAAAGTCAATGATGTCAGGCATGTCCTCTCGATTGGGGAGCGTAAGGTCTACGACCACGGTGAGAGAAGCAGGATCATACGTCACCACATGCGAAACGCGAAACGTTTTTGGATAAACGGACGCTGCAAAACATTCTTCCAAGAATCTAACCAGGGCTTGTGTGTTCCCCTTGGTAAGTTGATCGCGAAATAACTGGACATCCCGATTGCGTTGCGATTTCTCCCTTAGAAAAATATCTCGGCTCATCTGATAGTGAACAGTCGCCGCCTGTCTTCGTTGCGCCCAGTCCTCGCGCATTCGCTGCCATTGCTCCTCGTTACGCTTACATTGCGCTTCCCAAAATTTGATATCCCGTTCGTACTCTTTCTTTTCTTTCTCTAGCAGGAACGGCAATACGGACTTCAGTAAGTTAGGTTGCGGTTGCGATGGGCGGAAAGGGGCGGAAGGCTTCGTAGGCTCAGGCTCAAATTCAAATATGGGAAATTCACGGTGATCGTAGTACCGATTCCAATCGATCCCAGGAGAAGCACGTAAGCCGTCCCGAAGAAGATTCTTGATAGCCGAAACTGTTTCGTTCGCGTCGCGCGCTAAATCAGCGGCTCGTTTCTCTGAAAGTTCAACCAAACGCGCCCTCTGCGCGGCCACTTTCTCTTTGATTTCCTGCGCTATCCATTTTTCACGCTGATCATGCGCGGCTGCGACAATTTCATGAAAATCTGTCTTCCTAAAAGTTTTTGACTTCTTTAGATATTCATTACGAACTACCACGACGAACATCGGCTGTGTTCGTAGATTACCTGCTGGCGTATGGTCCTCTCGTTGAACCGCAAATGAAAGAGCCGCAGTTCTCGTCTCCACCGCGATTGCGTCTTCGTCAATTCCCTCGACTAAATCGGGTTCGATAATTTCATCCGTCGGTTGTTCGTGACTTACAAGGGGGGGTGGCAGGTATACAGTTTCGCCCGTCCGAGCGCTGTCATCCTTCGGGAAATCGCCTTCCCCTGGTGAAGCTTCGATCGAGTCACTCGTGGCAAAAAGGCCCTTTATTGAACCTGCAGAGTGCCACGTGCTCTTGTCGGTTGAACGTATATGGAAAGAGGTTCGGAGCTTCCCTGTGCTAACGAAATTTCTTAATTGATTTGCAGTGAATGGCCCATATTCTCTGCCGCTTTCGTCTTTGATGAGATAAAGCGCCATGGCGCACCCAAATTGGCAATGATGGCCAACGCGGACAAACACTCTGAAGAGGATATTACCATGCCAACGGGTGACATTCCAGCTATCCAGAAAGCTGGGAGATCGTGAATGTTTTGCCCGACAATCGTAGCGGCGGCGGTGCGCCGCCGCTTCGGAAAAATCCCCGATTCATGGGTGGCGGGTTATTGCAATCCGCGCGACTCAAAACGTTTTACAAACAAGGGGCGAGGGCGGTTGGGGCCGCGCCTCGCCCCTACGCGGGGGTGAGTAAGCGTTTTGCGTCGTGGGCGGCCAAGGCCGTTACCAGAGCATTGCAACTCTAGCCCGACGGAACGCGGCGTCAAACCAGGACTTGAGGGAAAACCGCGCGGAAGGCGCTTTTCCTGCGACGCCTGCGCTGGCGATGTGCGTGGCGCGGCCTGTAACGACGCGAGGCCGCAGTCGTCTTGCCGACTGCGGCCTCGTGGTGGCTCTTGGCGCTTCTTCCCGCCCGCGTTAGGGTCCGCTGGTCACGCTGGTTGGCGGCAGACGGCGGACGGGCGCCACGGGATTCTGTTCGACGGGCATGAGGTACGCGGCCGGCTCCACCTCGCGGCGGCTGCTTGCGCCAAGCGGGGGCGCAGCGGATGGCCGTGGCAAGGCCGGCGTCGGCTCAAAGCTGGGATGCGTCCCAAGGGGCGCGACCCCAAGGCCGCGGTACGACATCGCCGAGGCCGGGCTGTCGCGAAACGAGGGATACGTGGTGGCGTTCATCCCCGTGCCCGCATAGTAAGGATTGTACCCAGCCGTCGCTACGGCGCCGGTGGTGCGCAAACCGCTGCGGGGAGGTAGTGCGGCCGCTGGATTGAATCCGCCCGGCGGCGAAGGCGGCGCCACGTCCACAGGCTCTGGTTCGGCGTGCACGGCAGGCGTAGGGAGTTGGCCTTGAAGAGGCTCCGGCGTGGGGATCAGCTCTCCCGGCGGCGAACCCGCTTCGGCAGGCGAAGGAATGAACCCCGGCGGCGCCTCGGCGCCAATCACGCCGCGCGGCGCCGGACCCACCGACACCGGTCCCGGCTCCGTGCGGCCGTAGTCCAGGTAGAAGCTGGCCGCCCGTCGCCGTGCGTGCCCCTCGGCGTCAAAGTACGCCTTGGCCGGCCACGGTCCTTCGGCCAGGAACACGCCGTTGTATTCCAACAGCGAATTCTTGCGGAAGTGGACGAAAGCGATCGACTTGTTGTAGTCGCACAAGGCCCGGTAGAACAGGTTTTCCGAGTTCGCCCGGCGCTGGATGGCTTGGAGCGCCACGTCAGGCGTGGCGCTGCCGGCTCGGAACAGCGCCAAGAGCGATTCCACTTCGTCGGAGCCGGCGATAAACGCGTTGTAATACGATTGGGCAAAGTTGTACTGCGCGTCCATGTTGCGCAGGGCCTGGGCCAGTGCGTTGGAGACGTTCAGCTCGGCGTCCTCCAGCCGGGCGTGTTCGCGGGCCAGGTTAAGCTGTGCATTGCGCACCTGCGCATATTCCCGGCGGAAGCCGATCGGGAAGGCGAAATCAAACCCGACTCGTGCTTCTTCGAACTGCCCTTCGGTCAGCACGTCAAAGGCCGTCGAACCGGGCATGGGGAAGTTGAGTCCATTCCGGTCGGAGTTAATCAAGTCGTCGCCCACACCCACCCAGCGATACAGGGCCACGGCGTTCAAATCGGGCAGCAGGCGGTTGCGGGCGGTGATCTGCTCCAGTTCGCGCTGCTTGATGAACCACTTGATCCGCCGCAGTTCAGGGCTGCGCACCAGCGCTTCGGAACTGGCCAGATGCCAGTCAAACTCGACGCGGGCCGTGGTCGGCTCATCAACCGGGCGGATCAACCGGCCGTCCGAAGCGGTCAATCCCATCAACCAGCGGAGGTTTGTTTCGGCGTTGTAAAGGTCGTTGAGCGCCGTTTCCGTCTGCGCGCGGAAGCTGTAGTACTGTTGCCGGGCTTGGGCTTCCACTTGCCGCGCCACCACACCCCCGGCGGCCTGGAAGTAAAACACCCGCCACGCCACCAGGGTTGCGTCGCGACCGGCCTTGGCGGTGTCCAGAATGCGATAAGCACAGTGGAGGTCCCAGTAGGCATTCTCCACGTCCTGCACCAGGTTCCGCACGTTGGCCTCGAACTCGGCCAGCGTCACGTCGGTGCGAATCCGCGCTAGCAGGATCGGCACGCGGTTGACGCGCGTTCCGTTGCCGCGAAGCAACGGTTGCCGGACTTCGGTTTCAAATTGCGTGGTGTAGAAGCTGGGCACGGCTTGGAAACCGCCGCCCGCGTTGCTGCGGTCGTATTCCGTAATGTTGCGGAAGAAGAACTGCGTGCCGGTGGCCGAGCGTTTGCTGATCTCGGCGGTAAAGGTGGCCGCGTTCCGCGTCAGCACGGTGGGAAAGAACACAAAGTCGTCGTCGCCGGGAAGCGCCATCCCCGTCACGCGGTTTTGCGGTCGGTCGGTGGTGTTCCAGAACAGGCTGGAAGCGAACTGCGCGTCGAAGGCCGCCAGGGCCGCCTCGACACCCAGGTTCGGATCGCTTTCGATCACCGCCGGATCGTAGATCGTGCCCACGGCCTGCGGTTGGGCGATGAGCGCGTCGGGAACCCCCGGCGAGCGGACCGACCCGGCGGTGCGAATGACCTTGCTGTTGTGCAAGGACACGTTGAGCGCCTCTTGCAGGGTCAAGTCCCAGAAGGTTTCAAATTCGGGTCGGGTGAGCGTGAGCGGCGCGTGCGCCATCGCCGTCTCGTCGAGCGGCGTGTACTTTACGTCGGGATAGGCCAACTCGGTGGCCGCGTCAATGTACGTGGCCAGGTCATCGTTGCGCGTCAAATACCACGGGTGTCGCGGCTGGCATCCCGTCACCAGCATCGCCCACAGCGCTAGCCACGCCAGCACTCGTCCTTGAGGCCGCATCATGATTTCCCCCCTGACTCTTGAACACTTGCCGGCGATTGCGTGATCGCCGGCGCTCGTGGCGAGCGAGGCCTTTGCCCCCGATGACGCTACGTTCCGCGTAGTGCAACCAGGGGGCTAACGCCCCCTGCTCGCCTGTTCTCCTCAATTTCGGTTCCCTTCGCCGGTCGTTTATCGCACCGACGATTTCCAATTTCCGGCCGAGATCGGAGCGCCGGCGCCGGAGCCAGGCTCGGCCCATTGCAAAGCGCTGGCGGGCGAACCTTCCGGTTCGATCTCGATTTCGGCCGAGGCTTGCCGCACGCGGCTCGGTTGGGACGACTCCCGCCCGACCGCGCCCCAGTCAAACTTCGTGCCCGACGCGGCGCCAATCGACTGCCCTTGGTTGGGGCGAGCCGAGCCGGTCGAAGATCGTCCCGCGGCGAAGTCCGGCAGCACGATGGGGCCTTCCAGCGACGGGCTGGGCAACGTCTCGGGCTGCATCGGCGGCGCGACTTGCGGTTGGTCCGAATCGTCGCTCTCGGGCGTCGGCGTGAGAATGATTTCGCCTTCCAGCGGAGCCTCGGTCGGGACCCCGTAAGGAACATTCATTTCCATTCCGTGGCCGTCCACCGCGCCATGCATGGCTTGCGGAATTGGGCCGCGGCTGACCACGTTGGGCCGCGTCACGCCGTAGTCGAAGTACGTGCCCGCGTCGCGGCGGCGAGCATGGCCCAAGGCGTCGTAGTAGGCTTTCTTCGGCCAGGGGCCTTCGGCCAGGAACACGCCGTCGTACTCCAAGAGCGAGCCTTTGGCCAGGTGGACGTCGGCGATGGCTTTGTTGTAATTCACGAGCCGTTGGTAGTATTCGCGCTGGGCGTCGGATGCGCGCCGCACCGCGTCCAGCAGGTTCGAGAACGGGTCGCCTTGGCCGGTGCCGCCGCCGCCCTGGACCACCGCCTCACGCGAGGCGACTTCCTGCTGAGCGGCGACCCAGCGATTGAAGGCCGTCTGGGCCAGGTGATACTCTGCGTCGGCGTTCACGATGGCGTTGGTCACGCGGTGGAGCACGGTTAGCTCCATGTCTTCCAAGATCGCCTTGGACTCGGCCAGCAACAGTTGTTGATGACGAACGCGCGCCAACTCTCGGCGGGCGCCGAACTGCGGCGGCGAGAACTGCACGCCCACGCGGGCCTCTTGGAAGTCGCCTTCCGTCAGGTTGTCGAAGGCTGTGGAGCCGGGCGTCGGGAAGTCCAGCCCGCGGCGGTCCGACGTGGCCAACTCGTCGCCCAGGCCCAGCCAGCGGTACAAGGCCACCACGTCCAATTGCGGCAACAGTTGATTGCGGTAGTAAACCAACTCCAATTCACGCTGCTTGATCCGCCACTTGTGGCGACGCAGTTCGGCGCTGCGGGCCAGCGACTCGGCCTGCACTTCGCACCACTCGAACTCCACCAGGGCGGTAGTCGGCTCGTCCTTGGGGCGCACCAGGCGGTTGTCCGAGGTGGTCAAACCCATCAGGTACCGCAGGTTCCGCTCCCGCGTAAGCAACACCACGTAATTCTCTTCGACCTGCGAGCGGAAGCTCAGGTATTGCTCGCGGGCCTGGGCCTCGTCCTGCACCGTGCCCCGCTTTTCGACCAGGCCGGCGTAGGCGCCGCGCCACAGCAGCAACAGGGCGTCACGGGCCGACTTGGCGGCCTCCAGGTCGCGGTACGAGGCGTACAAGTCCCAATATGCGTTCTCCACGTCGCTCACCAGGTTTCGCACGTTGACTTCAAAGTCGGCCAGAGCGATGTCCTCGTTGGTGCGGGCCAGCACGATCGGCACGCGGTTCACCAGCGTGCCGCTCCCCCGCAGCAAGGGATGCCGGGCTTCGACTTCGATTTCCTGCGTGTAGAAGCTCTCGACCGCCTGCACGTTGCCGCGCGAGTTGCCGCGTTCGTAGTTGGTGCGGGTGCGGAAGTAGTACTCGGTGCCCGAGACGGTGCGTTTGGCCAATTGCGTCTGGAAGGTCGCCTGGTTGTCTTGCAGCACGAAGGGCGAGAACTGGTTGTTGCCCACCTGCTGGCGGATGTTCTGGGTACGGTCGGTGGTGTTCCAGAACAGGCTGGTGCTAAAGTGAGCGTCATGCGCGGCCAGCGCGTCCTCTACGCCTTGGCCCGAGATGCCGGCTCGACCGCCGCCCACGCCGGGCGTACCGGGAACGCCGGGCAGCCCCAGCCCCGGGATGCCCGCTCCCGGGATGCCATTGGCGCCGCCAAAGTTCAGCGTCGAACTGGCCTGCAACCCCGGTTGGTAGATGGTGTTGGCCTGATCCGAGAACCGCAACAGTGCATCGGGCGAGTTCCGCTGGCCGCGGAACACGGCCACGGCGCCGCCTAACTGACGCAGCACCTTGCTGTTCTGCAAAGTCGTGGCGATCGCCTCCTCGAGCGACAAGTCCCAAATCTCCTTTGGCTCGGGGTTGCTCAGGGTGAGCGGCGCCTGGGCGAATTTGACTTCGTCCAAGCTGTTCGCATCGACATCGGGGTACTCGATCTCGGTGGCGGTTTCGATGTAGTGGGATAGGTCGCCGTCCTCGCGAAGGTAGAACGGCTGCCGGGGATGGCAACCGGTCAGGACAACCAGGCCCGAAAGGAAAATCGCCAGCGTGCTGCGGTTTTGCCGTTTCATCGATTCCCGTTCCACAGGCTGCGCAAAATGCGCAAAGTTGGACGTTCCTCGACGATGCCCGGTGAATCACAGGACTCACCGAACGCTCGGTCGAGGGCGACAATAAAAGGCTGCCGCGAGTCGGCGCAAGCACAGAAACGCGGCCGCCCAGTCCCCCCGGACCTTTCTGGATTCGTCGTGACCTTCCGCGCATATGCGGAAGACCGCGACGAAATCAGCGGCAAGGGTGTTATCGGCGGCACAACCGGCAGACTTTTGGGAAACGGTGCAATCGGCAGAGTTTTTATCTAAGGAAAAATCACCTCAGACCTCCCGACTGCCCCAGACTTACAGAAACTGCATCGGCAACCAATGCGCGGCCGAGCTAACCGGAACTCACAACCAAGCCGCCCCCCAACAGACTGGTAGCGGAAAGAATTTTCACGAAGCCGCGTCAAATGGGATTGGGGATTGCACCGCGATAGACTGAAACGCAGAGGTTGGGAAGCTTTCGCAAAGTAGGTCTCGCCTGCCGGGGGACCTTCTTTCTGCCTGCGATCTCCGTGGTTTTTTCTAGGAAGGTCCCGCCCGGCAGGCGAGACCCAACATACGTTCACAATCTCTCAGGTCGTCGTTGCCTTTGACGGGGGGCGGCGACGAGTCCTCTCCTTCTTTCTTGCCCTCGCACGATTACCTACCGGTGGAGTCAGTCCCATGAAGAATCGACAAATCGTTCTGGCCGCTCGCCCCCAGGGACTTCCTCAAGAGTCCGACTTTCGGTTGGTGGAAAGCGACGCGCCGACGCCCGCGGAAAGCCAATTCCTGGTCAAAACGCATTACTTGTCGGTCGATCCGTACATGCGCGGACGGATGAGCGAAGGCGAATCCTATGCCGAGCCTGTCGGCCTGGGCGAAGTCATGGTCGGCGGCGCCGTGGGCACGGTCGTCGAATCCCGCCATCCTCGCTTCCAGCCCGGCGAGGTCGTGGTCGGCTACTGGGGTTGGCAAGAGTACGCCCGATCCGACGGAGAAGGGGTTTATCCTTTTGATACGTCACTCGCCCCCATGTCTACGGCGCTTGGGGTGTTGGGCATGCCGGGAATGACCGCTTACTTTGGCCTGTTGGAGATTGGCCAACCCCAGGCGGGCGAAACCGTGTTTGTCTCGGGCGCCGCGGGGGCCGTGGGCTCCTTGGTAGGCCAGATCGCCAAAATCCAGGGTTGCCGGGCCGTTGGCTCGGCCGGGTCTCGAGCCAAGGTCGATCACTTGGTCAAGGAACTCGGCTTTGACGCCGCCTTCAATTACAAAGAGACGGACGATTACGCCGCCAAGCTTCAAGAAGTGTGCCCGCGAGGAATTGACGTGTACTATGATAACGTGGGCGGACCGCTGACCGACGCGGTCTTCACCCGCATCAACACTCGCGCCCGGATCGTTGTCTGCGGACAAATCGACCAGTACAACGCCGAGAAGCCGCCGCAAGGCCCCCGGATTTTGTGGCATCTGATCGTCAAGCGCGCCCGCGCCGAAGGCTTTCTCATCTTTGATTTTGCGGAACGATTCCCCGCGGCTCAGCAACAAATGGCGCAGTGGCTCAACTCGGGAAAAATCCAATACCGAGAGACGGTGGTGGACGGACTGGAAAACGCGCCGCGAGCTTTTATTGGGTTGTTTCACGGAGAGAACCTGGGCAAGCAGTTGGTGCGCGTGGCCGCCGAGTGACGGAAGGCAATACGCCTTCCAACCCGCTGCCGCCCCTGCATCCAATGCGCGCCCTGGCCTTGGTCCGGCGATACGCGCAAGATGCCCCGGGAGTCGCTTTCGCAAGGCAAATTCGCTACGCTTCCAGGGTCGGAGTGGCCCGCCGACCGCGGTTCTCCCACCCGCGGCAAACCTCGGCTACGCCGGTCGTTTCCCAAGCGATGCGACCGTGTCGTTTTCCACCTTCAAGGCGCCCCACCCATGCAACACGCACTCGCGCGACGATGGTTGCCAAGCGGTCGTTTCTTCTTCTTTGCAGCCGTGGCGGTTGGCGGTTGGTTTACGGCGACGGCGGAAGAGCCGCCGGCAATTGAAACTCAGCCTTTGAATACTTGGGTCAAGCGCAGTCCGCTGCCCGAGGCTCCGGTTTCCCCGCGTCTGGGTTATGAAGGAGCGTGCGTGTGGGACAGCCGCCACCAAGTGCTCGTTCGGTATGGCGGTCACAACCAGGGCGGCGGAGGAGAGCAAGGCGCCGAAGTGTGGACGTTCGATCTTCGCTCCGCCCAGTGGACGCTCAAAGAGCCGAACACCTCGCCCCCGGGCGTCTGCTGCAACGCGCAGAATGTGTACGACCCCACGCTCGGCCGCTACATCCGTTTCCCGATGTTTAGCGGCAGCCACGGTTGGCAGTGGCAGCGCGAGTTATATTTGAACGACTCTTCGGTCTGGACCTACGACCTGGCGGAAAACCGCTGGCGGAACCGCCGCCCGTTCCCCACGCCGCGCCTGGCGCCGTATCGCTGTGCGTCTTGGGACAGCCACCAGCAAGTGGTCGTGGTGTTTGGCGGGGAAGGCAGCCACGAAGGCACGATCATCTACGACCCGTGGCGT
>JAANMT010003609.1_pt1 | contig 10721 bp, 7 predicted proteins | sample 7279711 | NCBI WGS metagenome assembly JAANMT01 (sample SAMN14094538, study PRJNA606508) | bioreactor metagenome | isolation source: A lab-scale SPAN reactor treating ammonium-rich wastewater day 1 | place: Ireland: Galway | collected 2017-01-16 | reverse complement strand
CCATCGACCAGGCCATGATCGACCTGGACGGCACCGAGACCAAGGCCCGGCTGGGCGCCAACGCGCTGCTGGGCGTGTCCATGGCCGCCGCCTACGCCGCCGCGGCCGAGGCCGACCTGCCGTTGTACCGCTACCTGGGCGGGGCCAACGGCTGCACGCTGCCGGTGCCGATGATGAACATCGTCAACGGCGGCGCCCACGCCGGCAACAACATCGACTTCCAAGAGTTCATGGTCATGCCGGCCGGGTTCGAGACCTTCGCCGAGGCGCTCCGCGCCGGGGCCGAGGTATTTCATGCCCTGAAGGCCGAGCTGAAGCGCCTGGGCCTGGCTACCGGGGTCGGCGACGAGGGCGGGTTCGCGCCCGACATGAAGGGTCGCACGGCGCTGAGCATCACCCGCCACACGCTCGACACCATCCTCGCCGCCATCGAGCAGGCGGGGTACACCAGCGAGCAGATCTTGATCGCCATGGACCCGGCCACCTCCGAGCTGTGGTCCGAGGGCCGGTACGTGTTCAAGAAGACCGGCGGCAAGGAAGCCTCGTCGGCCGAGATGATCAATTTCTGGGCCGGCCTGGTGGCCGACTATCCCATCATCTCCATCGAGGATCCGCTGGCCGAGAACGATTGGGAGAGCTGGCCCAAGCTGGTGGCGCGAGTCGGGGACAAGGTCCAGATCGTCGGCGACGATTTGACCGTCACCAACACCCGGATCCTCAAGCGCGCCATCGCCGACAAGGCGATCAATTCGATCCTCATCAAGGTCAACCAGATCGGCACTCTGACCGAGACCTTCGAGGCCATCGCCATGGCTCAGAAGGCGCGCATGACGGCGGTCGTCTCGCACCGGTCGGGCGAAACCGAGGACACCACCATCGCCGATATCGCCGTGGCGACCAACGCCGGACAGATCAAGACCGGCGCCCCGTCGCGCACGGATCGGGTGGCCAAGTACAATCAACTGCTGCGAATCGAGCAACAGTTGGGCTCCTCGGCGGTCTATGCAGGGAAGGACGCATACTACAACGTGCGCTGAGGCGACCCAATGCAACAGCCGCGGCGCTGCCATCGCGGCAGTATCCTGGCGAGCCGGACCGTCCGACGGTGCTGGCAGGGCGTGGTCATGCTGGGCGTGTTCAGCTTGGCCAGTGGCCTGGTCCAGAACACGTTCGGGCTGCACGGCCGCAACGGCGAGGTGGCTGGCTCCATCGCCCTCAAGGAGGAGCACCTGGCGCTCCTCCAGAAAAGGCATGCCGAGCTGCTGGCGACGCGGACCTTCCTGCAGTCGGACGCCGGGATCCTGGCCGCCGCGAGACCGCTCGGTTTCGGGCGCGCCGGCGAGCGGCGGATCATGTTCGACAACCCGCGGTGACCTGACCGCGGAGACTTTGGCCGGACGGCCCCAGCGCGAGGTGTAGTATGCCGAATCGCAATGTCCTGCTGTGCAACGGCGGTGGGCCCACCGCCGTGATCAACTTGACCAACATGGCCGTGGTCGAGGGCTGCCTCGATTTCGCCGCCGACGACCTCAAGATCTACGCCGCCCTGGGCGGCACCGGCGCGTTGATCGGCGAACACGCCACCGCCGACGGCCAGCGGCACGTCGCCCGGCTGGACGACTACCTGGCCGACAACCACAAGCGGCAGTTGGTCAAGAACACGCCCTCGACCTGGATCGGCAGCGGCCGCTACAAGCTGGGCAGCGGCGTGCCCGAAGACAAGAGCGGCGGGAGCAAGGAAGCGGCGGTCGACTACGACGTGGCGCGGATCATCGAGGCGCTCGACGCGCTCCAAGTCGGGCACGTGTTCTTCGTCGGCGGCGACGACACCCTGACTACGCTCAACGCCTTGGCCGACTACGCCAAGCGCCACCCGCGCGCCGAGTGGCCGACTTTCCTGTCGGTGCCCAAGACCATCGACAACGATCTGCCCTACGCGGTGACCGACCCCGAGCCCGGCAAGAAGGAGCTGGGGGTGATCAAGCGCGACGGCAAGATCATGTGCGTCGACACTTGCCCGGGGTTCGGCACGGCGGCCAACTTCGTGGCCAGCGAAGTGGCCCATCTGGCGGTCGAGGCGCGGGCGCTGGGCCGCCACTACGTGATCGAGATCATGGGCCGCGACGCGGGGTTCCTGACCGCCGCCTCGCTGCTCGCCAGAGGCTTCGGCTACGGCCCGCACCTGATCGCCGCGCCCGAACACGGCGCCTTCAGCGTCGAGGACTTCAGCCGGCTGGTGGCCGCCCGCGAGAAGGACGAGGGGTTCGGCGTCTACTGCATCAGTGAGGGCATCCGCGGCGACAACGGCCAACCGCTGGCGGCGGCCGGGGTGGACTCGTTCGGCAACCCGCGCCTGGGCGGCGCCGGCGAGCGGCTCAAGGACGAGGCCGACAAGTACTGCGCCGAGCACGGGCTCAAGCCCGATGTGCGTTACATCAAGCCCGGCGAAATTCACCGCATCTGCAGCACCTACCGGTCCGAGGCCGACATCAAGGTCAGCTACAACGTCGGCTACCGCGCCGCCTACTGGGGCCTGGTCCGGCACCAGACCGGCAAGCTGGTGACCATCGTCCGCGAAGACAGCCGCAGCGTGGACTGGAAGTACGGCCTGGTGGACACCCATCTGGTGGCCGGCAAACAACACAAGCGTGAGATGGACGAGGCCTGGGTGGACACCTACGAAGCCTACGGGATCGACGTGCCGACCATCCACGAAGACTTCCTGGATTACCTCCGCCCGCTGGTCGATCCCATCCTCCCCATCGCCCGGCCGTACGGGGGCGAGGAGGTGGGGGTCTAGCGGTTCTCCGCCAGGACGCGGCGCACGGCTATTCCGCGAACGGGTTCACCACCCGAACGCCGGCGTAGATCTGGCCGGCGTTGAGATCCTCCGAGTAGAGCACCTCGCAGCCGGCGCTTTCGGCGGCGGCGAGGATCAGGCCGTCGTAGAAGCTGACCGGGTGCGATGTCTTGAGCTCGATCGCACGCCGGATGAGTTCTGTTGATACTTGTACCACCGCGAAGGACTCCGCGAAGAACGTGACCTGCTCGTCGATGACGGAGGGCGACTGGTGGAGCTTCCGGAACGCGACCGCGGAGTACTCAGCCAGCACCTGGGTCGAAACGCATCCGTTCTTGTCGCCGGCGACAACGGCAATCATCGTCAGCGCAAGCTCCCGCCGACGCGGGTCTCGCTCGTCGTTCGCGTAGACCAACACGTTAGTGTCGAGGAACGCCTTGGCCACGCGGCAGCCTCACTTCTCGGTGGAGCGGTCGTAACACTCCTCCCGGTTGAACCGCCAACCGGGCTCGGATCGTCCGGCGGTCTCACGCGTTCGCCGGACATAGGCCTCGATCCGCTCGGAGGTCTGGTAGGCGCTGTGGAGGTGCTGAAGGATCCTCTCTTCGACCGTGGTCTTGCGCCGTTCGGCATCCTCCCGCAACCGAGCCACCAACTCGCCGTCCACCTTGAGGGTGATCTCCATCGCCAGTCATCCCAGGCCGTCAAGAATCAGTATACCACCCCCGCTGGACCGTCGGTCGTGCTCGCCCCCGCCATCCCGCCCCATCCGGTACTTGATGTCGTGGTTGATGAGGAAGTCCAACTCCTCAGCGGTGAAGCCGTCGAGCGGGCAGCGCAGTCAGGGGCGGCGGCCGTTGCGGCGGTGATAGAGGCGTTCGGCAAACCCGCCCTTGCGCTCGAAGGCGGCAGCCTGGGCGGCGAGCTGGCGGTCGAGCAGGTACGTGGTGACGGTGATCAAGACGAGGGCGGTGTTGGCGGCGATCTCGGGGTAGGTGGCGGGAGTGGACGAACTGGACGCAGAGGACGCAGAGGACATGGTGTCTGGTCCAAGGTGCCCACTGTGTCCACGTTGTTCACAGGGTCCACTCCGCTCCCGCCGATAGACCCCTCTCACCCGGTCGCCGACCTCCGGCAGCGTCGTGCAGCGCCGGTCCACCAGCTCCTGTCGCCGCGGATCCTCCCGCGACCATTCAGCCAGGCCCCTCTGCCGGAGGAAGTCCTCGTAGTCAAGCCGCAGCTCCTCGAGACTGGCGCGGGCCACGTTGGTCAGCTTCAGCTCGGTCTTCTTCGAGGTGCCGCTGGCCTTGCTCCCCTCCGCGATGTTCTGCACGCCGGGGCGAGCTGCCTGGACCATCTGGTCGTGGGTCCGGCTGCGTGGCGCGATGGAGTGGTCGCAGAATCGCACCGTCAGGTCGTACACCAGCCGCGCGACCTGGAACGACTGGAGCTCGCGGTAGCCCCCGTGGGGCGGGATCAGCGGGTCGCGATCATCGGCCACCTGAGTCTCCCAGCGGCGCCGATTCAACGCGGCGCCGCAGAGGCCTGCACCGTCCCGTCGCCGCCTCAGTCGTCCCCACCCCCGCCAGCCCGCCCCATCCGGTACGTGATCGCGCATCGCAGGACGAGTCCGGCTCGTAAGCGTAAGCGGCGGAGGTGCCCAGGGACGCCGCCTGCTGGACCGCTATCGCCCTCGCCCCGATCTCAACCAGAGGCCTGTTCGCGGGAGCGCGCCACGAGCGCGCTGTCCGATTGCCTGAGCTACCGCGAGCGAGTAGACTGATTCCGGGGAAGCAGCATGGTACTTGACTGGAGTGCGATACGTCCGCGCAATGGGTCGAGGGCCGATGGGTTCGAGGAACTCTGCGCACAGCTGGCGCGGCGCGAACGCCCAGCGAATGCGCGCTTCGAGCGCAAGGGCACTCCCGATGCAGGCGTCGAGTGCTATGCCGTGTTGGAAGACGGCAGTGAGTGGGGCTGGCAGGCAAAGTACTTCCTTAGCGCATTGGGCGACGCGCAATGGCAGCAGATCGGCGAGTCGGTCTCGACGGCGCTCAGCAAGCACCGAAGCCTTGTCAAGTACTTCGTCTGCGTCCCACGGAACCGATCTGATGGCCGTGTTGACCGCAAGCCCAAGTCAAGCGCCAGCGCCGCGGATGCAGAGCAGGCCGATGGTGAGCCCGCCAAGAAGCGACTAGTATCCGAGAAAGACCGTTGGGACAAGTGTGTCGAGCAGTGGACCAAAGAGGCACATCGACTGGGCATGTCGGTGGAGTTCGTGTACTGGGGGGAGTCTGAGCTACTGGAGCTTCTGTCCCAGACACGACATGCCGGTCGCCGGGCGTTCTGGTTCGACGCGGCAGCGTTTGAGCCGGCGTGGTTCGAGGCCCGTCTGGACGAGGCTGTCAAAGCGGCTGGGCCGCGCTACACCCCGGAAGTGCATGTCGAGTTGCCGATAGCGAGGGACTTCGGGTCCTTCGGACGCACGACGAGCTTCTGTGATGCGCTGGGTCATCACGTACACCAGATCCGCCAAGAGCTGTACAGCGTGGACCGGAAGGCGCAGGCGGCAAACGTCAGCCTGGATGACTCGCCGGCTGCCGAGCTACTGGCGCAGGCACATGAGCTGGCAGGGGATCTGAGCATTCTGGCCGCCCAGGCGAACGATTGCATGGCGGCGACCCCGCTGCTTCAGAAGCTGGGCCAATCCTGGGTGCTGGTCGACAGGTACTCCCGCTGGCAAGACGAGAGAGCGCAGGAGGAGCAACGGACCTCGGAGGGTGATGGCGGCCGGGTCGAGGCTGATCCGCTGGCCCAGTACTATCAGGCTGTCGGGCAGCTCGGCTCGGCCATTCGTCACGCTGCTGCCGATCTACGGCGACCGATCAGCCTGGCTGGCGGCAAGCTGGTGCTGCTGGTGGGCGCGGCCGGCAACGGCAAGACTCATCTGCTTTGCGACCTCGCGAAGCGTCGGTTGGCCGACAACCGGCCAACGGTGCTGCTGATGGGACAGCGGTTCTTGACCAACGACGACCCGTGGATCCAGGCGCTCCAGCAGCTCGATCTGGCCAGATACTCTGCAGAGGAGTTCGTGGGCGCGTTGGAAGCCGCCGCCGAGTCTGCGGGACGTCGCGCGCTGGTCATGATCGATGCGCTGAACGAAGGTGCGGGCAGACTGGTCTGGCCAGAGCACCTCACCGCGTTCCTCGCTCGCCTCGAACAGTCGCCCTGGATTGGCGTGGTGCTGTCGGTGCGCAGCTCGTTTGAGGATGTCGTTGTGCCCGAGGCGGTGCGCGGTGCAGCAGTCACGATCACGCACGATGGCTTTGCTTCGCGCCAGTATGAAGCGACACGGACGTTCTTCACGTACTACGGGCTAGAGCTGCCGTCAACACCACCACTCACTCCGGAGTTCGGCAATCCTCTGTTCCTCAAGTTCCTGTGTCGCGGCCTGAAGGCGAGTCGTCAGCAGCGCGTGCCGCGAGGGTTCCATGGTATCAGCCAGGTGTTCGACCTGTACCTGGACGGAGTCGAGAGCGAGTTGGCAAGGCGCTATGACTACGATGCCCGGGATCGGCTGCTGCTGCGTGCGATAGAAGCACTGGTCGGTGCCCTGATTGACGCAGATCGGGAGTGGTTGCCTCGACAGGAGGCCAAGCAACTCGTCGACGCGCTTCTGCCCGGCCGTGACTATGGGCGATCCTTGTACCATGCGATGGTGAGCGAGGGGTTGCTGCTTGAGTACATGGACGTAGCTGACTCGACAGCGCGTGATTGTGTCGTCATCGGGTATGAGCGGCTTGGCCACCACCTGATGGCGAGGCGCATCGTAGAGCAGGCGTTGGGTGGGGGCGGACGCGGGCAAGAGCGGTCCGACCTCGCAGCTCGTGCAGATGACGCGCGCCAGATGTGCCAGCCAGTCGTTGCGTTCGTGGCCGATGCTGAGCGTTACGTGTCTCCGGGTCTGCTTGAGGCCCTCTGCACGGCGGTGGCGGAGCTTACTGGCTTCGAGCTGGCAGAGCTTGTGCCCCAGGTGCTTGACCACTGGGGCCATGGCCGAGCCTTCCGCCAGAGCCTCATCTGGCGGGTGCCGACTGCGGTTGTGGCTCCGGAGGTCGTCTGTGATCTGCTGAACAAAGTCGCCGAGCGCGACCAGGACGGCGGTGCCACATATGACACGATTCTGACTGTGGCCTGCCTGCCGGAACACCCGCTCAATGCTGACTTCCTCGACAGGAGGCTCCGCAGGGACGCCATGCCGGATCGCGATGCTTGGTGGAGCACGCTGCTGCACCACATCTGGCAGGATGAATACAGCGGGGCCGTCAGGCGCCTGGTCCACTGGGCCGCCGCGTTGTCGCCGAATGCCTCAGTCGATGCCGACGTGATTGACCTTAGCGCGACAGCACTAGCATGGATGCTCACGACCTCCAATCGCCCGCTTCGCGACCAAGCCACCATGGCCCTGGCCAACCTCCTAACGGGTCGGCTGAACGCCTTGTGCAGGCTGGTGGATCGCTTCGCTGATGTTGACGACCCCTACGTCACTGAGCGGGTCTACGCAGCGGCGTATGGCGCCGTGATGCGCAGCCAGGACAAGGAGGCCATCAGGGATGTGGCGGAAGCTGTCTATCGCCACGTCTTCGCGGAGGGCCAGCCGCCGGCCCACTTGCTCCTCCGCGATTACGCTCGGGGCATTGTCGAGCGAGCAGCCTATCTGGGCGTGTGGGAGGCGTCGGACCTCGATGAGGTACGCCCTCCGTACGGCAGCCCGCCTCCCGAGTTCCCATCGGAGGCGGATGTCGCCGACTACGCGCCTGACCGGTCGCGCGGTTCCTACGACGACGGCGACCTTGAGTGGTCACGCAACCGCATCGAATGGTCGGTCATGCATGACGACTTCGCGCACTACGTCATCGGCGACAACTTTGAGGACGCGTCGTCCGAGTTCGCTGCACTCCTCCTCAGTGAGCCGCAGTGGCAGTCACCTGATGAACAGCTTGCAGACCTCGTCGGCGCACTGGGCCCGCAGGAGCGCGAGGCATGGGATGCCTACCAAGCTGCCACTGCGGAGTGTGAGAACGCTATGGACCAGCACGCATATCGGTGGCTGGCCGAGCGGTCAGCAGCCAGCGGCAGGTCTATCGCCGACCTGGGCCAGATCGCACAGATCACAGACGAGTTCCTCGCCACGCTTCCGGACGACTTGCGCGCATTAGGCGACGCGGTCACACAGGCTGGGGAATCCTTGGACGCGGCGCTGACTGATGAGCACCAAGAGGCGCTTCGGGCCATCTCGGACCGGAAAGGCGCCGAGGCAACGGACCGCCCGTCGCGGTTGGAGCTGAAGCCGATCCAGCGGTTCATCTTGAAACGCGTCTTCGATCTCGGTTGGACGACCGAGCGCTTTGGTCACTTCGATCGGTTCGACATCGGCCATCACGGACGCGCTTCCGCCAAGCCAGAGCGCATCGGCAAGAAGTACCAGTGGTTGGCCTATCATGAGGTCTTGGCTCTCATCGCTGACAACTACCAGTACCGCAAGAACCACGATGACGATGACCGCGCATACGTTGGTCCGTGGCAGGTGCGGGTGCGCGACATCGACCCATCGTGCGTCCCGCCAGCCAAGCCCGGTGGCACATCGTTTATGGGCACTGCCTTCTCGTGGTGGTGCCCCTACGGGCATACCAGTTGGGATACCCCCAGCGACGGCTACCAGTGGGCCTCGTGTGGCGACGATCTGCCACGTCTGCCGAAGCTGTTGGTTTCAGTGCGACCCGACGACGGCACGCGATGGGTCAACGCTCAAGCGTACTGGCATTGGGCGCAACCCGGCCCCGCCGGCGCCGATGGCCTCCGAGGCGAGCAACGCGAGCTGTGGTTCCACTGCAACGGCTACCTCACTCACGCGAGCGATGCGGACGCATTCATGGCCTGGGCCGAAGGGACCAGCTTTCGCGGTCGCTGGATGCCTGAAGCGCTTGAGGTCCACGACGTCCTTCTAGGGGAGATCGGCTGGGCGCCGGCTTGGCAGCACTTCGCACGGACATGTGGCAGGTCGCACCAGTGGGTCCGGCCTGAGAGCGATTGTCCGGTCGACGTGCTGCCTGTCGCTTTGCGCTACTCGCGCGACATGTCGAGCTTCGATTGCTCTGCAGAAGACGGATGCAGCTACCTCCTACCATGTGGCGAGGTCACAGATGGTTTGGGCCTGACGTGGACAGGACATGCCGCTGCGTTCGCGGACCACAGCGGCTGTACAGTCGCTCTCGATCCTACCGCCGATGCGCCAGGCCCGGACGCGCTGCTCGTCCGGGAAGATGCACTGCGGAGCTACTTGGACCGTGAGCAGTTGACGCTGTGCTGGACGTTGTTGGGTGAGAAGCAGTCCTATGACCATAGCCAACACAAGCTCGTTGGTCGAATGGTCCTGTCTGGTGCGCTCAGCCTGGATTCGAACGGCCTGAGTGGTTTCCTCAATCGGACTATCGAGAGTGACGTTGGGCCGGAGTGCCCCGTTCTGGAGCGACTGATCACTTGGCCGTAGGCCCGCGGGCCGCTACCCATCCTCCGGGTGGTACGGCATATGCAGCCAAGACGCCAGCCCCTCCTCGGCCCGCTATCCGCGCCGATCGTACTTCGCCGTCACCGCGTGCGAGACGTGCACCAGCAGCCCAGTCACCGCCGCGATGGCGCCCGCGCCTGCCCTCGACCAGGATCCGGCAGCAATGACCCTCGCCGCCCGGCCACCGGTCGATGTCCGGGGCGATGCACCGCCAGCCCCGCAGGTTGAAGAACCCGACGCAGAAGTCGCCGTTGGTGGCGACGGCGATGGTCTCCCGCAGCGCGGGGACAAGCTGCTGCTCGATGTTGTCGTAGATCCGCGGCATCGATTGCCCCTGGCCAGGGGCAGTTTGACGTTACCTCGTGCAAGTCCTTTCGCGAACTGCGGAGCGGCGAGGGCTGATTTCAGCGGACCGGTCGTTCACCCCCCAATCATCGACATCGCCTCCGGTCGCCCGGCTTCGCGTTGGCCGTGTTCCGGTTTGAGGGCCATCAGCGCGTCGAACGCCTGGTTGATGTCGGCGGCGGTGCCGTGGCGGGCGGCGTCGCGGAGGAAGACTCGTTCGTCGCCCAGGAGGCACGGCTTCAGCCAGCCGTCCGCCGTCAACCGCACCCGGTTGCAGCGGTCGCAGATGTGTTGGTGCATCGAGGCGATGAAGCCGATGTCCGCCTTGGCGCCGGGGAGACGGGTGTATTCGGCCGGGCCGAGAGTGTTGAGCACCGGCAGCTCGCCGGCCGTTTGCAGGGGTAGGGTGGGCGGCAGGCCGAGGATGGCCCGGACCTCTTCCAGCGGGATGGGCTCGACGGTCCGGGTCTCGCAGTCGATGGGCTTGTCCGGCGCTTCGGCCAGCAGGCGCTCGTCGGTGCTGCCGCGGAACGGCATGACCTCGATGAACCGGACCGTCAGCGGGCGGTCGAGGGTCAGTTGGGCCAGAGCCGGCAGCTCGTCGTCGTTGAAGCCGCGCATGGCGACCACGTTCAGGCGCGGGGCCAGGTCGAGGTCCAGGGCGGCGTCGATGCCGGCCATGACCTTGCCGATGTCGCCACCACGGGTGATCTCCCGGAACTTGTCCGGGTCGAGGGTGTCGAGGCTCAGGTTGACGCGGGTCAGGCCGCTGCGCTTCAGCCGTTCGGCCTGCTCGGCGAAGCGGATGCCGTTGCTGGTCAGGCAGATCTCATCGATCCCGCGGTCACGGAGCATGGCGATCAGGTCGGCGCAGCCCTTGCGCACCAGCGGCTCGCCGCCGGTGACGCGGACCTTGCGCACGCCGCGGTCGCGGGCGACGGCGACGATGCGGGCGACCTCCTCGTAGGTCAGGATCTCCTCGCGTGGTTTCCACTCCATGCCTTCGGC
>JAANMT010003608.1_pt1 | contig 10724 bp, 3 predicted proteins | sample 7279711 | NCBI WGS metagenome assembly JAANMT01 (sample SAMN14094538, study PRJNA606508) | bioreactor metagenome | isolation source: A lab-scale SPAN reactor treating ammonium-rich wastewater day 1 | place: Ireland: Galway | collected 2017-01-16 | reverse complement strand
CAAGCCATAGATCAGACCAACGCCAAGGCCAAAATGTTGGCTTCCGGTGGATTTGCCGGAATGGTTCAGAACCTCAGCGTGGCCACAGGAATGCTTTCAACAGGTGTGGCTATTACCGGATTATTCAGTTCTGAAAATGAGAATCTGAACAGGATTATGCTGAAAACTCAGGCTCTTCTCTCTGCTACTATCACTTTACAGCAGGTTCAGCAATCCGTTACTACAAAAGGAATATTTGGAATTACCAGCCTTGCAACAGCAAAAACTGCGTGGGCGGCAGCCAATGCCAGAGTGGCGGCATCTTTGGGGATTACAACTATTGCAGCACAGGCGTTAATGGGCGTACTTACACTAGGGTTGTCCGTGGCCATTGGTGCAGTTATCTACGCATGGAGTAAGCTGTCGGAAAAGCAAGCTGAGCAAGTGAAAATGAACAAGGCGGTTGCTGATTCGCTAGCCGGTCCTATGGTTGCTTACAAAACGCTGCAAGCGCAATGGAATGCTTTGGGTAATGATCTCAACAAAAAGAAAAAATTCATCACAGATAACAAAGATGAGTTTCACGATTTAGGTGTAGAAGTCGGGAACGTTTCTGAGGCTGAGAAATTCCTTGTTTCGCAAAGTGAAAATTTTGAAAAAGCTATGATGCTAAGAGCCGAAGCAGCGGCCAAAGCTCAAATAGCTATGGAGAAATTCAAACAAGCTATTGAAGCAGACCGGGAAATAGAGGATTTCGACAAAAACTGGAAAGATTCTAATTTCTTCGGTAAAATAGGCTTATCCGCTCAAGCTATCTTCACAAATCTGGATCATAAAAAAGGATCCAAATTGAAAGAGGAAGCTGAAAAAATGATTAAAGATCAGGTAGATCTTCTGGAAAAAGCGGATGAATTAGCCAAAAAAGCCGCAAACCCGTACACAGGTCCCACAAAAAAACCTACGAAACCGCAAGAATTAGCTGAAATATTTGATGAAGGATCTATACTGAAACTCAGGCAGCAAATTTCCCTGATGGATGCCGCTTTGGACAGAATGGGGAAAAATGGCGAGGTTCGTCTACGTGCTTTGGATAAGTACGGAAAGGAGTACGCTACCAAAGAAGTTACCACCCGTGAAAACGCAATGAAAATGCGGGAGCAACTGGCGGAGCAACTGGCAGAAGCTGAGAAGAGAATCATGATTCAGGCATTCGATGAGCAGCTGGAAGAAACCAGAAAGCACATTGAGCAAAGGGATAAGCTGATGCAGATGGGCTTCAGCAAAGAGCAGGCAGATGCGTTATTTCCCGGAGTGAAGGATAAAACTTTTATTTCATATCTGGAAGAAACCGATTCAGCACTTAAAAAACTAATGGATTCCGGAAAAGGCAAGCCTGAAACTGCTGATAATCTGGCCAAAATCAGGGAAGAAATTGAAAAATATAAAGGCCATGAATCTTATATAGATGGCGTAAATGAAAGCATCAATGATTTAAAAAACCAGTTTTCCGGATCTGAACTCATTGGGAAATTGAAAAACCAATTAGCCGTTGTTGCTGGCGATGCTACCGAAAAGGAAGAAGCCGAAAGAAAGCGGATTTATGAAAAAGCCATCAAGGAGGAGGAAGCAGCCGTAAAGAAACGGTACCAAAACATTCTTACTGAGCAAAGGACTTTCCAAGAGAAAAGCCAAGCTCTGCAAAGAGAGTATGAAGATGCCATGTCCCAAGCCGAAACAGGGGGAGAAAAAGCAAAGGTAGAACAGCACTTTTCCTCTCTTTTCACTGATTTGTTTTTTGAGGAAATGGCAAAGTCACCAGAATGGGCGCAGATATTTATTGACATGAATGAGGTTGCATCTCAAAAACTGCAAGAGTTCAGAGCCATGCTCGTTAAAATGCTTCAAAATGCCAAATCGGAAGCGGACAAGATCGAGATCGGAGGATTCATCAAACAAATAGATGATGCGCTGAGAAGCCGCAATTTCGGCCGTGCAATCAAGGAGTTTTTCGATAAGATAACAGACGGAGCTGCAACAGCAGAACAGAAACTGGAAGCACTCATGCGGGCTATTGCTGAGGTGCAGGGGTATTTACAATCCGCTCAAAGTATCGTCTCTGATTTACGTGGAATATTCGATGATTTGGGCATCAGTACCGATAACGCTTTTGGGGATGTTTTAAGCGATATTGAAAAGACTATTGAAGGATTGGGACAACTCTCAGAAGGCGTTTCTGAATTTGCTGTGGGCTACGCTTCTGGCAATCCTATTCAGATGGTAGCCGGGGGAATAAAAGCCATTGGCGGGGTTATAAAGGCAGTTTCAGGATGGTTCAATGATGATGACAAAAGAGAGCGCAATATCCAACGCTACACCCTCGAATTACAGGAACTGGAAAGAGTTTTCGCCAGCCTGAACCGCACTATCAGCAAAACCATTGATAGTTCATTCTTTGACGTTTCAAAGGCAGCGATTGACAATTTGAGAGCGCAGCAAGCTAAGCTCCGACAGATGATCAATGAGGAACAAGGGAAAAAAGATTCTGATTCCGGAAAAATAAAAGACTACGAAAACCAAATTGCAGCCATCGACAACAGCATTGAGGACATGATCCAAAATATGGCGGACAAGATTATGGCCGGTATGGATGCACAGTCGATTATGGATAAGCTTTCTGATGTACTTGTTACGGCTTTTGAGAATGGAGAAGATGCAGCATTGGCAATGGGTAGAACGGTAGATCAGATTCTTAGGGAAATGGTTATCAATGCCCTGAAAATGGAAATTCTGGCACCTGCTATGAAAAAAGTAGTTGATCAGATTATGCAAAGCATGGGTTACGGCCAGACTGATAATTCAACAGAGATAAACTCAGCTCAGGCCACTTTAGCACAATTAGAACAAGAACTCGCCAATACATCTTCCATTTGGGATGCGAAAAAATACATTGAATTACAAGCGAAAATCGCAGCACTGAAAGCTTTTATCGCAAAGCTTCAAAGTGGTCAAGGTGTAGAAGGTGCTTTTGATGGGCTTACCGAAGAGGAAAGACAGAAGATAAAGGACATGATTGCCAATGCTTCCAATGATTTTACCAACGCTTTGCAACAGTACGAAGATCTGTTTGGGGATGCAGCGGGAGCGGCTATGGGCATGAAGGGCGACATCAAAGGAATTACAGAAAAAACCGCCGGAGCTTTAGAAGGGCAATTAAATGCAATGAGAATAAATGTGGCGGAAACCCTGAAAATTCATCAAGCTAATAAACTGGTTTTTGAAAACTCTCTTCATAATCTTATTGCAATTGAGTGGAACACCAGGCATCTGATCAAGATTCAAAAAGACATTGCTGAGATGAACGAAAAAATGAACAAAAAACTGGCAGGAATACCATAATCATTATGAAAATAGGAAAAGAAATCGCTTTGGAAGCGAAGAAAAAAAATATATGTGGAGAATGGTTCTCTGAAATGCTGAAGCAAAATGACATTAAGCCGCTTTGTGATATGTATTTCAAGGGGGATGATTGGGCAATGAAAAATGACTTTCCGGGTGTTGAAACCATCAGAAGGTTTAAAGGAAATTCAGACCAGCACGGTCTTTATGTAGATTTCAGGGGAGAGATTGAAAACAAAGAAAAAACAGCTCTGTTCGGGAACAGCGATGCAGAACTGCAATACAGCGGATATTTCGCCGGAAAACTGATTATAAGACATAACAGCATAGCGCAAGTGAGAGCTACCGGAAATGCGGTGCTATATGTGAATCTTCTGGACAATGCAATAATAGATGCGTCCGCTGAGGAAAAAGCCAAAGTGGTCATTTATCAATACGGAAAAGAATCACAATTTACCATAACCGGTAATGTGGATGTGAAAGAAAAGAAATGGAAGTAAAATATTCAATAAACGGAATTTTATTTAAAACCTACGGCGTGAACGTATCTCACTCCGAAGGGCTTTATGATGCCTTGCAGAGAAAGGAGCCTAACAGCTATGATTGGGCGGAATATCACGGCATTTCGGTTGATCTTTCAAATCCCCGTTTTGAACCGCGGGAAATTGAACTGCACTGTTGGGTAAAGGGAGCGAACGTAGATGCTATGTTTACCAATTTCAGGACCTTGATTTTAGCACAATTTCAGAAAGCTGGAACACAAAGACTGATGGTTCAACCTACGGGATTTTCACCTTTGGTATATGAGGTGTATATGGAAGACGGTATAAAGTTGGAGAAGGTGTTCCGCAGCGGTATCATGGTAGGATTATTTAAGATAAAGCTCATTGAACCCAACCCGATTAAAAAGGTATACCTGTTCAAAAACACATTCTTAAACCTCTCCTACACCTCACCACAGGAGACAGAAATATTTTTCGGTGACGGTACAAAGAGTATTGTTCCGGGAAACGCTTCGATTGTAAATAAAGAACTGCCTTCCGGTGATAAATACATCATCATTGCCGGAAATGTAGATCAAATAACCAATATCGTAACTAACGCCACATTAGTATGGGACAAATTATAAAAAGAAATAATTTGCCTCATATCAATCTGGTAGAAAGAGGCAAAAGAACAATACAGAATGCCACTCTATCTCAGGGATTGCTCACTGATGATACGGTGAAATATTCCGTGCTTTCTAATGCCGTTCTGGACATTAAAATAAACGATACAATCGATGTTTTCGGAAGCGTTTACCGGATCAATTCCTTGCCATCTGTTACGAAGGTCAATAACAACCTATACGAATATGAAATTATAGGTCAGGGATTAATGTATGATCTGCTCCGGTGTAAGTTTTTCAACGCTGATGTAGTCGGATTCAAAACTGATATGGAGTTTCCGCTCATTGGAGATCTGGAACTTTTCTTGGGTGTGATTGTCAACAATATGGTGCGTTTGGATCCTGACTGGGAATTGGGAACATTTCCGGCAAATACCGAAACAAAAACGCTTACTTTCAGCGGAGACACCTGTTTATCGGCATTACAAAAAATTTGTAATGAATACAAAATTGATTTCTGGATTAAAAAACAAGGCGGAAAGTTCAGGATTTTCACCGGAGCGTATGGGAACACGATACCCGTAACGTTCGAGTATGGCAAGGGAAAAGGATTGTATTCTTTAGCCAGAACTAATGTAAATGACAATGAGGTCGTGACCAGAATGTATGTTTCCGGTGGAAGCCAGAATTTACCTTCTGGATATAGAGATTGGAGCCGTACGCTGAAACTTCCGGTGGTAGATTTTCTCGAAGATGCGGCACTGATCGCTCAAATGGGATTAATTGAAGGAAGTGTGGAATTTCCGGACATTTACCCAAAGAGAACCGGATCTATTACAAAGGTTTCAGACACATTTAAGTTTGAGGACAATACGATGGACTTTGACCTTGCCGAAAAGAATCCAGACGACACGTATAAATATCTCATTCCCGGAACAAGTGCAAAAGTACATTTCAACACCGGCAATCTTGCAGGATATGAATTTGAAATAAAGAAAAACGGCTACAAACACGCTGATAAATCATTTGAAATTATCCCTTTCAAAAACGAACAAGGGCAAAAGTTCCCTGATGAAAATCAGAGTGCCTTCCAGTTTAACGAAGGCGATGAATATGTGCTTTTAGACATAATTATGCCCGCTGTTTATGTGGACAATGCAGAAAATGAACTACTGACAAAAGGAACTGAACAATTCAATCTACACAAGCAGGCAAAAGTAACTTACAACTTGGATTGCGACCCGAAATATATTGAATCCCTCGCCTATCAGTTTGAGATTGGGGATTATGTTCAGGTAAAAGATGCAGCATTGGGAATTGATAAGGTTTTACGGATTAACTCTATTACAAAAAACTTCATCGAAAATGGAGAATGGAAGCCTTTCAAGTGGCAAATTGTTATTGCCGATGGGTACGAAATAGATTATTCCTCTCAGGTGATTCTGGATATAAAGGATGTGAAGAACGTTATCAGCATTCTGAATTTAGGGCAAATTTCTTTCTCAAAAATCGGCTTAAAAACAACGGAGGAACTGAAAAATCTGATTTTCGATACTGATGATTATTTCAACCCTGAAAACATCAAACCTCACAGCATAGAAACCAACATGATCGCTGTTGGGGCGCAATCTCAGCAAATATCCCTTTCCTCTGTTTTTAGAATTAATTACGAAGGAAACGTTAACCGCGTGAATGTGTTGGCAGGTGTTCTGTTCAGTCAGACGATGGATAAAACATGGTCTATTGGAGCTTTCAATACCATACTGCCTGACAATGATTTCAGGTATGTTTATGCCCGATGCCAGAAAGCCGGAACCACAGGAGAAATATATCTTACTCAGGACAAAATAAAGTTTGACGAAAGCGACCCGACTTATTATTATTTCCTTGTAGGCATTTTACATTCAGTTGTAGAAGGTGTACGAGTTCTATCAATAACAATAGGTACAACAACCATCAACGGAGGATTGATCAGAACAGGTATTATCACCTCTCTGGACGGTCAAACCTCATTTAATTTGAATACTGGAGAAATTACGGGGAAAATAACTTTTTTACCTGGTTCAAATGCTTTTAATCAAATCATGGTCGGGGGCAAGAATCATTACAGTACCACAACTGTAATAGAACAGATTTCACCGCCTGAAGCGGTTTATATTGACAGGAATCACCCTGATGCTCCGAATGGATTTTACCTTATCGGACACGATACAAGCACCGGAGGAATACGGATTAAAAATGTGATCACGGAAAACGGACAATGGACAGTATCGTTTTACGTTCGTGGCTCTCAAAATGTGGCGGTAGGCTTCGATTTGGAAATATGCGATTTAGGCTCGCAACATATTGAAACCACAGCAGACAATACATGGAAAAAAGTAAAACTCACCGTTGATGTCACTAATTACGGTGATGGTTCTGTTTTCAATTTCGTTGATTTTGAAAATGTTGAATGGGCATATTTCTTTATTAAAGATTTTAAGGTGGAAAAAGGAGTAATTGCGACCGATTGGACACCGGCAATTTCAGATGTAGATGCTCAAATTCTGAATGCTCAGAACACTGCAAATGCAGCACAAAACCAACTGAATGATTTTTCCTCTGACAATATTTTGTCGCCGATGGAAAAACAAATGTTGAAGAATGATTATGATGCGATTCTTTCGGAATATCCGGTTTTGATTGCACAGGCTGGACAATATTCAGTTTCTACGGCTAATTATTCAGGGAAATATGATAATCTGGTAGATTACATTGATGATGAAGAAATATTCTTAGACCTGACGACACAATCAGCCATTTCCGGTGTAACGCTACGGGATCGATTTAAAGATTATTACACTGCAAAAGTGGCTTTGGTAAAAGTAATTACCGACACGATCAAAGGAAACCTATACGATTTATCATTGGTGACCGATAATTTCACGTCTATTTCAGGGGGTTTGATTATGTCGAATGTGATAAGTGTGGGGTCAACAATGCCTTATCAAAACGCCTTTATTTCCGGTGTCACTGACGATGGCGTGAACTCTATACGATTTGGAGCCGGAGCGGATTATGCAAATAAGAATTTAGCACCTTTTAAAGTTCTTCACAGCGGTAAGATGATTGCCACAGATGCCGAAATTATCGGGAAAGTAACAGCCACTGAGGGTAGTTTTACCGGTTCAATTTATTCTGGATCTGGAAGTATTGGTGGGTGGACTATTACTTCATCAGAATTAACAAGTACAGTGGGAAAAATCAGATTTGGAACCGTAGATGGATTGGGCAACCTGACGGACGGTGTAATGATTAGCAACAACAGCGATCCAACACCTTTTGTAAGAAATAATTTCAGAGTAATCAATAAATATGTTTCTCATAATCTCACTAATGTAGCGGGAGCGTTTTCTGCTCAGGCATCTTCTTCTTACAATATTGCAATAATTGCGCACGCAACGGGTGGCGCACAATCTTTAAATGTAGGAATTATGGCATCTGCGTACGGTGGTGCATCTAACTATAATGCGCACCTGAAAGAAGGAATACTTTTTTTAGATTCTTTGAATGGTTTTTCAGGGATTAAAACCTATCGGACAAACCAGTGGGGGCAGTCAATAGTCGCTTCTGGCTTCACCGGCACATTTACTATATCCGGCACTACTCTCATTTTTCAGTTCGGAATTTTAGTAGGGGTAACAACTTAAATAAAAAATTATGGCAATAATAAGAAGCATAACAAGCGAAACGGTTTCGGAGACAATAAGTGGGCAAGAAGTATTCTTTTCGTATAGCTATACAGCGACAGAAAACACGCCTACAATGGTAGAGTTTAGCACCAATTTAGAGGGCGAAAGCTTTTCCGGAAACTTTCACAACAACGGATCGGGAACCGTAACAATGGCAGGAATAACATCATCATCTGCCTTTGAAATTCTCGCAGATATACACACAAGAGCATTAACCATTTTAACAACACCAATAGTACGATGAGCTGCACAAACATAACCACCTGCTACGAGGTAGGCACGACATACAAAGATCGGTTTCTGAATTTTCCTGATGATCTGGATGGGTTAACGGATTTTCGGTACGTAGTGAAAAGCGCACTGGGAGCGACCTTATTAACGCTCACAGAAGGAAACGGCATTGAAAGATTAGGGGCTAATAATATGTGCCTTCAATCTGCACAGTTGCAAGATTTAGATCCTGGAACTTACAGCACAACCTTTTTTTACAAACTAAACGGAAACGACAGAAAACTGTTTACCGAAACATTGCAAATATCAATAGACGGCTGCGATTGTGCGAATGTTTATAATCTTTCCTTTACCATTATTCTCGTAGATATTTCCGAAAATGTAGTAAACATCTACCTTTCATGGGAGGATTTAACGCCTGAACAGATATTGGAACTTCAACAACCGGCTATTGATGCAGGCAATGAGGTGAGGCAACAAGTTGATGAATATATTGACGCCAAAGAATTGCAGATAAATCCTGTTATTTTAGCAGCGGAAGAGGCAACTCAGGAAGCTAACGATGCAGCGCAGACAGCCAACACAGCAGCGCAAAACGCCGATGAAAAAGCTACAGCAGCACAAACGGCAGCGAATAACGCAAACGATGCTACATCAGCTGCAAATACAGCTACAACGAACGCAAACAATGCTACTTTAGCAGCGAATACGGCTACCACAAACGCTAATAACGCTACTTTAGCAGCGAACACAGCGGCTGAAAATGCGCAAGACAAAGCCGATGCAGCGCAGCAGATTAATGAAAATGTTCAGTTAGCTGAAAATATACGAATTTCAAACGAAAATACCCGACAATCTCAGGAATCTACTCGCCAAACGAATGAATCAGAAAGGGTAAATGCCGAAAACACTCGGGTAAGTGCGGAAAGTACTCGTGTTTCCAACGAATCTACAAGGCAGAATCAGGAGGGAACCCGACAATCAAACGAAACGTCAAGAATTAACGCAGAATCTGCAAGGGTGTCGGCTGAAAATTCCCGTGTAATTGCGGAATCCTCACGGGTAACGGCATCTGCCACCGCTGTTACTAACGCTAATAACGCAGCAGACAACGCTAATAACGCAGCCAATAACGCGAATGCAAAGATTGTAGAGTTGGCAAACGATGTTCAAGCTCCTTTCAAAACCCTGAATGTAGGCAGCGGAGGAATGGTGACGATTACGCCAACTACTCGCTACGGAACTTATCGTTTAACGGTTTTAGAAAATGTACTTATAAATTTCGATTTATCTAAAATGTTAGCGCAAATAGGCAGCGCAAGGGCGAGAATCATCATTGATATGCCGATTGTCAGAACCATAACTTTTGCAAAACCTATTCTTTTCGGAGGAACACCGCCAACATTTCCAAGCGCAGGACAGTATATTTTCGAGGTTGTGGATGTGGATGGTGGAAATACACCGCTTATCTGGCAGGTTGCAAGCACATTGAAAGCACAATCAACCGGAAACATTCTATATGTAGACAGCACGGGAGCGGACTACTCTACCGCACAAATAAACGCAGGAACGGTAACGAGAACAAACAGCAGCTGGGCAAATCCTTTTAAATACCTGCAAAACGCTATTAATGCAGCAATAGCAGGTGATGTTATCTTCGTGAAAGCAGGTACTTATTATCCTACACATTTACAAAATTCTGCTACCTATTCGGCTGGAGATTATCAAAATAGAAATGCCTGTTTTACGATGAAAACTGGCGTAGATGTGTACGGTGGATTCTTGGGAACGGAAACGAGGACTTGGCAGCGGAAAATAAACGCAAACGGTAGAATGATAAACCTGTCTATTCTGAACGGAGATATACTGCGAGAAGCGGTAATAGATGGCGCAAAAACAATTGGGGATTTACGCACAGATGCAAGTAAGGCAAATGCAGCGTATAGCGTAGTGTATGCGAATGTTGGAAGTTATACCTATTTGGACGGTTTTGATGTTATCTATGGAAATTCTAATGTAAACGGTGGGGGTATAGGCTCGACAAATACAAATTTAGTTGGTAAAAACAACAGGGTTTACAACAACACGTCCGCAAGCGGTGGAGGGTGGTATGGTGGCACAAATACGAATTGTTCAGCGTACAATAACACGGCGACGTCAAGTGGCGGAGGGTGGTATGGTGGCACAAATACGAATTGTTCATCGTATAATAACACGGCGACCAACGGTGGAGGGTGGATGTATGGCACAAATACGAATTGTGCAGCGTACAATAACAC
>JAANMT010003604.1_pt1 | contig 10734 bp, 6 predicted proteins | sample 7279711 | NCBI WGS metagenome assembly JAANMT01 (sample SAMN14094538, study PRJNA606508) | bioreactor metagenome | isolation source: A lab-scale SPAN reactor treating ammonium-rich wastewater day 1 | place: Ireland: Galway | collected 2017-01-16 | reverse complement strand
ATCGTCGAGGCTGAGCCGGTTGATCCCGCGCTCACGGCCCGCGAGTCCCTGCCGCGCCTCGACCGGCCTGACCGCCGCCTGGTGTGGCGTGCGCTGGCCGACTTCGACGCGCCGGGCGCGCCGCTGCTCGCACCTGCCGGGCTGCTCGACCTGCTGCGCGCCGCTCGCGGTTGATAGCCTTGCCCGCTACATTTTCGCTATAGTCCAGTGTAACGCTAACGACGGAATCGAGATGTGGAGAGGCAAATCATGGCTTCTTGGATTACCTGGCTGCTCATCGGCCTGCTGGCGGGCGCGATTGCGGGCCGCCTCGTGCAGGGGCGCGGCTTCGGCCTGCTCGGCAATATCATCGTTGGCGTGATCGGCGCGCTTGTGGGCGGATTCCTGTTCGGCGCGTTGAATATCAATGTCAGCGCCACCTTCTGGGGCTCGCTGATCACCGCAACTGTAGGCGCAATCGTGCTGCTGGTTGTGCTTAACCTGTTACGCCGCTGACGCCCCTCCCCGCTATCCGTAAGAAAACCGTTAGTTGTTGGCTGGTGCGCCCCATTGTCCCTCCCCGGATGGTATAATGGGGCGCAGCGCTCAAGCCAGCCGGGCGGTCGCGGGCTGGCATTGCCAGCCTGAGGAAAGTCCGCGCTCCACAGAGCACGGTGCTGGTTAACAGCCAGGCGGGGTGACCCGGCGGAACAGTGCAACAGAGAGGCGTATTGCCGCGAGCAGGCATCGCCTGCCAGCGGCGAGGGTGAAACGGTGTGGTAAGAGCACACCGGCGCTCGTGGTGACACGGGCGGCCAGGCATACCCCACCGGGAGCAAGGCCAAGCAGGGGCAAGGCGCTGCTCGCGCCGTCTGAGCCCCGGGTAGGCCGCACGAGGCGTGCGGTAACGCACGTCCTAGATGGATGACCGCCCAGGGGAGCGCGCCGGGCCGGGCTTGCCCGCGCCCTGCCCCCTCCCTGGACAGAACGCGGCTTACAGGCTGGCTTGGGCGCTGCGTTTTGCCTACCGGGCGGCGGGGACGGTACAATCCCTGCCGCGTTAGTCTTGGGAAGTCCGGACGATGGTGCTTGAGGTTCCAGAAAGAGGTTGTGAATCCGTTGAACCTGGTTCTTGTGCTCGCTTCTCTGGCGATGCTCCTGGTCGCCTGCGGCCCCGTGCCGCTCGGAGCCAACGCCACTGAACCGGTCGTGGCCTCAACCGACCCGGTCGCTTCGCCGTACCTGACCGACACCCCTGACCTCACCGAGACACCGACTTTTCTCCCTTCGCCCACCGTACTACTGACCAGCACTCCGGCCCCTCTCCCCACCCTTGCCGAGACGCAGACGGCGGATCCGGCCGAGGGGGAAGCTGCCATCCTGGCGGGGCAAGCAGCCCCGGCCTACGACTCCAACCTGCGCGCCGGGCCTGGCCTCACCTTCGAGGTGCTCGACATGGTGCGCGCTGGCGAGCCGCTCGAAGTGCTGGGCCGCGACCCGGCTTCGCGCTGGCTGCTCGTGCGCGCTCCCTCCGGCCTGGAGGGCTGGGTGGCGATCGTCCAGTTTGTGCCCCCGGTGGACGCTTCCGGTGTGCCCATCGCCGAGGACATCCCCGTCCCACCGCCTCCGCCGGAGGACGAGCCAACCCCCGCGCCGACCGCGCCTGCCGAGGCTGATGCGGTCTTCGAGTTGCCCGCGAGCGGCGAGCTGCGCTGCCAGGCCCTGACTATCACCTTCCCCGTCCCGTTCCCCGTTGACGAGGTTGGGCAGGTCTTTGTCCCCGTGGACCCGGCCAACCCGGCGGCTGCCGAGGGGCCGGTGCGCGCCTACCAGCTTGACCGCGAGACGGTCGCGCCTGTCATCTCGATGTACGTGGACGGCAGCGTCAAGGCACGCAACTGCCAGGAAGGGGCCGCCGTATGCGCGAGCGCCAGCCTGACGCTCTGCGCGGCGGCGACCACCGGCGCAAGCCCCGGCAGCGAGTACGGTGGGATGCCGCTCACGCTTGTCCTCGGCACACAGTTCGCCGACGAGTTCACCCGTGATGCCAGCGCCGAGTTTGTCGCCCTGTTCCGCGTCCTCGAACCCTGATCCTTCCTTCCTGCCTGGCACCGCTCCCTCAGCCAACCGCCAATAGCCAATAGCCAACCGCCAGACACCCCTTGCGCGCTGTGATGCTCGCTCTATAATGGAGCGTAGTTCAGCGTTTGCCCGCGAGGGCCGGGGGTAGTGTCGATGATCTTCGATCCCAAGCGTGACCTCCTCAACGAGCCTATGGCCCAGAGTGATTGGGCAGCCTTCAGCCTGTTTGCCCGCTTCGTGTTCGATACGTTCGTGCGCGCCGTCGTTCGCGGGCAGTACCAGTTCGGCAATCCTCAGCATGTCACGCTTCAGGTGGAGGGCGAGGAGGCCATCCTGTTCGTCTCGGAGGCAGGCCGTACGACCATGCACCAGGGCGCGGACCTGCACGCCTGGGCGTTCGAGCTGGTCGCCGGGGACGTGCTCAGCCTTGAGCCGGATGACATCGACACGATCTATCTGGATGGCATTGTCGGGGGCGATGAGCCTTATCTCTACGTCGCAGGCGGGGGCGTGATGCTCTCCAGCGGCGAGCCGGTGCGGAAAGGGAAGCTGCTATGAGCGGCGCTCTTGATGTTCGTTCCAGGCGTGTTGTCACGTGGGTTGCTATTGCGCTCGTGCTGGCCGCTGTGGCCTGCAACTTGCCCGGTCAGGGCCTTTTCGCCCCGCCGGGCCCCACCGCCGCCCCAACGGTCGACGTGGCCAGCCTCCCGCCGACCGCGCCCCAGGTGGTTGCCCAGCGTCCTTATCCCGGCGAGGAGCTGCCGCTTGACGGCAGCATCGATATCTACTTCGACCAGCCGATGGATCAGGCCAGCGTCGAGGCCGCGTTCAGCACCGCGCCCGCCCTACAATCCAGCCTGACCTGGATCAACGAGTCGACGCTGCGCGTTACGCCTGCCTCCGGCCAGCTTGCCCGCGCCCGGCGCTACACGCTCACCATCGGCCAGGCAGCTAAAGCCGAAAACGGGCTGGCCTTCGAAGCCCCCCACGCGGTTGAAGTGCAGACAGTCGGCTTTCTGGAAGTCGGTGAGGTCGTGCCTGCGCCTGATGCGGGCATGGTCGAGACTGACGCGGTGATCACCGTGCTGTTCAACCGCCCGGTTGTGCCCCTCACCATCGCCGAAGATATGCCAGACCTGCCCCAGCCGCTCACCTTCTCGCCTGACGTTCCGGGCGAGGGCGAGTGGCTCAATACGAGCATCTACCTGTGGAAACCGTCCGACCCGCTCGCCGGGGGAACGACCTATACCGTGACGGTCGAAGCCGGGCTGGAGGATCAGACCGGCGGCGTGCTGGAAGAGGATTACGCCTGGCAGTTCACCACCCTCCCGCCTGACGTGATCACCGCCGGGCCGACCGATACAGGCGTCGCGCTCAACGCGCCGGTCGTCGTCGAGTTCAACCAGCCGATGGATCGCGCCACCGTGCAGCGCGCCTTCTCGCTGACCGGCCCCGACGACCAGGCTGTTCCAGGCAGCTTCACCTGGGACGGCGCGGGGCGCACGCTGACCTTCAGGCCCGCCGTCCTGCTGCCGCTCGGCCAGTCGTTCACCGCGACAATTCTGGGCAGCGCGCGCGGCGCGAGTGGAACTGCTGACCTCGGGCAGGACGTGACCTGGACGTTCGAGACGGTCCCCCCGCCTGCCATCGTCAGCACAAACCCGGCAGCGGGCGCGGAAAACGCCCTCGTGTACGGCGGCATCACCTTCTTCTTCAGCGCCCCGCTCAACGAGGAGACACTCTCGCTCGATTTGCTGGATGTCAACCCGGCCCTGCCTGAGGAAGTGACTACCTACTACAACAGCTACGATAATAGCTGGAATGTCAACGCCGTGCTGGAGCCTTCCACCCGCTACACCGTCACGCTGCGGCCCGGCGCTGCCGACCCTTATGGCTACGTGATCAACCAGCCCTTCACGTTCTCCTTCACCACCGAGCCGCTCTCCCCGCTCGTGCAGTTCAACACGCGCGGCCAGTTCGGCCTGTACGACGCCAGCCAAACGACTGAGCTATTCGTCATCACCCGCAACGTCAGCCGCGTCGAGATGGAGCTGGCGAGCCTCTCGCTTGAGGACTTTGGGCGGCTGACGAGCTTCGGCAGCTACGAGCTGCTCGACAACTTCACCCCTGAGCCGGAGCAGGTCGTCCGCACCTGGACGATCCCCTCCACGGGCGGGCTGAACGAAGGCGTCTACGTCCGCGTCCCGGTCGTGTCAGAAGAAGGCGGTTCGTTAGAGCCGGGCATCTACCTGCTGACTGCCACCGCCCCGGAGATCGAGGGCCGCTTCCGCCACTTCATGCTCGTCGTCACCGCCAACCTGACGCTCAAGTCCGGCTTTGACGAGTCGCTTGTCTGGCTCACTGACCTGCAGAGCGGGCGGCCTGTGACCGGGGTGAGGGTCGCGCTCTACGACGAGTTCTTCACGCGCTTCGCCGACGGCTCAACCGGCCCGGACGGCGTGGCCGAGATCGCCCACGGCAACATCGACAACCTGTGGGATTCGCGCTACGCTATCGCGCAAAGCGGGGGTGTGTTCGCCGTCGGCCTCAGCCAGTGGGATGAGGGCGTCTCGCCCTGGGAGTTTGGCTCCATCCCCACCCAGTTCAACATCGAGAATTACAGCCTCTACATCTACACCGACCGTCCCATCTACCGGCCCGGCCAGGAGGTGTTCTTCAAGGGCATCCTGCGCGCCAAGGATGACGTGACCTACACCCTCCCGCCGGAGACCGAAGTGCTGGTCTCCGTCTACAGCGACCAGGGCGACGTGATCTCCCAGGAGACCTTGCCCGTCGATGAGTTCGGCACGCTCAACGGCTCAATCTTGCTCGACGAAGAGGCGACGCTTGGCTACTACAGCATCGAGGTGACGGCTGGCCCGATGACCTACGGGCGCGGATTCCAGGTTGCCGAGTACCGCAAACCGGACTTCCAGGTCAACGTCGAGCCACAGGCTGCCCAGGTGCTCACTGGCGACCAGATCGTGGTGGCCGTCGAGGCCGAGTTCTTCTTTGGCGGCCCGGTCAGCAATGCCCAGGTCGAGTGGACGGCCCTCGCAGACCGCTACCTGTTCCAGTACCAGGGGCCGGGCAACTACTCGTTCAGCGACGACAGCCAGGATCAGCGCTACGGCCCCGACTTCGTCCCCGGTTTCGGCGAAGAGATCGCCAACGGCCAGGGCACGACCGATGCCGAGGGCCGCTTCGTGATCCGTCTCCCAGCCAACCTGGTTGCTGCGGATACCTCTCGCCGCTTCACCATCGAAGCGACCGTCACCGACATCAACGCGGTGTCCGTCTCCGGGCGCGCTCAGGTTGTGGTCCACAAGGGCCAGCTCTACGCGGGCGTCAGCCCGGATGTGTACGTGGCGACGGCGGGCGAGCGAGTCTCCGCGAGCCTGATCGCCGTCGACTGGGAAGGCCAGCCCGCTGCCCGCCAGCCCATCGAGGTTGAGCTCATCGAGCAGGAGTGGAGCAGCGTCCGCGAGGAGGATGAGTTTGGGCGCACGCAGTGGACGTGGATCGTCGAGGAAACGCGCATCGGCCAGCCCGTCACCGTAACGACCGACGGGCAGGGCCGGGCGAGCGCCAACTTCACGCCGCCGCGCGCTGGTTCGTACAAGATCCGCGCCACCGTCTCAGACCCGCTCGGCAACACTCAGAGCGGCAGCGCCTTTGTCTGGGTCAGCGGCAGCGAGTTCGTCGCCTGGCGGCAGGCCAACAACGACCGTATCGACCTGGTGGCGGACAAGGACACCTATGCGCCGGGTGAGACCGCCGAGATTCTGATCGCCTCGCCGTTCCAGGGCCGCGACGTGCGTGCGCTGGTCACCATCGAGCGGGGCAGCATCCTCAGCCACGAGGTCATCACCCTGGACAGCAACTCGCACGTCTACCGTCTGCCCATCACGGGCGACCTGGCCCCCAACATCTTTGTCTCGGTCGTGATCGTCAAGGGGGTGGACAGCACTAACCCGATCCCGGCCTTCAGGATGGGCCTGCTCAGGCTGGGCGTTGAGCCGGTCGAGCAGACCATCCGCCTGGAAGTGACGCCCAGCGAGCCGACCATCGGGCCGGGCGAGGAGGTCGCCTACTCCATCCGCGCCACCGATCACCGGGGCCGCCCGGTTGATGCCGAGGTGTCGCTCGCGCTGGTTGACCTGGCGACGCTTTCGCTCGCTCCGCCCAACTCCGGCCCTATTGTCGATCACTTCTACGGCAATGCGCCGCTCGGAATCCGCACTTCCGTCCCGCTCATCTACCTGGTGGATCGCCTCAACCAGGAGCTGTTCGACCGGGGCAAGGGCGGCGGCGGCGGCGGTGCGGAGGGCTTCTTCGATATCCGCACCGACTTCCGCGATACCGCATACTGGGAGGCAACCGTCCGCACGGGCTCCAACGGGCGCGCCGAGGTCAAGATCACCCTGCCCGACAACCTGACCACCTGGCGCATGGACGCCCGCGCAGTCACGCTTGATACGCTTGTCGGCCAAGCGCAGGTTGATGTCGTTGCCACCAGGCCGCTGCTCGTGCGGCCCAACACGCCGCGCTTCTTCGTTGCGGGCGACGAGGCCACGCTTTCCGCCGTCGTCAACAACAACACCGAGCGCGCCATCAACGCGACCGTCTCGCTCGAAGCCGCTGGCGCAACGCTGCGCGGCCAGGCCGAGCAGCGCGTCAACGTCCCGGCGGGCGGGCGGGTTGAAGTCTCCTGGCCGGTCACGGTCGAGGCTGACGTGGAATGGGTCGACCTGACCTTCTCTGCGCGCGGCGGCGGCCTGTCCGATGCTTCCAAACCGCCGCTTGGCGACCCGGCCAACGGCCAGATGCTGCCCGTGCTGCGCTTCGACGTGCCGGAGACGGTCGGAACCGCCGGGCAGCTTGCCGAGGCAGGCGTCCGTACCGAGGGCATCGTCCTGCCGCCTACCTACACTGTCGAGCAGGGCCACGTCGAGGTGCGTATCGATCCTTCGCTTGCCGCTGCCACGGTAGACGGCCTCACCTGGCTAGAGCACTTCCCCTACGAGTGCACCGAGCAGACCGTCAGCCGCTTCTTGCCCAACGCGCTGACCCTGCGCGCCCTGCGCCAGTTCAACATCCGGGACGCAGCGCTGGAGCGCAACCTGGCCGAGCAGCTTAATGTCGGCCTACAGCGGCTGTATGCTCAGCAGCACCTTGATGGTGGCTGGGGGTGGTTCGTGACCAGCGAGTCCAGCCCGACCGTGACCGCCTACGTCGTGCAGGGCCTGGTGGCTGCCCAGGAAGCGGGCTTTGCCGTCGAGCAGCGCGTGCTGGACGAGGCGATAGGCTACCTCAAGGGCGAACTGGCCCCGCTCAGCAGCCTCAGCGAGCAGCACGCGCTTCACAGCCAGGCCACTATCCTGTACGTGCTGGCGCTCGCCGACCAGCCCGACGTGAGCCGCACCGTCCAGCTGTACGATGCTCGCCAGGGGATGCAGCACTGGGCGCAGGCGCTGCTCGCGCAGACGTTGTGGCGCATCGACCCGGCTGACTCGCGGCTCGCCAACCTGAAATCCGACCTGACGACCGCCGCCATCCTGAACGCCACCGGCGCGCACTGGGAGGAGGATGCGCCCGACCGCTGGAACTGGAACACCGACACGCGCTCGACGGCCATCATCCTCGATACGTTCGCCCTGCTCTGGCCGGACAGCGAACTGGCTCCGAACGCCGTGCGCTGGCTGATGGCTGCCCGCCGCGCGGGCCACTGGGAGACGACGCAGGAAACAGCCTGGGCGCTCATCGCCCTCTCAGACTGGATGGCGGCGAGCGGCGAGCTTGAGGCCGACTACCGCTGGGCGCTGACCTTCAACGGCCAGCCTACCGCCGACGGCGTTGCGGACGAATCGACGCTGCGCCAGACAACCGAGATCGATATCGACATCTCGCAGCTTCTGCGCGATGAGGTTAACCGGCTGACGATCACCCGCGAGGCCGGGCCGGGGCGGCTCTACTACGCCACCCACCTGGTCGCCTATCTGCCCGTCGAGGAGGTGCTGCCGCTCAGCCGGGGCATCATCGTCAACCGGCGCTATCTGGACGAGCAGGGCAGCCCGGTGACGCAAGGCCGCGTCGGCGACACGCTGACCGTCGAGCTGACGATCATCGCGCCCAACGACCTATACTATGTTGTCGTCGAAGACCCCTACCCGGCGGGCGCGGAGGCGGTCGATACCGGCCTGCTCACCGAGAGCGTGCTCGGCGAGCGCCCCATCCTCCGGCCTGACGACCCGCTCGCTCAGGGCTGGGGCTGGTGGTGGTTCTCCGAGACCGATCTGCGTGACGAGAAGGCGGTGCTGTTCGCCGACTACCTGCCGGCGGGCACGTACCAGCATACCTACCAGATTCGTCTGGGGCTGCCGGGCGCTTACCGCGTCATCCCGCCGGTGGCCCAGGAGTTCTACATGCCGGAGGTCTACGGGCGCGGCGCGGGGACGCTCTTCACCATCGTCCGGCCCTGAAACGTCTTCCTGAGGGCTTATTGAGAATTCCCGCAGGAAGTCCTTGATCGGAGGTTGCCATGGAGGTCATCGTCCAATCCTACCCGGTTGATATCCTGACCGCTCACTTCCGCGTCTACGGTGAGATCCGCACGCGCGGCGACCCTTCCATGTTTCTCAACGACCAGTCGGTGTCTACCCTCACCATCTATGACGCGAGCCTCATGCCGCTTCGCACCGGTATTCGCGTGGGCGCGATGATGATGGACGAGCTTCATATTCCCAAAACGGAGCCGCATATCATCACCCTGGGCGAGTACGAGCCGCTCGTCAAGCCGCTGCCCAAGCGGGAGCGCCTGATCTGCCTGACCGACACGTACCTGCTGCGCGGTATCTTTCACATGGCTCCTGAGACGCGCGTCGAGGACGTGTTCTACGCGCAGCCCGGCCCCTTCTTCTCCATCACCCGCGTGGACATCTTCGCCCTGTACCCGCTGGCAATTGACGTGAAGGCCCGCTCTGAGTTGGGTTTTGTGCGCGGTCTGGCGATAAGCGCCTTCTACAGCCAGCCCATCGATGACGAAACGGACGACTGACTGCCACCCGCCCAGAAGCGCAGGGGCGGCCCACCGATGTGCTCTGTTGTGGGCCGCCCCATTCTTGAGCTGATCGCCAACCGCTAATCGGCAGTCACCAACTCCTCCCCGAAGGCGAACAGCGCCGCCGTCCCGCCCGTGTGCCAGAACAGCACGCGCTCGCCGCGCCTGAGCTCGCCGCGCCGGATCAGGTCGATCATCCCCCCGAACGCCCGCCCGGTGTAGACGGGGTCGATCAGCAGCCCTTCCAGCCGCGCCGCCAGCCGGATCGCTTCCCGCTCCAGTTCCCCGATCACGGCGTAACCGCTGCCCAGGTAGTCGTCGTTGATCTCGGCAGCGTCGTCGCCGACGCGCCAGTCGAGGCCGAGCAGGCGCGCCCCGTCGTTCGCCAGGTTAGCCACGCGCGCACCGAGCGTCCCCGCCCGCTCATCCACGCTGATCCCCAACACCCGCGCGCTGTCCGGGAGGCGCGCCAGGTGCGCGCCCAGGATCATGCCTGCCTGCGTGCCGCCTGACGAGGTGGCGAACACGTGCACGTCGAACGGCCCCGACTCGGCCATCTGCCCGGCCACCTCGCGCATCGCCTCGACGAAGCCCATCAGCCCGGCTGCGTTCGACCCGCCATACGGTACTACATAGGGCCGCCGCCCCGCCGCTTTCAGTTCGGCCTCCACCTGCTTGATCGTGCCGGTGTAGGGCGCATGCTCCTCTGTCCAATGGGTGGGCGCTCCCAGCAGCGCGCCGATCAGCAGGTTGCCGTCCACCCGATCCGGCGGGCCGCCGCCCGGCCCGTAGAGCACCAGGTGCGGCTCCAGCCCCAGCTTGCGCGCGGCGGCAGCCGTCTGCCGGGCGTGGTTCGACTGCGTTGAACCGGCGGTCACCACGCAGTCTGCGCCCATTTCCAGCGCCTCCGCCAGCAGAAATTCCAGCTTGCGCGCCTTGTTGCCGCCGGTTGCCAGCCCGGTCTGGTCGTCGCGCTTGACGAAGATTTCCGGCCCGCCCAGGTGGCGGCTCAGGTTGGGCAGCGCCTCGATAGGGGTTGGGAGGAAGGCCAGCCGCACGCGCGGCAGGCGCTCGGTCGGGAAGGCCTCAGATTGGCTCATCGGGTTTCCTGTTCTCTCGTTGAATCACAATGTCGCGCCGCGCGGTGGGCATCTTTGTGGATCACTCACAACCACCGCAGGGACACAGCGTGCTGCGTCCCTGCGGATGGCTTCGGTTAGGCGCGCCGGTTCAGCCGAATACCGCGCTGTCGGGGATGACCAGCACCTGCCCGGCGTAGATCAGGCGCGGGTTGCTGATCCCGTTAGCCAGCGCCAGCGCCTGCACGGTTGTCCCGTAGCGCACGGCGATGCGGAAAAGCGTCTCGCCCGGCTGCACGACATGCGTCAGCGTGGAGGTGGTTGGCGCGACCGGGCCTGCCGTCTGGCCGGGGAGCACGAGAACCTGCCCCGCATAGATGCGGTTCGGGTTGCTGATCCCGTTAGCCAGCGCCAGCGCCTGCACGGTCGTCCCGTAGCGCAGCGCGATGCGGAACAGCGTCTCACCCCGCTGCACGACGTGGGTTCCCTCGAACACTGCCGGGGGCGGAATCGTCTCCTGTGTGGTTTCCGGCG
>JAANMT010003602.1_pt1 | contig 10741 bp, 7 predicted proteins | sample 7279711 | NCBI WGS metagenome assembly JAANMT01 (sample SAMN14094538, study PRJNA606508) | bioreactor metagenome | isolation source: A lab-scale SPAN reactor treating ammonium-rich wastewater day 1 | place: Ireland: Galway | collected 2017-01-16 | reverse complement strand
TTGATGCCCATCGCGTGCGCGGTGCGGATTACGTTGTCCACCCCAACCCAACTGAGCACCTGCACCGCCGGGATGTTGTACGAGTTGGCAAGCGCGCTGCGGATGCTCTGCGGGCCGTGAAACTCACGGTCGAAGTTCTCCGGCAGGTAGGGTTGGTTGCTGCCCGCCTGGAAGGCGGTGCGTACGTCGAGGGTCATCGTGGCCGGAGTGTAGCCCTGCATGAAGGCCGTCAGGTAGGTGAAGGGCTTAAAGGCCGAACCCGGCTGCCGCTCGGCGAAAGCCACGTTGAAGTTGCCGTCGATGGCGCGGTCGTAGTAATCCAGGCTGCCCAGCAGGGCGAGAACCTCCCCGGTTGCGGGGTTGATGACGACCGCTGCCGCGTTGCTCACGTTGTGGTCGCGGCCTGCGCTGCCGGGTGGCAGAGGGTGCAGATAACCGGCAGCCAGGCACTCGGAGCCATCCGCCGCGGGGATGGTCGCATCCGGCGCAGCGCCCGACAGCCGGGCGACGTGCGAGCGCGCCGCGCACTCAACCTGAAGCTGGAGGTCATAGTCAAGCGAGGTGTAGACGATCAACCCGCCCCGGTAGATCAGGTCGGGGCCAAGCATCTCCTCAAGCTGCTTGCGGGCCGCGATGGAGAAATGCGGCGCGAGCAGGCTGAAGCGCTGTTCAGGCTGTTTGATGTCGAGCGGCTGGGCGAAGGCGATGTCCGCTTCTTCGGGCGTAATCAGGTTCTGGGCGGCCATCTGGTCGAGCACCAGGCGCTGGCGCTCCCTGGCAAGCGGAAAGTTGTCAATCGGGTTGAGCGCGGGCGACTGGGGGATAGCAGCCAGCATCGCGGACTCGGCCAGCGTCAGCTCACGCGCCGGTTTGTTGAAGTAGACCTGGGCCGCCGCCTCGACGCCGTAGGCGAGGTTGCCGTAGAAATTGGTATTGAGATACCACTCCAAAATCTGGTCTTTGCTGTAGGCGTTGCTGATGCGGATAGCCAGGATCAACTCTTTGATCTTGCGCTCAAAGCTGACCTCAGCCCGCTCGTCCGGCTCGATCAGCACGTTCTTGACGAGCTGCTGCGCGATCGACGAGCCGCCCTGCACCTGGCCGCCTGTCAGGTTATTCCAGGCTGCCCGCAGGATGCCTTCCAGATTGTAGCCGGGGTTCTCGTAGAAAGTGCGATCTTCGATAGCAATGGTCGCCTGGCGCAGGTGGAGGGGGGTGTCTTGCAGCTCGACCCAGGTGCGGTCACCACCGAGCGGGTCGAGCACCTCGTAGAGCAGGTGCTGGCCGGTGCGGTCGTAAATCTTGGTCGTCTCGAAGTCCTCTTCGGCGGCGGTGATCGCGCCCGGCTCCGGGAGCTGCTGGGCATAGAAGGCGTACACGCTAACCACCGTGCCAACCCCGGTCAGCGCGCCGAGCAGGTTCAGGCCAAGCAGGGCCAGCGCCAGGATCGCCAGCCAGCGGACAGCCAGCCGCACGCCGGTGCGCCCTTGCGCGCGCCGCTGGTATCGCCGCTGGACGATGCGCCGTGTGGTGCTCACTGCGGTGGCTCCTCACCCCTAAGCGTGCAGGCGGGCGTCGTTGCTCTGCCCCGTCCCGGAAGACGCGAACAGTGTACCACCTCGGCGCGGGGTTGGAAACCGGCGGGTGGCGGAAGATAGGGCTTTATCATTCTGCGCGTGATCTGATGTTTGCGCCTCTCAGCCTCACCCCCAGACCTCGCTTACGCTCAGTCTTACCCCCTCTCCATTCGATGGAGAAGGGGAGGCGAGGCGCTTATCAAAGCGTCGAGCGGGGGTGAGGCTCGCGACCAGCGAGAGAACGATAACGCCCCGGCAATGACCCGCCTCTACTTGTTGGCGCACCCCAACCGGAGTAGTATATATGACAATTATCGTCTTATTAGGCGAACCGGGGCGGCGAACCGCGCTGCCCTCCGGTTCCGGGCACTTCCTGCAGGGAGTGCGCTGTGAGGAGGCGCTAACCCATGGAAACCCCCAGGCGTCTGCTCGTGGTTGGGGAGGAAACAGCACTCCGCGAGCTACACGACCGGCTCTACAACGAGGGCTTGCAGGCCACCTTCTGCCCGGATGGTGGGTCGGCGCTGCGCGCTATCCGGCAGTCAGGCATGCCACACCTGCTGATCACCGACCTGGACCTGCCCGACATGGACAGCCTGGCGCTGTGCCGGGAGCTGCAAGGGCTGGCCGACCTGCCAATCATCATCCTCTCTGGCCGGGAAGAGCCAGGGCTGGCGGCCAAAGCCTTGCAGGTAGCCGACGACTACGTACGGAAGCCCGTCGAGCCTGACGAGCTTGCCATGCGCATCCGGCGCATCCTGAGCCGGATCGGCAACTTCAGCTACGCGGCAGGCCCGCTGATAGAAATCTGCGACCACCTGACCATCGACCAATTCCACCGCCGGGTGGTGGTGGACGGCAAGCCGCGCCAGCTTACTCCCACCGAGGGCACGCTGCTCCAGGTGCTGATCAAGCACCAGGGCACAGTCATTGAGCCAGATGTGCTGATCGAGCGCGTCTGGCGGGCGGGGTTCAACATCCAGGATCGCAACGCGCTGCGCGTGCACATCCACCGGCTGCGCCACAAGCTTGAGCGCGAACCAGGCTCACCCAGCATCATCGTCACCGAGCGCGGGCAGGGGTATGTCTTTGTGGGGTGTTGAGGGCAACCGGGCGGCGAGGCTGCTTTTGGGGGCGTTCAGCGCAGCTCGAAGGCGGCCAGCACCAGGTGATCGCCCCAGTCCTCCCCCTGCGGGCCGGTAACAGGCAGCCGCTCCAGCGACGGCCAGGTGTAGGCCAGCACCCATATCTCGTAGCGGCCCGGCGGCAGACTCTCCGGCAGGGTGAAGCCGTAATTGTCCCGGATCAGGTCGCCGGGCTGCCAGGCCCCGGTCGGGGCGAAGCCGCCAACGGGGGCGCGGTCGTGCTGGAGAACGGGCACTCCCTCCGGCCCGATCACATGCACGGCAACCGTGTAGTCCACGCCGGGGGCGGCCTCAGCCTGCCACAGCAGGGAAATGCCCAGCATATCGCCAAAGGTGAGGGTTTCGAACGCGGTTTCGCCATCGTTGGTCACCAGGTCGAAGCCTGCCAGCCTCAACCTGTCACCCAGCAGGGCGTCCACCCGGTGGGCCGGGCGATCCGAGGTGGACGGGGCGAGGAAGGGCAGGTACTTGACCACCCGCACATAATGGCTGAAGTCCACCGCGCCCGCCTGGTAGTTGGTCTGCGAGAGATGCCACTCGACCGGGCGGGTTGCCCACGGCAGGGCGGGGCCGAGGTCGGCCACCAGCCAGATGGGGTTGCCGTTGTAGAAAAAGCCAGTCTGGCTGAACAACTGTGCCGTCCTGGCCGAATCCCTGGCGATCAGGTCTTCGAGCCGGTCGGAGACGACGGCTGGCTCCTGCTCCGGGCTGTAGCGTTCGCCCGGCGAGAGGGGCATGCTGTACCAGGGCGTGCGGCCCTTGTAGTAGTTCATAAAATGCGCGACGTAGCCCGGCGAGGAGAGCAGGATCGTATCCTGCGGCCCCGCCTGTTCAGCGAGATAGGCGCGCGCCTGAGCCAGCGGCTCGCTGCCACCCTCAAGGCGCGGGTCTGCGTAGGCGCGCCAGAGCACAAACACGCTCAGCGCGGCAGCGCCAAGTGGGACGGCCAGCGCGGTGACGAGCGCCGCGCGGGCGGGCAGCCGTTCACGCTGCGCCAGCCACACGAGCGCACCCCCTGCCAGCGCAGCGCCCGCCGCGATGACCGCCAGCGCCAGCCAGTCAGGCGAAGGCAGCAGCCAGCGGATGTCCGCCTGCGCCTGACCCAGATAGAGCAGGCTGCCGACGGGCTGCGACCAGCGGAAGCTCCAGATGAACGGCCCCTGCCAGGGCGGCTGGTTGAGCGCCTGCGAGGCGTAGTCGTAGTAGCTATAGAGGTAGGTGTACGCGCCCACCACCTGGATGACCAACCCCCACAATGCAAGCGCGCCCAGCGCCAGCCGGGGCCACCACCGCGCGCTGTTGAGCATGCGGTCGATGAGCGGCAGGGCGGCCACCATCAGGAAGGGCACGAGCGGGATCAGGTAGCGCGCGCCCCAGCCCGTCCCGCCGGTCCAGGTTGGGCCACGCAGGGCAGCATAGGCCAGCGCGAAGAGCAGCATGAACCCCAGCGGCAGCCACGACTCGCGCCAGCGCGCGCGGGGGAGCACGGCGGGCGCGCCCAGAGCGAGCAGCAGGACAGGCGAGAACCACCAGATGCCCCGGCCAGGGCTGAGAAGATACCCGGCGAAGCCCTGCGCGGCGGCGGGCAGGCCCTCCCCGATGCGGGCAAGCCGCGCCAGCGGGGCGTAGCGGGTAGCCAGGGCATAGAACTCAGTGCGGAAGATCACCAGAGCCGCCGCGAAGATAACGGCGACCACGGCCAGCACGACCAGGATGGTGACGATCTGCCGCCGCCGCTGGCGCGCCACAGCAGACCCAGGGTAGGCGATCAGCGCCAGCACCGGCAGCGCAATGAGCGACACCTCTTTGCTGAGCAGCGCGATCAGCGTTGCGGCGACGCCCACCCCCAGGTAGAGCCAGTGGCGGCCCGACCCGGCGCGGAAGGCGGCGCGCCAGCGATTGAGCAGGAAGGCGGCAGCGAACAGGCTCAGGGTCATCAACGGTTCGCGGAAATAGGTCTTGGCGTAGGGCCAGGCGATGGTCGCCAGGCCGTAGAGCAGCGCCGCGGCCAGCGCGGTGCGCTCCCGGTAGCCGAGGTCGAGGGCGTAGAGGAAGAGCACGACAGCCGTCAGGGCGGTGACGAGCGGCGCAAACAGGTAAAGGGCGTGGACGTTGCCGACCCAGGGCGTGTGGTAGGCCAGCCAGTAGAGCGGGACGGACAGCAGCGGCTGGGCCGGCTCAACATCGGTGGTCTGGATGGGGCGCAGGTAGGCGGTCTGGTTCAACTGGAGGTTGCCGTGCACCGCCATGCTTTCCGTTGTGTCGATGATCATGCGCTCGTCGTCGGTGGTTGGCACGCCGGAGAAAGTCAGCAGGTAGATGCCAAAGAGCAGCCCGGCCAGGAGCAGGGCCAGCGCGCACCGGCGGCGCTTGCGGTCGCGGTCAGCGGAGGAGGACATGGCGGCAGAATTACTCAGCGGGCGGGTCGGGTTGGGCGGGCTGGCTGCCGTCGAAGCGGACTTCGAGCCAGATCAGCGCCCCAACGAAGGTGGCAATCAACCCGGCGATGATCAGCCGGGCGGTGAGCAGGTTGGCATCGCGCAGGATGATCGCGATCAGGCCAAGCACGCCAGAGATCATGTAGAGGGTCATCACCGCGCGGGCATGGGTCATGCCGAGGATGGAGACCAGGCGGTGCGAGGTGTGGTCCTTGCCCCCCTCGTAGACGTGCTTGCCGCGCCGCAGGCGCGAGATGACGACCAGCGCCGTGTCGAAGATGGGCACGCCCAGGATGGCAACCGGGATGATCCAGGTGGCGGCCTGCGGCTGCCCGGCAAACTCCAGCTTGAGGCCGAGCACAGCCAGCATGAAGCCGAGCAGCAGGCTCCCGGCGTCGCCCATGAAGAGGCTGGCCGGGTTGAAGTTGTAGTAGAGAAAGCCAATGCTCGCGCCCACTGTGGCCGCGGCCAGGGTCGCCACCAGCCCCAGGTCTTCGGTTATCGCCAGCACGAGGAAGAACCCGCTGGTGACAGTCGCCAGCCCGGCGGCCAGGCCGTCCATGTTGTCCTGGAAGTTGATCGCGTTGGCGATGCCGATAATCCAGAGGATGGTCAGGGAGATGTTGATTACCTGGGAGTCAAAAAGCCTGATCTGCATGCCCGCCGCGACCACGCACGCGGCGGCGAGGGCCTGCCCCAACAGCTTAACCGGCGGCTTGAGGTCGGCGCGGTCATCCCACAGGCCGAAGAGCGTCATGACCGTCGCGCCGCCGATCACGCCCAGCAGTTCGGCGTAGGCACGCACCCCGCCGACGACGACGGCGGCCAGCAGACCGAGGTAGATCGCCACGCCGCCCAGCATGGGCATCGGGGTGATGTGCAGCTTGCGCGCCGCCGGGTAAGCGACAAAATTGACGCGCTGCGCCAGCCGCCGCACGAGCGGGGTGGTGATGAAGGACACCACGCCCGAAGCCAGAATGATGGGCACAAAGCTGCTGATCATGGTCGCTGTTCTCTGGCGGTGACGTCTCCGCTCACCTCTGCGGCAGGATCGCCCCCGGCCCGAATTCCCTTTGCTGCCAGCAGTTCAGCGTACAACTGGCGAATATCACGCACCAGGCGTTCTGCGCTGTAAAGCCGGAGGGCCTGCTGCTGCGCCCTGGCAGTGCGCGCGCCCGGCCCCGCGCGCAGCGCGGCGAGAACCGCTGCGGCCAGCGCGGCGGCATCGCCGGGCGGGACAAGCGCCCCCAGCTCCCCGTCTTCCAGCAGGTCAGGCACGCCGCCGACCGCCGTCGAGACAACCGGAACCCCGGCGGCCATCGCCTCGATAATCGAGACGGGCGTGCCCTCGTTGTCCGAGGAGATCACCAGCGCGTCCAGGTCGGCGTAGATGGTGGGCAGGTCGGCCCGCCAGCCGGTGAAAACCACCTTCCCGGCCAGCTCCGGCTGCCCGGCCAGCGCTTCGAGCGCGCCCCGCTGTTCGCCGTCACCGACTATCACAAAGCGCGCCTGAGGCATTTCGCCCAGGACGCGCCGGGCGGCGTCCAGAAACAGGTTGTGCCGCTTGATGGGCACAAGCCGACCGATCATACCCACCAAGCGGTTGTCTGTCGAGAAACCTTGCTCGGCACGCAGCCTGCCGCGCAGCCTCTCCAGGTCGGCCAACTCGCCCAGGGGGAGGCCGAGCGGCACAACGCGGATGCGCTCCGGCGGCGCGATGCGGAAGGCGAGAAGGTCGTCGCGCAACCGGTCGCTGATCGTCAGGATCGCGCCGGAGGCGCGGGCGGCGGCCCGCTCCAGCCAGAGGAAGACCTGCGTCCTGGCCGGGCCGAAGTAGCCGCGAAAGACATGCCCGTGAAAGGTGTGTACGACCACCGGGACGCCGGTCAGGAAGGCGGCCAGCCGCCCGACGAACCCGGCCTTGGCGGTGTGGGTGTGCACGACGTGGGGGCGCGTCCGGCGCATGAGGCGCACGAGCGCCCACACAGCCCTGAGATCGGCAAGCAGGCTGATCTCGCGCTGCAGCGAGGGGATCACGAGCGGCTCGACGCCCATCTCACGCGCCAGGTAGCTCATGTCGCCCTCTGCCGGGCCGAGCACGCCGGTGACCAGCGTCGTCTGGAAGTCGGCGTCGTTCAGCCCTGCCGAGAGCAGGGCGACGTGCACCGCCGGGCCGCCGACGTTCAGGCGCGCGATGATACGCATCACGCGGATGGGAGGAGGCGGGTCGCCCGCCTGCGCGCGCTCAGCCACGGCGCTCCCGGTACCAGTCTACAGTCAGGCGCAGCCCCTCCAGAAAAGAGATGACCGGTTCGTAGCCCAGCCGCTCGCGCGCCTTGCCGATATCGGCCCGCGAGTGGCGGATATCGCCGGGGCGCGGCGCATCGTGGTGCGGCTCGACGGGCTGCCCGGTCAGCTCCTGGAGCAGCCGGGCCAGCTCGTTAAGCGAGGTCTGCTGGCCTGCCGCCAGGTTGAACACCTCGCCCGCCGCCCGCTCCGCCGGGGCTTCGGCGGCCAGCAGGTTGCCGCTGATGACGTTGCCCACGTAGGTAAAGTCGCGCGTCTGCTCGCCGTCCCCGTAGATGGTGGGCGGCTCGCCGCGCAGCAGGGCGGTGGCAAAGCGGGGAACGACGGCGGCGTACATGCTGGCCGGGTCCTGGCGGGGGCCGAATACGTTGAAGTAGCGCAGGGCGACCGTTTCCAGCCCGTACACGGCGTAGAACACCTGGCAGTAGTACTCGGCGGAGAGCTTGGCGACGGCGTAGGGCGAGATCGGGCAGGGCGTCATCGTCTCAACCTTGGGGCGCTCCAGCGCCTGGTCGCCGTACACGGAGGACGAGGAAGCGTAGACCACACGCCTGACCCCGGCATCGCGGGCGGCGACGAGCACGTTGAGCGTGCCGGTGACGTTGGCCGCGTTCGAGCCAAGCGGGTCGCTGACCGAGCGGGGCACGGAAGGGATCGCGCCCTGGTGCAGCACGACTTCGACGCTCTGCACGGCGCGGCGCACGTCGTCCAGCACGGCCAGGTCGCCCTCGACCAGTTCGATCTGCCCGGCGAAAGCCGCCAGGTTCTCGCGTTTGCCGGTCGAGAAGTTGTCCAGCACGCGCACCGCGTGGCCGCGCTCAAGCAGCGCCTCGACCAGGTTTGATCCGATGAAACCGGCCCCGCCGGTCACAAGGTAGTTTGGCATGGTGTTCCTCAGGTTGGCGCACAGGGCACAGCGTGCTGTGCCCTGTGCTACCGGTTATGCGGGCTTGAGATGATTCCGCCAGCAGATGGTTGCAACACGTCGTGGTAAAGGGCGAGCGTGGCCTGCACCATCTTCTCGACGGAGAAGGCGCTCGCCAGGCGCGCGCTGCCCGCTGCGCCCATCGCTGCGGCGCGCGCGGGGTCGGCAAGCAGCGCGCCAAGCGCCTCGGCCAGCGCACCCGCATCGTCTGGCGGGACGAGCAGGCCCGTCTCGCCGTCTGAGACGATCTCCGGCAGCGCGCTCACCTGGCTGGCGACGAGCGGCCTGCCTGCGGCCATCGCCTCCAGCGCCACCAGCCCGAAGCCCTCCCAGCGTGAGGGGATGGCGATCAGGTCACAGGCGGGCATCAGGCGCGCGCCGTCCTCTACCCAGCCGGTGAAAGTCACCGCGCCGTCCAACCCCAGGCGGCCTGCCTGGGCTTCCAGCGCGGGGCGCAGCACGCCGTCACCGACGATCAGCAGGCAGGCGGCGGGGTGGTCAGCCCGCAGGCGGGCGAACGCTTCAAGCAGCACGTCCACGCCCTTCTGCCGGATCAAACGTCCAAACAGGCCGATGACCGGCGCAGCGGGGTCGAGGCCGAACGCAGCCCGCGCGCTCGCCCGGTCATCGAAGCGCACCGCACGCGGGTCAAGCCCGTAGTGGATCGTCACGATCCGCTCCGCCTCAACTCGCTCGACCTCGGCCACGAAGCGGGCCAGCGCGTGCGAGATGGCGACCACGCGCGCGGCGTGGCGCATCGCGCGGCGGTTGGCCCAGCCAAGGAGCGGGTTGCGCCGGAAGGGATTATCGTTGTGGCGCGACGAGATCGCGCAGGCGACGCCCGCCCGGCGCGCGGCAGGCAGGCCGTACAGGTCGGCGTGCAGCAGGTGGGTGTGGACAATCTCAGGGCGGAGCGCGCGCAGGCGGGCGCTAAGGCGGGCAAGCAGCGACGTATCAAGGTGGCCGCGAATAGGGAGCCGCTCGACGGGGATGGCAGCCTGCTCCAGCGCGTGGCAGAACGAGTCAGCGGGCCGGCCTGGCTCCTCCAGCACCAGCATCGTGACCTCAACCTCGTGGCAGGCCAGCGCGGGCAGCAGAGTCAGCAGGTGCCGCTCGGACCCGGCGATGCCCTTGACCTTGCTGATGTGGGCGACGCGCATCAAGGCTCGCCCTGCTCCTCAAGCCTGCGCTCCAACTCGCGCAGGCGGGTGCTCAACAGCGCGATGTGCTGGGCGGCCTGCTGATTCTGGCGCGTCAGCCGCGTGACCACGATGGAAAACTGGAGCATGATCAGCAGCATCAGGCCGAAGCCGATCACGAAGAGCGCCGCCGGAGGATAGAAGATGCCGAGCAGCTCGGCCACGTTCTCCAGCAGCGTATCGCGGAACAACGAGAGCACGACCAGCACGCTAAACGTCGCCAGCCACAACAGCGAGTAGTCCTCGCGCAGGCGGCGACGGCGCACCATCTCGACCACGACGACGAGCAGCGCCACCGGCACGGCGATCATGACGACCTCAGGTCGCGTGATTTCCCTGAACAACCTGCACCTCCCCAGCAATACGCGGCTTTGGGCGGAACAGCCCAACCAGGATAGCCAGGATCACCTTGACCATATAGTAGGCTGAGCGCAGCGGCGTGATCGAGGACTGCCCGCCGTAGCGCGGGTTCATCGTGGCCGGAATCTCGACCACACGCAGCCCGGCCCGCCGGAAGGTCACCACCGACTCTGGCTCAGGGTAGTCGAAGGGGTATTCGGTGGCCGAGAAGTCGATTGCGCGGCGGTTCATGGCGCGGAAGCCCGAAGTGGGATCGGTGGTGCGCTGCCCGGTGAGCAGCGAGATGGCCGCCGCCAGGATCACGATCCCCAGGCGGCGCAGCCGGGGGGTGATGTAGCCCCGGTTCTCAATGTAGCGCGAGCCGACGACGACATCCGCCTTGCCCTGCTCCAGCACAACCAGCAGGTCGGGAATCTCGGCAGGGTCGTGCTGGCCGTCGCCATCCACCTGGATGGCTACATCGTAATGGTAGTCGCGGGCGAACATAAACCCGGTTTGCATGGCTGCGCCAATGCCCAGATTGTAGGGCAGGCTGACCAGCCTCGCCCCGTAGCCCTCGGCGATCTCCGGCGTGGCATCCGTCGAGCCGTCGTTGATGACGACGATGGCGGCCTGCGGCACGGCCTCGCGCACCCGGCGGATCACGCGCCCCAGACTCTCTTCCTCGTTGTAGGCGGGGATAATGACCAGCAGGCGGGGCCCCTGCGCGGAACCATCCCCGTTGGGTGGTTCCTGGGTTACGGTGACCTTCTTACGCATCGTTTTGCTTTCAACCATGCAGAATGGTGTC
>JAANMT010003600.1_pt1 | contig 10746 bp, 7 predicted proteins | sample 7279711 | NCBI WGS metagenome assembly JAANMT01 (sample SAMN14094538, study PRJNA606508) | bioreactor metagenome | isolation source: A lab-scale SPAN reactor treating ammonium-rich wastewater day 1 | place: Ireland: Galway | collected 2017-01-16 | reverse complement strand
CCGGGATGAGGGGGAAATCCACTGGCAAGTTCATAACACGCTCTAGTGGCTCGCCAGTCTCATTCGGGCCGCGCCGCCTGTCAAGTCGTTCGTGCACCCCCGCAACACAGGCTTCTTGTGATCCTGGGCGGCCAGAAGTACACTCGGAGACAGCCCGTCGAGCTGGCGGGCGTAACAGCACACCACGAGCACGGGCACAGACCGCGCATGGCGACTCAACACACCATCTGCGTCTACTGTTCATCCAGCGACGCGCTTTCTCCAACCTTCTTTGCTGCGGCTGAGGCGCTTGGCGCGGCCATCGCCCGCCAGGGCCACGCGCTGGTCTACGGCGGCGGCGCAACCGGTCTGATGGGCGCTGTCGCTCGCGCCGCGCACGCGCACGGCGGCAGGGTGATCGGTGTCATACCGGAGCGGCTTGCCGCGTTGAGCTACGCCGACGTGGATGAGCTGATCGTCACACGCGACCTGCGCGAGCGCAAGGCGATCATGGAGGAGCGGGCGACGGCGTTTGTCGGGCTGCCGGGCGGCTTCGGCACACTGGAGGAGCTCTTAGAGATCGTGACGCTCAAACAGCTTGGCTTCCACGGCAAAGCCATTGTGCTGATGAACACCGGTCGCTTCTACGCTCCCCTGCTCGAGTTGTTCGAGACGATGTACCGGGAGCGGTTCGCCAAGCCTGCCTTCCGGCAACTGTATCACGTCGCGCAGGATTCAGGCTCTGTTCTCCAATATATCGAAGCCTACCAACCGGAGGAACTCCCCACCAAGTGGTTTTGATCGGGTGAGCGCGTGTGCAGAAAGGAACCTGCGGCAACATGGAATCGCGACGACAATGGGCGCTCGAACTAATCCTGGATGACAGCAGCCTGACGGACTACCTGGACGATGCGGAGGCAGAGCGGCTGCTCAAATGGGGCCTGGCGCTGGCCCGCCTGTTCGTGGTAGAGACGGCAGAAATGGGTGAAGATGAGGCGACTGAGTACCTGGAGCCAAAGCTGAAAAGCGTGCGCGTCCTGGTGCGCCGCATCAACCGGCTGCTGGGTGAGCTGACCGACCTCGACCCGGAGGAGGCCGTCGAGCAACTGGAGCGCATCCTCGAAGCGGCGGCGCAGGTGCCTTTGCTGGCAAGCACGCCGCCGGATGATTTTGGGGCTTTGGTGGAACGGCTCCAGGGCCTGCCGACAGGTGAGGCGCTAACTGAATTGTTGTTTGTTCTGGAGAGGGGAGAGATCGAATCATGACGCGACGACGGACACGGCGAACGAAGCAGTCGCCGCTGAGTTTGCTGCTCGGGCTTGCGCTTGTACTCGGCCTGATTTTCGTCTTCTACGAGCTTGACCTGCTGCCAGACGAGTCGCCAGCCGCCGAAGCGCCAACCGCTGCCGCGCCAATACCCGGCGGCATCCGCACTGCTCAGCCCGGAGTAAGTGGAGAGGGCGAGCTTTGGGCCGTCTACTTCACCGACCCCGTCATCCCGTTTGACGACGTGACGACGGGCGGCCTCGATGAGTACCTGATCGAGCTGATCAACAGTGCCGAACAGACCATCGACGCGGCGATGTTCGAGTTCAACCTTCAGCAGGTGGCCGACGCCCTGGTTGCCGCCCACCAACGCGGCGTTCAGGTTCGCATCGTCTACGACGACGAGCACACTGAGGACGATCCGCAGATTGACCAGCTCATCGCGGCGGGCATCCCCACCCGGCCGGATGAGCGCAGCGCCTTCATGCACAACAAATTCTACGTCTTCGACCGCTCCATCGTATGGACCGGTTCGACGAACATCACGGTCAACGACGTGTACCGCAACAACAACAACGTGATTGTGCTCGTCTCGCCGGAGCTGGCCGAAAACTACACGGTTGAATTCGAGGAGATGTTCCTCGACGGCCAGTTCGGGGCGACGTCTCCGGCCAACACGCCCAACCCGGGCGTGGCGGTGGGCGATATGTGGGTGGAGAACTACTTCGCCCCCGACGATGACGTGATGACGCAGCTCGCCAGCATGGTATCCGAGGCGCAGGAGTCGATCTACTTCATGGCATTTTCCTACACCCACTCCGACCTGGGGGAGGTGATGGAGGAACGCTTCGCCGCGGGCGTCGACGTGCGGGGCATCTTCGAGACGCGGGGAGCGAACACCGAGTTCTCTGAGTGTCCGAGGCTCTTGCAGCTCGGGGCGGATGTGCGGCTGGACGGCAACCCGCGCACCTTCCACCACAAGGTGATTATCGTGGACGAGTCAATCGTTGCCACCGGCTCGTTCAACTTCAGCGTGAACGCTGCCCAGCGCAACGACGAGAACCTGCTGATCATCCACAACCCTCACGTGGCTGCCCGCTACCTGGAGGAGTTCGAGCGGCGCATGGCCGAGGCCCGCATGCCGGTCGGTGGGCAGTGCCTGGGGAGCGAGTAGCAGGCCGTCACGGGCGAGTCCAGGCAAAGAGATGCCACAGAAACGCCCGCGAAGTGCTTCGTCGTCCGGCAGACGCCTCTTGCCCGCTGTGTGCTATACTTGAGGCGTCCCGGTTTCTCAACGTGCGCTAATTGATTGTTATCCAGAAGATCGAGGAAGTGATAGTCTCCTGCTGACGTATTGGTTCCACTAGCGGCCCCGGTTCGAGCGCAAATGTCTGCGCAGGGGGACGGGTCTCAGACCCGTCCCTACATGCCGAAATCCGGGTAGACCGAGTCACCAGCACAGTGCAGGCAGACGACCGAGGAAGTGGAAACGTCTTTACTGTGATCAGCTAGCCGGCTGGGCTGCCAAGGAGTAACAGTATGGATGAGATGCACTTTGTGGAAGCCCCAAACAACTTCTACCTGGGCGCGAAGGTCGATCCCGATACGCACGAGATCATCACTGATGATATCGTGTACTACGATGCGCGCGACCTGACAACGCACGGCGTGATCCTGGGCATGACAGGCAGCGGCAAGACCGGCCTGGGGATAGCCATCCTTGAGGAAGCGGTGATCGACGGTATCCCGTGCCTGGTGATCGACCCCAAGGGCGACATCACCAATATGCTGCTGGCTTTCCCCGACCTGGAGCCACAGTACTTCCTGCCCTGGATCAGCCCGGAGGACGCCGAGCGGGCCGAGCATTCGCTCGAGGAGCAGGCAGCGGTCGTGGTCCAGCGCTGGCGCGAGGGGCTGGCCAGCTGGGGGATCACCAACGAGCGCATCCAGGAGTACCGGCGCGCGGCACGCTTCAGCATCTACACACCCGGCTCTGAAGCGGGGTTGCCAGTCAGCATTCTGCAATCGCTGGCCGCCCCGAAGGTGCGCTGGGATGAGCAACAAGAGATGCTGCGCGAGCGCATCTCCGGCACGGTGTCGGCCATCCTGGCGCTGATCGGCATCAGCGCCCGCCCGGTCGAGGACAAAGAGCATATCCTGCTCTCGAACATCTTCGAGCACAACTGGCGGAACAACACCGACCTCTCGATGGAGCAGTTGATCATTCAGGTGCAGCGCCCGCCGTTCAGCAAGCTGGGCGTGCTCGACCTGGATTCGGTCATCTCGGAGAAGGACCGGCTGAAGCTATCCCAGGCGCTGAACAACATCATCGCCGCGCCGAACTTCCAGTCCTGGATCAAGGGTGAGGCGCTCCACATCCCCTCGATGCTGTTTACGCCGGAGGGTTACCCGCGCACGACGATCTTCTACACCGCGCACCTGAACGATGCCGAGCGGCAGTTCATCACCACGCTGCTGCTCGAATCGATCCACTCGTGGATGCGCTCGCTGTCTGGCTCGACCAGCCTGCGCGCGCTGGTGTTCATCGATGAGGCGGTGGGCATGTTCCCGCCTCACCCGTACAACCCACCGACCAAGGAGCCGCTGATGCGGCTGCTTAAGCAGGGGCGCGCCTTCGGGGTAGGGATTCTGGTCGCTACGCAGAACCCCAAGGACGTCGATTACAAGGGCCTGTCAAACGCGGGGACGTGGCTGATCGGCAAACTACAGACCGAGAATGACAAGGAGCGCGTGCTGGAGGGGCTGGACAGCGCCCGCGACGCGACTTCGGCGCTGGACATCGGCGTGGTCGACAAGTTAATCGGTCGACTGGGGCCGCGCGAGTTCATTCTGCACAACGTGCATGAACCGAATACCCCGATCCTGATGCATACCCGCTGGGTGATGTCCTACATGCGCGGCCCGTTGACGCGCCTGCAGATCAGCCAGTTGATGGACAACCAGCGCGAAATCTCGCAGCAGGAGCAGGTGGCGCAGCAGCAGCAGTACAACGAGCCCAGCCATCGGCCCGCAGCAGCAGGCGCGATGCCCCAGCAGCCCGGCCCTGCCGCCGCGCAGCCCGTGATCCGCCCCCGCGCCAGCCTTCCGGCAGGCGAGGATGCCTCCGCAGCGGCAGCGCCCGCTCCGCCGCAACAGGTCAGCCTGACCGATGACCTGCCCGCCGGGTTCGTCGCCATGCCCCCCTCGCTCGGCAGTTCGGTCGAGCAGTACTACCTGCCCGTCGAGTACACGATTGAACAGGCGATCTTCAACTGGGAGCAGTGGAACGGGCAGCAGCTTGGGCCGCCCGGCCCGCGCAGGCGGGTGCTGTACCGGCCTTCCGTCCTGGCGCAGACGATAGTGCGCTTCTCGCACCGGCAGACCGGCACGGCTGAGACGTACACCTACGCCTTCATCATGCCCACGCTGCCGCGCGCGCTTTCGGTGGACTGGGGCCAGTTCGTCTCCACGCCGTTCGACCCCCAGACGCTCGAAATACAGCCTTTGGTGCAGGGCTTTTACGCCAAGCTGTCCGACCCGTTCAGGCAGACCGCAGGCTTCACAAGCCTGCGAGACAGCCTGGTGGATTGGATTTACTACAACGCGGCGTTGTATGCCTACCACAACCCAGTGCTCAAGATGTACAGCCAGATCGATGAGGATCAACGGAGTTTCATCGCGCGCATGCAGGCGGTGGCGCGCGAGGAGCGCGACAAAGAGGTGGACACAGTCGCCTCCCGCTACGACAGCCGCCTCGACCGGCTGGAGGAGCGCTACCGCCGCCAGGCGCTTCGGCTGGATGCAACGCGTGAGGAGATGGGCGCCCGCAAGCGCGAGGAGATGCTGACGGCAGGCGAGTCGCTGTGGCAGTTGATGCGGGGCCGCGCTTACTACACGCTCTCACGCACCAGCCGCATGCGCCGCTACACGTCCAGCAGCCAGGACCGGCTGGGCATCGTGGAACGCGACATACAGCAGATTGTGGAGCAGTTCAACGCCACCGAGCAGGAGATGGAGCAGGCGCTACAGGAGGTGCAGGAGAAGTGGGCCAACGCGGTGCGGCAGATCGAAGAGATACGCATCAGCCCGCTCAAAAAGGACATCACCGTCTCATTGTTCGGAATTGGCTGGGTGCCGTACTGGGATGTGTTGGCGGGCGATACGCCGCTCATTCTGCCAGCCACCTCATCTACACTGGCAGCCTCGCAGGAGCAGGAGCAACACGGTGCATCGGCTAGACCGGGAGCGTATTCGCCTATATAATCCAGGTAATGGCTAGGGTGGCCTCTCAGCATGTGTGCTGGCGCAGCACCAACGCGAGCGGCACACTGTTCTTAACCCGTCTTGTCCTGCCGGACCCGAAACCGGGACGGTTAATCTAGTAAGGAAGAGTGCTATCGATGACAGAAGCTTTGGGTGGAGTAGCCTGCATAGTACTGGGCATCGTGGTGGTTGTCATCGCCCTGGTGGGCTCCGCCGTGCGCATCGTGCAGGAGTACGAGCGAGGCGTGATCTTCCGGCTGGGGCGGCTGGTCGGCGCCAAAGGGCCGGGCCTGTTTCTCATCATCCCGATCATCGACCGGATGGTCAAGATCGACCTGCGCACGATCACGCTTGACGTGCCGACGCAGGAGGCGATCACCAACGACAACGTCACGGTCAAGGTCAATGCCGTAGCCTACTTCCGGGTAATCGACCCGGAGCGGGCGGTGGTGCAGGTCGAAGACTACCGCCGCGCTACCTACCAGATCGCCCAGACCAGCCTGCGAAGCGTGATCGGTGAGGCTGAACTGGACGAACTGCTGGGCCAGCGCGAGCGGATCAACGACAAGCTGGCGCACATCATCGACGAGGCGACCGAGCCCTGGGGTGTGAAGGTCAGCCTGGTCGAAGTCAAGGACGTAGAGCTGCCACCGTCCATGCAGCGCGCGATGGCGCGCCAGGCCGAGGCCGAACGCGAGAAGCGCGCCAAGATCATCCACGCCGAAGGTGAGTACCAGGCCGCGCAGCAGCTTCGCGAGGCAGCCCACACGATGTCGGACGAGCCGAGCGCGCTCCAGCTTCGCTACCTGCAGACGCTGACCGACATCGCGGCGGAGAAGAACAGCACACTGATCTTCCCCGTGCCGATCGACACCATCGGTTCGTTCATGGACATGGCAAGGGCCGTCGCGCAGATGGCCAAGACCGAACGCCGCGGCGCATCGGGCAGCGAGGAATAGATCACAGCGCAGCCTATCGCGCAGTAACGTATTCCAGCGTCGTTTCCGGCGCAGATGTCCGTGCAGGGACGGGTCTCAGACCCGTCCCTGTGCATGTAATCCGGATGCGCAGCCGTCCGACTTGTCTGCCGCTACGCGCGCAGGCGAGCGCCCAGCTTCTCGCGCAACTCCTTGACGATCTTCTCGCGCGCCCGGTCGGCATCCTTGTCACGCAGCGTGCGGTCGTCAGCCTGGAAGGTCAGCGCGTAGGCCAGGCTCTTCTTGCCCGCGCCGATCTGCTCGCCCCGGTACACGTCGAACAGGCGCAGGTCGCGCAGCAAGCCGCCGCCCGCTTCGCGGACAACCGCCTCGACCTCGGCGGCCAGCACCCCCTCGTCCACCACGACAGCGATGTCCTGGTAGATGGCCGGGTAGTTGGCGAAGGCGCGCACCGGGTACAGGTCGGGCACGTCGGCCAGCAGCGCGTCCAGGTCGATCTCGGCGATGAGCACGGGTTGTTCGGGCAGGTCGAACCGGGCGCGCACCAGCGGGTGCAGCTCACCCAGCGTACCCACCCCGCGCCCGCCGACGAGCAGCCGGGCCGTGCGCCCAGGGAAGAACGTGCTGTGGGTGGCTGGCTCGAAGCGCACATGGTTGCCAGTCTCCCCCAGGTGCAGGCCGTCAATCAGCGCCTCGACCACACCCTTCAGGTCGAAGTAGTCCATGTGAGGCGTAGCGGCCTGGGGCGTGTCCTGCCAGGCGGGCAGGCTGCGGCTGCCGCTCAGCACGATCCCCAACCGGCGCGGTTCGTCGGGCAGCGCCTGCCCCTCAACCGGCAGGTAGACGGAGCCAGCCTCGAACAGCGCCAGCCGGTCGCGCCAGCGCAGGTTGGCAGCCGCGATGTCCAGCATCCCGGCCAGCAGGGTATGGCGCAGCACGGTCTTATCCTGGCTGATCGGGTTGGCGAGCGTCAGGTAGGGCGCGTCCGGCAGGTTGGAGGCCGCGCCCGGCGGCACGAGCAGCGCCTCGCGCTCCGGCGTGGTCAGCCGGTAGGTGACGATCTCCTGCAAGCCCGCCTTGACGAGCAGATCGCGCACCCGCTCCTCGTGGACGAGCGCCGTGTTCGTGCGCTGCGGCGGGAGCGCGTCCTCGATCAGCGTGTCAGGCAGCCGGTCATAGCCGCTGATGCGCGCGATCTCCTCCAGCAGGTCGGCCTGGGCGATTGTCTCGGCGATGCCCTCATGCGCCGGGTCATTGACTGCCCCGATGTCCAGCCGGTGATCGGGCACGGTGACGCGCAGCGCGTCATCCCCCACCCGCTCAACCCCAAATTCCAGGCTCTCCAGGATGCCGCTCACCTCGTCCTGGGAGTACGCCACGCCGAGGATGCGCTCGACCTCGCCGAGCGGCAGGTCAACCCGGACCACCAGCGCGGGCAGCGGGTAATTGTCGATCAACCCTGCGGCAATCTCGCCCCCGGCCACCTGGCGCATCAGCTCGATGGCGCGCCGGATGCCCACCTCGGCCTGGGCCGGGTGCACGCCCCGGCTGAAGCGCGCCGCCGCCTCAGAGACGATCTCCTCGCCGCGCGCGCGCTGCGCTGAGAGCGTCTGCCGGATGTTGATGAAGTTCCAGCTTGCCGCTTCGAGCAGGATGTTGGTCGTGCTCTGGGGACGGATCGCGTCCTCAGCGGCGGCGTCGACCACCTCCGACTCCAGCCCGCCCATCACCCCGGCCAGGCTGAGCGCGCCCGCCGTGTCAGCCACCAGTTCGGTGAACGGGTCAAGCTCGCGCTCAACGCCGTCCAGCGTCGTCAGCTTCTCGCCCGGCTCAGCGGAGCGCGTGATGATCGTCGGCGCTCTGCCGCCCGCCCGCTCGATGAGCACGTCGTAGTCGAAGGCGTGCAGCGGCTCGCCGGTTTCCAGCATGACGTAGTTGGTCACGTCCACCACGTTGTCTATCGGGCGCATCCCGGCGCGGCGCAGGCGGCGCTGCATCCACTCCGGTGAGGGGCCGATGGTGACGCCCCTGATCAGCGCCAGTATGAAGCGCGGGTTGAGCGCCGGGTCGCGGATCTCAATCGCCGCCTGCCCCTCGATGGGCGGCCCTTCGGCCACGATGTCGAGCGCCGGGTAGCGCACGCGCTGCCCGGTCAGCGCCGCAACCTCGCGCGCCACGCCCAGCATCGAGTAGTTGCGGGCCAGGTTGGGCGTCAGGTCGATGTCGAGGATCACATCACCGAGCGCATCCTGGAGCGGCGTGCCGGGCGCGGCGTCGCTCTCGAAGAGCAGGATGCCCTCGTGCTCGTCTGAGATGCCCAGCTCCTTTTCCGAGCAGACCATCGTGCGGTTCTCGATGCCGCGCAGCGTGCGTGGCTTGAGGATCATGCGCGAGCCGTCGTCCTTGTGCCCATCGATGACCTCCGCGCCCTCGCGCGCGTAGGGGGCGACGAGCGGCGGGTCAAGCGGCCCGGCGTCCTTGTACGGGTAGAGGTTGGGTGCGCCGGTGACGCACGTCTCCGGCTCGCCCAGGCCGGAATCGACGACGGCCAGCACCAGCCGGTCGGCGTCGGGGTGGGACTTGATCTCGACGATGTGGCCGACGACGATCTTCTCCCGATCCCAGACGAGATGGTCGCCGGAGACCAGGGCAGAGTCGCCCGCCGGGAGGCCGATGACCTCCAGCGAGGCGACCTCCAGCCCGGCCAGCGTCAGGCGGTGGGCCAGCTCCTCAACCGGGATCGTGATGTCAACGTAATCTTTCAACCAGGAAAGCGGTACTCGCATGGCGTTCTACTCCAGATCAGGCTCGTATCTCACAGGTGGGCATCCGTAGGGGCACAGCGCGCTGTGCCCCCTACAGGCCGTTGGGCAGGCAAATGGCCCATCAGAACTGCTCCAGGAAACGCAGGTCGTTGGCCCAGAAGGCGCGGATGTCCTGGATGTCGTGCTTGACCATCATGATGCGCTCCGTGCCGAGGCCGAAGGCGAAGCCGGAGAAGACGCGCGGGTCGTAGCCGCCGTTTTGCAGCACGACCGGGTGCACCATGCCCGCCCCGCCGATCTCCAGCCAGCCGGTGTATTTGCAGACGGAGCAGCCCTTACCCTCGCACAGCGCGCACTCCGCATCGACCTCCATGCTCGGCTCGGTGAACGGGAAGTGGGAGCAGCGGAAGCGCACCTGCAGGTGCTCGCCGTACATGCGGCGGGCGAACTCCGCCATCGTGCCCTTGAGGTCGGTCATGCGGATGTTGCGTCCGACGGCCAGCCCCTCGACCTGGTTGAACTGCATCTCGTGGCGGGCCGTGATCTGCTCGTAGCGGTAGCACATGCCGGGCAGGATGACGCGGATCGGCTCCGGCGCGTACTCGCGCATGGCGCGAATCTGGCCGGGGGAGGTGTGCGTGCGCAGGATCACGCCTTCGGTGGTTGTGTGGAACGTATCCCACATGTCGCGGGCCGGGTGGTGGGGCGGCATGTTGAGCAGGGTGAAATTGATCTCATCCTCCTCCACATCGCGGCTGCGGTACACTTGAAAGCCCATGTCGGCCCAGATGGCGTAGACCTGGCGCAGCATCTGAGTGGCAGGGTGCAGCCGCCCGACAGCGACCGGGCGGCCCGGCAGCGTCACGTCGAGCGCGCCCTCCTCCAGGCTCTGGGCCAGCGCCTGCGCCTCGATCAGCTCCTCGCGCGCGGCGATGGCCGCCTCAAGCTCCTGGCGGATCTCGTTAGCCAGCCTGCCGACGGCGGGGCGCTCACTCAGCGGCAGCTCGCCGACGGTGCGCAGGATCGTGGTGACCTCGCCTTTCTTGCCGACCGTGGCGCTCTCGATCTGCCGCAGCGCCCCGGCGTCGGCCACCGACTCTAGCTGCTTGAGCGTCTGCTCCCGGATCGATTTCAGCTTGTCGAGCATACAACATCCTCCGGCATCTTGCGTGTGTTTTAAGATCGGGGCCAGAAACAAAAAGCCCCCGCCCCACCAGGGACGAGAGCGGCATGATTGCGCCCGCGCGGTACCACCCTGCCTGGCCGGTGTCTCGAACCGGCCCACTCTGCGCCAACGGCGTCCTGCTTGTGACGCGATTGGCCGCCCGTGTAACGGCGGGCCACCCGGAGCAGGCTACTGGGCAGGCGCGTCAAAGGGCCGCCGTTCACCTGTCGGCTCCGGAGGGAACGCCTGCGGCCAGCGCGCGAACGAGGCTCCCAGTCTCAGGCCCCGTCTCCCTGGCGGCGCATCACGCCGCAGACCCGTCTCCATCACAGCCGGTGCGGGTATTCGATTGGGCGGAATTATAGCGGCG
>JAANMT010003597.1_pt1 | contig 10754 bp, 8 predicted proteins | sample 7279711 | NCBI WGS metagenome assembly JAANMT01 (sample SAMN14094538, study PRJNA606508) | bioreactor metagenome | isolation source: A lab-scale SPAN reactor treating ammonium-rich wastewater day 1 | place: Ireland: Galway | collected 2017-01-16 | reverse complement strand
GGGAAGGTGATGTTGCGGCCCTGGGCGGTGCCGGTGACGCCGCCCTCGCCGGACGCGCTGACGAACTCCATGGTGTCGCCCTCGTCCATCGTGCAGACGAGCTTGACGCCGGTGAGCGCGGCCGAACCCTGGTTGGTCACGATGAGCGTGTAGGTCGTGGTGTTCCCGACCTCGACGGGGTCGGGGTTGTCGTTGCCTTCGAGCAGCAGGGCCGGGATGCCCTCGACCGCAGTGGTGGTCGGGCAGGAGACGGGGTCGGCGCAGTCGGCGACAGCGCTGGCGTTGGCCGTCACGGAGCCGATGGAGGCCGCGGTCGTGTTGACGGTCAGTTTGCGCGAGGCGTTCGGGGCGAGCGTGCCGAGGTTCCAGACGATCCGGCCGTCTCGGACCGCACCGCCGTCGGAGATGCTGCCGATGGTGACGCCTGCGGGGATGGTCTGCGTGACGACGGTGTTCGTCGCCGGCGCGTCGCCGGTGTTGCTGACGGTGACGGCGAAGTCAACCGGGCGGCCGACGAAACGGCGCTCGGGCGACTCGCAGGCGATGGTCAGTTTCGGCGCGACGACCTTGGTCTCGACCGGCGCGGCGTCGGCGGTCAGGGCGCCGCCCTTGGCCTTCGCGCTCGCCGAGTAGGTGCCCGTCGAGGCCGCCTTGACCTGGATGGTCTGGGCCTTGGCCTGCCCGGCGGCGAGGTCGCCGGCGGAGAGAGTGACGGACGTGCGGCCGTCGAGCGTGGTCACGCCGCGCGGCAGGGCAACGTCAACGGTCACGTTCTGGGCGACGCCCGTGCCGGTGTTGCGGACGGTGACCTCGAGGTTGTACGCATCGCAGAGGAGGACGGTCGAGGGGCCGACCAGCGCGAGTTGCAGCGCGGGCTGGACAACCTGGGTCTCGCTGCAGAGCGGCACCTTGTAGCGGACGTCGGCGCAGGCTGCGATGGTCTGGGCGTTCGATGCGCTGCCTCGGATGCGGATGGTGCGCGACTCACCGGGGGCGAGGCGGTCGATGGTCCACTGGCCCTGGCCCGTGGGAGCGGGGTCAGAGGACGCGAACTTGAAGTTGGGCGACATCTGCTCGGTGAGCACGATGTCCTCGATGGTCGAGTCGGTGTTGTTCGTCAGGCGGTACTCGTAGGTGAACTCCTCGCCCAGGGCGACCTGCGCCGGGGCGAACTTCTCGACGAGGAGCTGCGGCGTGCGGGTGTGGCCCGTCGGGTAGGCCGCGATGACCGAGCCGGTGCGCGGTGCAGGTGCAGGGCGGGGCTGCTCGGCCCGAGGCTCGGGCGCGGGGCGTGCGGCCTCCTGTCCGGCGACGTTGCGGCCCATGCCGTGGGAGAAGCCGGCAGCGTGCGGGGACGCGCCGGTCTTCTGCGCACGCTGCCAGGTTTCCGAATCCCTGTGCATGCCGGAGGAGCCGGTCTGCTCGCAACCGACGATGCCCAGAGCGCCGACGAGGGCGACGGAGGCCGCCGCGGCGCAGACCCACCGAGAGATGCTCTGTTTTCTCATGGATTAAACTCCGAAAAAAGGCCGAACGAGAAGTGAGTTTTCGCGTGCCTGTGTTCGGAACGTCTCTCCCCAGGCCGCGACCTGACGCGGGCAACTATTGGCCCGCTCCACCCGGAAATCCTCTCAGGTGCACGCGAGAAGTCGCTGCAGGATGACGTCAGAGCGGCGTGTGTCGTCGCGAGAAGGAGCGGATGCGAGAACGCCCATCCCCGGTGGCTGCTGTAAACACTGTTTTCATAAGCACTTGCGATAGTGTTCGGGAATCGCAAGGCAAGCTATGCCATCGGCACGCTCGCGGTCGTGCAACCGCAAAGGCACTAACTCGCAGACTTGATCGGGGTCACAACCGTCGTCTGCAACCGCGAGGGACAGCGTGTGGTTGAGAGTTCGCACGACCGTCGTAGATGAGAAGCGGGCAAGTGGCGGGACGACGAAGCAGCGACGGCCGCGGTGCTATTCACACAACGAGGCTGGTACCAGGCTCGATGATGAGGATGCCCCGGCCATGAAGGAGGTCATCTCGTTCCAGGGCCGTCAGCGGGCTGAGTTCGATCGTGCAGTCCGGCACGCGGCGGGTGGTCCCGTCGGTCAGCCGCTCTTCGCGCCACGGTACCTTCACCCCCGCCGCTTCGAGCCAGCGGGCGGCGCGCAGCGTTTGGATCTCGCGGCTGGTTCGGGGGCTGTCCACACCCTCGGCATTCTTGATCGGCGCGAACTCCTCCACGCGATCCGCCTCGTACACGATGGATGCGCGGGCGAGCGGCAGGGCGTCGAAGACGAATCGCTCGAGTTTCACGCCGTTCGGCTCGCGCGGCTCGACGCGCTCGCCGGTGTCGGGGTCGATGCACGGCACTTTCTTCTCCGCCCGGTGCCAGGGCAGGGCGAACGCGGGATCGGAGTTCAGCCGCTCGACGAACTCGACGCTCAGGACGTGGATGGCGGGGCTGCCCGCGAGGAAACGGAGCCTGCCGTCGGGGAGGCGTTCGCGCTGGCGCTCTATCGGCAGGTCGGAATACTCGATGATCCGCAGCCGCCCTCCGGCGACGCAGAACACCCCGAGTTTTTCCTCCGGGTAGGCCTTCGCGAGCATCTTGCTCGACATCTCGGCTGAGGAGTCAGGGGCAGTGGCGTGCAGGCCCAGGAAGACGGGATCGGTGACGCGGACGATGGGGTTGTCCACTTGGAAGTAACTGAGGTGCTCGACGCCGCGCCGGCGCATGTCGTCGAGCGAGCCGGAGACCTTCAGCGCACGAAGTGACCCGCCGTGACCGTCCGGGTTCGTGGCGATCTCGCCCGGCGCCGCGAGCAGGATGCGCCCGGTGTGCAGGTCGAAACTGGGCATCGTGCCCTGCGGGAAGAACATCACGGCGTCGCGACGGAGGCCGAAGTAGCCTCTCTCCTCGAAGAACGCGACTGTGGCGTCGTGGTTGAGCGGGCTGGTCATCACGTACCAGGGTGGGGGCACGCCGTACTTCTCGCCCGTTTTCCGGATGCCCTCGGCGAAGAACTGGAAGAGCGGCTTGCCGGTGACCGCGCCCGCCGGGTAGCAGCCCTTGGGGCCGTCGTAGCCGAGGCGGGTGCCCTGGCCGCCGGCGACCGTGAAGCAGGCGACCTTGCCCGCGCGGAGCAACGCCTCCCCCGCGGCCCGATACGCCGTTCGGTCCCAGGTCCGCACGGGCGATGCCGGGTCGTTGGGGTAGTACGGGGCCGGCTCGATGTCCGCCGGCAGGTCGATGGGTGGCGTGCCGAGCACGTAGTCGCGCACCAGCGAGGGAACGGCGTCAAGGTCAATTGCCTCGATCTGGGCGAGGAGTGCGCGCCGAGCGTCGGGCGACAGGCGGTCGTGGAAGTAGAGCAGGTGCTGCTGGCCGGCGCGTTCGAGTCGGTGGCGGAGAGCGTGCAGGTCGGGCATGTGGGGAGGGTAGAGGGTAGAGTCCGCCCGTGGCCGACCTGTTCACGCGACCGCCGCGCCTGCCGTTGATCGCCCCGTCGATCCTGTCAGCGGACTTCGCGCGGATGGGGGAGGAGTGCCGCGGTGTGCTGGCGTCGGGCGCGGACCTGCTGCACCTGGACGTGATGGACGGGCACTTCGTGCCGAACCTGACGATGGGGCCGGCGCTGTGCGCTTCACTTCGGCGCGCCTTGCCTGGGGCGTTCCTCGACGTCCACCTGATGGTGGAGGAGCCGGAGCGGTTCGTCGGGCCGTTCGTCGAGGCGGGCGCGAACCACATGACGTTCCACGTCGAGGCGATCGGGTTGGAAGCATGCGTGCGGCTGGCGGAGCGTGTGCGCTCGCTGGGCGCGACGGCGGGCGTGGCAATCAACCCGGCCACCCCGGCTGAGGCCGTGCTGCCGGAAGTGGCGGCGTTCGACCTCGTGCTGGTGATGAGCGTCAATCCCGGCTTCAGCGGGCAGGCGTTCATCGGTGCGGTGCTGGACAAGACACGGGCGATCTCGGCCTGCCTTCGCCCGGATCAGCGACTGGAAATGGACGGCGGAATCGGACCGGGCAACGCGGCGGGGGTGCGGGAGGCGGGGTGCGACGTGCTCGTGGCGGCGTCGGCCGTCTTCGGCGTGCCCGAGGCGCAGCGAACTCCTGTGATTTTTGCTCTACGCGGGTCACGCTGACGGGCAGAAGTCGGCTTGAGTCAAGGGTAAACACCTGGACGATTGTTGATTGTCAACCGACACGGGGTACCGATGCTACACTGAGCGGCCTCGAACCCCGGACCCGGCGCAGCCGGAGAGTCGCGGGGGCGGAGCAGCGGCCGGGATACGCCGCCGGGGCACGACACGGGCCTATGGCCAAATCCACCGACATCAGGCTGTTGCTGGTCCGGACCGGCGCCACCGAATGGGAGGCTGCGGGTCGTCTCTGCGGCACGTGCGACCTCCCGCTCTCGCTGGAGGGTCGGCGGGACGTGAAAGAATCGGTATCTGCCGTCAACGGCGAGACGGTCTCTGTCGTCCTCTGCGGACCGGACGAAGCGAGCGTCGAGACGGCCAAGGCCTTGGCGGAGCGGACCGGCGCGAAGGTCCGAGAACTCGACGATCTGGCCGAGATCGGGCTTGGCCTGTGGGAAGGCATGTTGGCGAGCGAAGTCGAGGAGAAATACCCCACGGCGTACCGCCAATGGAAGGACGACCCAACGAGCGTGACGCCTCCAGGGGGCGAGTCGCTCGCGGAGGCCGAGGAGCGCATCATCGGTGCGTTGTCGCGCGGACTGGCCAAGGCGAAGGGTGCCACGAGCGTGGTGCTCCGGCCGATGGCGCACGCGCTGGTGCGCAGCGCGCTGCAGAAGGTGCCTCCCTCGAGGCTGTGGGCGATGATGGACGAGGCGCCGGCGGTCGAATGGCGTTCGGCGCGCCGGGATGAACTGAGAGCGGGCGTCGAGCGCGCCCGCGCCGGAAGTTGACACGACCGCCCGCGCGCCGCAGGCGCATCTGGAAGGAAGCAGGGCCATGACACAGCTGGCGAACCGCAGTTGGAGCGACGTTCGGCCGCAGCGGCGTGCCGCGATCCCCGAGGGGCTGTGGATGCGCTGCCCCGGGTGCGCGCAGATGGTCTACCGCCGGCAGATGGAGGCGAACCTGCACGTCTGCCCCGAGTGCTCGCACCACTTCCGGATCAGCGCGACGGAGCGCGTCGCGCAACTGGCCGACCCCGGCTCGTTTCAGCCGATGTTCACTGACCTTGCACCGGGCGACCCGCTCGGATTCCGCGACCTGAAGGCGTACTCGGAGCGTCTGCGCTCGGAGCAGTTGCGGACGGGGCAGACGGACGCGGCCCTCGCCGGCGTCGCCTTCGTGAAGGGCCGGCAGGCGATGCTCTGCTGCCTGGACCTGACCTTCATGATGGGGTCGATGGGGAGCGTGGTGGGCGAGATCGTGACGCGGTCGATCGAGACGGCGACGGACCGGAACCTGCCACTGGTGATCGTGAGCTGCTCGGGCGGTGCGCGGATGCAGGAGTCGGGCCTTTCGCTGATGCAGATGGCCAAGACGAGCGCCGCGCTCGCGCGGCTCGACCGGGCCGGAGGGCTGTTCATCAGCGTGCTGACGGACCCGACGACGGGTGGCGTGACGGCGTCGTTCGCGATGCTGGGGGACGTGATCCTGGCCGAGCCGAACGCGCTGATCGGGTTTGCCGGGCCGCGGGTGATCCAGCAGACGATCCGCCAGGAACTGCCCCCGGGCTTCCAGCGGAGCGAGTTCCTGCTCAAGTCGGGGATCATCGACCGGGTGGTGTCGCGGCACGACCTTCGGAGCGAGATCGCCCGGGTCATCGACTACGCCGGCAAGTGACGCGCACGCGAGCGAATCAGCGGTCGAACGCGCCGCCCTGCCACCCCCCCCTTCGGCGGCGCGTCGCGTTCGCGCTGGGGCTGCTGCACGCCGCGCTGATGGTGGCGGCGTTCTCGCCGGTGGACATCTGGCCCGCAGCGCTGCTCGCCCCCGCGCCGCTGGTGTGGGTGGCGTTGCGTGCCGATCGGCCGGGAAGGGCCGGGTTCTGGGCCGCCCTGGGCGCCTCGGCGTTCTGGGCGTTCGAGCAGCGGTGGATCGCCGGCGTGGCGATCGCGGGCTTGCCGCTTCTCATCGCGTACCTTTCGCTGCAACAGTGGCTGTTCGTATGGGCGGTCGGGCGCGGGGCGAGGGCGTGGCCGCGGGTGGTTGGTGTGTGGGCGGCGGTGGCATGGGTCGGCGTCGAGTTCCTGCGCGGCGAGATCGTCTGGCACGGATACCCGTGGTACCTCGTCGGGCACCCGCTCCTCGACGCACCGTTCGGTCCGGCAGTGGCGTCGGCGGCTGGCGCGTACTGGGCATCCTTGCTCGTGTCGGCGGTGGGATGCGCGGTCGGCGCGTGGGCGGCGGGGGCGCGCGGGAGGGGCGGGGGACCGCTCCCTGACGGTCGCGGCTCGGTGGGGACTCGCCACTCGTTGACAGTCGGGATGATCGTCGTTGCGATCGCGCTGTGGAGCGCGTGCGGGCTGGCGCCCGGGCCGGAGCGGGGGGGGGAGTACCGCGTCGCCGTGGTGCAGACGAACGTGCCGCAGAGCGTGCGGGGCACGTGGCCGCCGCTCCAGCGGCTGACCGACCTCGACTCGTTCATCGCCATGACCATCGAAGCGGCCCGCGAAGGGCCGGACCTCATCGTCTGGCCCGAGACGATGTTCCCGGGCGAGTCCCTCGCGGACGAGGATGCGTGGGCGGAGCGTGCCGCCCGCATCGTGTGGCGCGAGGAACGCCGGCCAGATCCGCCGGAGTGGGAGCGCATCATGTGGCGCGGCCTGGACGGCGACGAGGAGCCGACGCGCATCGAACGGGCCGTTGACAGCGGCGAATGGCTCGTCGTTCCCTCGATGGCGGCGTACGACACGCTGCTGGTCTGGCAGGCGGCGATCGGCGTGCCGATGCTCGTCGGCGCGGACGGGTACGAGGGACTGCGCATCGAGGCGGACGAGAAGGGCGTGCGTCCGAGTTACCAGCGGCACTACAACAGCGCGTTCGTGCTGCACGAGGGGCGCGTCACGCCGCAGCGCTACGACAAACTGCACCTGACTCCCTTCGGCGAGGTCATGCCGTACATCTCGGCGTGGCCCTGGCTGGAACGGACGATGCTGCGGATCGGCGTGGGCGCGTCGGGGATGAGTTTCGACCTCTCGCCGGGGCGTGCGTCGGTTGTGCTGCGCGTGCCGCGGCCGGGGGGGGGCGAAGTCCGGGCGGCGACGCCGATCTGCTTCGAAGCGACGGTCGCGCGGGTCTGCAGGAGGCTGGTCTACGCCGGCGGCGAGCGGCAGGCGGACCTGATGGTGCAACTCACGAACGAGGGATGGTTCGGCCGTGCCGACTCGGGGCGCGCGGAACACCTGCGGCTCGCTCGATGGCGGTGCGCCGAACTCGGCACGCCGATGGTCCGGGCAGCGAACACGGGCATCTCGGCGGCGATCGACCCCCGCGGCAAACCGCTCGCCGAGATGCCGTCGAACTCCGAAGGGGTGCTCGTCGTCAGCCTTCCGCTGGGTGCGGGGGGGACCATCTACGCCCGTGTCGGCGACGCGGCGGGTTGGGTGTCGTTGGCCCTGACGCTCGCTGGGCTGGGCTGGACGGCGACTCGGGGCCGCAGGGGACGAAACTTCGCCAGTCCGTCGGCAGACTCTGCCGACCAATGATCCATCGGACTTGAACGCCGGTGGAAGGACCGGCGTATGACGATCCTCACGGTCCCCAAGGGAACGAGCCGCGACCGTCAGGGAGCGGTTCAAACCCGTCGACCCGATCCTCCGAGGCTGCCACCATGAACGCACGATCCACGCTCGCCATGACCATCGCCGCCACGCTGATCCTGGGCGGGTGCGGCTCATCGGGACGGCAGGCCGAGAATCCGACGACGCAGCCTCGCACGGCGGCGAGGAGCGACCGAGCGTCCGATCCGGTGCGGATCACGGGGTTGCGCGAGCAGGCGATCGCGACGCTGACGGAGTTGTCGTCGGATATCGACCCGCAGGTGCGTGCGAACGTGCTCGAGGCACTGGTCATCGCCCCGGCGCGGCTCGAACCGATCGCGGCCGCGGGGCTGCGCGACTCGAACGAGGGCGTGCGCGCGGTGGCGGCGATGGCCGTCGGCAAGGCGCGGCTGACGCGCCTCGCCTCGGCGGTCGAGCCGCTTCTCTCGGACCCCTCGCCGCGCGTGCAGACCTCGGCGATCTACGCGCTGCGGCGCCTTGGGCGCGAAGTGGATCCGACGCCGCTGGCATCGTTCGCGCTGGGCGATCCGAGGCCGTCGGTCCGGGCGCACGCGGTCTGGGCGCTCGGAGAGTTGGGCGATCCGTCAGCGTTGCCGCTGCTTCGAGAGGCGGCGGCGCGCCCGATGCCCCGCGCCGGCGATGCGGAAGTGCGCCTGATGCGCCTCCAAGTCGCCGAGGCGATGCTCAAACTGGGCGACGACGAGCAGTTGCATCCCCTCCACGCCGCACTTTTCGTTTCCCGACCCGAGCACTTGGAGACCGCCGCGCTCGCCGCCCAGATTCTCGGGGAGGTCGGCAACCGCTCCTCGATCCCCGACCTGCGGAACCTCGCGGTCTTCCGCGACGAGCGCGGGAACCAGATGCCCGCGGAGGTCCGCCTTGCCGCGGCGGGCGCCCTGGCGAAACTGGGCCAGACCGACGGTTCGTTCATCGCCGAGGAGTACGCAGCTCATCCCAGCCCGCTGGTGCGTGCCCAGGCGGCCGTGGTCTTCGGCGAGACGACCGGTCCGAACAACGCCGCTCGCCTTGAAGCCCTGCTCAGAGACCCGGAGGAGCGGGTTCGGGTGGCGGCAGCAGCGGGAGTGCTCCGGTACGCGGACAGGTCGGCAGGGCGGTGAGTACAGGGTCGGCAAGGCCCCACCCCGGAAGGAGGGCCCCCGCCGGCGTGACGGGCGTTCTGGCAGTCCGCGATTGACAGGCTACGATCGGCCCGGTATCAAACGGGACGCGCGTCCGGCCCGTGGGGGGTCGCCCTGCCGGCGGATCGGCAGCCGCGGCGGCTCGGGACGCGAAGAGGAGCCTGGACCCACCTCCCGCCGATGCGCCCGAGCGGCGTGTCGCGGGGTCGCCGCCACGAGAGGCGGGCACACACGCCCGAGGAGCAGACCGTGCACATTCTCACCAAGGTGTTCGTCGTGTTCGCCGCCGTGCTGGCGCTGGTGCTGGCCGCGCTGACGATGACCTACAGCGTCAACGCGGACCGCGTCGAGGCGGACTATCGCAACGCGCTGGCCCGCGCCGCAGAGGCCGCCGCCGCACGCGACGCCGCGACCAGCCAGTTCTCCGAGATGCAGAACCGGCTGACCAGGCAGGTCGACCAGCTGAGCACGGACAACGCGAACCTGCGCTCGCAGATCCGCGACCTGCTCACCGAGAACTCACGCCTGCTCGCCGACAAGCGCAAGGCGGAGGAAGACGCCCAGTCCACGAAGAACCAGATCGGGGACTTCGTCGAGTCAATCAAGGCCCAGGCGTCGCTCATCGAGTCGTACCGGGCCGAGGTGACCTCGCTGCGCACCAGCGAACTGCGCTTGCGCCGTGAGACCCTCAGCCTCGAGGACAGGCTGAACGACCTCGAAAGCCAGCGGCAGGTCTACGAGCAGACCACCCGCGCGCTGCAGGAGCAGCTCGTGGCGACGCAGCGCGCGCTCCAGTCGGCCCAGCAGGGCACGCTCACCGCGGGCGGACGGGCCGACCAGCCCTACGAGGCCACGGGCGCGCTCATCACCGGCCGCGTCACCAAGGTCCGAAAGGACCCCGCCACCGGCCAGACGCTCGTCGAACTGAACGTCGGCACCAACGACCGCGTGGCGGAGAACATGAAGCTCTACGTCGGCCGCGGGCGCGACCAGTTCGTGGCGAACCTCGTCGTCGTGACGACCGACCTGAACAACTCGGTGGCGCGGGTGGACCTGCTCGCCGGCGACGCTGTCCGTGAAGGCGACCTCGTCCTGAGCCGACTCTACTGATGATCGATCCCGCCCACGCACCTTCGGCCGGTTCCCTCCGGCCTTCCGCCTCATCTCCCAGGAGCGACCCATGAGCCAGTTCGGGATGCAGATGCCGGGCGGACGTGCCCACCGCGGCGCAAGCCCCGATGTCTACACCGCCCTGGCCGTGCTGGCGACGCTGGCGCTGCTCGCGGCGTGCGCGTTCGTCTACGTCCAAGGCTCGAAACTCAGCCCCAAGGGCGACGCGATCTCGATCCAGGAGCCGGGCAGGATCACGCTGCCGCAGCAGGGGCGGTGAGTCGGCACGCCTTCACGCGACCCGACGCCGCCGACCCGACGAGCCGCGATCGTGAGGGAGCGGTTCGCACGACACCCGCAACGAGCCGCAACCGTGAGAGGGCTGATGCCCAGGAACTCTCAGGCCACGCCACAGGCCGCGTGGTCACCGGTCTCCCGAGGCAGACTTGACCGGCCCCCGGCATGGCGTATGTTTCCGGTACCCCGGCCCCAAGGCCCGGACGAGCGGCCCGGAGAGGCCCGCTCGGCCCGCCGCCCGCCAGGCCGCGGGGCGACAAGCCGACGATTGGGGCGGTAGCTCAATTGGTTAGAGTACCGGACTGTCGATCCGGTGGTTGCGAATTCGAATCCCGTCCGCCTCGCTTGAAACCTCCGCGTTGACAACCGATGACACGGGCTGCCCAGGAGCGCACAAATCCCGACGTTTGCGCGAGTTGCGACGGTCCTCACAGACCACCGCTGTGCGTTTTGCG
>JAANMT010003595.1_pt1 | contig 10764 bp, 6 predicted proteins | sample 7279711 | NCBI WGS metagenome assembly JAANMT01 (sample SAMN14094538, study PRJNA606508) | bioreactor metagenome | isolation source: A lab-scale SPAN reactor treating ammonium-rich wastewater day 1 | place: Ireland: Galway | collected 2017-01-16 | reverse complement strand
AGGGCGGCAGCACCATCACGCAGCAGCTCGCGCGACAAAGCTTCCTCACGCCCGACAAGACTTTCCGGCGCAAGCTCAAGGAGGTCATGGTCGCGGCGCAGCTCGAGCACTCGTTCTCGAAGGACGAGATCCTCGAGCTGTACCTGAACAAGATCTACTTCGGCGACGGCTTCTACGGGGTCGAGGCCGCCTCGCTCGGCTACTTCGGCAAGCATGCCGCCGAGCTCGACGTGGCGGAGGCCGCCCTGCTCGCCGGGCTCATCCAGTCGCCGTCGGCCTACGCGCCGACCGGCAACCGCAGCCGTGCGCTGGCCCGGCGCCGCGTCGTGCTGCAGGCGATGCGGGAGATGGGCGCGATCGACGACACGACGCTCGAGCGCGCCCGCGACGAGGAGCTGGTGCTCAGGAGCCGGTTCCGGCCCGACGAGCCGTTCGGCCTCTACGCCAAGGAGCAGATTCGGCGCGACCTCGTCGAGCGTTTCGGATGGGAGCGCGTGTCGCAGGGCGGCCTGCGCGTCTACTCGACCATCGACGCCGAGCTCCAGCAGCAGGTCGAACGCGCGGTCGAGGCGGCGCTCGTCCGGATCGAGTCGCGCCCCGCGTTCCGCCATCCCACACGCAAGTCCCTGCCGCCGCCGGCCGAGGACCAGGCGCCCGACTACCTGCAGGCGGCCGTCGTCGTCATGGACGCGGCGACCGGTCACGTGCGCGCGATGGTCGGCGGCCGCGACTTCCGCGAGAGCCGCTTCAACCGGGCGGTCCAGGCGAGGCGCCAGCCGGGGTCGGCCTTCAAGCCGTTCGTCTTCGCCGCGGCCATCGAGTCGGGGCGTTTCACGCCGGCCTCGCTCGTGACCGGCCTCGACGAGGCGCTGTTGACGGGCGAGGGCGAGTGGATGCCCGAAGACGAGCACCTCACGACGACTGCCATGACGTTGCGGACCGCGCTTCGCACGTCGAGCAACCGCGCCGCCGTGCGGCTGCTCCAGCAGGTGGGCATCGCGCAGGCCGTGCGCCAGGCCGAGAGCTTCGCCGTCGGGCCGGTGCCGGCCGTGCCGTCGCTCGCGCTCGGCGCGGGCGAGGTCACCCTCGAGTCGCTCACCGCCGCCTTCGCCGCCTTCGCCAACGGCGGGATGGTGAATCGCCCGGTGCTCGTGCGGCGGGTCGAGGACGCGGACGGCGCCCTCATCGCGAGCGCCGACGAGGCGCCGCAGCGCGCGGTCTCGGCGCAGACGGCCTTCCTCGTCGCCAACATGCTCGCCGACGTCGTCAACGCCGGCACCGGCTATCGCGCCAGGCAGAGCGGCTTCACGCGGCCCGCGGCCGGCAAGACCGGCACGACCAACGACTACAAGGACGCGTGGTTCGTCGGCTTCACCCCGCACGTCGTCGCCGGCGTCTGGGTCGGCTTCGATCAGCCGAAGACCATCGTCGCCGGCGGCTACGGCGGCGAGCTCGCCGTGCCGCTCTGGGCGGCCGTGATGAAGGCCGCGACGGAAGGCGATGCCGCCGAGTGGCTCGAACGGCCGGACGGCGTCGTGGCCGTGCCGGTGTGCCGGCTCTCGGGCAAGCTGCCGGTCGACGGCTGCGGCGAGGTCGAGGTCGTGTCGGACTCGGGCGAGGTGAGCGTCCGGTCCATGGTCTACACGGAGTACTTCGTTCGCGGCACCGTGCCCGAGGACTCCTGCGACCTGCACGTCCGTCCGTCGTTCTGGGAGCGCCTCGCTGGCGCGTTCGGCGGGCAGGGCGGCCCCGCGCCCGTCAGGGCGAGCGATGTCGGCGTGCCCATCGTCGGTCCGCCGCTCGTGGCGCCCCCGCCCCCCAAGCCGGTCGAGTCCGAGGTGGCCGCGGTCGAGGCCGAGCCGCCGAAGGCTCCGGAGAGAAAGCGGGGCTTCTGGAGCCGTCTGTTCGGCCGGCGCGATCGGTCGGCCGACGACGAGGAGGAGAAGAAACCCTCCGGGGCGACGACTCCCCCCGCGACGCCTACTCCGCGCCGCCCGCCCGGCACGCCCTGAGATGAGGGGAGCCCGAGCGTTGGGCTGTGGGCAGGGGCATGATGCCACCCGGCGCCGGTCGGCCCCGTGATACGATTTCGTGACACGTCGGGCCATGCTGTTTCGCGAGTTGATCGGGCACGAGCCTCTCGTCGCGTTGCTTTCGCGCGCCGTCGCGCGCCAGACGCTGCCGCCGAGCCTGATCTTCGCGGGGCCCGACGGGGTCGGCAAGAAGACAACGGCGCTCGCGCTGGGCCGGGCGCTCAATTGCGAGGCGCCGGTCGAGGGCGCGCGCACGGCCGGCACGGGCGTGGCGCTCGAGACCGATGCCTGCGGCCAGTGCGCCTCGTGCCGGCGCATCGCCCGCTACGCCGAGGCCGTCGGACGCGGCGAGCGCTTCGCGCTCGACTGCGTCGTCTGGGTGCGGCCCGACGAGAAGGCGTCGATCAAGATCGACGTCGTGCGCGCCGAGGTGCTCGAGCGTGTCGCCTTCCGGCCGTTCGACGGCCGGCGGCGCCTGGTGATCGTCGACGAGGCCGATGCCCTCGAAGTCGCCGCGCAGCAGGCGCTGCTCAAGAGCCTCGAGGAACCGCCGCCGGCGTCGGCGTTCGTGCTCGTGACGGCGCGGCCCGATGCGCTGCTGCCGACGATCCGGTCGCGCTGTCCGCGGCTTCGCTTCAGCGCGCTGCCGGTGGCCGACGTGGCGCGGGGGCTCGAGACGCGGTTCGGCTTCGATGCCGTGGCCGCGCGGGCGCTCGCCGGGGTGTCGGGCGGCAGCCTGGGTCGGGCGCTGGCGCGCGGCGCCGACGAGGCCGTGGGCGCGCGGCAGGTGGCGGTGGGCTTTCTCGACGTGGTCGCCCGGGCCGGCAACGACGCGGCCGAGCGTCTCGGGGCGGCACAGTGGCTTCTTTCGCGCGAGGGCGGCGCCCGCAAGGGCACGGCCACGCGCGTGCAGATAGGCGAGCGGCTCGATGCGCTCGCCTCGCTCGCACGAGACCTCGGTCTCGTGGCAACCCGTGCGGACCGCCGGTGGCTCGCCAACGCCGATCTCGCCGAGTGGACGGAGACCGTCGCCTCGACAATCGGCCCCGAGCGGGCGGTGCGCGCGTTTTCGACCGTCGACCGGGCGCAGGTCGCCCTCGAGCGAAACGCCGGCTTCAAGACGCTCGCCGACTGGCTCGCGTTTCACCTCTGACCTTCGTCCGGTGCGGCGGCCACATAGATGTCGGCCATGCCAGACGGAGTCCGTCCGTTCATCGGCGTCAAGTTCTCGCCGATGGGCCGCGTGCAGACCTTCCTGCTGCCCGAGTTCGCGCTCGACGACCCTCCGGCGCCCGGTGAGGAGGTCGTCGTCCAGGCGACGCTCGGGCCGGCCGTGGGCACCGTGGTGCGCACACCCCCGGCGGTCGCCGAGCGCCGCGAGCTGCCGGCCGACTCGCCGAACGTGTTCGTCCGTCGGGCGACCCGCGACGACGTGCTCGCGCGGCTCCGCCAGCAGCAGCGCGAGCGGGCGGCCTTTCAGTTCTGCCTGCTCAAGATCCGCGAGCGGCAGCTGCCCATGAAGCTCACGCGCGTCGAACAGGCCGGCGACGGCTCGCGCCTCGTCTTCTACTTCACCGCCGACGGGCGCGTCGACTTTCGCGAGCTCGTTCGCGACGTCGCCGGCGAGTTCCGCACGCGCATCGAGATGCGGCAGATGGGCGTGCGCGACGAAGCGCGCCTGCTCGGCGGCTACGGCTCGTGCGGCCGGCCGCTCTGCTGCACCACCTGGCTCCAGAGCTTCGAGCCGGTGTCGATCAAGATGGCCAAGCAGCAGCACCTCAGCCTGAACCCCTCGAAGCTCTCGGGGCTCTGCGGGCGCCTCAAGTGCTGCCTGCGGTACGAGCTGCCGAACGCGAAGGGCGAGAAGCACGGCGGCTGCGCGCACGAGGGAGGCTGCGCCGACGGTGGCGGGTGCGGCGGGGGCGGCGCCTGCGGCGACGGCGGCTGCGGGAGCTGCGGGCGATGACCGTGGGACGGCCGGTCATCGGGCTGACGGTCGGCGACCCGGCGGGTATCGGGCCGGAGATCGCGCTAAGGGCCGCGAGCGATCCCCGCGTCCAGGCCGTGTGCGAGCCGCAGATCTTCGGGCCCGCCGACGCCGCCGCGCTCGCCCGTTTCGTGCCCGGAGTCCTCTCGGCCGACGCCGGCCGCGCCGCCTACGACGCCATCGTCGATGCGGTCGCCGCGGCGCGCGCGGGGCGCATTGCCGGCTTCGCCACGGCGCCGGTCAACAAGGAGGCCTTCGCGCTCGCGGGCCTGCCCTGGCGCGGCCACACGGACCTGCTGGCCTCGCTCTGCGAGGTCGAAGACGTGGCCATGCTCTTCTGGTCCGAAGCGCTGCGCGTCGTCCTGGCGACGGTGCACATCCCGCTCGCCGAAGTCCCGCGGGCGCTCACCCGCGAGCGCGTGGAGCGCACCCTGGCCCTGGCCGCGCGGGAGCTGCCCGACTTCGGTGTCGCGCGGCCGCGCATCGCGGTCGCCGGGCTGAACCCGCATGCGGGCGAGCACGGGCTCATGGGCCGCGAGGACGAGGAGGTGCTCGCGCCGGCGGTGACGGCCATGCGGGCCCGCGGCCTCGACGTCGTCGGCCCGATCCCCGCCGACACCGTCTTCCTGCGCGCCGTGCGCGGCGAGTTCGACCTCGTCGTCGCCTGTTATCACGACCAGGGCCTGGTCCCGGTCAAGCTCGTCGCCTCCGGCCAGGCAGTCAACGTGACGCTCGGCCTGCCGATCGTCCGGACGTCGGTCGACCACGGCACGGCGTTCGACATCGCCGGCCGGAACCAGGCCGACGCGTCGAGCATGGTGGCCGCCACGCTGCTTGCGGCGCGGCTCGCCGACAGCCGCCGCGCTCGCCGCGGCGCGTGAGCGTGTCCCATGGCCAAGTCCGCGCAGAACCCCGCCGATCGGCTGCTCGCCGAGAACCGGAAGGCGTACCACGACTATCACCTGCTCGACACCCTCGAGGCAGGCCTGGTACTGCTCGGCACCGAGGTGAAGGCCATTCGAGAGGGCAAGGTCAACCTGCGCGACAGCTACGGGCGCGTCGAGGACGGCGAGGTGTACGTCTACAACGTGCACATCAGCCCGTACAGCCATCGCGGCTACGCCGACCACGATGCGCTGCGCAAGCGCAAGCTCCTGCTCAAGCGGGCGGAGATCCGGAAGCTGATCGGGAAGACGGTGGAGAAGGGCATCACGCTCGTGCCCGTGCGGATGTACCTGAAGCGCGGGCGGGTGAAGCTCGCCATCAGCCTCGCGAAGGGCAAGAAGGCGCACGACAAGCGCGAGACCGAGCGGCGGCGGGAGGCCGAACGCGAGACGCGCGCGGCCATCAAGGAGCGCGTGCGGTAGCGGCGCCGGCGACCGCCCGCGGCTGCCAGGTCTAGCGAATCTTCACGGCTGTCTCGTTGGTCCCGCCGCCCCAGAACGTCGTCGGCGTGTTCCAGTACATCGCCCGCTCGACCACGAGGGGCACCTCGTCGATCGACTCGACGAGCACACCGAACTTCTCGCCCGATTCGAGCCCCGGGAAGATCGATCCGTGGTAGGTCCGCCGGCGGTTCGCGGGCACGGCGTCCGGCAGCTCGACGACGATCGGCGGCCGCCCGCCGGCGCGGAGCGCGGTGAGGCGCACGCGCGCCGCGCTGCTGCTCGGGTTCGCCACGAGGATGTAGGTGCTGAAGGCGCGCGAGCCGCCGTGCTCGCCCTCGGCGAGCGCCCAGACCGTGCCCGTGGTGGAGATGCCGGCGCTCGCGTGCGCCTCGTACCAGTTGCCGAAGCCCTGCGGCCAGTACATCGCGCGCTCGACGATGATCGGCTGGTCGGCGCTGATCGAGGCCGAGACGTCGGTCGACAGCAGGCGGCCCTGGCCGTCTTCGCCGTTCACCCAGATCGTGTCGCGGCTCTTCGGTTGGATCGTGCGCGAGGTCGTGATGACCTCGTTCGGGGTCAGGAAGCGCACGTCCACCCGCGTCGGTACCTCGCCGGGGTTGCCGAGCAGCAGGTACGTGTCGAAGAGCGGGCCCGTGGCGCCCTCCGCGACGAACCAGTTTCTCGACGGCGTCGCGATGCCGGCGGCGCCGTGCCCGACGTCGAACCAGCGGCCGTGGCGGCTCATGTACATCGCGCGCTCGACGGAGATCGGCACGTTGCTGCGCACGACGGTCGAGAACGACCGGAGGTCGAGCGAGCGGCCGGCGCAGCCGCCGCCCGTCGCCGGCGTCTCGCACACCAGGTTGGTGAACACGGTCATGCGCGACTGCGCGGGCACGGTGTAGGTCTTGACGATCGGCGGTTCCGGCGTCGCCGACTGCAGGAGGAACTCCACCGTCACCGAGGCCGGCGTCAGGTTCGCGTTCGCAAACAGGACGTAGGTGTCGAAGTCGCCCGTCGCGCCTTCGGCCAGGTACCACGTCGTCTGCGGGCTCTGGATGCCCTTGCCGGTGTGGCCGCCGTACCAGCCGTCGCCCCAGAGCATCGTCCGCTCGACGACCACTGCGCCGGTGAGCGCGGTGACGACGGCCGAGACCGCCGTGTCGGCGAGGCCCGCGACCGCGTTGACGTCGACCGTCGTGCGGCCGAAGGGGAGGATCTCGTAGATGCGGTCGATGGGCGGCGGGACGGCGCCCGAGGAGTCGGGCACGCGCAGGTAGCGGACGCGTACCGTGGCCGGGCCGTCGGTCGGGTTGGCGAGCGCGAGCCGCTCGTTGAAGAACCCCGTCGCGCCCTCGGGCAGCACCCAGGTGTTCGGGATGCGCGGGTCGGTGGCGAGCTGGTACTCCTCGAGGTTCGTCACGCCGTCGCCGTCGGCGTCGCCGCCGGGCGAGCCGATCCCGTACTTGGTCTCCCACCAGTTGGGCAGGCCGTTGCCGTTTGAGTCGGTCGCCGGCTGGTACACCTGCGTCAAGCGGACAGGACCGGTCGAGTAGCGCGCCTGGGTGTTGCCCGCCGAGTCGGTGATCCGGGCGTAGATCCAGTAGCGCCCGGTCGGCACGCCCGCCACGTTCCACGAGTAGCGCTCGTTCGAGGCCGGCACGTTCGACGCGATGAGCGTCATGCCGTTCGCGGGATTCGTGTCGGTGTCGTAGTAGAGCGACACCGAGCCCTGCGCCGGGCCGAAGGTGCCGTAACGATACGTGGCGTCGAACGAGCGCCACGTCACCGTGAAGAACCCGTTGCCGTTCGGCTCGTCGTCGGAGGCCAGCTTGACGTCGGCGAGGCGGAACCAGCGCGACTGGATGTCGCTTTCGTGGGGGTCGACGCGCAGCACGCCCATCGGGCCCTGCCACGGGTCGACGCCGCCGTTCGGGTCCTCGTTCTCGATGTCGCAGTCCTTGCACGTCGCGCCGCCCGCCTTCGTCATGGCGTGCAGATCGAACGAGAAGGTGTGCGGGCCGCCGTCGACGACGAAGATGTCCTGGCTCGCCGTCATGGGCGCGTACTTGTTGAACGCGCGGCGCCAGACGATGCGGGCGACGCTGCCCCAGTGGCCGAGCGCCTCGTGGCCCAGCAGGTTCTTGCGATCGAGCTCGATCGTGAAGGTGAGCCGATGCCACGCGTCGGCATCGACGACGAGCTCGGTGCCCGGCGCTCGCGGAATGTCGTCGACGACCGAGATGGCCGGGTCGCCGTTGACGCTGTGCCCGGTCAGCCCCGCGCCGCCGAACTCCAGGTTCGAGACGTTCCATGCGGCGCCGTGCCGGTAGACGTCCTCGCGGTTGGTCATGTCCCACTCGTCGCCGACGACGGTTCGCGAGAAGTCGCGGCCGCCCGAGGCGTCGGGCTCGACGACCTGCAGCACCGGTGCGGCGTCGACGACGAGCGTCGCCGACCGCGTGGTCGAGTTGCGCCGCGCCGTCACCGTCCACGTGCCCGGCGGCAGGAAGCCGTGGTCCCAGGTGAAGCTGCGGTTGTCGGCGAAGGTCGTCTGGTCGGCGACGTCCGGGTAGATCTGAATCGTGTCGCCGGTCTGCGCGTGCGTGGCGGTGAGCGTCACCGCGCCGCCGAAGCCGCTCCACGACAGCGTCACCGTCCGCTCGCCGCGCGGCACGAGTCGCATCCAGTCGAGCTCCACTGTCTGTCCGTTGAGGAGATGCGGCTGGGTCACGTCGCCGCCGAGCCGCACGGCGAGGCCCCGCACCGTGCCCGTCAGGTTCCACTTGCCGTAGCTCCACACGGTCTCGCGATCGAGGTCGATTACGAAGAGGTGGAACCGGTCGGCGCGCGTCTGCTCGGCAATCGGCGATCGGTTGACGTAGGGATCGCCGAGATCGGGGAAGTAGCCGGTGGTCGCGACCATCTTGCCCGAGACGGCGCAGCCCACGCGGCAGGTGTCGTGGAAGACCAGCACCTGCATCGTGTCGGCCGTGACGAACGGCCGCTTCATCCGCAGCACGAGCCGGTTGTACCGGCCGGAGTCGATGGGGTAGACGAAGCCGTTCTTGCCGACCTTGTTGTACGCGCCGTCGACGCCCTCGAAGAGCATCTGCACGGTGGGGAGGCCCGAGACGACCCCGCGCAGCAGCCCGCCGCTCACGGCCGGCACGCCCTGCCACCCGTTCGAGTACATGTAGACGTGGTCGGTCGCCTCGTGGAAGTCCCACGGGTCGCCGATCTGGGTCGTCGCGAAGTCGTCGGCCGAACGGACCGTCAGTGTCGAGCTGCCGTTGATGGAGAGCGACTGCGCCGACGCCAGAGGCGCGACTCCGAACACGAACGCGAATGTAAGACTTACCAGGGCTCGCATGTCACGTTTCGCACCCGAACACTTGACATCGGGCGAAGTGGTTGACGCTCTGCGACTTGGGACGAACCGGCCCCGGCCGGCCGGGCGCACGGGTGGGTCGCTGCCCACCTCGGCAGCAAGTCGCATGCCTGCGAAATCCGGCCAGAATCTGCGGGATGTGGGGTGCGGCCTTACCCGATCTGTGATCGCGATTGCGATCCTGTCGATGGCCGCGCGATGGGACCTGGGCGGGAGCGGGGGGCCACCGACACGATCCGGGTTGCGAGCGGCGCGGAGTCGGCCGAGCTCAACGGGCCTGCAAGACGGTGCCGGCGGCGGTCAGTCGGGCCAGATGGCCTTCAGCGTGGCGGCGAGGCGATAGCCAGCCGCCGCGAGTTGCGTCGGGACCCGTGCGCGCGCCAGCGCGTCGTAGCCGTCCGGCTGGCGAATGCGCCACCGATGCGGGTAGCGCCTGGCCGCGTCCGGGCCGATGTCGGCGAGCAGCACGATGCCCTCGTGGGCCTCGCGCGCGAGCGCCAGCGACTCGCTGGCCCACTGCGCGGGCCAGGTGTCGACCGGGCCGCTGTGGATCCAGCCGGGCTTCACCGGGATCTCCGAGAGCAGTCGCGCCGCGTAGGCCGGGACGTCGTCGTCGCGCATGCTGATGTTCACCGCGTGCGAGTCCCAGTACGCGTGCAGGTTGAAGCGGTCCTCGGGGCCGTAGACGAGCAGGTTGCCGCCGAGCGCCGTGCGCCACCCGGTCGGGCCTTCCGGCACGACGAAACCGAGCGGCGCGCCGGCGCTGACAAACGCGTTGCCCACGTGCAGCGGCTGATGCACGTCGCCGATGAGATGCGCCAGCAGCCGCAGCGCCTCGCGCGGGCGGAAGACGGTCGACTGCCCCTGCAGCACCCGAATGGCCTCGCGCATGGTCTGCACCATGTCGGTCGGGCGCGCGCCGGGCACCGAGAGGTCGTAGCGCTCCGTCTGGAACGGCAGGTTCGCGTAGTGATACGTGTCGTGCGCCGGGTGGTCGAGCCGGAAGCGCGGTGTGTCGACGTCTTCGTACAGCGGGTTCTTGATGACGTCGGGCCACACGGCGGCGTCGCCGAGCGTCTCGCGCGGGCGCAGGATCTTCCGCAGCTCGGAGAGCGCACGCGATCCCTCCAGGTGTCGCTCGGCGATGAGGGCCATCACGCGGTGGCCCGCATCGCCGAAGGCGCCCATCGGCGCCGGCGAGAGGACGAGCAGCAGGACGACCAGCACGGAGCCGCACGTCGCACGGACAGTCGGCGTCATCGCGAAACCCGTTCGGGGGCGGGTCGAAGACGGACGGCGGAGTCAACGCTCGAAGCCGAGGTCGACCCGATCGCCAGCATACCGCACTCGGCGTGAGGTGCCCTCGGGGAGCAGCCGCACGTCGAAGTCGCGGACTCCCGCCACGTTGGTGGCGCCCGCGGGCGGGCCCGGCTCGATCGTCAGCCGCCGACCGGCGTCGTCCCACGTCATCCGGATCCAGCTGCCGACGTCCTTCAGGTACTCCTGGGTGCCGCCATCGTCGTCGTAGAGCGTGAAGTCGCCGTCGGCGCCGGTGTAGATGCGCAGCGTCGTCGCCGACGCGGCCGGCTCGCCCATGTGCTGTCGCACCGGATCGACGGGGACGATGGCGCCGGCACGGACGTAGATGGGCATGGTGGCGAGGTCGACCTCGCGCGAGACGCGCCGACCGCCCGTGATCCTGGCGTTCGTCCACCAGTCGTACCAGACGCCGGGAGGCAGGTACACGTCGCGCGAGATCGCGCCCCGGGTGAAGACCGGCGCGACGAGCAGATCGCGGCCCCAGAGGAACTCCGTGCCGATGCCGCGCGCCTGCGGGTCGTCTGGGTAGTGCACCCAGAGGGCGCGCATGAGCGGCAGGCCGGCGCTGCGGGCCTGCCACGCGAGCGTGTAGGTGTAGGGCATCAGCTCGTAGCGCAGCTTGAACTCGGCCTCGTCCAGCCGCCG
>JAANMT010003589.1_pt1 | contig 10790 bp, 7 predicted proteins | sample 7279711 | NCBI WGS metagenome assembly JAANMT01 (sample SAMN14094538, study PRJNA606508) | bioreactor metagenome | isolation source: A lab-scale SPAN reactor treating ammonium-rich wastewater day 1 | place: Ireland: Galway | collected 2017-01-16 | reverse complement strand
CAAATTCGGCCGTTCCACGGCCTGCTTCGGCTCGACGGGCCAGATTGAGGTAGTCGGCTTCGCTGATGCCCATGTAGACACGAATCGGATCGAGTGCCGCCAACATTCCATGGCTCGCCAAAAGGATGGCGCTGCATTCAATGAGATGGTGAGGGGCCTCGTGCAGGCAGAAGTTCAGCAGCTTCGCCAAGCAGGTTTTTGTGGCTACGAGCAACCAGGTCCACCGACCCTGCCCCCACCCCACACCGAAAAAATTTCGTAGCTGAACCTTCTCAATCAGGAAAGGGGCGCCTCTGGTGAGTACGCTGCGAAATCTAACTGAAAAGTCCCTTTCTCTGGCAGGCCTTAGAGGGCAAATGATAGCGACACATGTCGTCGCAGCGACCGGGATGATTGTTCTTTTCGAAAGGGGCAACCATCATGCCAAGACGAGGCATTCCTAGAGTTAAAACGCACTCGAAATCGATCCGGTCGTCAATCTGTGAACGTTGCGCCGAAAAAATCGAAAGCTTACCTTCATTCATGCGTGGTAGCTATGTGCTGTACCAAAAAGGCGCTGGCAAGCAGCAGATGGATGTCGTCTATGTCGGAATGGCCCGCGGTGACAAGGCAGGAGCAAAAGGCCGTCTGCTTAACCACAGGAGAGAAAAAAGGGATCTCTGGACTCACTGTTCTGTATTCGAGGTGTGGGACAACATTTTTCCAGAGCAGGTGGAAGAACTTGAAGGTCTCTTTAGGCATCTGTATCGTTTCGACATAAATGCCAACAAACTCAACAAGCAGAAGGCTCACGCACCGCTGACCAGCCTCACTCGCGAAACCAGCGCCAGTACGTGAGCGCAGCCCATACGAATTGAAGCCCATGAAGTAAAACTTCGCTCCTCAATAATCTGGCAGTCCTTTGGTCCTATAGTCGCCCTTTTCTTGTTTGTGACTTGAAAATAGAAGAGAGGCCAAAACGCCGACAAATCCAAATCATCCAGCGGCGTGGTGCGCTTAACGTGGGCTTGTTAGCGTCGTCTTGGAAAATTCCGATTGGATAAGGCGACACAGAATATGGATATCGATTCCTTCTGCTACAGCAGATCCATCGGGTTCACAAACAATTCCACGGTGGTTCATCGCATACACGAATTCTGCAGAGGTCGCCACGCTTTCTAGATAGGGGCGCAGCAGCCTGCAGGATCGAATGGTCAATGGAGTTCCGGCCGACACCACCACGATGGCAAAACTCTTTTGGATGAATTCAAGTTCGTCAGGGCCCACTTCAAGACGTGGCTCGGCACCTTCGAACCACTTGCCGTGGATCAGCATGGCAGCGTTGTCCGGTTCGAAAATATACTCCTCGAACTCCAGCGTTTCGATGCACGAGTCCGCTCTCGGGCTGACGAATCCCACAACAAACTTGAAAAAATGCACGCCCGCATTGTGGTTGTAGTCGGATGCGGACTGAACGAAGCCATTCAGCGGCAGAGACTTCCAGTTCCGCAGATCGGGCGAAATCCCATAGATCCTTGGGGTTCTTTTTGGAACGCTCCTATGGATCTCTTCCAGCAACACATTCATCTGCGTGAAGCGCTTTTTCGAAAAGGGCGGGAGGTCAAGGCAGAAGTAAAAATCGCCCATCTTTTCATCGTCCGAACGTTGGGCGAGCCATTGCTCCAGCGTGGACTGGCACTTTCGCGTTGGCACCCCAGCCGTCAAGCGGTCCAGCTCGATCTGGCTGGAAAGCTTGTCTTTTGGCTGCACGAGGATGCAATACCCCAGCGTATCCGGCTCCCATTCCGGTTCGTGGAGCCTCGAGTGGAGGATCCAGACGGCGTAATCACCACCGCACGCGGTGGTCTGCATTTTTGCCGATTCAACCAACTGAAAATCAATTGCCATTGCTCACTTCCCATTTGTGGCGTCGTGCGCCGTGTCCTATCCGCTGGCTCCGAATCTGCGACATTTGATCTACACGTGTTCTCCAATCGGGTCTTCAGGTTTCTTGTAGTTGGCCAGCAGGCCTGACGACAGATCTCACGCCGCCGAGCCACATCCTGCATTTCAGGCACCGCTGCACCGACGGCTGCCTGGTAACAGAAAACGCCACAATTTTGTTGGCGTGTATTCAGGTCTCACTGGTTAATTTGCTCCAAAGATGTTGCCTCTGTTGGGCGATGTCTGCCACCGCATGACTCATTTCTGTGCGGGCTGCATCAAAAAATTTGTCCACCGGCTTGTTGTTGAACCTGCCCGAAGCGAGCAACGCCTTGGAGTCAATCACCACATGCACCTGCAACAACTGGCGCAGCGCCCAAAGGCCGTCCTGCGCAGTGCGGTGGCGCGCAACCAGTTCCGAGTCAAGGGGCATGGTCAACACGCCAGCGACCGGAATCTCCATTTCGCAAGCGGTGCGGGCCAAATAAGGGGCCAGCGTGCTGCCCGCGTACCCGCCGAGGGTTGAGACGATGATGAGCAGGCGCGTATCCGCCAGCAGCACGCGCGCCAACGATCGCAGCCGGGCAGGCGCGCGTTCGCGCCGCCACTGAATGGCGCTGGACCCCAGCACCGGAGCCAGCAGCGAGGCGTGGGCGTAGGCGCGGCTGGCGCGCAGCCGGCAGGAAACGCCGGGCAGCAGGTCCGCATTGACCTTGAGCAGTTCGACGACGTCGCGGGGCGCGTCACGCAGCAGCAGCAGGGGATTTTCCTCAAACGTGTAGTGGCGCCAGCGCCGCTCGTAGTCGCCCTGGAAGCGCTCCACGGTGTCGCGGCGCAGGCTCAAGGCGCGGTCTTCCAGCGCGGCGATGCGGCCCGCTGGCCCCTGCAGCGCGTCAAGCGCCTCGCGCAGGGCCACGGCGCCGCGGTGCACGCCCTCGCTGCAGGTGCTGAAAAGGCGCCTGAATGCCGCGCGTTCTTCGCGCGCCGCGGGTTCAAGGCTGCGGGCGGACTCGTCGTCTGGCGCCAGGGCCAAGGCCCGGGCTTCGCAGTTCCGGGCGGCCTGGCCGCAGAGGTCGCGGGCCTGGCGGTCATCGCCCGCGCGCTGCAGCATGGCCTGGAGATACTCGGCCTCATGGCGCGACCACTTCAGGCGGGCCTCGAGCGCGGGCAGGAAGGCCGTGCTGCGCGGGTAGCGCTTGACGCGGTTCCAGTATTCGCTGTCTGAAAGGGCGGGCTTGGCGCGCAGCCAAGCCACGTTCACATCGTTGGCCCTGGCTGTCGTGACATCCCCCAGCTCGGCCAGAAGGCCGTCGACCTCGGCCTGGACCAGGGCGAGCTTTTCCTCGATGCGCTCCTGGGGCACGCGCGTGACCATGCTCAGGCGGGCCAGCGATTGCCGCAGGTCGTGGCGGGCGGCTTCCTGGTCGCGCAGCCGCCAAGTCAGGAAGAAGCGTCGCCTGGCGGCCGGGGCCGCCAGGGATGCGGTCTCAACCTCGCGCGCCGGACCCTCAAGGAAGGCCTGCACCGCGCCCGGGTCGTAGTCGCCGGGGGCCACCAGAGCCCTCAGGCGCATGGAGTGCGGCTGAGAGAACTCATTCCAGTCGATATAGACGTCCCAGACGGTTTCGCTGCGCGCCACCAGGGTGCCGCCGGCTGCGTAGATGGCGGCGCGGGACGGGGGCAGCAGCTCCTTGCGCAGGCGCACGTCTTCGGCGGCTGCGGTGTAGGCTTCGTGGTTGACCACCTGCATGAAGAAGAAGCGGCCCAACAGCAGAAGAAAGGCCAGGGCAAAGCCGCAGGTCAGGTAGTTGAGCTTGGAGTTGAACAAGGCGGCAATCTCCCGCCTCGTTCATCGGCAAAGAAGCGCGCCTGGCTTGCGCAAATGGCGCTACTTGCCGGACTTCTGCAGCACGGCTTCGAGCTTCTCGTCGGGCACCTGGGTGAGGTCGGCGGCGGCGGTCTTCATGTCTCCGTGTTCCACGGCGCGAGTCAGGATTTCAGCGCGCGTCGCCCCCTTCTTTTTGCCGCGGAAAGGCTTGCTCAGCAGCGTGAAGATGTCGCGCAGGGGCATGTAGCGCATGAAGCGCCGCAGCAAGCGCAGCGTCTGCCAGGGGTGCAGGAACAGCTTGCGCAGCATCAGGCGGCGCAAGCCCTGGGCGCGCAGCTCATTGATTCGCTCGCCCTTGAGGCAGGTGGGGTCGATCTCGCTGCACTTGAAGTATTTGTACCAGTCTTCCTGGTCGTTGACCAAGCCGCGCTGCATGTATTCGTGCCACAGCGGAGTGCCGCGATATACGCAGAGGCGGTTGAAACCAAAGGTATCCAGCGGCAGGCGGGCGGCGAAATCGAAGGTTGCCTTCATGTCTTCTTCGGTTTCGTCGGGATTGCCGACGACGAAGAAGCCGTGCACGATTTCAATGCCGGCCTTCTTGGCAGCCTTGACGGCCGCCTCCACTTGTTCGAGTGTGTCGCCCTTCTTCAGGCGGTCGAGGATCTTCTGGCTGCCGCTTTCGATGCCGAACATGATGGTGCGGCAACCCGCCTTGGCCATGAGCGGAAACAGCTTCTGGCACACGGAATCAACGCGGCCTTCGACGCCCCACTTGATCTTGATGCCCTCTTTGATGATGCCGTTGCAGATGGCCTCGATGCGCGGGGGCTGAAGCAGAAAGTGGTCGTCCACGAATGCCACGGCGCCGTAGCCCTGCTCCTGCAGGTGCTTCAATTCGGCCACGACGTGCTCGGCGCTGCGGTAGCGCCACTTGCCCTCGTTGAAGATGGGGATGTCGCAGAAAATGCACGGCCAAGGGCAGCCGCGCGAAGTCTGCATGGTAGTGAACTTGGCGCGGGAGAGCACGACGGGGACGTCCAGGGGCATGCTCTCGATGTAATCGACGGGCACCCCGGCGCGATCCGGAAAGGGCCACTGGTCAAGCGCGCGTTCGAGCTTGCGGTCGGGGTTATGGACGATCTTGCCGTCCTGGGCCCAAGTCAACCCCTGGACCCCGCTGGGATTGTCGAGGTTGTTGAGCAGGTCGAGGATCAGCGCTTCGCCGTCGCCGCGGCAGATGAAGTCAACGTAGGGGCATTGCTCCTTGACCTGCAGGGCGTTGAGTGTGGCAAACACGCCGCCGAAGGCGATTTTCGCCTGGGGCACTTCGCTGCGAATGGCCCGCGCCAGAATCTTAGCGTAGGGGTAGCTGGTGGTGCTCAGGAAGGAAAGCCCGATGAGGTCGGGCTTCTTCTCCTTGATCTCGGCAAGGATTTTCTCGTTGGGTGTGTCCGGGTTGGCCTGGTCGAACATGAAGCATTCGTGCCCGGCCTGCTTGAGCACGGCGGAAAGACACATAATGCCGATGGGCGGAAACCCCATGACCTCGGGGTTGCCGGTCTTGCCGCGCCGGCCCTTCTGGATGGCGTAGAACTGCGGATCACGGACGTGAACCAGAATCACGCGCATAGCTGCTCCAGAGATCAGGCGGGGGCCGGAATTGTTGCGAATTGCACAGCGATTTTGCCAGAGGAGAGCGAGATTGGCGATTCTTTTTTTGGACTTACTTTGTCCGCTTTACAGTTTGCATGGCTGGGAAGATCGGCCGCTGCGGGAAACTGGACTCACGACGTCTGGGATGCTTAGGTGGCTGACGAGAGAGAGGACGCGATGGCATTTTCAAAGCAAGAGATTCTGGCGGCACTGAAGGGCGTGCAGGACCCGGACCTGCACAAAGACCTGGTGGACCTCGGGATGATCAAGGACGTCAAGTCCGAGGGAATCGGCATTGAATTGACGGTCGAGTTGACCACTCCCGCCTGCCCCCTCAAGGATCAGATTGGCGCGGACATCAAGCAGACCCTGACCCGCCGCCTTGGGGCGGGGGAGGTCAAGCTGAACTGGAGTTCCAACACCGCAGCCACGAACCTGACAGCCCAGGACCTGATCCCCGGCATCAAGAACGTCATTATGGTGGCGGCGGGCAAGGGCGGCGTGGGCAAGAGCACGGTGGCCGCCAACCTGGCCAACGCCCTGGCCCAGCACGGCGCGGAGGTGGGACTGCTGGACGCCGACATCTATGGACCCAGCGTGCCCACGATGTTCGGCATCCACGAGCAGCCCGTGGCCACGGAAGACCAGCGCATCATTCCCCACGTGAAGTTCGGCCTGAAGCTCATGAGCATGGGCTTTCTGCTGGCGGAGGGGCAGGCCGTGGTCTGGCGCGGTCCCATGCTCGACAGTGCCATTCGCCAGTTTCTGGGGCAGGTGGACTGGGGGAACCTGGATTACCTGATTGTGGACATGCCCCCCGGCACGGGCGACGTGCAGCTCTCTCTCACGCGCATGGTGCCCACGGCCCAGGCCGTAATCGTGACGACGCCGCAGGATGTCGCCCTGGCCGATGTCAAACGGGCCATCGGCATGTTCAACACGGTGAAGGTCAATGTGCTGGGTGTGGTCGAGAACATGTCGGGCTTCATCTGTTCGCACTGCGGGCAGCGCACGGACATCTTCGGCAAGGGCGCGGGCCGGCGCTGTGCCGAGAAGTACGGCATTGCCTATTTTGGCGAGATCCCCCTGACGGAGGCCGTGGTCGCCTCGGGAGATAGCGGCAAACCCATTCTCGTCAGTCACCCGACGGACCCCGCAAGCATCGCGCTCAAGGAGTTCGCTATGCGCGTGGCCCAGCAGGTTGCCATTCACGCCAACAGGAACCAGCCCGTCACGGCCTGAGCGCAACGAAAGCGGGGAGCAGCCTCGCTGCTCCCCGCGGTGTTTTCGGCCCTCCCTGGCGGGTTAGTTCGCGGGCAGCACCTGTTCAATTTCGCCCGTGGCCAGATTCTGCGCGTAGACCACGTCAATGGCGTAGTTGTTGCCGCCCGTGCGCGAAATGGCGGCGAGGAACACCAGGTCGGCTTCAGCCATCGAGGAAGAAAGCTTCCACTCGCGGGTGATGGCCGCCGAGACGTTCTGGTTCAGGGGGTCGGGCCCGCTCTTGAGCTCAAACTTCAAAAACACGCGACGCGTCTCGCTGCCTTCGGCATCCTTGAGCGAAATGCTGCCGCGCGCTCCGGCGTTGCTTTTGGCAAAGGCCTTCTCGGCCACAGTCTCTTCCTTGACGGGAACGCCGTCGCGGTTGCGCCACTGCTGCACGACAAAGAGTGTGACGTTCTCTTTGTCCCAGTCTGAGCCGTAATTGGAAGCGACCAGCGCAACGCGGGCGTTGACCGTGCCCGGCTTGGCCTTCTGCGCCGTGATGTTGGGCTTGGGCATGCCGCCGCAGCCGGCGAGACTCAGGGCCAGCGCAAGAAAGGCAAGGATGGAAGCGGATTTCATGAATGTCTCCCGGGAATCAATGGGGCTGAAGTTTGCACAATTCAGCTTGGGATTTCCAACCTTCACTGACGATTATTGGGCGCTGCGCGCGGCACAGCGGAACCCGCGGAACTCCGAAACGCTGGCTGGTGCGCGCCGGCCGCGGAAAAAGGTGCGCAGGTCGCTGGGCGCGTCGGAGTCGCTGGGCTTGATGTCCGTGGCAGCATCCGTTTCAAAGCTGCCGCCGCGCACGACGCGCCGGTCAGACGTTGATGGCTTGTCCTTGACCAGGGGGTCTTTGCCGCCGCGGGTGTAGGCCGTGTCGTCGTACCAGTCAAAGCACCATTCTTCGACGTTGCCCGCCATGTCCAGCGCACCGCAGGGCGAAGCGCCCTTGGCTGCGCGTCCCACGTTCTGAATGCCCGCATAACCGCTGCGCTTGAATACGCTGCGTTCGCCGTTGGGGCGGTCGGCGCCCCAGGGATAGACCCGGGCGTCGGCGCCGCGCGCGGCATGTTCCCACTGTGCTTCGGAGGGCAGGGAGCCGCCGCCGTCATCGGCCCAGCGGCAGTAGGCGTCGGCGCCCTTCCAGGGCACGTTGACGACGGGGAAATTGCCAAAGCCCTCTTCGGCCATCCACGATTTGCCGTCGTGAGCGAGGTGAAGGAAGCCCTCGCCGCTGCGCGCGATCAGGCCCTGCTGCACGGCGTCGGCGGGGCTGATGGCCCGCGCGTTGAGAAAGCGCGCGAATTGGTCGTTGGTGACCTCGAACTTGCCGATGAGATAGCTGGAAAGCTCGACCTCTCGCCGGGGCGCGTCAGGCAGGCCCTCGGCCACGCCCTGGGTGAACTTCGAGGCGGGCACCTCGATCATGATCATGCCGTCGCTGACGCGCTCGTACTCCATAAAGCCCTGGGCGTTCTTGCCCAGCGCTTTGTAACGGCGCAGCTTGACGCTGAAGGTGTGGCTTATGCGGGTCTCGCGGTCATTGAGGTCCCGCGCAACGAATTCAAGCTTCACGTCGCCCGCCTCGCTGACGGGCAGCGTTTTCTCGAATCTGCCGCCCTCGAGCTTGAGCGTGTCCTGGCCCAGTTTCAGGCGGGCTTCGGCGTCGTCCAGCCGCCCCGAGACTTTCACTTCGTACGGAAAGACATCGGCCAGCAGCGTGGCCCCGGCGGCGGGCTCAAACTCGAGGAACTTCGGCGCCTCGAGGTCCACCACGACTGTCAGTTCTGACTTGAGACTTCCTTTGAGCCAGTCGGAGGCCTCGACGGTGACCGTGTGGCGTCCGGCGGGCAGGGTCTTTTCCAGCGTGAAGCTGCCGTCGGCGGCCAGCGGCACAGGCTTGCCCTCATGAGCGAGAGTGCAGCCGCGCTGTTTGTTGAGCTTGCCCTTGAGGCTGACGGCCTCCCTGGGGCTCCAGACGGTGCGCTCGCCCTTGAGGTCGAACCAGTTCAGTGCGAGTTCGAGGCGGTCGGGCACGATCTCGATGCGCTTGGCTTCAGACTTGTTGCCGACGCGGTCTCTCGCGCTGAGTTCAACGAATACGGGTTCGTCGCCTACCTGCACGGGAATGCTGAAGGACCCGCCCTTCTCGACGGTCAGGGGCGGACGCACGACATTGCCGATGGTGCAGAGGATTTCCGTCTGGGGGTCATCATCGGCGGCCATACCAGCGATGCTCATGCTGCGGTCGGCCGTGGGCAGCACGCCCGACTTGGCGGCGTCGAATTCGCGCCAAACCAGCCTGGGGGCCTCCTGGTCGAGAAACACGTGCAGTTCGCGCAGCGCGCTGTCTTCGCCTAGCCTGGCCGAAACTCTGAGAACGTTGAGTTTGGGCTTGAGCGTGACAGCGTCACCCAGCTTGTAGGGGTTGCCGTTGAGCGTCACGGGCACGTTGCTTTTGCCCTCAATGACGAAGCTGGCTGATGAGGTGAACAGGGGCGCGTCCGCCGTGGCCTCTGTGGAGGGCAGAGCCAGGTTGAATTCGGGCGCGGGGTCCGGGGGCTTGCCCGTGTCACCCTTGGATACCGGCTCGTTGCCTCCGTTCTTGCCCGTGGAGAAGGCCGCATAGGCGCCTACGGCCAGCGCGGCTATGGCAATCAGGGCAATCAGCACCAGAAGTCCAGTCTTGGAGCTTTCCTGAACGATGGTGACAGGCCCCTGGGTGAAGGTAGGGGTGCCCGAGGCGCTCACTGGCGCAGAGGTGGCCTGCGACACAGCCGGGGCCGAAGTCAGGTTTGCCCGAGTCGCGCTGGCCGGAGCCGCGGAGGTTGCGGGCGGCGTGACGGCCACAAGCGTAATACCCGGCTGCACGACCGATTCGCGCGAGGATCCCGAGGCTGCTGCCGCGCTGCTTTGCGGCCCGGTGCGCAATTGGGTGGGGCTGACGAGGCGAGTGCCGCCGCCTTCACCTGCAGCCAGGGCAAGTTGCGCGGACTCGGCTTCCGTGGGCGGGTGGGCGGTCCACCATTGGTCGATAGCCTGGGCGTATTCGAGCGCGCTCTGATAACGCTGGGCCGGATCGACATGCATGGCCTTGGCGATCAGCGCGCAGAGGTCGTCGTCGCAGGCGGGCGCGAACTTCTTCAGAGGCTCGGGCCGACCCTGCATGAGCAGGCCAAGAATCTGGGGCGGAGTGCGCCCGGGGTAAGGGTAGCTGCGGGTGATGAGGTGGTAGTGCGTGACCCCCAGTGCGTAGATGTCGCTGCGGTGGTCCACGCCTTCGCCGTGCCATTGCTCGGGTGGCATGAAATGGGGCGTGCCGATGATCAAACCTGTCTGCGTCAGGTTGTTCTGGCCCGTGTCGTCGGCGGTCATGTCACGAACGAGGCCGAAGTCGGTGATCTTGCAGCTGTCGTCTTCGTCGATGAGAATGTTGCCGGGCTTGATGTCGCGGTGAATGATCTGCTTCTTGTGGGCGTAAGCCAGGCCCAAAGCCGACATATGGATGTAGCGCGTGGCGCGGTGAGGCGAGAGCCGGCCTTTGGCCACCGCGTCTGCCAGGGACTGCCCCGGCACGAACTGCATGGCCAGATAATACAGGCCGTCGGCCACATCGGCGGCCAGCACCTGCACGATGTTGGGATGAATCAGCCTGGCCGCGTGGCGAGCCTCACGCAGGAAGCGCTCGACGAGTTGGGGGTCGGCCGCCATGCGGGGCCGGATGATCTTGATGGCGTGCTCGACGTGCAGCACGTTGTGCCGGCCCAGGTAAACGCCTCCCATGCCGCCTTCGCCCAGTTTCTTGATCAGGGTGTAGGGGCCCAGCGTCTTGTGTTCGGCGAGGATGGGATCAGCTTCAGGCATGTCTCAGTGGCCGGTCATCGGTTATCGGTTTGGCCGGGGCGACATCCCGCCCCGACGTCCGACGGCGACCGCTACTTTCCAGGATTCTTGTCCTTGAACTCGCAGGCATCGCGCAGGTAGTTGTTGAGCTTACGGGCGTAGTCGTCCATGTAGTAGCCGTAAGTGACAATCTTGCCGCTTTCATCGAGCAGGATGACGGCCGGAATGAAGTCGCTGCCGATGCCGTCCTTCTCCGTATCGGCTGCAGCAA
>JAANMT010003585.1_pt1 | contig 10800 bp, 5 predicted proteins | sample 7279711 | NCBI WGS metagenome assembly JAANMT01 (sample SAMN14094538, study PRJNA606508) | bioreactor metagenome | isolation source: A lab-scale SPAN reactor treating ammonium-rich wastewater day 1 | place: Ireland: Galway | collected 2017-01-16 | reverse complement strand
ACTGGGGCCGCTGGGCCTGGCATTCAGCTCGCCCGAGCCAGTGGTTCTCTTGATCGACGAGGTGCAGGTTCGTGACCCGCATGTTCGGGCCGTCCCAGTCGAGTCTCTGGCCGGGGAAGCGGGCTGCCACGTTGCCCAGGAGGATGCCTTCGGTGAACGGCCCCGCGTAGTCGAAATCGCAGGAGGGCGGGATCGTGCCCTTGATGGCGTCGACCCAGGCCTGCTGGTGACTCGTGGTGATGCGCGGAATGGTCTTCTCAGGACGCGCGTACGCCTGCATGGCCGTTTCGGGAATGAGGCGAGGGCTGCCCGCGTACGAGTCGCACACGAGCTTGCCCTTGTCGCCGACAAACAGCGACCCGCCGCCCATCATGCGCCGATCGAGTTCGAGATCATCGGGCCGTTCCGGCTGGAGTCCGCCATCGTACCAGTGAAGCTTGACTGGAGGGAACTCGCCACGCGCTGGGAACGCGTAGTGCACGATCGTCGCCGGCGGAAAGCTGTCGTCGTACGTGACCGGGGTCTCTTCCACGGAGCCGTCGGGCTTCGGGACCTGCATCACGAGCTTCGAGGCGAAGCCGAGCACGCTCGTCGGCGCGCCGAGCTTGAGCGCGGTGTACGCCGCGTCCATGATGTGACAGCCCATGTCCCCCAGGGAGCCGCAGCCGAAGTCATACCAGGCGCGCCAGCTGAACGGGTGATACACGCGGTGATACGGCCGCTCCAGGGCCGGGCCGAGCCAGAGGTCCCAGTCGAGGCCGGCCGGGACGGGCGGCGTCTGAGCCGGGCGCGGCATGCCCTGCGCCCAGATCGGCCGGTTGGTCCAGCAGTGCACTTCACGCACCTGGCCGATCGCGCCGTCGTTGATCCACTCCTGGATGAGTCGAATCCCCTCGCCCGAGTGGCCCTGGTTGCCCATCTGCGTGACGACCTTGTACCGGCGCGCGGCCTCCGTCAGGGCTCGCGCTTCCGACACGGTCCGCGTGAGCGGCTTCTGCACGGACACGTGCTTGCCCAACTGCATCGCGGCCATCGCGATGACCGCGTGGGTGTGGTCTGGCGTCGCGACGACCACCGCGTCGATGTCCTTCCGCTTCTCGAGCATCACCCGGTAGTCGCGGTAGCGGCTCGAAGCCGGGAAGCCCTCCAGGAAGGCCGCCGTTTCCTCCCATCCCGGCCGCGCTGCAAAGAGCGCCTTCATGCGGTCGGCTCCGGCCTCGGTCTCGTCGACGTCACAGAGCGCCACGATGTTGCTGCTCCCCCCGGCGAGGAGCGCCCTGAGGTCGTGTACGCCCATGCCACCCACCGAGTAGCCGACAATCGCGATGTTGAGCCGGTCGCTCGGCGCCTGGAAGCCGCGCCCAAGTACGTGCCGCGGCACGATGAGCACGCCGGCAGCGGTCGTCCCGACGTTCCGGATGAACGTCCGGCGTGAGGCCTTGTCCTGTTCGGGCGACGACTTCTGCATTGACCCAGCTCCTTCCCGGCTTGCTGACGCAGCCACTCCTGAGTTGACAGCAGGACTATATCTGTATACTGTCTTGTTCGCAACTTGAGATATGCGTCTCGTGCCTTGTTGCAACGATAAGCCTGAAGGGCCGTGAATGTGAGCGACGCGGGACGGATTGCCGGGGTCGAGCTGGGCGGCACGAAAGTCGCGGCCGTGCTCTGGCACGACGGCGTCGTGGTCGACGAGTTGCGGGTGCCCACCCGCGATCCCGACGCGACGCTCGAGGACCTGCTCACGGGACTCGGTCGGTGGTGGGAGGAGCGTCGCTTCGCGGCGCTCGGCGTGGCCAGCTTCGGGCCCGTGACCCTCGACCCGCTGGCGAAGGACTACGGCTGCATTCGCACCACGCCGAAGCCCGGGTGGACCGGCGCCGTCGTCCTGCCACGACTGGCGCGCCGGTTCGCGTGTCCGATCGGCATCGATACCGACGTCAATGCGGCCGCGCTGGCCGAGTACCACTGGGGACACGGACGCGGTGCCGACAGCCTCGTGTACGTGACCATTGGCACCGGCGTCGGCGCCGGCGTCCTGCAGGGCGGACGCCCGGTGCACGGCCGGCTGCATCCGGAAGTGGGCCACATGCTCCTGCGACGGCAACCCGGTGACGCGTTCGCAGGCAGTTGCGTGTTCCACCGTGACTGTGTGGAGGGCCTGCTGTCAGGGCCGGCCCTGCAGGCCCGCTTCGGCGTGGACCCCGCCGCGGTGCCTGCCGACGACCCGCGCTGGACTGTCGTCGTTGCCGATCTGGCGGCATTCCTGGCCGTGTTGCTCCACAGCCTGGCCCCGAACCGGATTCTGATCTCTGGTGGGGTGGGCATGGGCGCCCCGTGGCTCGTCGAGCGCGTCCCGTCCATGATCGTGCCGCTGCTCGGCGGCTATTACCCCGAGCTCGATGAGTGCGCGCTCGCGCGGATGATCACCTTTCCGGCGCTCGGGCATGCCGCAGGTCCGCTCGGCGCGGTCGCCGTTGGCCTCGCGGCCCTCGAGCGCTTCGTGCAGCAAGAAGTGACCTCCTGAGCGGAGCGGCCTGGCTTCGCTTCCCGCCCACGAGCGCCTTCCGATCGTCGCCGTCCGGGCCCGCCGGTGACGCCGACGGCACGGCCTTCCGGCCCTCCCTCACCAAGGTGGTCCTCGAGATTCCGGGCGACCCGCACGCCGGCACGTTCAGGGAGCACCTTCGCCGTGGCGGGAGTCCTGCAGGCGATCGACCCCGCTGTACCCCGACGCCTCTTACCGTGGCGTGGCCATCGACGCAGGCGTGGCGGACGCGTCGCGAGACGCGGCGGCCTGCGCCTGTCGTGAGCCGCAGGACTCGCGGACGACCAGGTGGAAGTTCAGCAGAATGTCCCGGGCCGGGAGCGCCGGGTTGAGCAGCCGCTCGACCATGGTGCTCACGGCGACCGCGCCGATGCCAGCGCAGGGTTGGTGAATCGTGGTGAGGGGGACCGACAGCAGGCTTGCGTACTTCACATCGTCGATGCCGGCCATCCGCACCTCGCCGGGGACCGACACGCCGAGCCCGTTCAGCACTCTCAGGAGATGCGCCGCGGTGAAGTCGTTGGCGCAGACGAACCCATCCGGACGCACCGTCTGGAGAATCTTCTGCACCTCGGCGGCGTCGTCGAGCTCGACGCGGCAGACGTGCGGCTGGAAGTCCTCGCCGGCTTCGGCGATGGCCTCCCGGTAGCCGCTGATCCTGGCGTCCACGGTAGGAGCAGAGCGGGGACGGCAGAGGAAGACGATGCGCCGGCAGCCAGACTTCAGCAGGTGCGCGGTGATCACGTGTCCGGCCCGTCGGTTGTCGATCCCGACGAGGTCGTACCGGCTCCGCTGCGGGTACGACACCAAATCCCGATCGAGGAGCACCAGGGGTATGCCCGCCTTGTCGAACAGCTCAGCGACGCGGCGGTTGATGGCGTCTTTCTCGTCGGTCAGCTCGACCGGCGCAAAGAACACGCCCGACACCTTCTTCGCGATCAGCTGCCGGCAGGCGGTCGACGCCTGCTCCTTCATGTTGGCGGGGTCGCCGAGCGAGCTGCCCCAGAGCAGCGCGTGATGGCTGCCATGCTGGGCCTCGGCCATCCCTCTGCAGATGGGCTCGAAGATCTCCGTGCGACCCAGCTCGGGAATCAACAGGCCGAACACGTGTCCGCGTGCCACGGCGTCGGCTCTCACGTAACTGCCGGAACCAGCCCGCCGTTCGATAATCCCGCTGAGCTGAAGGTCCCGCAGCGCCCGGTTGACGGTCGGCCGGGAGGCCCCGAACGTCCTGACCAGCTCGGATTCGCTGGGAAGGCGTTGTCCCACTGCGTATTGGCCCGATGCAATGGCCTCAATCAGTGTCTGGCGAATCCTGTCGTGTTTGGAGATGGCCGACTTGGTGTCCACAGGTTGATAATACAAGTTCAGCCGATCTCCCGCCACTACAAATCGCGTGGAACTCCGACCCGGGGAAGTCAGGTTCCAACTGTCCGCGACCAGCGGCGTCACCGGATTGGGCCCGAAACGGGTCACGCACGGCCGGCCTGATCGCTCATAATTTCCGGCGAGCCTCCTGTTCCGACCTCGTCGGTCCTTGTGGAGTTGCAGAGATGCCCCGTGTCTTCCTTCCGCTGTTCGTGACCATCTCGACCCTCGTCGCCGTCGTCGCTCACACCGGAGTCCAGGATGCGCCCGCCGCCGGCCAGGGGGGCGATCAGTTCCTCGACGGCATCGGCGAAACCGCCCTGATCGCTCGCTACGTCTTCAACGGCACCGCCGAGGACTCGTCCCGCAACCAACTGCACGCAACGGTGCGCGGCGCCGGCGGCGTCTTCGTCGACGACGCCACCGGGCGGCAGGTGCTGCTGCTCACCGGCGACGGCAGCCACGTGCAGCTGCCGGCCAGTGCGCTGGCGGGCGAGGACGCCGTCACGGCGGTGGGCTGGCTGTTCCTGCCGACCGGCGCGTCGGGGCCGATCTTCGACTTCGGCCAGGGGCCGGCGACGAGGCTGTTCGCCCTGGTCGACGGCCAGGGCTTCCGCGCCTCGGCGGTGGTCGACGGCCGGGTTCGCGGCGAGACGCTCCCGGCGCCCATCGTCGAGAATCGCTGGCTGCACTTTGCCGTCGTGCTCGATCCCGCCAGTCGCGTGCTGACCGCGTACCTCGACGGCGAGCGAGCAGGCCAGGCGACGAACGTCGACGTCACGCCGGCGCAGATCGTGCCGCAGGGAGACGCCGGCAACCGGCTCCTCGTCGGCCGGGCCCTCGACGAGCAGGTCCCCACGCTGCACGGGCGCCTGCGCGACGTCCGTCTCTACCGCATCGCGCTCGGCGACGAGTCCATCGCCACCATCCGGCGCAACGCGCTCGCCACGACGCCGCAGACGCGCAGCCGCGGCCCGGCCCCGCCGGAGATCTCGACGGCGAACATTCCGAGCGAGTCGCCCTTCGCCCGACGGCTGACGAGCGTCGCCGACGTCACCGTGGACACCGTCGTCGGCCTGCTGCCGCGGCTGCCGTCCTTCGTGCCCGCCACCGACGAGGGTGGCGCGACGGGCGACGTCCGGGTCATCTGGCCATCGCCCACCGACAACGCGGCGGTGACGACGCCAGGCACCTTCACCGTGACCGGCCGGGTGCCCGGCACCCGCTTCGAGCCGAAGGCCACCGTCATCGTGAAGGTGCCCGTCGGCACGATCACGCCGCCCGAGCGGCTGGTCGAGGCGTTCCCGCTCGATCGGGTCACGCTCGATCGCGACGCGCAGGGACGCGAGACGCCGTTCCTCAAGAACCGCGACAAGTTCCTCCGGGGTCTCGCAGCGACCAATCCCGACCGCTTCCTCTACGCGTTTCGCGACGCCTTCGGCCAGCCGCAGCCGGAAGGCGCCACGGCGCTCGAGGGGTGGGACAACCAGACGACGCGGCTCCGGGGGCATGCGAGCGGTCACTACCTGACGGCCATCGCGCAGGCCTACGCGAGCACCGGGTACGACCCGGCGCTCAGGGCCACGTTCCTCCAGAAGATGACGTATCTGGTCGACACGCTGTCCGACCTGTCGCAGAAGTCGGGCCGGCCGGTGCAGGCGGGCGGGTTGTCGGTCGCCGATCCCACGGCGGTGCCGGTGGGCCCGGGGCGCCAGGGCTACGACTCGAACCTCCGGGCCGGCCAGATCCGCACCGACTACTGGAACTGGGGCGTCGGGTTCATCAGCGCGTATCCGCCCGACCAGTTCATCATGCTCGAGCGCGGGGCCACCTACGGCACGCAGGACAGCCAGGTCTGGGCGCCGTACTACACCCTGCACAAGATCCTCGCAGGCCTGCTCGACATCTACGAGGTCGCCGGCAACGAGAAGGCGCTCGAGATCGCCCGCGGCATGGGCGCCTGGGTGCACGCCCGGCTGCGCGCGGTGCCCGCCGAGACGCGCATCAGCATGTGGAATCGCTACATCGCCGGCGAGTACGGCGGGATGAACGAAGCGATGGCGCGCCTCTTCCGCCTCACCGGCGACCGGCGGTTCCTCGACACGGCAAAGCTCTTCGACAACACGAGCTTCTTCTTCGGCAACGCCAACCACGATCACGGGCTGGCGAAGGGCGTCGACACCGTGCGCGGCAAGCACGCCAACCAGCACATCCCGCAGATCACGGGGGCACTCGAGACGTTCCGGGTCACGGAGGCGCTGCCGTACTACCTGATTGCCGCCAACTTCTGGGAGATCGTCAACAGCGGCTACACCTACAGCATCGGCGGCGTCGCCGGCGCCCGGAATCCGAACAACGCCGAGTGCTTCACCATCCAGCCCCACACGCTGTGGGAGCACGGCTTCTCGCCGGGCGGCCAGAACGAGACGTGCGCGACCTACAACCTGCTGAAGCTCGATCGACAACTCTTCATGTACGAACAGGCCGTGAAGTACATGGACCACTACGAGCGCGCGGTCTACAACCACATCCTCGCGTCGGTGGCGGAAGACGACGCCGGCAACACGTATCACGTGCCGCTCAATCCCGGCGCGCAGAAGCGCTTCAGCAACGCGGAGATGGACGGCTTCACCTGCTGCAACGGCACAGCGCTCGAGAGCCACACGAAACTGCAGGACACCATCTACTTCCACAGCGCTGACCACTCGGCGTTGTACGTCAACCTGTTTGTCCCGTCGACGTTGACGTGGACCGAGCGGAAGCTCGCCGTGCAGCAGGTCACCGACTTTCCCTATGCCGACACGACGAGGCTCGTCGTCAAGGGATCGGGGCGCTTCGACGTGAAGATCCGCGTGCCCGGCTGGGCGACGCGCGGGGTCCATCTGACGATCAACGGCCGCGACGAAGCGGTGGAGGCGACGCCGGGCACCTACCTGACGCTGTCGCGCGCGTGGCGCGACGGCGACACGATCGAGCTGCGCCTGCCGTTCGGGTTCCACCTCGACCACGTGATGGACCAGCCGAACGTCGCGAGTCTCTTCTGGGGACCGGTGCTGCTGGCCGCGGAGGAACCGGCGCCGCGCACCGACTGGCGTGAGGTCGTGCTCGATGCACAGGATGTCGGCCGATCGATCGAGGGCGATCCCGCGACGCTCCGCTTTTCGATTGCCGGCGTGCCGTTCAAGCCGTTCTTCGAGACCTACGGGCGGCACTCGGTCTACCTGCACGTGGTCTTCAGGTAGCGGGTTGGAGCGCGGGCTCCGGCGTCGAGGTTCGGCTCGCTCAGCGGACGATCGTGGGCTGCGTCCACGCGACGTGCCCGTTCGACTCGAGCACCTTCGCGCGCACGTAGCCTTCGCTGCTGGTGAAGGTGTAGGTCGCCGTCCAGTCGGGCACGTCGGCCAGCACCCGGCCGCCGCGGCCGATGAACTGGATTCGGTACTTGGACGAGCGCGTCGGCCGCACGGCCACGGTCATGCGGCGATCGTCCACCTGATAGTCGTCGAGAACGACTCCGGTCGAGGCGTAGAAGTCGCCCCGCTCCAGCGCCTCGAGCAGCGCCCGCGCCTCGAGCCGCGCGGCCCGCACCATCACCCAGCCGCGCCCTGGCCCCGCCACGTTCGGGTTTCCGGGGTCCTTGAACGTGTGCGCGTCGTCCACCGCAATGCCGTAGAGGAGGAGGCCGCTCGACAGGATCTGGTCCCATGCGGCCTCCATCGAGGCCACGCCGCCGCCCCCGAGGTCGTTCGTCATGGGGTGGCCGTTGTAGATCTCGAACAAGCGGTTCCGCTGCACCTGAGCTAGTTCGTCGGCGGTCACCGCCCACTCGAAATTCGGGTGGTTGATGTGGGGGACGCCGTGCTCGGCGCGGATGGCGTCGACGTTTCGCTGCAGCACGCTCACCACGGAGTCGCCGCCCTGCGGCTCCACTTTGCGTGCGACGTCCAGGCCGTTGACGTGGAGCGGCTTGCCGTCGTGCCGGTCCGTCACCTCTTCGCCCTTGACGACCAGGAACTGTTCGTCGGCGCCGTGGAGGGCGTTGAGGGCGTCGACGCTCGTCAGGAAGTTGTGGTCGGTCAGCACGAGGAAGTGGTAGCCGTGCTCGCGGTACCACGTCACGACGTCGTCCGGCGTGCTGTCGCCGTCGGAGTTCAGCGTGTGCGTGTGCGTGTTGCCCTTGAACCAGCGCAGCGGAGGGTGGTCCTGTGCGGCCGTCGAGGCGTGGGGCCGCGCCAGCAGGGCCGGCAGGCACGCGAGCGAGAGCAGCGCCACGCCGAGCAGGATGCGCGGGTTCGGTCGGATGCGAGGCCTCGGCATGCGCGGGAGTATAGCCGACGGCGCGACGTCACCCCCCGTCTTCTCGTGCGGTCGCCGGGGCGAAGGGGTCAGGTCGTGAAAAAACCGTCGAGTCAAGACCTGACCCCATGGCGGCCGAACCACAGATAGAGCGGGATGCCGGCGGCCATGACGAGGAGGCCGGCGCCCGACGGGCCGGGGTTCATCCAGATCGCGTTCACGAGCATCGCCGCGCTGACGAGCACGAACACGGCGGGCGTCCACGGATAGCCAACGGCGCTGAAGGGACGTGGCGCGTCGGGCTCGCGGCGGCGCAGCACGAACACGGCGGCGACGGCCATGCCGGCGAAGAGCGTGATGGCGAAGCCGGTGTACGAGACGAGCGCGTCGGCGCCGCCGGACAGCACGAGCAGGCTGGCCCACACCGCCTGCGCGACAATCGCCACGGCCGGCGTCTTGAACTGCGGGTGCACGCTCGCCGCCCGGGCGAAGAACGCGCGGTCGCGCGCCATGGCGTAGTAGACGCGCGGGCCCGCGAACGTCATGGCGCTGATGCTCGCCGCAAGGCTGATGATCGAGACGAGGCCCATGATGTCGCCGGCGCGGGCGCCGAGCAGGCGATCGGCGATGACGTCGAGCACGCTGCCCTGGACCCCGGCGAGCTCGCCGACCGGCAGCACGTAGAGATAGAGCAGATTCAGGAAGAAGTAGACGGCGATGACCGCGGCCGTGCCGAGCGCGAGCGCGAGCGGCACGTTGCGGCCGGGGTTGCGGATCTCCTCGGCCATGTAGGCCGCGGCGTTCCATCCGGAGTAGGTGAACATCACGGGAATCAGCGCGAGCAGCCACGCGCCGCCCGACACGGGCCCGGTCGTCTGCTGCAGGTTCGTCATCTCGCCGGCGCCGAACGAGAAGCCGAGCGCGATGAAGGCGACGAGCGCCGTGACCTTCAGCACCGCGAGTACGTTCATGACGATGCGGCCGGGGCCGACGCCGCGCAGGTGCACGAGCGCCATCAGGCCGATCGTCACGATCGCGACGGCCGACTGGCGCGACAGCGTCAGCGGCACGTACGGGAGGGGCACGGTGAACAGCGGCGTCGTGTCGGCCGCCCCGGGGATGAACCGATCGAGATAGAAGACGAGGACGACGGCGCTCGCGGCCATCGCGCCGGAGAAGCCGGCCACGAACGACGTCCAGCCGGTCAGGAACGCGGCCAGCCGCCCGTACGCGGCGTGCAGGTACACGTACTCGCCGCCGGCGCGCGGGCGCAGCGCCGCGAGCTCCGCGTACGCCATCGCGCCGGCGAAGGCGAGCAGGCCGCCCACGAGCCACGTGCCCAGAAACGCCCACGAGTTCGAGACGGCCGCAGCCACGAGCGGCGGCGTGAAGAGAATGCCGCCGCCGATGACGTTCGAGACGATGATCGCCGCGGCGTCGTACGGGCCGAGACGGCGTTCGAGGGAGGACGAGGCTCGGTCGGCCATGGTCCCAGCATTGTAGTGTCCAACGAGCAGTTCGCGAGTTCCGACCCGACCTGGACACGGCCGCGCGGACGACGGGCGCCGACCGCCGGCCCGACGAGCGGGCCAGCCGCCGGGACGATTCGGGCCGGCACCACCCTGGCGGTCGCCCAGACCCGAAGTGACACGCGCGAGAACGCGTCCGGCCGGCGCAGTCGTCGGGTCTCGAGTCGATGCGCGTCGAGCGGTTCGCGGCCGCCGCCCCGTCGGTGCGGCGCAGGGTGCCGCAGGTCCTCGAGGACGAACGCCGAAGGCGGCGCGCAGGCGGCCGGAGCTGACCGCCGCCTGCCCGCGTCAGTCCGCCCGCTCGATCGCGAGCAGTGAGACGTCGTCACGGAGGCGGTCGTCCGACCAGTCGAGGACTGCGCGAGCCACGAGGTCGAGCCCGGCCCGCAGAGGCAGCTCGCGCACGCGATCGATGGCCTCGATCAGCCGGCGGCTGCCGAACTCCTGCTCGTCCGCGTCGAGCGCCTCGATGACGCCGTCGGTGTAGAAATACAGCCGATCACCAGGCGACAGGATCGCGGACTCGTCGTCGTAGGAGGCGTGCTCGATCATGCCGATCGGCAGTCCGCCGCCGCCGAGCGGGGCCGGCGGTCCTGTGCGCGGGAGTACGATGGGCGCTGGATGACCAGCCATCACGTACTTGAATCGTCCCTCCGTCGGGTCGAACACTCCGTAGACGCACGTGAAGTACTGCCGTGTGCGGTCCATCGGGAACTGCCGATTCAGGCGCTCGGCCACCCGCGACGGCGGCACGACGCCGGGACCCCCGCCCGTCTGTTCCAGCAGGAGCGAACCCTCGACGCCGGGCGACAGCAGGTGCGTCAGCGTGAACGACAGCAGCGCCGCTCCGACGCCGTGCCCGCTCACGTCCAGCAGATACAGGCCCACCGGGCCGTGCGCGAATGCGACGACGCCCGCGGCATCGCCGGCCAGGCTCGTGCAGGGATGGAACGCGCGCGCGATGCGCAGGCCGCCGACCTGCAGTTCCGCGGGCGGAAGCAGGGCCTCCTGGATTCGCGCCGCGAGCCGCAGGTCGTGTTCGAGGGCCTCCTTGGCGCG
>JAANMT010003584.1_pt1 | contig 10800 bp, 8 predicted proteins | sample 7279711 | NCBI WGS metagenome assembly JAANMT01 (sample SAMN14094538, study PRJNA606508) | bioreactor metagenome | isolation source: A lab-scale SPAN reactor treating ammonium-rich wastewater day 1 | place: Ireland: Galway | collected 2017-01-16 | reverse complement strand
ATAATAGATTTTTTCCTCTCCAACTTTACTCACAGTTGCTTCATGCTCAATATTTGCGGTTGGATTATCAATTCTCATAACGGGATATGTATCTGTTCTTGATTCTGCATCAAGTATCAAAGCATCACACTCAACCCTGCTTTTAACATTTTCGGCATTTGGGGTAACAGCTATCATTCCTCTATAACTGCTTCTTCCACCTCTTAATGAAATGGATTTTGAAATAATCTTTGAAGTTGTGTTTGGAGCGATGTGAATCATCTTGGCGCCTGCATCTTGATGTTGGTTTTCTGCAGCATAGGCGATTGATAAAACTTCACCGTGAGCTCTTTCACCAACTAGATAACAGGATGGGTATTTCATAGTTAATCTTGACCCTAAGTTTCCGTCCACCCATTCCATAATTCCATCTTCTTCTACACGTGCACGCTTTGTTACCAAGTTATAAACATCGTTACTCCAGTTCTGAATAGTAGAGTATCTAAACCTCGCGCCTTTTTTTACAACCACTTCAACCACTGCTGCATGTAAAGAGTCTGCTGAATACACAGGAGCTGTACAACCCTCTACATAATGCATGTTAGCTCCCTCGTCAACGATAATTAAGGTTCTTTCAAACTGACCCGCTTTTTCTGAATTAATCCTAAAATAGGTTTGCAGGGGCATGGTCACCTCCACTCCTTTGGGCACATACACAAAACTACCCCCCGACCACACAGCAGAATTTAGAGCTGCCATCACGTTATCCTGACTGGGTATGAGTTTGCCAAAATACTCTCTTATCAAATCTGGGTACTCCTTCAATCCCTCATCCATCGATAAAAAAATCACCCCCTGCTTTTCCCAAACCTTTCTCAACGACCCATACACCACTTCGCTATCATACTGAGCCTTCACTCCTGCCAAAATTTCTCTCTCAGCTTCTGGCACTTTCAATCGATCAAAAGTTTGCTTAATATTGGCTGGCACATTTGCCCAAGAGTATTCCTGCTGCTTGGTTGGTTTCAAATAATAGGAAAAATCGGCAAATTTAAGTTGAGATAAATCCACTCCCCAAGTCGGCAATCGAGATTTTAAAAATATCTGATAAGCCTCTAATCTCTTTTCTAACATCCACTCCGGTTCGTTTTTCATCGCCGAAATTTCTCTAATCACAGTTTCACTCAACCCTGACTGGGCAATATGGGCATAACCAGTCGTGGGATAAGAAAATCCTTGAGGATATTGATCACTAATTAGCGACTTTTCCGATGGGGTAGCGCTAGTATTATTTTTCTTGGCAAATCGGGACATATGACTCTGCATCCTATCACATCCGTTTCGCTCGTTATCATGACGACTGCTCAATAATCCTCTCATTCCGAACATGCCTGTCCCGCAAACAGCGGGGATCCAAAATCTCTGACGCCTTCGGTGGCACAAGACTCCTCATTTCACCTGTTGGTTCAGTGTGACGAGTCAGGAGATACTTCGTGCTAGATGCAAAAACCTACCATCTCCCTGATAAACCCACCCTTCTCTCCAGCAAAACCAAAATCGTATTGATCAAAATCACCCGTTTTAATCCAGGCAAAATTTTGGTGTTCAAAGCTTAACTCAACTTTTGGTAAATTGGTCGAGTTGGGCAATCGATACTGCCAACCAACAATAATAGTATAAACTTGTCGATCGCTTTCAAAATAAGTACCAAAATAGCAATTTTTCAACGCCTGGTGATTGTGACTGCCTGGTCGGCCAACTTGATCAATATTATTCTGATGGTAGTCAACTTTAGGACTAGCAATTGTCAAACCTGTTTCCTCCTCAACCTCTCGGGTCAACTCAATCAAATGAACATCTTTCAAATCGATGGTTGATGATGGCCACTCGACATTACCTCCTGGCAAATCCCAGCAGTTCGGTCGTGTGAGCGATGCTGCTGATCTTTGTAAAATTAGAAAGTCATCTCGGTACCAAATCACCACTTTCTGTAATAACTTAACATTCTCAGTCAGTTGGTGAGGGGTATTTCTCATATTAAAAACCCTTGTAACCTCGCTCCTCTAGTCGATCAAGCACCTCTTGTCTGCCTTCAACCACCAGCCGCCCCTTCATCATCACGTGAACATGATCAACCTGTAAGTACTTGAGCAATCTCTGGTAGTGAGTGATCAATAATATGCCCGTTTTATGGAATAAACGAACTCGCTCAATACCGACTGCTACTTCTTTGACTGCATCCAGGTCAAGTCCCGAATCTACCTCATCAATAACTGCATATTTAGGTGCCAGTACCGCCATTTGCAAAATTTCTAGCTTCTTTTTCTCCCCTCCACTGAAACCCTCATTGAGCGATCTGTCGAGTAAGTCTGCCTTAACCGAGTGCTCGATCGCCAACTTTTGCAGCCACTGTTTAAATGCCAACGCTCGCATCCGATCCCGACCAGAATGCTGTAATTTATAGGCTTCAAATAAAAACCTCCAAACTAACAGGCCTGGAATTGCCACTGGATATTGAAAAGCCAAAAATAATCCTGCTCGGGCGCGCTCATCTGCCGACATGGTCAATAAATCTGCGCCATTTAAAGTTAATCGGCCTGTCTGATTTAATTTAATCTCATACTCAGGATGTCCTGCCAAGGCATAAGCTAAACTACTCTTTCCCGAACCATTTGGCCCCATTAACACATGCAGTGTGCCTGGTTGAATTCTCAAACTCAAGTTGTCTACCACTTTTTTACCACCGACACTTACGGAAGTATTATCAAGAATCAGGCCTGTTTTCATCAGGGAGTATCTTATCACACAGACATTTCGATTGCTCCTCTGTCTGTAGTTGTTCGCTATTTGTAGTTTAAACTAACATTTTAGCAAATGCAGCTAGAGTGGGAACCGGGTTGGGAAAGTTGAGTTGAAGCCGAGCCAAAATTGGGTTGAACTTGAGTTGAAGCCGAGCCAAAGTTAAGTTGAAGCCGATTCACAAACGAAACTGTTGGCTAAACAAAGAAAAATCCCGTAAATCTACCGTGCCATCACAATTTAAATCAGACCGGTTGGTGCCAGTTTGGAATAATTGACCAGCAAAAATTGAGAAGTCAATTAAGTTGACTAGGCCATCATCATTCAAATCAGCACTCGAGTTGCATACGGGCGGTGCAGACCCACCTATTCTCCGCAAAAAGACTGCATCCATGGGCTGGATTACTATCGTGTTTTCCACAGGACCACTTGTATTATGTTGAGTGTCATAAACTCCTTGAATTCTCTGCCACTCACCACCAGGCACAGGCACCGTTTGCGAGGATGTGGTTGGATTAACCAGTACTAAGGCATGAGCAAACTCTCGACTCCAAACATAATCACTCATTTGCCATTGTTTATTTTGGGCAATCAAAGCGTCAATAGTTTCACCAGTAGGTATAGTTTTGGCTACAGAAATAGCACAACCCATCCAGTTACTTTGACTAGGTATGGGCCGTAAACTGGATCGATTGTTCTCGCTTACACCGCACTCATCACACCATGGTGCAGGCAGAGCATCTTTTGATGCTGGTTGTACATATGCATCTGCTAAAAATGCTGTCCCCAACAAAAAACGTGAGTATTTGGCCTGAGCATTGCTGGCTTGAAAGTACTGATTGAAATTATCATGTTGTTGTAACCACTCAATTTCTGCTGGTTTAAAAATGAACACTTTGTCCGATCCAGATTTCATAAATTTATGAGCCTGCAATAAATGCAAATCCCACATTCTCCGCCATCCACCATTGGGAGGAGTCGTCAGACAACTTGATCCAGACCAATATTTAGCCTCATCTCCTCCACAAGAGGCGTCATAATAGGGCGACTCTAGAAAGATCACTATGGCTAAATTGGCGTTTTGCCAAGAATCGGGCGTACTATCTATACCAGTTAAACCAGGTGACCACAACTCCCCCCCATTGGCCAGTTGGCGGGTGGGAAACGCTGCTCTAGATTGTGAATAAACATAGTTCCAACCCTTAGTCTGTTCCTGATCCATCCAAACTTTACCTTTTCGTGGCTGTCTTTCGAAATTGTCAGCGGCGCCATTTTCATCTAAATCCCATTGAAATCCAACTAGGTGGTGGGGAGTATTTGTATCAGTTTCCATGCCAAACCCATCCCAATATGGGAGATTCGTACCATAGGTTTTTCCCAAAACTGACTGCGTCACATACCGATTCATCCACACAGGAAATGTTTCGGTTGGGTTAGTGGGATCTTGAAATGACCAGTTAATCAAGCCTTGATTGCGTAAAAAAGAGTAAGCACTGTTCGCCCAAGGAGAAACTCTTTGACCACCCGCATCCACCAGCCACCAACCATTGCCACCCGCACCGTTTGCAGAGCTAGCGGCTGCAGAAATAGCGTGCATGTCTGGAAAAGTTGCTGAGCCACCCAACATGCCGGCATCATAAAAACCATAGGCATGCATAAAAGCAATTAGCTTGATGCTAGGATTTCTGGTTTTCAAGTACTCTGTGTAATTAGCCACTGGTAATTTAGAAGTGCCTGTCCAATCTGCCAAATAGCTACCACTTAAAACAATGTCATAGGCTGCCAATTCGTTGTAATTACTCAAAGTTTGATCTGAAGATGTATAGGCTGCATTGACAGCCGCTAACCTTGGATAAGGGTGCTGATTGTTCCATAATCCAGAACTGAATCCAGTGTTCGGGCAAACTTGAGCTAGTGTAGAACTCGGAACAAAGAGCACGACAAGGCACAAAAATATCAACCACAAGCTTGCAAGTAAAGAGTTGGTTTTGATAGTCACCACCCCATCATATCTCATTTACTAACTATAGCAAAGGCATCTGTATACCAGGACTTTGACTGGTTTTGAATGTAAAGTCAACTGGACACTCGATTAAACGATTCCATTTATTGCGAAATTTGACTTTACCATTTCGTAATCCAAAATCATATAAATCCCGAGTAACTACCACATCTTGCAAGCAATATTTTTCCAGCGCTGCCCAATTTTGAGTTTTGTAATACTTGATGGCATCTAAGCCATCACCCGTTTTGCCAGTTCCAAGTGTTTCTTTGGCTACTGCGTCGAGGCTGATTCGGTGACCGGCTGAGTCTTTAATACGTGCCAATAAATCCAGCACTGGTAACTGATTGGTGTCTCCGGAAAAATAATGAGATAAAACAGGCAAATCAAAACCAATGATGTTAAAACCGATCAGAAGATCGGCTTGCTCAATAACTTCAAAAAGCAAAGGCAAGTCTTTTTCAAAGAAACTTCTCATCTCGCCTTGACCACCGCTGTCTCTGATACAAGCACCCACAAAAGATACTCCCAGTTTTTCAGGAAAGTAACCTCCTACCTCATCAAAGGTTTTTTGTGTTTCGACGTCTAATGTAACTTGTAACATGAGGGGATTACTGTAGCATTGGCGAGCAACGTTTTGCAAGCACAGTTAGCAGATTAACCATGCATCATTGTTCAACATTCGACTTCAAGTGCGCCGAGATTGGCTGGATGCAATCAGAGGGCAATCGCGTAGTTAGTTGAAAGTGGAGGAAAATGTGTGTGTTGTTACTCAATGATTTTCCTGCTTCATCACTTCTTCCTTGACAATTCTCATCAATTCTAAACTTCTGTCACGCAGCTCAGTGTGGATATAGGTACGAATAGCTTGCCAGGATTTCTTTTCAGGCTGACCGTGATCAAAACTCAAGGCTGGAATGTTGCTCCATAAACTAGGACTAACACAAATTCCCTTAGCACCACTCTCAAGACAGGTTCGAGCAACTTCTTTAAAGTAACCATAATCATCAGTTCGGTCGACAACCAACCAAGGAATATCTAATTGAGCGGTTAGTGTGGCGGCTGCTAAGGCCGAATGGGGATACTCTAAAACCAATAAATCGGTCACTGGCTGCATTTGCTGGACTGACAAGAGTTGGGTTTCGGCAAACATCTCTTTGGTCACGGGTTGTGACTCCTCTGGATACAGGCTCAATTCTAAAACCAGATCACAACCCTCATAACGTGTCATATCGTAAACCTCACTGACCATTTGCCATTTTTGAGTTGCATTCGAAGCATGGGGGTTGTAGTAGAGCTTAAGATAGACGACGCCATAGTTGTTGCGGATATGCTGAACACTCCAGTTATAAACAAACTTGGGGAGGTCGGCTACTTGTTGGGTAATAGTTTGGGTAATCAATGAAAACAGGACGCCAGTGTGATTATTTTTCTGATCTAAGGCTGAAAAACCAATTTCTGGACCTAGAATTAAGCCACTAAATTCACCTGAAATTCGTTGAGAAATCTCTGCCAAGATTTTTGCCACTGCTTCTTGGGCAAAAGGTGCTTCGAGATCAACACCCAGAGCATCGGCTAACTCAACCGCAAGCGACAAATTCAATAAGCTAAAAGCTTTTTCGCTAGTTTGGAGGGCAGACAAATGCACGCCTTAATCGTATCACAAAATACTCTACATCATTCAAAAGACCGATCGCCCCCATATCCTCCTGATCGTCCACTTCTATGACCACCACTCGACCTACCACCACCGTAACCTCCTGATCGACTGTCTCTACCATAACCACCACCCGACCGACCACCACCACCATAACCTCCCGATCGTCCTCCGCCACCATATGCTTCCCCTGATGAGCGACCGCCACTTCTACCTCCCCCACCTGATCGTGGTGGTTGACTAGCACGTGCTTGAGCTTCTTGCTCTTTGGTTAGCATCGTCAAACCAATTTTGCCATCTTCTTTCAGCTCCTTGACTCTAACGTGCACTTCATCACCCACACTGTAGAGAGTAGTGGCACTTTGCACATAATCTGTCGACATATTAGAGACATGGACTAGTCCTTCTTTGCCTGGTAAGAACTCTACAAACGCCCCGTAATCTTCCACTCGGGTGACTTTACCGTCAAACTCTTCATCCAGTTCGACCACTTTAACAATATTTGCCACCATACTCAGGGCTTTTTCAATCGCCTCTAAATCTGGTGAGGAGACGGTGACCAAACCCACTTTCTTTTCTTCATCCTCGGTGATATCGACCTCGGCACCACTCAGTTCTATAATGGCCTTGATCATTTTGCCACCTGGACCGATGACCTCACCGATTTTGTCGGCAGGGATGGTCATTTGCCTGATCTTAGGCGCATACTGGGAAATTTCAGCTCTGGGAACGGCGATGGTGGCAATCATTTTGTCTAAAATATGCAATCGACCCACTCGAGCTGCCTCTAACGCCTCAACTAAGATATTTTTGGACAAACCATCTAGTTTGATATCCATTTGTAAAGCGGTAATACCGTACTCAGTACCGGCAACCTTGAAATCCATGTCTCCCGTGTGATCTTCTAAACCCTGGATATCTGACAAAATAACGTGCTTCTGGCCATCACTCATCAAACCCATGGCGATTCCCGCCACAGGTCGTTTGATTGGCACACCAGCCGCCATCAGCGATAGGGTTGAACCACAGACCGAGGCTTGGGAGGTGGAGCCATTGGAACTGACTATTTCTGACACCACGTGAATAGCGTAAGGGAATTCTTCCTGAGCTGGAATAACGGGCAAAAGGGCTCGCTCGGCCAAAGCACCGTGACCAATTTCTCTTCGCTTGGGCGCACCAAAACGACCGGCTTCTCCAGAGGCGTAAGGGGGCATGTTGTAAAAATGCATGTAGTGGCGGACTTCTTCACCCTCAATACTTTCAATGTGTTGACCCAGCGAAGGACTACCCAAAGTGGTGATGGTCACCGCCTGAGTGGCACCACGCTTGAACATAGCACTACCGTGTGTCCGAGGAAAGACATCGACTTCACACCAAATGGGTCTAACCTCATCTAACTTGCGACCGTCAGGTCTAACCTGGCTGTCAATAATCATGCCTCGACCTACATACTTGAGCTGATCATGTAAAACAGAACCAACGAGTTGTTCGGTTAACAATTCGCTCTCGATTCCAGACTCTTTTAACTCAGTGAGAGCTTGAGTAATTGTGGGTTTGTAGTCTACAGGTACCAATCGTCCCTCATCCTCCACCCACCGCTTCATTTGAGCGGTATATTTGGTTTGCAGGTGTTGGGTTATCTTAGTCTTCAACTCGGTCAACTCCTCTGGCTCGGGATCAACTAACTGGACTTTATCTTTGCCCACTTCCTTAAGAATTTTGTCAATTTGGCTACAAACTTGACCCAATATAACCTGGGCTTGAGTAATGGCTTCCACCACCACCGCTTCTTCGACTTCATTGGCACCGGCTTCGACCATAACTACAGTTTTATCTGTGCCTGACACAATTAGATCCAAGTCGCTGGATTCTCGCTCAGTCTCGGTGGGATTAACCAAAAACACACCATCTGATTTGCGATACCCCATCCTGACACCTGCTACCGGACCGCTAAAAGGAATTTCGGAAACGACTAAACCAATGGCGCTACCCAACAACCCCAACATGTCGGGGTCATTTTCGCCATCATAAGAAAAAACAGTATTAATAATCTGGACTTCATTGGTCACACCATCTTCAAATAAAGGTCTCATGGTGCGGTCAATGACGCGGGCTTTGAGGATTTCTGTGTCCAGAGGTCTGCCTTCCCGCTTCACCCAGCGCGAACCTTTTATTGTGCCTGCTGAGTACAACTTTTCGGCAAACTCGACTGACATGGGGAAGTAACCTAAGTTGACTTTTCGACCCAGAGCAATGGTGGAGTGGACCACGGTCTCGCCACATGTCATCAGCACCGCGGCACTGACCTGTTCCGAAAACTTGCCAATTTCTACCTTAATAATTTTGTCTCCCACTGAAATATCAGTCGAGAATGTATTTGGATATACTGGGTAGGACATGCCTACTCCTTTCTATAGAGATATCGATTTGTCGATATCAAAAGGGGAAACATCACGAGTATTCTGGAGAAGAGACGTCGCAACCAAATTTTGATTAATCAAACAAGCTGAAGCGACCTCTACTCTCTCGAATCCTCAAGTTGCTGTTTCCTGTAAATAATATACTGAGAGATATTGTAGCACGTAATTTGAGATTACTTGCTCAACCCCAACCTCTCAATCAACTTCCGATAGCGATTCTCGTCGTGCTTGAGAAGGAAATTTAATAATCTGCGTCGCTTGGCAACTTGTTTCAACAGTCCTCGGCGAGAGTGATTATCCTTCTTGTGCTTGGCTAGGTGACCAGTCAACTCCTGTATAGAAGCCGTCAAAAGAGCAATCTGCACTTCTGGTGAGCCTGTGTCCCCGTCAAAAAGTTGATAATCCTTGATAATTTGCGCTTTTTGCGCCTTGGCTAGTGCCATGGTATCCTTTCTGTTGTACCCATCCAGAGCGAGAGGGTTTCACCTATCTGGTGAAGTCAAGCTCAGAATAGTGACCATGAGTAATTAATAAGGGTATTGTACAGGATCGGTCAAGAGAGCGTACTAGCGAGCTATTTCAGAATGAAAATTCTGCACTGTCTACGATTGGACAAAAACTTGTTGCACTGCTTCACGAGCATCTTCAGCGGCCAAACTTACTGTATTAGGTTTTTTTGCTCTACGTGCAATATCGAGCTTTCGACTAAAATCTTGAAGCGTTTGCATGGACATTATTTCATCGAGACCAATAGAAGCAATATGCGCTTGAATCTGAGCCTTGATAGCCTGAAAATATATTTCTGGCTTTCCCGCAGCCATTGCATCTAGATATAGCTGCATAGAGTTTTTTTCAACAAATTTGTCCTGATCTCGTGCAAATTGAGTCGGAACTATTTGAAGTTCTCGTTGAGTTTCTTCAATAGCACCATAGCTCGCATCATTCAAAATCTCGTGATCATGATCTAAATGGTGAAGTGGCGTTTGATACCCTTTCTGGATGTTAATCTTTTGTAAAACATAATCCACAAACGCTCTGCCGACTCTGCCATTGGCATCATCAAATGGATGAATCACCATCATGACAGTATATGCCCAAAGAGCAATTGGCTCAGCAGCTGGTGTACCCGCAATGTATAAGAGTTCGTCAATCTTTGAGGTGAGCTGAGCCATCAATTCAGGTACATCGTTTGGATGTGGTGGAACCACTTCTCTACCAATGCTAACCAGCTCAGTACGCCATTTTCCAGCATCAATCGTTTTTGGTGTGCCATCAGGATTTCTGTACTCTGCGTCATCATCAGGGACATTACCCTCCCATAGCTTAGCACCGTGAGCTAAGAGTTCGTGTAGTTGCAATACAACTTGATCACTTGGCAAGTCTTGCTCTGCCAAAAATCTTGCTGTTTCCGCTGCAACAACTTCATTTAAACGTCTTTGAACTTTATCAAAGTTTCTATGCGCCTCTATTCTGGCATCAAGTGGAGCTTCGTTGGGCACTAAATTGGGATCAATTGGAAAATGATCTGATGTTCGCGCCGCACCAATGCCTTTATCCTGAGCAAAGCCAATCTTCTGAGCAACACTATTTTCGCCAATTATCATTAAAGTAATGTATCAACAATTTCAGTTTTTAACAACTTCTTTACTTTACTCTTCTACTCGATACGCAACAAGCAAGTCCCCGACAGCAAAGTCCAGTTTCCGATTCTTAAACGTCAAGCCACACTCGCTTTTGGCAGTGACTTTGTCAATTTCCTGCTTGCCATGCATCATGGATTTAATCACCGGATTGGCCACAGTCTCCTCACCCCGCTTGAGGTGGAATAAGTCATGTTTTTTCAGCTCCCCAGTTTTAACTCTAATACCGGCAATTCGCTCTCCTCGCATTTCAAAGACCTGTAAAATCTCGGCCTCGCCCGTGATGACTTCATCAATCGTGGG
>JAANMT010003568.1_pt1 | contig 10858 bp, 8 predicted proteins | sample 7279711 | NCBI WGS metagenome assembly JAANMT01 (sample SAMN14094538, study PRJNA606508) | bioreactor metagenome | isolation source: A lab-scale SPAN reactor treating ammonium-rich wastewater day 1 | place: Ireland: Galway | collected 2017-01-16 | reverse complement strand
CCGCTGCCGTGTGCTGCCTGTTCTTGAAGTGGATTATTCGGACTTGCCCAAGGACCTGCGTAAATGGATAAAAATTCGGAATCTCCTTTGTTGATGAAATACAATTGTACCCGGCGATCTTCCCGTATTTCAAAATTCTTGTTGCTGCTCTCGCTGCTCAAAAACCAAAGATTTCCCTGTGCGTCACATTCCTGAAGTGCCATCGGCCGCGCATTGTTGGGCAGGGAAGTAAGTTCCGTGCAGAACATACACACGCCGGCTCTTTCGGAAAGTTCTTTTAGTTTCTTGACCGCTTCAGTATCGGTTAAATTTTCTGTTGACATATTTCTATTTTTTTTTGGTTAATCATCTTTTTCATTTCCGTTGGCGCACCAAAATAAGGCATTGGCAAGGTCGCTGCATGGATATGATTTTACTTCACCCGGCATCAGGACACTGAAAATATCCGTAAAATTCTGAACTCCTTTTTGATCCGTCACAATAGCGATACGATTCCATTTGGTGAGATTTTTCAGGCCTAAAAGCACATCCTGAATCCATGCTCCGAAAGTGAAATTATCCACATCGGTGTTCAGAAGCAAAAGATAATTCAGTTCATCAAAAACATTTACTTTAGCTTCCACATGAGGCAGAACGAGGTTTTCAAAATCTTCTTTGGTTACTTCTCCTGACGCTTTGAAAGCCGCCACATGATCGGGAGTATCGGGAATTACTGTTATCATTTCAAAGTTGTTTTTACAAAAATACAGCATGAGACCTTTTTCTTATTATACGATTCCTTCACTTGTATTATATAATTTTTCAAGGAATTCTGCTTGCTATTGACGTGCAAAGATGTACCTTTCCAAAGAAAAAAAAGATAGTATGCAAGCAGTACTCATCATCATCGGCGATGAAATCCTGTCCGGAAATACGATTGATACCAACTCGAATTTTATGGCTGCCCAACTGAAAGAAATCGGTATCCCGGTGAAACAGATTTTGACAGTATCGGATGATGTAGAGTCCATCAAATCGGCACTGAAGCTGGGTTTTGAAATGGGAAATCTGGTCATCAGTACCGGCGGACTGGGTCCAACCAATGATGATGTAACCAAAAAGGCTTTCAAAGAATTTTTCAATGACGAGATTATTTTTCATCAGGAAACCTACGACCATCTGGAAAGACTTTTTATAAAAAGAAAACGAACCCGGTTGCTGGATCTCAACCGAAGTCAGGCTGAAGTGTTGTCCAAAGCGGTTATTTTCCAGAACGATAACGGAACAGCTCCCGGCCAAATGATTTCAGAAAACGGGAAAACAGCCATTTTCCTTCCCGGGGTTCCTTATGAAATGAAACCACTGTTCAGTCATAAAGTAATTCCCTGGCTCATGCGAAATTTCCAATTGGGGCATCTACTTACGCGTGTCGTTTCCGTTGTAGGAATTCCGGAAAGTCTGCTCTCAGACACCATTCAGCAATGGGAAAATGAACTTCCGGATCACCTCAGTCTTTCTTATCTTCCCATTGGAAACCGCATTAAATTGAGAATCAGCGGCAGCAGCGATGATAAAATACAACTGGAAAATGTACTGGAAGAACAGGTTCAGAAGTTGAAACCTTACATTACAGGGCATATTCTTTCATTTAATGGAAATGAAATTCAAGATATCGTAAAAGAAATACTCTTAACTAAGAACCTTACCATATCTTCTGCAGAAAGCTGTACAGGCGGCGGAATCGCGCGGTTGCTGACTTCTTGCAGTGGAAGTTCCGGCTATTTTTCGGGAGGAATTATTGCTTATGATGCTAGGAAAAAAGTTGAAATTTTAGGTGTGTCCGAAAATACCATCCGGGAAAAGACAACGGTTTCCGAAGAAACGGCGCAGGAAATGAGCCTGGGTTGCCAAAAGCTCTTCAAAACGGATATTGCAGTCGCCACTACCGATGTAGCGGGTCCGTCGTCGGATGAATTTGGAAATGAAGTGGGAACGGTATTTTATTCCATTCGGATTGATGAAAATGAATATACCCGAAAACTTTTTCTTCCGCATCTGGACCGGAACGATTTCATGAATTTTGTTTCCCAGCGAGTTCTTCAGGAATTGGCAGAATTGCTGGTTCATCCTGAAAAAAGGGAAGGGTAATTCAATATTTTTGTAACTTTAAGACTTGATAAGCAACCAATATAGATATTCAACAATTATTTAGAAATGAAAAAAAGTATCATCAGCATTCTCGCACTTTCCGGCATCTTGTTTTTCCATTCGTGCACCGTGAAAAATAAAGTTGCAGAAATGCCTGCAGAAAAACCTGAAAAAATCGTGAAACAGGAAATTAACTCCACAATGCCTGAAAGTGGACTGAACCTTGAGTATATGGACACCTCTGTTCGTCCGCAAGATGATTTTTTCAGTTATGTAAACGGCAACTGGTACAAAACCACCAACATTCCTTCGGACCGCGCTTCCTGGGGTTCCTTCAACAAACTGCGGGAAGATACGGACAATGCATCGCTCAATATTCTCAATGCCATTCTTTCCAAAAACTATGACGAAGGTACAGAAGGACAGAAAATCCAGAACTTGTACGGTACTTTCATGGATTGGAACAAACGAAATGCGGAAGGACTCTCCCCAGTTAAAGCCGATTTGGCTAAAATAGACGCCATTAAATCAATTTCTGATTTGCAAAATTATTTGAACGGAGCCACCAGAAAAGGCAACAATCCTTTCTATTCATGGAGAGTGGGTGCAGACCTGAAAAACTCCGTGATGAATGCGGTTTACCTGAACGGACCTTCTTTAGGATTAGGGAAAGATTATTATCAGAAAGTTAATGAAGCCAATACCAAAACCCTGGCAGAATATACCGGATTCGCTACGAAATTATATCAGGCTTTAGGTTATAAAAATGCCGGAAACACCGCCTCGCAGTTGGTGAAATTTGAAAAAGAACTCGCCAATTACCTTCTTACCAACGAGCAGGGAAGGGATGCCAATCTTCGGTATAACCCTAAAAAGGTGAGCGAACTTCCGGCTCTGGTGAAAAACATCAACCTTCCTGCATATTTAAAATCCGCAGGAGTTGCTACAGACCGCGTGATTATTGGTGAACTGAAATATTATCAGAATATGGATTCGTTCATCAATTCCAAAAATCTTCCTTTGCTGAAAGACTATATGAAGTTTCATCTGCTGAGAGGAAATATGGGCAATCTGGATAAAAAGATGGACGACCTGCAGTTTGATTTTTATTCCAAATACTTACAAGGACAACAAGAGCAACGGCCGATGGACAAACGAGGCCTGCAAATGATCAACAGTGTTTTGGGAGAAGCATTCGGGAAGTTGTATGTAGAGGAAAATTTCTCACCCGAAGCGAAAGCTCAGATGGAAACGTACATTAACTATCTCAGAAAAGCATTTTCAGCAAGAATTGATCAGCTTGACTGGATGTCGCCCGAAACTAAAGTAAAAGCTCAGGAAAAACTGTCTAAATTTAATGTGAAAATTGCCTATCCGGATCAGTGGAGGGATTATTCCAAGCTGGTGATGGAATCGCCAAAAAGCGGTGGAACATTATATCAGAACATGGAGAACTTAACGGCCTGGCATTATCAGCGGAATCTCGCAAAGATAGGACAGCCTGTAGATAAAAAAGAATGGGCCATGTCGCCTCAAACCGTCAATGCGTATTACAGTTCTTCCAACAATGAAATTGTATTTCCTGCCGCCATTCTTCAGCCGCCTTTTTTCAATTTTAAAGCAGATCCTGCCGTTAATTTCGGTGGAATAGGAGCGGTAATTGGCCACGAAATTTCGCATGGTTTCGACGATGGCGGTTCCAGATTTGACGGCGACGGCAATCTGAAAAACTGGTGGACGGATGCTGACCGGAAGAATTTTGATACAAAAGTATCGCAACTGGCAGCACAATACGACGAGTATGAGCCTGTGAAAGGTTCTTTTGTGAACGGTAAATTTACCAGCGGTGAAAATATCGGCGATTTAGGCGGTGTTGCCGTGGCGTATGAAGCCTTACAAATGTACCTGAGAGATCATGGAAATCCGGGCCGGATCAGTGGGTTTTCTCAAGACCAGCGTTTCTTTATGAGTTGGGCAACGGTCTGGAGAACGAAATCTACGGATCAGTATATTCAGAACCAAGTGAAAACCGATCCCCATTCTCCCGGTTATTACAGGGCTTTCGCGCCGCTGTTAAATATTAATGCCTTCCACGAAGCCTTTAAAACCCAACCCGGAGATGCGATGTACAAAAAACCTGAGGAAAGAATTTCCATCTGGTAGAAAAATCATCATCTAAACCCCTTTCATAATCTTTGAACGGGGTTTTTATTTCTTTTAAAAAAATAATCATGGAAAATACAATTGAAATACGGAATCTGAATTTCGGTTTCCAGCCGGGAAAACCGATTCTCAAAAATGTGAATATGAACATTCCGAAAGGATCCATCTATGGATTTCTGGGAGCCAACGGAGCAGGTAAATCCACCACCATGCGTTTGGTGATGGGATTATTTAATGATCCCGAGAACTCCGTAAAAGTATTTGGAGAAACGGTTTCTAACATCTATCCGGAAGGACTTCACCGAATAGGTTCGCTTATCGATTATCCGGCGTTTTATGATCACTTATCGGGTTATGATAACCTGAAAATTGTATGCACCATTCGCGGACTGGAGGAGAGCAAAATAGAGGAAGTGCTGTCGCTGGTGGGACTTTCAAAAGCGGCGAAAATGAAAATGAGACGGTATTCCCTGGGAATGAAACAGCGGTTGGCCATTGCTTTGGCGCTTATCAGCAATCCGGAATTATTGGTTCTGGATGAACCCGTCAACGGTCTGGATCCTGGCGGTATGGTGGAAATAAGAGAGCTGCTCATTCAGCTGAATCAACAGCACGGTGTAACGATTTTTATTTCCAGCCATCTTTTGCAGGAAATTGATAAAATGGTAACGCATCTCGCCGTTATTGCTGATGGGGAAATTAAATTTCAGGGCAGTAAAGAAGCACTGAAAGAATTATATAAGTTTCAGAAAACGAAATTTTTCATGAATAATGCTGCGGAATTTACTGAATTTTTAAACTCTGATTATGAAGCCGAACTGAAATCTCCAACCGAAATTTCGGTGGTGACACAATCTACTGAAGATGTTGCCAAGATCAACAAAATACTTACAGAAAAAGGTGCCGGTGTTTATCAAATCAGTGCAGGAGGCGGCTTGGAAGAATGGTTTATGGAACTTACAAAACAAAACTAACATGAAAAAAGAATTACGTTTTTTAGCGACGGCTTTTCGTGCAGAATGGCTTAAAATAAAAGGATTGGGACTGCTCACCTTCGGAATTGCCATTGCGGCAATTTTGCCACTTTTAATGTTCGTTACTCATATTTTCTTTGAAGAATCCAGAAATTTTGAAGGTGCGGCGAATTCCTATCCCGGACTTTTTATCGAAAACGGACTCAGTTCGTATGTTGGTTTTTTTCTGCTTCTTTTTATCATTATTGCTGCAGCCAGAGTGACACAAACAGATCATAAAAACAACGGTTGGGTTTTTATGGAAACCCAACCGCTGAGTAAATTCAGTATTTATGGCGCGAAATTTCTGGCGGTAGTGCTGCTCAGTTTCATTTCTCTTGTTCTTTTTTTTCTGTTCAGCATTTTGATTTCTTATATTGATCTTGCGATTTTCCCACGCGAAAAATTACATTTTGATATCGATATTTTATTCATTCTCAGAACATTCATCAGGGTTTTTGTGATGGTGTTGGGAATCATTTCGTTTCAGCTGATGCTTTCCGTGATGATCCCGGGTTTTATCTGGCCGTTTGTCATTGGTTTTGTGGGCTTTGTGGTGAATGTTGTTGCAAGAATCCGACAGGAAACATACGATTTTCTGGTGTATAATAATCTGGATACCAGTTTGCATTTTACCAACTCTGCGGTACTGAACCGTTTCTTCAATTATTCTGATCTGCTGAGTATATTTTGGGCGGTGTTCTTTTCTATCATTGGTTATCAGTATTATAGAAATCGCGGACTGAAAAACGCTTTTTTTAAAAATGCTGCCACCATCACCAAAACGGTTGGCGTTTTAGCTGTTTTTGTGTTGATTTATTTTTTCCTGACGAAACCGATTTATCCACAGAAACTGGAGAATATTACCATTATAGAAGGTACTTTGCAAACAGATAAACCGGTGAAGGAAATTTACCTGATGGATCAGGAACTCCAAAATAATATTGCAGTGATTCCCGTGGTGAACAATACCTTTCGCTGGGAAACCAAAGAAACTGTTCCGTTTTCCAATTATATTATTGATGTTGAAAAAAGATTTATCCCTATCGTTTTGTCTAAAGGTGATCATCTGCAGTTTGAAATTAAGAAAGATGACCGGAATTTTGATGTTTTACGAAAAGGAACCAGAAAAGCAGAAGTTGAATATCTGGACACCAACACCAATATGTATTCCTCTTTTTATAACAGGACAGTGCAAAATAAAGAGTTAGCCGATGAACCGAAGGCGTTTTACCGAGAAGCAAAAAAAGAATGGGAAACCCTGAAAAAAGATCTTTCAAAATTCAGAACAAAAGAAAATATTCATTTCGGGGAAGATTTTAAGAATTTCAAAATGCAGCAAGGTGCGGTGAAAATGCTCAGTGCGCTGCATGATTATCAGATGATGACTTCTTTCACAGACAAAGAATTTCAGATTCCGGCCGATTTTAAAAAAGAATTGGAAACCTCCATTAAAAAACCTGCAGAACTTTTGATGACGACCGATGAATACAAAGCTTTCCGACTGAAATCATTGCTTCCAAAGGAAGGAACAAAAAATCCGGACAGTATTATTTTCGCAAAACTTTCTGCTTTACCAAGAAGTATCGAGAAAGACCGATTGCTGTCTTTTCAGTTGCTTAAAATATTGAAAATCACCAACGACGAAGAAAAACGAAACAGCTTATACGAAGAAAAGTCCGGCCAGTTCATGGATTCCCGATACAGAGACCATGTCAACCGACAGTTGGTTGTCATTAATAATCAGCAAAAAGGGAAGCCTTTTCCAGTATTTCAGTTTGAAAATGAAGATGGAAAAACAGTAAATCTTGAAGAATTCAAAGGCAAATATGTCGTCATTGATTTTTGGGCAACATGGTGCGCACCATGCAAAGAAACCTCGCCAGTTTTTGAATACAGGGCAAAAGAATACGCCTTTTATAATAATATTGTCTTCTTGGCGGCCAGTATAGATGAAGATAAAAATAAATGGAAACTGGGCATCAATAATAATAAATCAGATGTGACCCAATGGTGGCTCAAGGATAACAAGGCTCTCAATTCTATCGGCGTACAGAGTATTCCGAGGTTTATGATGATCGATCCTGATGGAAAAATTTACAATGCCGATATGCCACGGCCCGGCGAAACTGCTTTCCAGGAAATCTTAGATGAAGTGTCAGGAACTCGATTTAATTTTAACATGATATTTTAATATGAAGTTGATGATCGAAAGAAATATCGTTATTTCAAATCCCGAAACCAGAGACTTTTTGGCAGACTCTTTTTATATAGAATCTACTGAACCGCTTCCCATCGTGTTTTTCGTTCATGGTTACAAAGGATATAAAGATTGGGGAGCGTGGGATCTTATGGCGCTTGAATTCGCAAAAGCCGGTTATTTTTTTGTAAAATTTAATTTTTCTCACAACGGAACAACGCTGGAAAATCCTTTGGAATTTGCTGATCTGAAAGCTTTCGGACAGAATAATTTTACGAAAGAATTGTCAGATTATCAAGCTGTTATTTCACATTTTACTGAAAGAAAAGACGTGAATTCTGACCGGATTGCCATTATCGGACACAGCCGCGGCGGAGGAATTACCGTGCTTCACGCGTTTGAAGACGAGCGGGTGAAGGTTCTATCCACGATGGCGGGGGTTTGTAATTTTGGTTATCGTTTCCCAACCGACGAGAGACTGAAAGAATGGGAAGACAACATGGGCGCACTGGACTTCGCCGGCGGCACGGTGGTACATATCACAGCCGGGTTCTCGGCGCTGGCGCTGGCCCTGGTAATCCGCGCCCGTCAGGGCTTCCACAACGGCGCGAACGGCACCTTCGTGGAGCCGCACAGCATCCCCTTTTCTGTGCTGGGCGCAGGGCTGTTGTGGATGGGCTGGTTCGGCTTCAACGGCGGCAGCGCGCTGGGCGCCAACGGCCTGGCGGTCACTGCGCTGGTGAACACCAACACAGCCGCGGCCGCGGCCGCGCTGGTCTGGATGTTGCTGAGCTGGCGCGACAGCAAGCCCAGCGTGTTGGGCATCATCACCGGCGCCGTGGTGGGCCTGGTGGCTATCACCCCTGCGGCCGGTTTTGTGACCCCCTTGGGGGCCATGGCCATCGGCGCGCTGGCCGCACCCATCAGCTTCTTTGCCATCAAGCTGCGCCAGAGCCGCCGCCTGGACGAGTCGCTGGATGTGTGGGCCTGTCACGGCATGGGCGGCGTGTGGGGCGCGCTGGCCACCGGCCTCTTCGCCACCAAAGCGGTCAACCCCGCGGGGGCGGACGGCCTCTTCTACGGCAACCCAGGTCAGTTGGCGGTGCAGGCGTTGGCCGTCGCGGTCACCATCGTGTTTGCCTTCGGCGTGACCTGGCTGCTGGCACAGGTGCTCAAGCGCACCATCGGCCTCAGCGTGTCGGACACCGAGGAGCAAATCGGGCTGGATATTGCCGAGCACGGCGAACGAGCCTATGCCTAGCCTGGCGCGGGCCACAGGAGCTACGACCATGACCAAGAAGATCGAGGCAATCATCCGTGAAGAAAAGTTGCATGATGTCAAAGTTGCGTTGCAAGAGATCGGCATCGTAGGCATGAACGTGACCGAATGCCGGGGCCACGGCCGGCAGGGCGGCATCGAACTGGTCGGCCGCACCGGCCCCTACCGGGTGGACCTGCTGCCCCGGCTGCAAGTCAACATCGTGCTGAGCGATCACAACCTGCAAAAGGCCATCGAGACCATCTGCCAGGCTGCCGAGACGGGCAGCGTGGGCGACGGCTTGATCTTTGTCTACCCGGTGGAGGATGTGATCCGCATCCGCACCGGCGAGCGCGGCCACGACGCGCTGATGTACCCGGATGACATTGACACCCGCAAGGTATGATGAGGATCGACGCTGAATGAGGAAGCGTGATCAGCTTCACACCCATCATTTATCCTTCCATATTTCGCTACACACCAACACAACACACTTCACCAGGAGATGGTATCCCATGGCAACACCCAAAGATGTCTCGAGAATGATCAAAGACCTCGATCTGAAAATGGTCGATGTCAAATTCACCGACCTGTTCGGCGAATGGCAGCACTTTTCCCTGCCGGTCGAGGCCTTCTCCGAGGAGGCCGCGTTCGAGGAGGGCATGGGCTTCGACGGCTCGTCGATCCGTGGCTTTCAGAGCATCGAGTCCAGTGACATGGTCCTGCTGGCTGATCCCGATTCGGCCATGGTGGATCCGGTCTGCGCCCTGCCGACGCTCAGCATGACCGGCGATGTGTATGACCCGGTCACCCGCACGCCCTACAGCCGCGACCCGCGCTACATCGCCAAGAAGGCCGTCGAATATCTCAAGGGCACCGGCATCGCCGACACCATCTACATCGGCCCGGAGGCTGAGTTCTTCGTCTTCGACAAGGTGATGTTCTCGGCCGGCGAGTACTCCTCGGCCTATGAGATCGACAGCATCGAGGGGCCGTGGAACTCCGGCATCTTCGGCTTTGGCCACTCGGTGCCCCACAAGCGCGGCTACTTCCCCGTGCCGCCGCTGGACACCTTGCAGGATCTGCGCTCGGAGATGGTGCGCACGCTGATCGCTTCAGGGGTCGAGATCGAGCTGCATCACCACGAGGTGGGCACGGCAGGCCAGTGCGAGATCGACATGAAGTACAAGCCGTTGGTGCGCATGGCCGACCAGGTGCAGATCTACAAATATGTCGTCAAGAACGTCGCCCAGAAGGCGGGCAAGACTGCTACCTTCATGCCCAAGCCGATCTACGCCGACAACGGTTCTGGCATGCACACGCATCAGAGCCTGTGGAAGGATGGCCAGCCACTCTTTGCCGGCGACCGCTACGCCGGGCTGAGCCAGATGGCGCTGTGGTACATCGGCGGCCTGCTGAAGCACATCAACGCGCTGCTGGCCATCTGCGCGCCGACCACCAACTCCTATCGGCGTCTGGTGCCGGGCTATGAGGCGCCGGTGGTGGTGGCCTACTCAGCCCGCAACCGCTCGGCCGCCTGCCGCATTCCCATGTACTCCAGCTCGCCCAAGGCCAAGCGCGTCGAGTTCCGCTGTCCTGACCCGGCCGCCAACCCCTACCTGGCCTTCGCCGCCTGTCTGATGGCCGGCCTGGACGGCATCAAGAACCAGATCGACCCCGGCGAGCCGGCCGAGGTGGACCTGTTCGACGCCGAGCATGCGGGCAAGGTCAAGACCACCGTCGGCAAGCTCAACGAATCGCTGGACGCGCTGGCCGCTGATCACGACTTCCTGTTGGAAGGAGGCGTCTTCACTCCTGACGTGCTGGAGGCCTTCGCCCGCTACAAGTGGGAGACCGAAGTCGGCCCTGTGGCGCTGCGCCCGCATCCGTATGAGTTCTTGCTGTATTACAATGCTTAGCAGGTGGCAGGTGGCAGGTTCACAGGGCATGTGACTTGCCACCTGCAACTCCACCTGTGGCGCGTGAGGCAGCCCCACGCGCGGGTTGAGTAGCGGGTTGAGGGCAGCCGACTCCCATGAGGGCGGACAACGCCAGCGTATCGAAACCCCTCCGGAGGGTCTCGATACGGCGCAGACG
>JAANMT010003561.1_pt1 | contig 10892 bp, 9 predicted proteins | sample 7279711 | NCBI WGS metagenome assembly JAANMT01 (sample SAMN14094538, study PRJNA606508) | bioreactor metagenome | isolation source: A lab-scale SPAN reactor treating ammonium-rich wastewater day 1 | place: Ireland: Galway | collected 2017-01-16 | reverse complement strand
ATCGGGCAGCCGGCTGCTGATCGGCCCGGGAACCGGACTCGGCGTGGCTGCGCTGATCGGCGGGGCCGGCGGCGAAGACGAGCGCGTGCTTGCCAGCGAGGCCGGTCACATGGGTCTTGCCTGGCAGGACACCGGAATCGAGGCGCTGCGCGAACCCGGTCGCGCGCGCTGGGGGCGGATGTCGTGGGAGCGCCTGCTCTGCGGCGAAGGGCTCGGCTGGCTGCACGCCTGGCGCAGCGGCGCCGCCACGCCGACGCCGGCGCCCGAGGTCGTCGCGCGCGCGGCGCAGGGCGAGCGGGCCGCGCGCGAGGCGGTGCAGTGGTTTTCGCGCCTGCTCGGCGCGTTTGCGGGCGACCTGTGCCTCGCCTTCGGCGCCGACGCCGGCGTCTGGCTCACCGGAGGAGTGCTCGACGGGCTGGGCGAGGGGCTCGACACCGCGGCGTTCCTCGAGGCGTTCGACGACAAGGGGCGCTACGCGGCGAGCCAGCGCGAAGTGCCGGTGCGCCGCGTGCTCGTCGGCGACCTCGCGTTTCGCGGGCTGGCACGCATCGTCGACGGTGCCTGTCGGGCGCCTTTGCTGCGAGTGACCGCTGCGCACTGATGCGGGCCGGCCGCGGCGACGCGCGGTGCAGGCGGCCTCGAACTGCCTGGGCGCCGTCCGCGCGCGTTCGGCCGAAAGCGTCACGATAGAATGCCGGATGCGCGCAGCAAGGACCATGCCACCGGCGCGGCCCCCGAGTCGGCTTCAGTCGACCAGGGCCGGTGCTTCGCGCGCGCGGCTCCTGCCGGCGAACTGCGCCAGCGCGACGCCGCCGAGCGTGATTGCCGCGCCGAGCAGCTTGGCGGCGGTGAAGCGCTCGTCCGATGCGATCCACGCGACGACTCCGGCGACCGGCGGCATCAGGTACATCAGCGGGGCAGTGCGGCCCACGCCGCGCACCGCGTTGGCCCATCCCCAGGCCAGCCAGCCGGCGAAGGCCGAAACGGTCACCGCCCACAGCAGGCCGAGCCAGAGCAGTGGCGAGAGCCTCGTCCACTCGACGCCCATGCCCGCCGGCATCGACAGTGCCACGACGGGCACGCTGCCGAGCAGCGTCGCGTAGGCCATCACCACGATTCCACCATGGCGTTCGATCAGCGGCTTCGAGGCAACGGTGTAGTACGAGAAGAAGCTCGCCGCGACCAGCAGGAACAGGTCGCCGCCGCCGGCCAGCCAGCGGCCGGCGAGCAGCTTGTCCGACAGGAACACGAGCACGCCGGCGCAGGCGGCCGCCACGCCCGCGATCTGCGCGCCGTTGAGCCGCTCGATGCCGGACCAGCGCAGGATCAGCAGCGTGAAGATCGGTCCGCACGCCAGGATCAGCGAACTGGAGAACGCGGTCGACCAGTCGATGCCGTAGGTCACCATGCCCACGTGGAGCACGTGACCGACGAAGCCGAGCCTGGCCAGCGCGAACAGGTCGTGCCGCGAAACCGCCGGAAAACGGGTGCCGTAAGCGTGCAGCAGCAGCGCCAGCGCGCACACGGGCATGATCAGGTAGCGCGCGAACAGGAACCCGGCCGGCGTGATTGCGGCGAACAGGGCCTTCTGCACCGAGAAGTTCGCCCCCCAGACAGCGACGACCGCGAGTGCGACCACGAGGGCCTGCAGTTCGCGCTCGCGCCCGTGGGGTCGAACCGGCCCTTGCATGATTGCTATAGATGATAACTGATCGACGCCTGCTCCTCGAGCGCCTGTTCCCGTTCCTCGCGTGGCTGCCCCTGGTCAAGGACCGGGCGACGGTGCGCGCCGACCTGCTCGCCGGCCTCACCGGCGCGGTGGTGGTGCTGCCGCAGGGCGTTGCGTTCGCGACGCTGGCTGGAATGCCACCGGAATACGGCCTCTACAGCGCGATGGTGCCGTGCGTGATCGCGGCACTGTTCGGCGCCAGTCGCCTCATGGTGACCGGGCCGGCCAATGCCATCTCGCTCACCGTGCTCGGCCTGATCGCGCCGCTGGCTGCGCCGGGCTCGGTCGATTACGTGCAACTGGTGATCACGCTGACGTTCATGGTGGGTTTCTGGCAGCTCGCGATCGGCCTTGCCGGGCTGGGCCGCGCGGTCGACCGCGTGCCGCACAGCGTGATCGTCGGCTTCACCGCGGGCGCGGCGATCCTGATCGTGAACTCGCAGGTGCGCAATCTGTTCGGCTTCGACTGGCCGCGCGGCATGTCGGTGTGGCAGACGCTCTGGCGCCTGGGCCGCGACATCGGGCTGACGCACTGGCCGACCGCCGTGGTGGCCTTCGGCACCGTCGCGGCCTGCCTGCTCGCGCGACCCTGGAACAACCGCGTGCCGTACATGCTGGTCGGCGTGCTGGCCGGCGGCGCGATCGCAGCGCTGCTGGCGGCGATTTCGCCCGAGTACGCGGTGAAGGCGGTCGAGCAACTGCCGGGCGCGATTCCGCCGCTGTCGGCGCCGACGTTCTCGTTCAGTGCGCTCGAGATGCTGCTGATGCCGTCGCTGGTCATGACGGTGCTGGCGCTGGCCGAAGCGGTGTCGATCGCGCGCGCGATCGCGGTGAAGAGCGGCGACCGGCTCGAAGGCAACCGCGAGGTCATCGGGCAGGGAATGGCGAACCTGATCGGATCGTTCTTTTCCTCGTACCCGGCCAGCGGATCGTTCAACCGCTCGGGCGTCAACGTGGCGGCCGGCGCACGCACTCCGCTGTCGGCGGTGGCCGCCGCGGGGTTCCTGCTCGTCCTGCTGGCGTTCGTGGCGCCGTTGTCGCACTACCTGCCGCTCGCGTCGGTCGCGGGCATCCTGCTGATGGTCGCGGTGGGGCTCATCGACCTGCGCGAGATCCGGCACATCGCACGGCACAGTCGCCTCGATGCGATCGTGATGGCGTCGACCTTCGCGCTGGTGATCACGATTCCGCTGGAATGGGCGATCCTCGGCGGGCTCGCGGTGCACGTCGTGCTTTCGAAGCTGATGGCGCCCAGGCACTGAACCGCATGCGCGGATGGGAGCAGCACATGCGTCGCGGGGGTACGCGGCGCTGCTCGCGCCGATTTGGTAAAATGCGGGCCTCCCCCTTACCGATCCGGGCGCGCCGCGCAAGTTCCGGCGCCGGAGCTTTGCTCGCCCGCGCCACGCCAGTCAGGAGATCGTGCATGCAGGAAAAGCTTCATTCGACCGTGGATTCCGTGGTTGCGTCCTCCCCCAGGCCGAGACTCGAAGTCATCGGCGGCAGTGCCGCGGCGCACGCCTGCGGCAACGCGCAGGAGCCGGACTCCACGCGGATCTACTTCGACGGCGACTCCACCCGCGTGGCGCAGCAGTACCACGAGCTCATCCGCGAGCAGGCCGAGCGCTTCAACAGGGGCCCGGGCGGCACCCTCATCGTGTCCGGACACGCCAACGCGGTCGACGAGCCCGAAGCGGCCGTCCAGTTGAGCATGCACCGCACGCAGGCGGTGGCGGCGCTGCTCGAGCAGTACGGCGTGCAGAGCCATCGCATCGTGCGCGTGAGCCACGGCGCCAATGCGCCGGTGGTCGATCTCGCCGACGAATCGTCGCGCTGGATCAACCGCTGCGTCGAGATCCGCCACGGCGGGCTCGCCCCGCGCCAGCCGGTCTGGTCGCAACGGGTTCGCAAGTCGGCCAAGCGGTAAGTCTTTCGTGGTCGGGCGCGCGGCGCGCGCCCGACGCGCCACGCCCGCGCCAGCCAGCATGTCCACCCCGAATCTCCTGGCGCACCTGAACGAGCAGCAACTCGCGGCCGTGACCCTGCCGGCGCAGCACGCGCTGGTCCTCGCGGGTGCCGGCAGCGGCAAGACGCGCGTGCTCACCACGCGGATGGCGTGGCTGGTTTCGACCGGGCAGGTGAGTCCCCAGGGGCTGCTCGCGGTCACTTTCACGAACAAGGCGGCGCGCGAGATGCTCGCGCGGCTCTCGGCGATGCTGCCGGTGAACACGCGCGGCATGTGGATCGGCACTTTCCACGGCCTGGCCAACCGGATGCTGCGCGCGCATCACCGCGATGCGGGCTTGCCGCACACCTTCCAGATCCTCGACTCGCAGGACCAGCTCGCGGCGATCAAGCGGCTGCTGCGCGCGCTCGGGGTCGACGACGAGAAGTTCCCGCCGAAAAGCCTGCAGCACTTCATCAACGGCGCGAAGGAAGAAGGACGGCGCGCGGCCGACGTGGAGGCGGGCGACGACTACACGCGGCGCATGGTCGGGCTCTACGCAGCCTACGACGAGCAGTGCCAGCGCGAGGGCGTCGTCGACTTCGCCGAACTGCTGCTGCGCAGCTACGAACTGCTGCTGCGCGACCAGCTCCTGCGCGAGCACTACCAGGCGCGTTTCCGGCACATCCTGGTCGACGAGTTCCAGGACACCAATGCGCTGCAGTACCGTTGGCTGCGCCTGCTGGCGGGCAACTCGGCGGTGATTTTCGCGGTGGGCGACGACGACCAGAGCATCTATGCGTTTCGCGGCGCCAGGGTCGCCAACATGGCGGCGTTCGAGCGCGAGCTGCGCGTCGCCAACCTGATCAGGCTCGAGCAGAATTACCGCTCGCACGGCAACATCCTCGAGTGCGCGAATGCGCTGATCGCGCACAACAGCCGACGGCTCGGGAAGAACCTCTGGACCGACGCCGGCGAAGGCGAGCCGGTGCGTGTGCACGAGTCACTGACCGATGCGCAGGAGGCGCAGTGGCTGGTCGAGGAGATCCGCGGGCTGGTCGGCGAGGGCTGGTCGCGCAGCGCGATCGCGGTGCTGTACCGCTCGAATGCGCAATCGCGGGTGATCGAGCACGCGCTGTTCTCGGCGGGCATCGCCTACCGCGTCTACGGCGGGCTGCGCTTCTTCGAGCGCGCCGAGATCAGGCATGCGCTCGCCTACCTGCGGCTGCTCGAGAACCCCGACGACGACGGCGCGTTCCTGCGGGTGGTCAATTTCCCCGCGCGCGGCATCGGCGCGCGCACGCTCGAGGCGCTGCAGGACACGGCGCGCGCCAGCGGGCGCAGCCTGTTCGCGACGCTGCCCGCGATCGGCGGCGCGGCGGCCGGCAAGCTCGGCGCATTCGCCCGGCTGATCGAGCGCCTGCGCGCCGACACCCGGGCGATGCCGCTCACCGAACTGGTCGGGCACGTGGTCGAGGGCAGCGGCCTCATCGCGCATTACGGTGCCGAGCGCGAAGGGCAGGACCGCATCGAGAACCTGCGTGAACTGGTCAACGCCGCGGCCGTCTTCCTCGCCGACGAAGGAATCGGGCGCGACGTGCCGGCCAGCTTCGGCGTTTCGGGCGTGGCCGACACGGCGCGCGGCGATGCCGCCGGCGCAGCGAGCGATGCGCCCGAAGGCCCGGAAGGCGTGGGTGCGATGATGGGTGCGGCGCAGGAGCCGCGCGTCGCTCCGCTGGCTGCCTTCCTTGCGCACGCGTCGCTCGAGGCCGGCGAGAACCAGGCGGGCGAAGGCAGCGACGCGGTGCAGCTGATGACGGTGCACGCTGCCAAGGGGCTGGAATTCGATGCGGTGATGGTCACCGGGCTCGAGGAAGGCCTGTTTCCGCACGAAAACTCGATTGCCGGGCCCGAAGGGCTCGAGGAAGAGCGCCGGCTGATGTACGTGGCAATCACGCGCGCGCGCCAGCGGCTGTACCTGTCGTTTTCGCAGACCCGGATGCTGCACGGGCAGACCCGCTACAGCGTGCGCTCGCGCTTCCTCGACGAGTTGCCGCCGGCGCTGCTCGAGTGGCTGACCCCGCGGACGCTGCCGGACGCCACTGCCGGCTATCGCGAAGGCTGGGGCGGCGCCTGGGAGGGGTTCGACCGCGCGGCCGGCGCTGGCCGGGGGCGCGCCGCGAGCGTGCGCCCGGGCGATGCCGACATCGGACGCCTGTCGAGCGCCGAACTGCGCGCCGCGCAGAAGTTCGACCGCGGCACGGCGTTTCGCGTCGGGCAGGGCGTGGCGCACGCGCGCTTCGGCGAGGGCGTGATCGTCGGCATCGAGGGCAGCGGCGAGGATGCGCGCGTGCAGGTGAAATTCGGGCGCGAAGGCATGAAGTGGCTCGCGCTGTCGGTGGCGCGGCTCGAGCCGATCGGCTGAGCTACGCCACCGGCGCTGGGGAAGCTGGAGTGGCGTCGGTGTCGACCGCGTCGCGGTAGGTGGACCAGAACGAGCAGTAGACCGCGGTGATCAGGATCAGCGACAGCGGCGAGAGCACCATCGAGAGCACGATCGGGCTGGAGCCGAGCGCGATCTGCAGCAGGCGGATCGCCAGCGACGCGGCGAGCGCGATCGCGAACCAGCCGATCGCGTAGGCGACGAAGGCGCGGCGATTGCGCCAGACGCCGACGAGGCTGAAGAACAACGACTGCGCCACCGGCGTTCGGTGCCAGGCGACGAACAGCGGCGCGTACCACATCGCCGCCTGCGTGGGCGCGTAGACCAGCAGGAACAGGATCGCGGCGGCCATCAGCGCACCCTCGGAGACCACCGCCTCGTCGCCGCCGATGCGTCCGGTGGCCAGCCGCATCAGCGCGCCGTCGTCGGCGAGCGCCGCCAGCGCCAGTGCGGCAACGGTGCACGCTGCGTTGACCGCACCCAGCACGATCAGCGGCCGCCATGCACGCCCGTCGTCGTCGCGAAAGGCGGCCAGCAGCATCAGCGGCGTGGGCATCTGTCCGCGATCGGCGCTGCGGATTGCGTGCATCACGCCGACCATCAGCGCCGGTGTGAGCACCAGCGGCGCGATCGGACCCACCAGCGGAACCAGCACCGATATCGACAGCGCCAGCAGGTTCATGAAGACGATCGCGAGCAGCGCGATCGGCTGGCGCCGCAGCAGCCTGAAGCCGTCGAGCACCCAGCGCCAGCCGCTGGCCGCAGGCAGCACACGGATGCGCAGGGCGCCGGCAGGAGTAGCGGTCATGGAAGCGGGGGCACGCCCAGGCGGCGCGCGCGCAGGATGCGCTCGAAGTGCGCGGGGTCTTTCGGGGTGACCAGCTCGGCTGGCCGCGGCAGGTGCAGGTCGTGCAGCCGCGACAGCCAGAAGCGCAGCGCTGCGGCGCGCAGCATCATCGGCCACGCAGTGCGCTCGGCCGCGAGCAGTGGGCGCGCGCGAGCGTAGGCGAGCGCCAGCGCCTGCAGGCGCGCGGCATCGAAGTCGCCGGTGGCGTCGTCGATGCACCAGTCGTTGGCTGCCACCGCGAAGTCGAACATCCAGCTGTCGACGCCCGCGAAGTAGAAGTCGATCACGCCGCCGAGCTGCGGCGAACCGTCGGGTGCAGTCTCGAACAGCACGTTGTCGCGGAACAGGTCGGCGTGCACCGCGCTCGCGGGCAGCGCCGCGCGCACTGCCGATGCGGCGAAGGCGCGCTGGCGCGCGAGTTCGTCGGTCAGCAGCGACGACTGGTCGCGATCGAGGAAGGGCAGCACCTCGGGCGCGGCGCCCGTTTTCCAGTCGATGCCGCGGGGGTTCGGCAGGTTGCCCGCATAGCCGAGCGCGGCGCGATGCATCCGGGCCAGCAGTGCCCCTACCTGCGCGCAATGCGCAGGCCCCGGCCGCATGACCGCCTGCCCGGCGAGTCGCGTGACCAGCGCCGCCGGCTTGCCTTCGAGCCAGCCGAGCGAGGCGCCCTGGCGATCGGCGACCGGATCGGGGCAGGACCTCGGCGTGATCGGCCCGGTCTACCCGATCGCCGAGCCGAACCTGCTGGAGTTGATCCTCGGAAAACTTCGCGCGGCGGGCGAAGACGGCACGCTCGCCCGACTGCAACGCGAGTCGCTGGAAAGGGTCAGGCGAGGCGTCGAAGACCCGGCGCCCGTGGCGGGGCTCTCGCGCACCCGTCAACCGCGGCGCTTCCACCACGACCCGAGCATCGTCGTGCAGGAGGCCATTCACGACGCCGACGGCCGAGTCATCGTGCCGCCCGGCACGGTGGTCAATCCGCTCGACACCGTGAACTTGAGCCAGGCGCTGCTCTTCATCGACGCGCGCGATCGCGAGCAGGTCGCGCGTGCACGCAAGCTCATCGACGAGCGCCAGGGCAAGGTGAAGGTGATCCTCACCGGCGGGTCCTACCTGGACCTGATGCGCCGCTGGCAGCGGCCCGTGTTCTACGACCAGCAGGGCAACCTCACGACGAAGCTCGGCATCCGTCAGGTGCCCGCGCTCGTCACCCAGGACGGCAGGAGGCTCCGCATCGATGAGCTCCTGTAGCCCCGTCCACCGGCAGCCAGGTCGCCCACGCGCGGCCCTGTGGCTCGCGCTCGCCCTGTGGCTGCTCGCGCTGCTGCCCGGCCCCGCCGCGGCCGGCCCCACCTGTCACGGCCGCTTCATGAACCCGATCACCGACATCTGCTGGAGCTGCCTGTTCCCGCTGACCATCGGCTCGGCATCGATCCTCTCCGACGGTCAGCCCGACATCGGCAATCCGTCCTCGCCGGTCTGCTACTGCAGCAACCCGCCGCGCATCGGCGTGTCGATCGGCTTCTGGGAGCCGGTGCGCATGGTGGACGTGACGCGCACGCCCTTCTGCATGGTCGGCCTGGGCGGCATCGCGCTGGACCCCGGACTCGACGTCCCGCGCGGTGCGCACGTCGGACACGACAGCCAGACCCGTAACAGCTTCTATCACGCGCACTGGTACGCCAACCCGATCCTCACCTGGCTGGAGGTGCTGCTCGACTTCCCGTGCCTGGAGAAGGACTCGCTCGACCTCGCCTATCTCACCGAGGTGGATCCGCTGTGGGCCGACGACGAGCTCACCGCCATCCTGAACCCGGAAGCGGTGCTGTTCGCCAACGCGCCCGCGAAAGCCGCGTGCGCCGCCGACTGTGTGGCCGCAACCGCCGGCATGCCGATCGCGAGCCTCTTCTGGTGCGCCGGCTGCCAGGGCTCGATCTACCCGATGGGTGGCCACGTCGCCACCCACATCGGCGGCGTGCAGGCCTCGACGCTGATCACCCAGCGCATGACCGCGAAGATGCACCGGCAGCTGGTGACCTTCACCGGCGCCGGGTCGGCGGGGCTCTGCGGCTACTACCCGCTGCCGATCATGGACAAGACCCACTACAAGCTGCAGATGGTCTACCCGGTGCCGGCCACCGCCAAGGAAGCCGGCCAGTGCTGCCAGCCCTACGGCCGCACGACGATGATCTGGGGCGCGGGCAAGTCCTTCCCGGTGTCGGGCGAGGACTTCGCGTACCAGATCTTCCGCAAGAGGAACTGCTGTGCCGGCGCGTACTGAGACCTGCGCCATCGTCGCGGCCGCCTGCATGCTCGGGTTGCTCGCCACCGGCATCGCGCTCGCCCAGGCGCCGCGTTGGCCCGACGCCGACGACATCGAGCGGGCACGAAAAGCCCACCCCTTCCCGCAAGCCGATCGTCTCGGCGCTCAACCGGTGCCCGCGCCGCCGCGCGTGAACCTGCCGTCCACTGCGGCCCCCACCGACATCGAAGCACTCGCCCGGGCTGGCGCGCGCCTCGGCAGCCCGTCCGCACAGGTCACGACCGCGAGCCCGCTTCGCATCTTCGTCACCCTCGAGATGCCCCGCGCGAGCCTGCAACTGCTGACCGATCAAGCGGCGCGCAGCGGCGCGGTCCTGGTGCTGCGGGGCCTGACAGCCAACTCGATGCGCGAGACTCTCGCGGCCGTCTCCAGCCTGATCGGTGAGCGTCAGGTGGCGTGGGTGATCGACCCCGAAGCCTTCGCACGCCATCGCATCGAACGCGCGCCGACCTTCGTGCTGAGTCTCGACGATCGCGCCGACACGGCGACGAGCTGCGGCACGGACTGCCGCACGCCGCCGGCCTTCGTCAGCGTGTCCGGAGACGTGAGCCTCGACCACGCGCTGGACGCGCTGGCCAGGCAGCGCCCCGAAGCGCGACCGCTGGTCGCACCGCTGCTCGCGCGGCTGAAAGGGCCCTGAGCATGCGGGCCTCGAAACGACTCACCGGCCAGCTTGTCGCGTTCGCGGCCACGCTGTTCGCAGCGCTGCCGTCCCTCTACGCGCAAGCGCCACCAACGCAGGGTGAGGCCTTCGAGCAGGGCAAGGCACTCGGCCGGACCGGCAACGCCGCGGCCCGCGGCACGATCAGCGGCAGCACCGCGCAGTCCACCGTTCCGAACTACACGGCCAATCCCCCGGAGGCGAGCTACTTCGGCAGCCCTGGGCTCGGCACCCAGGCTGCGGCGCGAGCCAGTGCCTGCGCGAGCGGCCCCGCCGCCGCCGATCCCTCCTGCACGGCAGTGCAGTTCTCGCAGACCAATCCGAGCCAACGGCCGAGCTTCGGCATCGCGCCGACCGATCCTCTGCTCACTCGCGGTCGCGCGATCACCGCCGACCCGCAGGCCATCGCCGGAAACATCGCCGGCACCTACAGCGGCTGCGCCGTCCAGACCGTCACCACGCCCGACCGTTTCGAGACGGCGATCTGCCACCAGTACCGCACGCTGGAGACCCTCACCTGCGACAAGGTGCTGATCGTCACGCCGATCCAGACGCCAGGCTGCTCCGCGGGCCAGTTCCTCACCCGCGTCACCGCCGACCCCTGCCCCGCCTGCATCGACTACCTGGCCTTCGACTTCAGCTGCGGGACCAACAGCTACACGATGCACGTCTTCACGCTCGACAAGGGCAGTGGTCAGGTCTACATGGACCTCGGTTCGCAAGACGTCCCCGGCAGCCTGAACACGCAGATCCCGCAGACCCCTGGCCCCTCGCGCATCGACGGCTTCTTCTGCTACCAGACCTACTACAGCCAGAGCTGCGCCGGCCCCAACTGCACCATCGGTGCGTGGTTCTACAACCCCTGCCAGGGCACGAGCTACTACGGCGCCAACACCTTCGCGATGCCGACCACGGTGAGCTTCAGCGACACCTGGGACAACCAG
>JAANMT010003560.1_pt1 | contig 10894 bp, 14 predicted proteins | sample 7279711 | NCBI WGS metagenome assembly JAANMT01 (sample SAMN14094538, study PRJNA606508) | bioreactor metagenome | isolation source: A lab-scale SPAN reactor treating ammonium-rich wastewater day 1 | place: Ireland: Galway | collected 2017-01-16 | reverse complement strand
GACCCTGACGGTGTTCGCTAAGGCGGCCTATCCGTACGCTGGCGCGTTGGATGCGAATCTGATCAATACGGCTCGCATCGCTCCTGGGCGGGACGGCTTCACTACGATGCCCACGTGGTCGATGCGTGTTGCCTTCATCTCAACTCCCCTCCGCCGGGATCGCGTTGTACTGGATGACGGCGAACGGGACACCGCTGGTTCCGTCTTTGACGGAGGCGATCCTGGCGCCGGGCTGTACGGCCGGCCGCGGGTCGCTCACGGCGTAGCCGAGGTCGCGCAGGTGTGCGACCGCCGCGTCGACGTCCTCGACCGCGAGGACCATGCCCCAGAGCTTGGCCTTTACTTCCTCACCTGGCTGCACCTGCGGCGGACCGGCGAATTCGAGGACGACCTCCTGCAGCTTCGCGAACGCCAGCTGTGCCGACGTCCCGGGCCGGATCATCTTTCGCTTGATCTCGATGCCGAGGTTGTCGGCGAACGTCTGGGCAACGGTGCCGCTGTCATTGGTTGAAATGACGATGTGGTCAATGTGGGTGGCGCCAATGCCCATGGGGCTAATGCCCCTCTTTCAGCGGCGTCGCGAACTCCACGAGCACGCCGTGGTTCGCCTTCGGGTGGAGGAAGCAGATCATGCCGGCAAGGCCCAGGCGCGGCTTCTGGTCGATGAGCTCGATACCCTTGGCCCGGGCGCCCTCGAGTTCGGCATCGACATCGTCCGATTCAAAGCAGATGTGGTGCATGCCTTCGCCCCGCGTTGCCAGGAACCTCGCGACGCCCGTATCCTCGCGCGTCGGTTCGAGCAGTTCGATTTCGGAGTTGCCGATTTCGAGGAGCACGCCGCGGACACCCTGGTCCTCGATCACCCGGTCGGCCGTGACCGGCAACCCGAGCGCGTCGCGGTAGAACTTCAGGGCGTCGTCAGCGCTGCGGACAACGACGCCCACGTGATGGATTTTGGTCAGCATGCGGTTGGGGTGCCCCTCAGGATGGTTTTGTTACTTCTTCGACCACGGACTGGGGTCCGGTGTGGCGCGCGCCGGTCATTCCGGCGAGAACGGCCGCGATCTGGTGCCAGTGCTCCCGGTCGTGGTCAATCGTGGCCCGGACCATTCGCTCGAAGGCCGAGTCCTCAGCGGTCAGGTCCTCGTCGGAAACGTGGTCGAGCTCTTCCTTTAGGCGATGGCGCCCACCCTTGAGTTGCTCCAGCACGCTCCAGAAGTTGAGGTCGCGCTTGCGCTCCACGTGGTCGCTATTCCAGGAGTCCTGGTTCGCCGGGTCGAAGTCGAATAGCGCGGGACGAATTCCGTGGCGGAATTCCCGAAGCGCCGTCACGACCTCGGCCTCCCAGGAGGCTACGTGTCCCACGATATCCTTGAGGGACCACTCGCCGATGAACGGCCGTTCGATGTCGCGGATGCGGCACGTGTCGATGTTGCGGATGAGCTGATTCCGCTCAACATCGAGTTCGCTCAGGAGACGGCGCCGCTCGTCGGCGCGGCCGCGGACATCGTCGTCGGTCATCAGATAAACACCGGTTCTCGCTGCTCGCCCCACACCTTGCGCAGGCGGTGGCTGATTTCTCCCAGGGTTACCCGGGCCTCGACACACTCAACCATGATCGGGAGCAGGTTCCCGGTGCCTTTTGCCGTCTCCTCGAGCTTCGCGAGCAGCGCCTCGACTGCGGCGCCGTCGCGCCGGGCGCGGAGCGCGCGCAGCTTCTCTATCTGGCGCAGGCCGATGGAGGGGTCGACGCGCAGCAGATCGGGCGACTCCTCGCCCTGGTTGATGAAGTCGTTGACCCCGACGATGACTCGTTCTTTCGTCTCGACCTGCATCTGGTAGCGGTAGGCCGCTTCCTGGATCTCTTTCTGCTGGAAACCCTTCTCAATCGCGACAAGCGATCCACCCAACTTGTCGATGGTCTCGATGTACTCGCGCGCCTCGGCTTCGAGCCGGTTCGTCATGTCTTCGACGTAGTACGAGCCGCCAAGCGGGTCGACGACATCGCCGACCCCGTTTTCGTAGGCGAGGATCTGCTGGGTGCGGAGGGCGATCTGAACGGCCTTTTCCGTCGGCAACGCCAGAGCCTCGTCCATTGAGTTGGTGTGCAGCGACTGGGTGCCACCGAGGACGGCCGCCAGTGCCTGCACCGCTGTCCGTACGATGTTGTTCTCCGGCTGCTGGGCGGTCAGGGTAGCGCCCCCGGTCTGAGTGTGGAACCGGAGCATCTGGGAGCGCGCGCTCTTCGCGTTGAACCGATCGCGCATGATGTGTGCCCAGAGCCGCCGCGCCGCGCGGAACTTCGCCACTTCCTCGAGGAAATTGTTGTGGCAGGCGAAGAAGAAGCTCAGACGGCCGGCGAAGTCATCAACGTCGAGCCCCGCCGAGAGCGCCGCATCCACATACGAAATGCCGTCGGCCAGGGTGAACGCAATTTCCTGGGCCGCCGTGCAGCCCGCTTCACGCATGTGATAGCCGGAGATCGAGATGGTGTTCCACTGCGGGACCGTATCCTTGCAGTAGGCAAAAACATCGGTGATGAGCCGCATGCTCGGCTGCGGAGGATAGATGTACGTCCCGCGGGCGATGTACTCCTTGAGGATGTCGTTCTGGACCGTGCCGCCGAGTTTTTCGGGGGAGACTCCCTGGTGCTTTCCGACTGCCACGTAGAACGCCAGCATGGTGGAAGCCGTGGCGTTGATCGTCATCGACGTGGTGACCTTGTCCAACGGAATCCCGTCGAAAAGGGTCAGCATGTCCTCGATGGAATCGATCGCGACGCCAACCTTGCCGACCTCGCCCGTCGCCATTGGGTCATCGGAGTCGTAACCAATCTGGGTTGGAAGGTCGAAGGCGACAGAGAGGCCCGTCTGGCCCTGGTTCAGGAGGTAGCGGTAGCGCTGGTTTGATTCTTCGGCGGTGCCAAACCCGGCGTACTGGCGCATGGTCCAGAAGCGCCCCCGGTACATGGTCGGCTGGATGCCACGGGTGAATGGGTACTCGCCGGGAAAGCCGAGCCTGGAATTTGGGTCCCAGTCGCGAAGGTCATCCTGCGTATAGATGGGCTCGACGGGCATTTTACCCGTCGTCTCGAACACCTTCGCCCGCTCGGGAGAGCGTTCAATGGCCTTGGCGTAGGGGCCTTGCAGCCACTCGCGCTTGGAGGTGATTGGCATTATGTGGAGACTCCGGGACGCATGGAGGCCTGCCCCCAAGAGCAGGCATTCTGGCACCGAAGTATAGGCGCGCCGGTCAGGCCGGGCAAACGACCGGCGGCTACGGATCGCGGGTGTCGCGAGCCCTGTCGACCAGGCGCTTCAGCCGTTCCGCCTCGAAGTCGATGGGGCCGCGGACTATGGCCAGGTGGCGCCTGCGCTCGTGCAACTCGTCGTCGTAGGTGTGGATGCGCTGTGGATGTCCCATATCCTTATGTTCGGCAGGAGTTCCACAAGGGACAATCCGTATTTGCCCGAAAGCCATGCCGGGTCCATGGGCTGATCCTGGTGAAGAGTAGGGGCAATGGGTTTGCATAAATAAGGTCTTCCCCTCTTGACAAACATGTTTATAATCAGCCTCCACGCTCAGGGCAGGTGGCGCCCGGGTTAGGATTTGGTGAACATTTCGCGTCCGTCCTTCGAAAGTTGCCTGCTGGTGGCGCCCGCTGATGTGGCCACTCGCGGTTTCGTGCGGGCCCTCCACGAGGGTGGCCTCGCCGTCCTCCAGCGCGAACCAGATCCACCCTCGCTCGCCCTGGCGCGCACCGGCGAGTTCTCTGTCGTCGCCTGGTATGTGGACCCCTGCTCTGCTTCGGCGCCCCTTGCAATCGTGGAATTGGCTACAGCCGGCGTTCCTATGGTCGCGATCCACGACGCAGGTTCGCCGGAGCTCATCGCCGAATGCTTGCTGGCCGGCGCCGATGCTTGTCTCGATATCGAGGCGGATTCGCGCCTCGTCATCGCCCAGGTGCGGGCAGTCCTGCGGCGCCGCGGCGCGTATGATGGCGCTGCGGCGGAAGCTTCCGGCCTGCTTCAGGTTGGGGATCTAACCGTCGATGTAGATAGATGCGAGGTGCAGCGCGCGGGAACGTACGTGGCCCTCACCGCATCGGAATTCAGGATCGTGGAGTTCATGGCCCGCAACAGCGGCCGCGTGCTTCGCCCCCACGAAATCCTCAATGCTGTGACGGCCGACTACAAGTACCTCCCGCGGGAAGCACAGGACGTCTTGAAGGTCTATGTCCGCCGCATCCGGCGCAAGCTGGAGCCAGTCGAGACCGAGTCACGGTACCTGGTAACGGTCCGCGGCTTCGGGTACCGGCTCGAAGGTGGAGCTCAGCTCCGCCCGGCACGCACGGCGTCACACACCGCCTAGACGCCTGGCTCCCGGGCGACATGGCCTCCCGGGAGTAGTAGTGAGCGACATCGGCAACGACGCAGACGACGCCATCCTCGAACGGCTTCAAGAGGCCGCCTCCGGCGATACGGCGGTGCGACAGCTCCGGCGCCGCTACGACCTCCTTCGGCAGGACTACGAGCGCCTCCTCGACCGGCTCGGCGAGCTCGAAGACCGCCTCAACGAGGCCGCGGAACGGGCCACCCAGCCTGCCACGCCGGCGACTCCCTTCACCTCCACCCTGGCCGAGGCCATCGCGGCGCCACTCATCCGCCTCCGCGATGACTACCTGGCTGCTGTCGCAAGCATCCAGTCTGTCGTCACGGGACTTGAGGGCCTGGCGTCCGGGTTCAAGGGACAGCACACAGCCGCCGGAAAGGTCACCGAAGAGGTTGCCGGACCGGCCAGCCCGCCCGACCACCAGGCGAACCACTCCCGCCCGGCGAAGATCCACCTCGATGTCAAGGGCTCGGGGTTCGGGGAGCTCCTGGACTTCCAGGAGCGTCTCTCCCAGCTCGGTGGCGTGGCACGCGTGTCGATCAACGCGATCGACAACGAACGCGCGACGCTAGTGGTGGAGCTCGATGCACCCTCCCATTAGCGCACCGCCACCGGTCCAGACTCGAACCCTGTAGACTCCCGGCGGCATGGAACTCCTCGTGCGCGGTGGCACGGTCTTTCTCGGGCGGTACGCCGAAATGACTACCCGCGGACCGCGAACGCCCAGGTCCTGGCCGAATGACACGAAAACCACCACTCAAGGAGACGGAGATGGACCTCGCTGAGTTCAACTCGGCATGGCTGCGGGCGTGGTCGGACAAGGACACGGCGAAACTGCTGACCTTCTACCACCCCGAAACGCTCTACAAAGACGGCCAGGTGCCGGCCGGCCTGAACGGGCACGAGGCACTGGCGGGGTACCTCGACAACCTGTTCAAGATGACTCCGCCGATGGAATACGTCCCGGATGAGGTATGGCCCATTGCGGGCGGCTTCTGCGGCCGTTGGATCTGCACCATCTCTCTCCCCGACGGTACCCGGCGGAAGATGCGCGGGTTCGACCTTGTCCTCCTCGATGGCGACAAGATCACCTTGAACGAGGTCTACACGCACAACCTGCCCTAAACCGTCAGCGCACCGTCCGAAAGAACTCGACAATCTCCCGGCTGAGTAATTCTGGCTGTTCGAGCGCCGCGAAGTGCCCGCCCTTCGGCAGTTCCGTCCATCGCGTGATGTTGAATCGCTGCTCTGCCCAGCTCCGTGGCACGCGCCAGGGCTCCTTCGGGAACACGGCCACCCCCGTCGGGACCTCGACCTTTGGATACATGAAGGCGCCAGGGTCGCGCCGGGCTTCGTAGTAGATACGGGCCGAGCTCGCCGCGCTCTCGGGCGCCCAGTAGAACATCAAGTTCGTCAACAGCACGTCTTTCGAGAAAGTCGCTTCCAGGTTCCCGGTGTGGTCGCCCCATCCGTGGAACTTCTCGACCACCCACGCGGCCAGTCCCGCCGGCGAGTCGCTCTGTGCCAGGGTGAGCGAGTCTGGCTTGGTCCCCTGCACATTGCTGTAGCCGGTTTCGCCGGCCTGGAACACGTCGCGAGCCGCGATGGCGGCGCGGTCTTCGTCGGTCGGCTGTGCCGGCGGAGGCGCGATAACGAAGTTGAGGTGGGCGCCGGCGATGTTGGCCGCATGGGCCGAGGCCATCTTCGCACTGATGATCCCGCCCCAGTCGCCACCCTGCACCCCGTACCGCTCATATCCGAGCTCGCGCCTCATAAGAGTGTCGAAGGCAGCCGCGATCCGGCTGATGCCCCAGCCCCGCTCGCGCGGCTTTCCCCCGAACCCGAAGCCGGGTAGCGCCGGGATCACGAGGTCGAACGCATCTTCAGCCGCGCCGCCGTGGGCAACCGGGTTGGTGAGCCGGTCGATCATGAAGTAGAACTCGAAGATCGAGCCAGGCCAGCCGTGGATCAGCAGCAGCGGGAACGGCCTGGGCCCGTTGCCCTTGATGTGCCAGAAGTGCAGGTCGACGCCGTCGGCCTCGCACAGGAACCCGGGGTGGCGGTTCAAGTCGCCCTCGTGGGACCGCCAATCGTACCCGGTGCGCCAGTACTCACAGAGTTCGCGCACGTAGGCGAGGTTGGCGCCGTAATCCCAGCCGGCACCAGGAATTTGGTCGGGCCAGCGAGTACGTTCGAGGCGGGAACGGAGGTCTACGAGGACGGCATCGGGTACATGTATCTGGTAGGGTCGGGGAGGCATTCGCGCATGATAGCCAGCAGAGCAGCCTGGTGCAGCGGTTCGCCTTGACCCACCCAAGGGCCGAATCTAGGATGAGAGGTCGATGCTGAGGTAGCTCAGTTGGTAGAGCACGGCACTGAAAATGCCGGTGTCCCCAGTTCGAATCTGGGCCTCAGCACCACGTTTCCGAATCTGGAGGCGACCATAACGTCGCCTCTTTTTGTCCTACCCCTCTGCCGCCAGCTGCGGGTTCGAGACCGTCAGCTTGTCGTGCGTCACCCGGCGGAGGTGGGCGAGGAGCGCATCGCGCCAGGGGCCGGGATCGGCATCGCCCTTCTGGATGCGCTCGCTCAGTTGCTTGTTGCGCGCCAGCAGTCCCTCACGGACGTTCGCCAGCCCTGGTGGCATCGGTTCCACGCCCAGCAGGTGGTCCAGCCCATCCCATTCGCTTGCGTAGTGCTCTTCGAGGCTGCCGAGTTCGCGCCGCAACATCTCGATGACGTTCGCCGAAACCCGGGCGTGGAAGCTGATACGCCCCTGCGTGTTGGGCAACACGTCATCACGGAGGAAGCCGGCGACCGCTTCGAGGAGTTCGTCGATCGTGGGCCGGTCTTGCATCAGTCGCCCTTCCCTTCGAGGAGGTTCAGCAGCTCCCACTCGGTCTCGGCAGTGCGGCGGCCGATGCTCGCCAGCTCGACGCTCTTGCTCCGTCCGGTGAGGTAGGTTGCAGCCTGGGTGATCGTGATGACGCCCCACTTCACGTTCCCGTACACCTCCCAGAAGCGCACGCGCTCCGGGTCGACCGGGAAGCCACTGGCGGCCTCGTAGTCGCGGAAAAACTGCTGCCGGTCTCCGACGCCCGCCATGGGGAGCTTGCCACCGAACCGCCAGGACTTCACCGCCAGCCAGCCGAGGTCCTCCATCGGGTCGCCCCAGTGCGCGAGCTCCCAGTCGATCACCCCACGGACGCCCTCTTCGCCAAAGAGGAAGTTGCCGAGCCGGTAGTCGCCGTGCACCAGCACCTGCTCGGGCACATCCGGCATATGGGCGCGGAGCCAGCGGAAGGCGAGCTCGAATACCGGATGCGGATCGGGTGACGAAACCCGGAACGCCGACTCGTAGTGGTCGATTTCGGCCTGGGCAGGCGACACGCCGGGCGCGGGCTGCGGCAGCTCGGCCAGCTCGGGATGGGCAGCGAGCCGGACCGTGTGGACCCGGGCGAGGCTGGTGGCCAGCTGCGCCGGGATAACTCGCCGGGCTTCTCCGTACTGTTCCCCTCGAATGAGGCGCGCGCCAAGTGCCTCGCCGGGCACGCGCCGCATCACGAAGAACTTCACGCCGAATGTATCGTCGCCGTCCCAGAGCGGCTCGGGCACAACCACGCCCGCATCCCAGGCCGCCTTGATGAGGTGGAACTCGAGCGCGCGTCCCGGCATCGAAGGGATGCCCGGGATGGGGTCGCAGCGGAAGATGGCTTCGATGCGCTCTTCGCCTGCCACGGCATCAAACGACCACGTCTCGCGGGAGGCGCCGCCGGAGAGCCGTACCAGGCCCTCGATGGCATGCGGCTTCCCGGTCTTCGCTTCGATGAAGCGCGCAAGGCCCGCGCGGACGGTCTCGGCATCCACGGTGTTAGTCGACCTGGTCGAGGTATTCGCTGAGGCCGTAGCCCTTGCGTTCGCCGTCCAGGGTGTACTCGGTCATGCCCTCGCCGATATGGGTGAACATGCCCGCCCGCCGGTTCCGCAGCGGGATAAAGCCCTTCACCACACCTTCGAGCAGATGGGTCTTGCCGTCGGCCAGCGTCAGCTTTGCCTTCAGGCCGCTGTGGTAGTTCGTGTTCCCTTCGTAGCTCGTCTCCAGCTCGACGTTCTTGATCTGGATGATCTCGTCCGAGCCGCGATGGAACACGCCGCCGACGCGGTCGCCGACGATCGACACGACCATGCCCAGGTCGTCGCCAAAGTTGCCGGTGATCCAGCGGTAGGACGGCGTCGACTGCCAGTAGCGGGGACCCCACGAGTGGTCTCGCAGTCCGTGGCCGCGGATTTCGAGGACCGGCCCGTCCTCCACCTGGAGGGTGCCCGTGACGCGCATGTGCTGCTCGTAGTGGGCGCGGGCGAAGTCGCTCTGGGCGCCCTCGGCGTTGGGGTCGGCAACGTGGCCGTAGATGGCGCCGACACCTTCGTGCAGCAGGTCGAGCTTGATCTTCTTGTGCGGGTTTTCTTTGAACGCCACGCTCGGTTCGCGCATTTCGCGCGGGTCTGCCAGGTACACCACCGTGCCCGCAAAGGTGGTGCGGATCTTCTCACCGGGCACCAGCACCTCGACCTTCAGGCCACCCGCGTCCCAGCCGTCGTTGCTCGAAATCTGGGGCCGCTTGTAGTTGAAGAGCGCCGAGCCATCCGGTTGATAGACGATCACGGTCATCTCGGCATGGCCCTCATTGGCGCGGTTGCCGATCCGGAGGAAGCCGCCCATCTGCTTCTCGCGGTCGAAGAAGTTGAAGTAGACGGATTCGTTGAAGTTCTCTTCGGGCCCCAGCGGGTGGGTGTAGTCGTCTTCGGGCTTCACGTTGCCGATGATGGTAACCATCTCTCAGTATCTCCTCGGCGAGTGTGCGGCGCGGACCGCCACCATGTGCCGGAATCATAAACGAACGGCCCGGAGCCTGCCGGGCGGACGGAGGACGCCATGCGTCTCGCAAAGAACTGTCTCGATATCGGCCTTTTCACGACGAACCTCGAACCGATGCTGGAGTTCTGGCAGCAGGAGGTGGGCCTCCCATTCGAAGAACTCCTGCCCGTTGGAGGCGGCGTCCACCAGCACCGCCACGGACTCAACGGGAGCGTGCTGAAGATCAATAGCGTTCGCGGCGAACTCCCCGACCTCGGCCCGAGTGGCTACCGCGAGCTGTTCATCGCGCGCGCGGGCCGGCGCGTGCCGAAACGGCTCACCGATCCCGATGGCAACCACGTGACACTCGTCCCGCCCGGCTACGCGGACATCCAGGCGCTGGGCATTCGCATCGCGACGGGCGACATGGCCTGGGCGAACAGCTACTACGGCGGCTCGCTAGGGTGGGAGCCCGCCGGCGAGGGGCAGTTCCGCTGCGGCACGACGCTGCTGTTCTTCGACCATGACGAAACTGCCCGGCCGGTTGGCGAGATGCGCGCCCGGGGCTACCGCTACCTCACGGTCCAGGTTTGGGACTGCGACGCGGAACACGCGGGGATCGTCGCCCGGGGCGGGACGGAGGGGCGTCCTCCGGCAACGCTCGGGAGCACGGCCCGCATCTCGTTCGTCCGGGACCCCGACGGCAACTGGCTGGAGATCTCACAACGGGCTTCACTCACCGGCCCGGTCGCCTGACTTATTGATCGACCGGAGCGAAGGTCCGCAGGTAGTTCACCAGGTGCCAGAGTTGCTCCTCGGTCAAATCCGAGTCTTTCCAGGCGACCATCGCGGTGCTGGGAACGCCGTTGGCGATGAAGTTATACAGCTGCCCGTCGGGGTGTTGTGGCACGTGGACCGTCAGGTCGAGCGGGTAGGGGTTGAGGTCGAGTCCCGGCGGCGGCACCCCGGTGCGCCCGTGGCACGAGAGGCAGTTCTGTTCGTAGAGCGCGCGGCCGGCGGTTATCGAGTTCGCGTCGGGGAACACGGGGTTCGCCGGCAGTGCCGCATCCGGCTCATGCGCGTGGACGGCGAACAGCAGCAGCAGCCCAAACGCGAACCCCGACGTCGTCAGCCCATTGGCAGCCCAGCCGGCCTCCTTCCCAAGTCCCCGAATTGGAGCACGGAAGAACGCGAACCCAAGGCCCACGAGCACAAAGACGATCCCGCCGAACTGGTTCCAGCTCAGTCCTGGCGTCGGCTTCGCCCAGGCGCCCGAGGACACCGCTCCCGCTACCGGCAACCCGGCCGGGCGGACATCGAAGAAGCCGATCACGTCGTCGAGGTCCGGGCGGCGAACCTCAACCTCGACCCGCCAGCGGCCCTCCAGCGCCATGAACGGTCCCTGCCCGAGGTAGGCGCCCTCCCCGGAGCGAGCGAGCGTGAGCGTCGACGCACCGATCGACTGGTCTTCCTGGTAGCGGAAGGTGAGCCGCACGCGATCGGCGGCGACGCTTGCGCTCGTTGAATCTGTTAGTGCCACCCGGTAGGAAGAGGGCCAGGATCGCCCCGGGGAGCGTCTGGCAGATGAGGGCGGCCGCGATCGCGGCGGCGCGCTGGTCCTCGCCCACCCGGTCGCGGATGAAGAGC
>JAANMT010003559.1_pt1 | contig 10901 bp, 7 predicted proteins | sample 7279711 | NCBI WGS metagenome assembly JAANMT01 (sample SAMN14094538, study PRJNA606508) | bioreactor metagenome | isolation source: A lab-scale SPAN reactor treating ammonium-rich wastewater day 1 | place: Ireland: Galway | collected 2017-01-16 | reverse complement strand
CTGGCAGTGGCGCGCGAGGGTGTTTATTCCCTCGACAGGCTGGAGTCCATGTCCCCCGAAAGAATCAGGCGATTCTTCCTCAAAGGGAAGAACGGTACCGCCGGTTATGCCCGGGTACGGCAGGAACTGCGTGATCTGATCACATTCAAGCCGCTCAATCTGCTGGACCCCAAGTATCCGATGCGTGGGCCTTTCGATGCAATTTTCTGCCGTAATATCATGATTTATTTCGATAAACCGACGCAATACCGGATCCTGCAGAAATTCGTACCGTTGCTGGATCGTGATGGATTGCTGTTCATGGGCCATTCGGAAGTATTTCAGCATGCCTCTGATCTGATCAAACTCATCGATCGGACTGTTTACAAGCTGGTGGTGAAATAGGTGATGGCGGAGCCAAGATATGTACCAGCAACAGATTCGATAAATTACCGGGTAACTCTGTCCTGCTATGGTTGATCCACAGTTTGCTTCAAATTTTTATTTCGATCAGCGTTTGAACGTGGAAGCGGTCAAGCTGCTGCCTGGAGAATATTTTGTGACCAACCGGGATATGGTGTTGAGCACGGTGCTGGGTTCCTGCGTTTCGGCCTGCATTTACGACGGTCAGAGCGGGGTGGGCGGGATGAACCATTTCATGCTGCCCAAGGGGGAGGATGACCAGGGGCTTCAGGTGGAATGTGCCCGTTTTGGCGGTTATGCGATGGATATCCTGATTCGTGAGTTGCTCGGAAACGGTGCACGCAAGGAGAATCTGGTCGCCAAAGTGTTTGGGGGCGGTAATGTGCAGCGTGCCATGGTGTCTTCGATGATCGGTTCGCAGAATACCCGGTTCGTCAAGAAATATCTGGCAGAACGGGGAATTCCGATTCTGGCGGCAGATCTGGAAGGCAGTCATCCGCGCAAAATCCATTTCTTTCCCAGGAATGGCCGGGTGTTGCAGAAGAAATTATATGTATCGCGTAACGATACCATTGTCGAGCGCGAGCAGAATTACAGTCGGTTACTGTTGTCTGGGGCGCAGCCAGAAACACAGCCGGGCGCTTGTGAAAATTGAGAGGTAACTCATGAAGAAGATCAGTGTACTCGTCATCGATGATTCAGCCCTGGTTCGCAAATTACTGACTGAGATGATCAATACCCGGCCGGATATGGAGGTCGTTGGAGCGGCTCCGGATCCGATCGTGGCACGCGAAATGATCCGGACGCTGAACCCGGATGTACTGACGCTGGATGTGGAAATGCCGAAGATGGACGGACTGGAGTTCCTGGAGAAACTGATGCGGCTGCGGCCCATGCCGGTGGTGATGGTGTCGACGCTGACCGAGCGGGGATCGGAAGCAACTTTCCGGGCGCTGGAACTGGGCGCCGTCGATTTCGTTGCGAAACCAAAGATGGATATCCGTAATGGCCTCGAAGCCTACGCAGATGAAATCACAGGCAAGATCCGTACTGCCAGCATGGCGCGTGTCCGTCGCCTGGAACCGGTGGCCGGCAATGGTGCTGCGAATGAAAACGTTGTACAGATGCCGCGGCATCACGGAATTTCTACCGAGAAACTGATCATCATCGGCGCATCCACCGGGGGTACTGAAGCCATCAAGGATGTGCTGGTTCATTTTCCGCCGGATTGCCCGGGCATACTGATTGCTCAACACATGCCGGAAGGGTTTACCCGTTCCTTTGCCGAGCGGCTCGACCGGTTATGCAAAATCCGGGTTACGGAAGCCGAAGGGGGTGAGCGGGTGCTGCCGGGCCATGCGTATATCGCACCGGGTCATTCCCATCTCCTGCTGAGAAGAAGCGGCGCCAATTATGTGACCGAACTGAGTCAGGCGGATCCGGTCAACCGTCACCGTCCCTCAGTGGATGTGCTGTTCCAGTCCGCTGCCCATTGCGCCGGAAAAAATGCCGTCGGCGTGATTCTGACGGGGATGGGTAAGGATGGTGCTGCGGGAATGCTGGATATGCATCATGCGGGCGCCTATAACCTGGCACAGGATGAAGCCAGCTGTGTGGTGTTCGGTATGCCCAAGGAAGCTATTGCCATCGGCGCTGTCGATGAAATCGTCCCGTTGCAGGATATGGCCAAACGGGTATTGGCACGACTGGTCGGCGCAGGCAAGCAGGCTGTCCGCGTATGAGATTCCGTATCGACTGCGGTACCGACACGTCATTACTCCCTTTCTGCTGCTTCCACCGGTCATGAAACGAAAGTGTCGACCGGTAGCGGGTGGTCTGCAAATAGCACGCTATTGCGAGGAAAGTACCACAAAGTTGCTTCAGTTCCGGATTAAAGTCGACGTATCGTTGGCCGATATCTGGAGATATGAATGAATAAAGTGTGAAAAGGTGAGTGAATGAACGCGAATTATCGAGCCAGCTTGATTGCCCTGCTGATCATCGTACTGAGTGGCGCCACGCCGGCATGGTCGAGTACGGATGAACTGCAGGCACTGAAAGATGCTTATCGGCGCCCCAAAACCATTCCATTTCCACCGGATAATCCTTATACCATCGAGAAAGCAGCATTGGGCAAGGCATTGTTTTTCGAAGCAAGATTATCGCGTGACAATAATCTGAGTTGTGCAAGCTGTCATAACCCTTCTTTCGGTTGGCAGGTTCCGTTTGCCAAGGCGATCGGTGCCGGTGGCAGGCCGCTTGCACGCAAATCGCAGACGACGATCAACCATGCCTGGAGCAGCAGCCTTTTCTGGGATGGCCGGGCATCCCGGCTGGAAGTGCAGGGGCGCGGTCCTATCGAAGCACCTGACGAAATGGATATGCCTATGGGGAAAGCGGTGGAAAAACTCGGTGCCATCGAGGGATACAGACAGGCATTTATCAGAGCTTTTCCTGGAAAAGGTTTGACGGAAGAAACGATACTCCAGGCGCTCTCAACGTTCGAACGGGCGACTGTCAGTGGCGATACTCCTTTCGATCGCTGGGTACGGGGTGATGAAAAAGCGATATCACCAGCCGCTATGCGTGGATTCATCGCGTTCAACGGGAAAGCGCGCTGTGCTACCTGCCATTCCGGATGGAATTTCACGGATAACAAATTTCATGATATCGGGATAGAAACGAAGGATCAGGGACGCTTCGGTGTAACCGGGAAGAATAGCGACAGACACGCAATGCGTACGCAGGGGTTGCGTGAGATTACGGCTCGGGCGCCCTACATGCACGATGGCAGCATTCCGACATTGCAAGCCGTCATCGATCATTACGTTCTCGGCGGGGTCGAACGGCCTTCCCGTTCTCCGCAGATGGAGCCATTGAAGTTGAGTCAGGAAGATATCGACGATCTCATTGCTTTTCTGCATACGCTGGGCAGCCCGAATGTCATGGTTCCACTGCCCAATCTTCCGGTTCGATAAGCTGAAACAATAACGACGGGTAATTCAATATGAGCTTTTTCAAACAAAGTGCACTGTTGATCGGCGCATTGATCGTTCTCATCGTATTGCAGGGTGGACAGTCATTCTGGAGAGTCCGGGATCTGGGCCAGTCTTCCATTCAACTGGCAGGCAGTGCTTCGCTGGCGACGAGATCGAGAATGCTGTGGGATGAGTTTCGTACGATCGATGAACAAATGCAGCAAGCACTTGCATTGACGGAAGTATCTGCTGCAGGAGAGGTGCGTCGTACCTTTGCGGAGAAAGCGGAAAGTATGCGTACGCTGCTCGAGAAGATGGCGCAGGATGATCGCAGCGGCGAGGTATCCGGACTGAGCGATGCTTTCGAACGGTGGACCCAGCTTGCATTGCCACACCTTTCGTCGAATGGCCAGACAGAACTGGCCAGTTATGATGAACTCGACCGTGCACACGAGGTACTGGCCTCCGGAATCGACCGCTATGTCGATCTGAAAACGACAGAAGCAGAAGCAACTGCTGCACAGATCGAAACAATCGTTTTATCGACCATGATCTGGGTGATCATTGCACTCGCCGTGGGAATAATTTCAGGGACCGGACTCGGATGGTATGCGATCCGACGCTTACGCCGGGAGCTGGGCGGAGATCCGCGGGATGTGGCCAATATTGCCCGTCGCATTGCGAAAGGAGATTTATCGGCGAAGATCGATGTATCGTCCGGAGATCGTGAGAGTATCCTCGCAGCAATGGCGGAAATGCAGGAAGCGATCAGAGCTTTCGTCGCCGTACAGGAAAATATGAAACGTGAGCACGATGCGGGTACGATCAGTTACCGGATCGATGCACAACGGTTCGAAGGCAGCTTCCGCAAGATGGCAGAAGAGGTCAACGGACTGATGAACATGCAGATTGCACTGATGACGCATGTGGTGGATGTGGTGAGGCGGTATGCACAAGGGGATCTGAGTGTGGATATCGACCGCATGCCGGGTGAGAAGGCAAAAATCACGCAAGCGGTTGATGAAGTCAAAGCCAGTCTTCAGGCAATCAATGATGAAATTCTGCGTTTGTCGAAAGCCGCCAGGCAAGGTGATTTTACTGCACGGGGGGATGTGGAGCGCTATCGCTACAGTTTCCGCGAGATGATCGAAGGACTCAATACGCTGATGAAGGTCTGTGAATCTGGAATCGAGGATGTGGCCCGTGTATTTGATGCATTGGCGCGTGGCAACCTGGATGTGCAGATGCGGGGTCAGTACGAGGGTATGTTTTCCAGCCTGAAAGATAATGCTAATACCACCATCGTACAGCTGGTTCAAATGGTAAGGCAGATCATGGATGCGACACAGGAAGTCAATGTGGCAGCACGTGAAATCGCCTCCAGTAACAGTGAGCTGTCGGATCGCACAGAAGAACAGGCGTCGAGTCTGGAAGAAACTGCATCGTCGATGGGGGGGCTGACCGATACAGTCAAGCAGAATGCGGAGAATGCCCGGCAGGCCAATCAGCTGGTAGTAGGGGCTTCCGATGCGGCAATACGCGGTGGTGAGGTGGTTGCGCATGTGGTCGATACCATGGGTGCGATCAACGAGAGCTCGAAGAAAATCGTGGATATCATCGGTGTAATCGACGGTATCGCTTTCCAGACCAATATTCTGGCGCTCAATGCAGCGGTGGAAGCGGCTCGTGCGGGTGAACAGGGTCGCGGTTTTGCGGTGGTGGCGACTGAAGTACGCAGTCTGGCACAGCGCAGCGCATCAGCAGCGAAGGAAATCAAGCTGCTGATCGAGGATTCGGTCGGAAAAGTGGAATCCGGTGCGAAACTGGTGGATCAGGCGGGCCGAACGATGGAAGAGATCGTGACATCGGTGAAACGGGTGACAAACATCATGGCAGAGATCACGGCAGCGAGCCAGGAACAGAGTTCGGGGATCGAACAGGTGAGCCAGGCTGTGACACAGATGGATGAGGTGACGCAGCAGAGTGCGGCGCGGATGGAAGAAGCGGCCGCAGTAGCGGAAAACCTGGAAGAGCAGGCAAAAAAACTGGCTACAGCCGTTTCCACTTTTCGTCTTACACATTCTGCATCGGGTCAGGCTGGGAAGTTGACTGCATCTACTGAGTCCGAAAGTGTTTCAGTTGCCCCGGTAGCCCGGAAACTGATGCGTGCAGGATAACTCCTTCATTTCCGTGAACTCCAGGCTTGTAAGAAAATGAGCATGGTTGGCAGGTGATGTTGACGAGGTGAAGCTGGGGGCGGTGACTGATCGTCCCCGATCATTCCGGGCGAGTACCCGGGTTCTGCTGCGAGGCCCGATGTCGTGGTACAGAAAATATGCCGGAGCGGGCCTGCGACCGGGAGGGGTTTGTTCAGGCAGCCACTCAGGAGATCTTTGGAAAATGTCAGCGAGGCAGTCAGCTCAAGGCAATCAAGGCAAAAGTCGGTGACGCAAGCAAAGCGTAGCGAACAGCCGTAAGGCTGGCCCGTAGGGCGAGGCGCTAACGCCGAGTAAAAAGCGGAGTTTATACGTAATAAATGAGCATTTTGAGCCGACTTTTAATGCAGGTAGTTCTTCAGAGATTCCTTAGCTGATTGGCAATGAGTTCGATGTTGCCTTCTTAAGTCACGCAGTGATGTGACAACCCAATCTTTTCATCATTATGCCTGCAAGCATAGGAAGACGGCCGGAAGTTGGGATCCGGATTGTGTCAGCATATCGGTTTTACCAGAACGAAGTACTTTGTTTCCGATTTGTAAAGGTAGTGTCCTTCAGTGGTGTCAGTCGCGGGCGTGCACCAATGTCCTGGCATCATTCGGCGTGATGCGCAGCAGTTCACCGATTGCAGCGTAATCATCCGGCAGGGCAGCATCATCCCAGCCATGGGCGCTATGTCGTGCAAGGTTGACCGCCAGTACGACATTACGAACTCGCGGATGGGCGATATGCTTTTTATCCATCAGCATGATCAGCAGTTCTGGCAGTGCCCAGGCTTCTATCAGCGCAGCTTGCAGATCGTATACCGTGAAGCCCAATATCGTTTTTTGAACGGTGGCGCTGCGCAGTGTGCTGTCCTGTCGTTGCAGGGCATCGATTTCGAGCATTTTGTCAGGAACGAAGCAGCGCAGCAGCATTTCAGTGATGTCGTGCAACAGTGCGGCGATACGAATTTCCTCGAAATGAGTGTCGTACAGGCGTATGGCCCATTCAAGTGCATAGTTGGAGGCAATATGCGCACGGTGTATCCGTTGCAGCAGGTTGACCAGTGCAGCGGGGCGCTGTTGCAGTAAATGTTGCACGAGAGGTTCAGCGACAACCTGATCGAGTGCGTTTTCCACACCCAGCATGATCAGTGCCTGTTCGACCTGCACGATTTCCTGCTGCTGCCGCTTATGCTTGTGTTGTTGCAGATGGCGCAACAGCTTTACGGTCATGAGCGGGTCATGCCTGATGATGCGAGCGACGTTACGTGCACTGGGATTGGGCTCCTGTTCTCTCAATGCTGCCAGATCGTTGGCAGTTTTACGCAATACGGGAATTTCCACTTCACTGAGAAATTGAGCCCATTCAGTCAGTTTGCGAAAATTTTCCGGCTGTATCGTCATCTTTTGTATCCGTCCTGATTGATTGGGGGTTCTGATCTGCTCCAGAGCCGATGCTCCGGAGGGGTATTGAAGTTTCTTCGGCAAACGGATGGAATAGTTTAGGAAAGTCCTGAGGAATTGCTGTATCCAGCCATACTGAATTGGAATCAGGCATTGGGATGCTCGTTTACTGCAACTGAGCCTTCCCCGCCGGGTTCTACCTTGCCGCGCTATCGTTTGCTTCCTTTTGCAGTATGTTCCTGGTGTTTGTGAAACGTGGCCATGATTTCGATATGCGGAGTATGAGGAAACAGATCCACGAGCTGAATATCGCTGAAGCTCCATCCGTTTTTGCAGAATGTCCAGGCATCGCGTGCGAAGGTTACGGGATCGCAGGAGATGTAGCAGATGGTTTCAAGTGAAGTGAAGGTTTCGAAGAATCCGCGCAGGGTTTTCAGCCCGGAGCGGGGCGGGTCGAGCACCAGGATGCCAGCATCCTGCACATTCTTTTTGAGAATCTTCCAGATGAAGGGGTGGTAGAGGTCAGCCGTTCTGGCATCTACGCCGGGCAGATTTTTTTGCCGGAGAACGGTGATTGCCTGCGGATCAGCTTCATAAGCCAGTATCTCTGGGCATCCGGTTTGCGCGATTACTTCAGTGAAATTGCCTGAACCGCAGAATAATTCGACGATTTTGTGCGAGTGACCGTGCTGTTCGAGTGCGTATTTCAGCCACGATCTCATCCATTGATTCTGTGCATCATTGCCTTGTCGGAAAGGTTGTTTCCGGTTGAGCAGTACCGGTTCTGCCGGTGATTGATCGTCCAGATCGATGAAATTCCAGTCGTCGCCCGGTGCCGGATTCCATTCGCGGCTGGGCAGGTGCTTGCGCAGGGTTTGCAGATGTTGCCGGCAGGCAGGATTGAGAATCAGACAGTCTTCGATCGGGACGATATGATGCGATCCCTCGGCCACGAAGCCCAGTTTTTCACCATCTGTTTTGACCTGAAAACGGTTGCGATAGCCGAACAGATCCGGAGAAGGCTGTACCGCTCCGATGTTCAGATCAGCGGGATCGAAGCCAGCTCTGTGCATGGCGTAGAGAAACCGGTTTTTTTTCTGTTCCAGCTGGCTGTCGTAATCCGCAATCATCCACGGGCAGCCGGAGCAATCATTGCTGCTGAAACCGAGAAACCGGCATTCAGGTGTTTTACGATGACGGGAAGACTGAATGAGGCGAATCAGACGGGCATAACCGTATTTTCTGTTGTTCAGGGCGCGATCGGTTATTTCGAATTCCCCCCTATCTCCAGGCCAGGTGCCGGCAACGAAGTAAGAGAGCCCGTTCTCCGGGTGCCGTACGACTCCCAGCCCTTTCTGGGATAGATGGGTGATTTCGCCCTGGAATGACATGGTTGGCTGAAAAAAACAACCCTCTGCCACTGTTGCGGGCAGAGGGTGTCGGGTGATCGATCGCTCAGGCTTGTTCGGTGGCAGGTTGGTTCTGTTCCTGCTCCAGATGACCGGACGGATCGGTGAACTGGTCGTTCAGCATCTGGATGTAATCGTTGGCATCTTCCTTGACTTCAGCCAGGATGCGACGATTTGTACCATTCCAGCCAGCCGGTTTCTTCAGGAACATGGGGCGGTAACCGGCCGTGCTTTTACTGAAGGCGCGGCTGAATTGCTTGGCTGCATTGTGATCGTGTCCGAATTCCTGCGGGAGCTGTTTCAGAATGCTGCGGGCGACACTTTTACGCACGGCAAAGTGAATATAGCCGATGACTCCCAGCAGAAGCATGATGGTGATGATCGGCAATATGCCACCGGCAGAAATCCCGTCGATGCATTCCTTGAGCAGATGCCAGCTGTCCGTAACGGTCAGTGCTATTCCTGTCAATGCTGCCAGCAGGCCTACCAGTATGCCGTCGAGTGTGAGTACCTGGCTTCTCCACTGATCGAGTGCAGTTTCCAGTTTACCGATGACCTGGTTTTCGATGGTGTTGGCTGTTTGTTCGAGCATGGCGGCAATGCGGTACGAGCGTTCGATTTCGATTTGTTGCATGCGTGTGCTGATATCTGCCAGATCTTCCTCGCGTTTTTGTTCGAAACGTTCCCGGATTTGCGGATTTTCGATGGGGGTGGCTGCATCCTTGTCATAAATCCGGTAGAAACGCCCAGCCAGCAAGCCGGCCTGAGCCAGTGAACGTTGCCAGGCGGAGATGACTTCCTCGGGATTGTCTTCTTTTGCCGTCACATCGATCTGGTTGAGTATGTACAGAAACTTGTTGGCATCCGGGCGATTGATGGTGGCGGCGACCAGATATTCGAGCGTGTCTTTCATGGCACCGGGTTCCGGGTGGCGCGCATCGAAGAAGACGAGCACCAGGTCGGACAGATCGATGATGTGCTGAGTGAGGCGCAGGGTGGAAGTACGCTGGCTGTCTGCATCAAATCCCGGGGAATCGATCAGGATTTTGCCGCGAATCTGTTCCGACGGGCAGGTTTTGAGCTGAATGTAGGCATCGATGCGCTGTGGTCCGGCTTCTGCAATTTCGTCGATGCTATGGCTGATCTGATAGAACGGGAAGCGCGGATCGGCATCGAGTGCCACACCGGGGAGTGTTTTGATTTCATCGTGGCGGCTGTAACAGATCACGGTGAATTTATCGTCGACCGCCTGATTGCCGGTGCGCTGCAGCGTCATATTCAGATAGGAATTGATGAAAGTCGATTTGCCCGACGAGAAAGTGCCCAGCACTGCAATCATCGGCCACCAGGTGACATAGGTGGCGTATGACTCGTTCAGCTCCAGTAATCCGAGCGCCTGGGCGACACCATCCAGTTTTCTGAAGCTGTGGACGGCTTTGGTCAGGACCGGATTATCCGGATGTTCCTCTGCGAGATGTTTTTCCAGATTGGCAAGGTGCTTGAGGATATTGGTCGTGCTCATAGTTGATGATCCTTGTTTGGTTGATGAATATCTGCCGCAACCCGGGTATTGCAGCATGATCCACCGTTGGTAAATGGGGGTTGCCCGTCATTTGCGCTATGTTTTCTGGTTGTGCCTGAGGTTGCACATGGCTGGTGCAGTCCGGTGATGACGGGTTACTGGTGCTGAAAAGCGCTGGTAAAAGCGTTGGTTTGTGGCAAATATCTCCTTTCTCGTTACTTGGGTCATTTTATTGTGACTGTTGCTGCTTGACAATGAACGTGATTACACGGGTAGGTCTGCTCATCAATAAAGTTCGGCCAGTAATTTTTTCATGGTGGTTTCCGCCTGGCTCAGATACTGCGGCCCGAACAGATTGAGATGATTGAGGATGTGGTAAAGGTTATAGAGCTGCTTGCGGGTGGCATAGCCGGTTTCCACTGGCCAGGCATCGCGATAGGCAGCCTGGAAATCGGGCGGGAAGCCACCAAACAGTTCCGTCATCGCCAGATCTGCTTCCCTGTCGCCGTAATAAACGGCCGGGTCGAAAATGACGGGCTGCCCATCCTGATCGAAAGCGTAGTTGCCTCCCCACAGATCGCCATGCAGTAGTGACGGGAGTGGCAGGGTATCGGTAAAGAAATGTTGAAATTCGGACAGAAGACGTTCCCCCAGTGATTGCAGTGAACCGGTGTGGCCATTTTTGCGAGCGAGATTCAACTGATAACCCAGCCGGTGTTGTCGCCAGAACGAAATCCAGTCGCTGGCGGTGGCGTTTCTCTGGGGGGTCGAGCCGATCGTGTTGTCGCGTATCCAGCCGAATGTTTCCGCGGTGTGCCGGTGTATGTTTGCCAGCCCGATGCCTAGTGCAGCTGCATTTCCCCGGTTCTGAAGATCGATGAATTCCAGTACCAGCCAGGCATCATCGTGATGACTTCCGCAGCAAAGTGGTTGAGGGACACGCAGGCTGGCAGAATCGAGTATTTCTCCCAGTCCCGCTGCTTCGG
>JAANMT010003555.1_pt1 | contig 10906 bp, 12 predicted proteins | sample 7279711 | NCBI WGS metagenome assembly JAANMT01 (sample SAMN14094538, study PRJNA606508) | bioreactor metagenome | isolation source: A lab-scale SPAN reactor treating ammonium-rich wastewater day 1 | place: Ireland: Galway | collected 2017-01-16 | reverse complement strand
GAAGCCCCTGGCACGCATCGCCGGATGGGCCGAATCGGCGGGGCTCCCCCGGGAGTTCCCGGTTGCCTCGGCGCACGCCATCAAAAAGGTGCTGGCGAAGACCGGGCTTTCGATCGACGACATGGCGGCGATCGAAGTGAATGAAGCGTTCGCGTGCGTGCCCCTGATTTGCGGACAGGAGCTGAACTGGGACCCTGAGCGCGTCAACCGGCACGGGGGATCGGTGGCGATGGGCCACCCGATCGGGGCGAGCGGAGCGCGGCTGGCGCTGACCCTTGCCTACCAGCTGCAGGAGACGAGCGGGAAGTACGCGGTGGGAGCGATCTGCTCGGGGACCGGCCAGGGCGACGCGATCCTCCTCGAAGCGGTCTAGACCCGGAGCTGGCGGACCATGCGGCGGACCTGCTGCAGGTGGCCGGTGTCGTGGTTCGCGATCCACGTCCCGAAATCCAGGAGGGTCGCAACAGAGCCGCGCATGTTCGCGCGGCGGGCCCAGTCGCGGGGCGCAAGGTCCTGGATGAGGGCGAGCGAGGCCGAACGGGAGTTTCGAAAGCGGTCGATGAGCGCCGCCGCGTCGAGCGATTCATAACCTTTCCCGACGTGGAGCAACCAGGGCATGACCTGTCCGTCGACGGGGGCATCGTTCTGGGCAAGGACTGCATGCACGCGGGCAGCGAAGAGGAGGTCGGTCTCGATGATGTGGGCGACCAATTCCGAAAGGCTCCATTCGCCTTCGGCCGGGCGCGCGGCAAGCATGGCCGGGGTTGCGGCCCGGATCTCTGCTTCGAGGGCGGCGGGCGAGGAGAAGAGCGTGTCAAGGATCTCGTGGGGACTCATGCGGCCCAGGCGTTCGCTGGTCTGGGCATAGAACGGGGCGAACATCTCGAAGTCGGGGGCAAGGGCCCCACAGACGGGACAGGAATCGGGACGGCGGCCTTCGGCCAGGTAGCCGCAGAGATGACAGCCCCAGAGGAACTGGGCGACGTCACGTTCGGAGACATCCGGCTGGTCCTGGAGGCTGACCAGGGCCTTGTCGAGGATGGCGGCGGCACTGGCGGCGGCGCCGGGCTGAGTGGAGACGGGCATCGTTTCGGCGAGCAGGGAGCGGGTGGAATCGAGAGCGTGCTCGATAAGGGATGCGGGTTCGAGCACGCCAAGCCGCTCGCGGGCAAGGCCGTGAGCGAGCGCGCGGTGGGCGTGGGCGGTGGCGCGGAGGACTTTGGCAAGATTGAACTGGCCATTCCGGACAGCTTGTTCCGCGGCGGCCAACGCGAGCGCTGCAAGTCCGGCCGACCGTCCGAGTGCGTCCTCGGTCAACACGGCCCCCTCCCGACAGCCCGTCCGGGCGGACTGTAGACGCGGCGCCCCGGGGGCTACTGTGAGCTGCTTCACAGAATGGGTGAAAGATTGAGCTTCGCGCGAGGGTTGCGGCTGTTGTCCTGGCGGTTCAGTGTGCGACCTGGAATCAGACGAAGGACGGGCCAGCCCGGTCGGGCTGGCCCGCTGCACTATCGGAGTTCCCGGCAGGGTTCCGGCGCTAAGCCTGGGTATCACACCAGACGGCGAACGCACCCTTGCTCTTTGCGCTGGCCTTGATGTCCTGGCCGGCGTTGGCGCCCGCCGCCCCGACACGCAGGCGCGGGTCGGGGATGTCGAGGGCTTCGACGCGGTTCAGGAGGTCGGCCACCTTGAAAGTTTCGTCCTCGACGGCCATGACGGTGACGAGTCCGAAGAACCCGGACGAGTTTTCGGCATGGCTGAGCACATGGCAGTGGAACGCCCAGAGACCGGCCTCGGCGCAATCGATGATGCAGTCGAAGCGGTTCCCGGGGGGTACGTCGATGGTGTCGCAGACGTATGGGGGCACGACGGGATACCCATCCCGCTGAAAGACCTCCATGGTCAGCCCGTGCAGGTGCATGGGGTGGTACATCATGCCCTCGTTCATCCAGCGGATGAGGACCCGCTCGCCCTTCCTGGCGACGATGGCGTCAGTGGCGGGGAAGCCCTTGCCGTTGAGCGTGAAGCCGAGAAGTGAGTCGTTCATGATGAGGATGACTTCGCGGTCGTACGGCGGATAGGCCGCCTTGTCCTGGGGCTCGACGATGAAGGCGCCAAGGAGGCCGCGGTTCACCTGGTCGGCCGAGTCGTGGTGGGAGTGGTACATGTGGGAGCCGGAGTTCCGGAGAGTGAACTCGTAGGTGAAGCTCCCCCCGGGCTGGATGGGTTCCTGGGTGAGGAAGGGCACGCCATCCATGTTGTTCGGCACGTAGATGCCGTGCCAGTGGACCGAGGTGCTGTGTTCGAGGTTGTTCTTGACGTTGATGCGAACGCGATCGCCGACGGTGCCGCGGAGGATCGGGCCGGGGACCATGTTGTTGTAGCCGCGGGCCTTGACGACCTGGCCAGGAGCCACTTCCCAGTCGACTTCGTCCACCGTGAGGTCCCAGACCTTGACGCCGTCTTCGATGCGCGGTTCGAGGGGGACGTTGCCACGGCCCTCGGTGAGGGCCTCCTTCTGGTTCTTGAGGAAGTTGACGACACCGGCCTGGTGTTCGGCGTCAATCTTCTTCCATTCCTCGCTGACGGCCTCAACCGGGCCGGGCTGGGTGGCAGGGTTGGGGTTGGGCTTGACGTTGCTGGCGGGGACGCCGGAGGGCTCGAGCCTGGCTCCGGAGGGGTCCTCGTAGCAGGCGGCGGCAATCATTCCGCCCGCGACGGGCAATGCGGCGCCGACGACGCCGGCCTTACGCAAGAAGCCGCGCCTATCGAGCTTCACCTTTTGGATGGTTGGGAGATCGGTGGAATTGGGTTGGGACACGTTTTCGTTCGGCCTCCTGCCTAGAGAGTTTTTGGTTTTTTCGGGGCGTCATCGCAGCAAACTGCGGGGCGCCGAGGGCCTTATGGCTAAGAGCCGGTGGTCATTCGGACCTATTGTGACGGATTTCTCAATTTCATGCGCCGGACGGCCGTGAGCCAGGGGCCAGGTGGCGCTCGCACCGTGGGCGAACATGGTTCATGCTTGCGCAAACACCCAGCGAATGAGGTTTCCGATGGCAGAGCAACGCCCCATCCTGGTGCCGCTCGACGGCTCGAAACTGGCGGAGAACGCGCTCCCGGATGCAGCGTGGCTCGCACGCATCACCGGGGCGCCGATTCGCTTCTTGCACGTGCTGGATACGGACGTGCCCGAGAACGAGCGGGGCAAGGCCGCAGAGACGTTCCGCGCCTATACGAAGGACGTGGCCGCCGAGCACGATCTCGGTGAGACTCGCTGCGACGTGATCGCCGGTTCGGCGGCCGACGAGATCCTGAAGGAGTCGGAGAGCGCCTCGATGATCGTCATTGCGACGCGCGGGCGTGGCGGGTTCCGCGCGATGATCGTGGGTAGCGTGGCCGACAAGGTGATTCGGGGCGCCCGGGTGCCGGTGCTGGCCGAGCCTGGTGTGGAGCAGCCGACGGTGCCGGTCCCGGGGAAGGCGATCGTGGTGGGGCTTGATGGATCGCCAGAAGCGGAGCAGGGACTGGTTATGGCACGAAAGCTGGCCACGGCATCGAACGTGCCCATTGTGCTGGTGCGGGCGTTCAGCCTCCCGCCGCCAGCCGGGATCGAGTTTTCGTACTACCCGGCCGACCTTGGCGCGACGCTGGAGGCTGCCGCGAAAGAGTACCTGCAAGCGACGGCGCAGCCAGGCGAGAAGTACGTCCTGATGCAGGGCGACGCCGCCACGGCCGTGCTGGAAGCTGCCGACCAACATGACGCCGGGCTCATCGTCCTGACGTCGACGGGCAAGGGCCTCGCGAAACGGATCGCGCTCGGGAGCACCACCGACCGGGTGATTCACAGTACCTCGCGAACGGTGCTGGTGATCCCCCAGGTCTGAGCGGCCGGATTGAAGCGTGTTCGAAGGCGCCCCGCGAGGGCGCCTTCGGCGTTCCCGGGCGGGGTGCGGAGTGACCCGCCGCGGGAGACGGGACTTGAGTAACGAGAGGACACCTGCTAAAAACTGCCGGTGATCGAAGACCCCGAACTCAGTACCACGGAACGGAGGGCGGCGCAGTGGCTCGAAGCCCGCGGCGCAAGCCTGGTCGACTTCTGGGCGAGCTACAACGTGATATCGGCCGGCCAACTCCTGTACAGCGGCTTTGGCGAGGTGCTGCGGCCACTGGGATTGAGCTACGAATCGTGGCGGATCCTCTGGGTGCTTGCGCTGGTGCCGCGGAGCGAACCGCGGCTGCTGGCCCGGACACTCTGGTTGAGCCGCCCGGCGGTGACGAGCGCGTTGAACCGGCTGGAAGAGGGCGGACACATCGTGCGGAAGCGGGCGACCAACGACCGGCGGCTCGTCTCCGTCGAGATGACGACATCGGGGGCGGAGCTCCTGGAACGTGGAGCCGAGGCGTACATCGCGACCCTGGGCACACTGATGGGCGCGCTCGACCCGGAAGAGAAGGCGCTGCTTGCGCGCATCGGACGGAAGTTCTGGACGATGAACCTGGACCGGACGCGGAAATCGGCGGGGACGCCGGTGCGGGCCGGGGCGGCAGAGACCGCACAGGCTGCGGCGGGCGCCTGAGGAAGAGCCGGACCTGGAAAGTCCGGCGGAACTGGCGCACCCTCACGTACACGTTAGAATAGCGCGCCGAGGGGGTCTGTCTTCATGGGTTCTGGTCCACTGGAAGGTGTCAGGGTACTTGAGTTCACCCAGATCATCGCGGGGCCGTTTTGCGGCATGCACCTGGCGGACATGGGCGCGGACGTGACAAAGTTCGAGCCACTGGAGGGTGAGCCCTGGCGCCTCTCGGTCGAACTGGTGCCGAAGGAGTCGCGGACGTATGCGAGCCTGAACCGGGGCAAGCGCGGCGTGGCGATGGACATGACGCGGCCGGAGGCGCAGCAGGTCATCCACACACTGGTGAAGGACGCCGATGTCGTGATCATCAACTACCGGCCGGGCGTCGCCGAGCAGTTGCGGATCGACTACGCGACGCTGAGCGCGATCAACCCGCGGATCGTGTATTGCGAAAACACGGCGTTCGGGCGCCAGGGGCCGCTTGCGCGGCGCGGCGGCTACGACATCGTCGTGCAGGCACTCACGGGGCTCATGGCCGGCGAGGCGAAGCTGGAAGGGGACGTGCCCGCCTACGTGTACCCCGCAATCGCTGACTATGCGACCGGCATCCAGATGTCGAATGCCATCTGCGCGGCGCTGTTCGTGCGGGAAAAGACGGGCAAGGGCCAGCGGATCGACTGCACGCTGATGGGCACGGCGATTGCCATGCAGACGAGCCAGTTCACCTGGATCGATGCGTTCGACAACGACATCATCCCGCCGATGCTGGAGGGCTTTAAGCAGGCCCGGTCGGAGATGAAGACCTTCATGGAGCAGGTGGCGGTGCAGAAGAAGTACCGGCCGGGGGCTGCCGGCAACGTGTACTACCGCGTGTACCAGACGAGCGACGGGTTCATCGCGGTGGGTGCGCTGAGCATGGCGCTGCGGTTGAAGCTGCTTGCCGCGACCGGTCTGAAAGACCCACGGTTCAAGCCCGACGGCTCGTTCGAGGCGAACCCGGAGGGCTGGGACGTGAACGGGCCGGCCTTCGTAAGGGAAGCAGAGGCGCTCTACCGGACGAAGACGACGGAGGAGTGGTCGGCGCTGTTCGAGAAGCACGGCGTGCCGGCGGGTCCGCTCTACTTCATCGAGGAGCTGTTCAACCACCCACAGACGCTGGCGAACGGGCTCCAGGTGGAGCTCGACCATCCGCTCCTGGGGTCGCTGAAGATGGTGGGGCCGGCATTCCAGATGTCGGGAACACCGCTGAAGGTGGAGGTGCCGAGCCCGATGCTCGGGGAGCACAACGACCAGGTGCTGGCCGAAGCCGGCCTGAGCGGGGAGCAGATCGAGCAGCTGCGCGCCGCGGGGGTGGTGTTGTAGCACTCTCCCCGGATGTGCCAACGCCCGATGGTCCGGTCGCCGCTCCGGCACCGGGGCGGTAGGCTGGGGCAATGGTGCAGCGAGCGTGGCTGGAAGCGGGCAAGGCGCTGCGGCGCCTGGCGTGGGAGGGCGAGCGGCTGCGCTGGCGGCTGTTCCACCCGATCACGCTCGGTGCGCGCATCATCCTGCTCCGCGATGACCGGGTGCTGCTTGTCGAACACACGTACCGGCCAGGGTGGTACCTCCCCGGCGGCGGCGTGGACAAGGGTGAGTCGCTCGAAGAATGCATCCGCCGCGAGGCGGAGGAAGAGGCCGGAGCGACGGTGCGCAGCCTCCAGCTGTTCGGTATCTACAGCGCGTTTTCCGAAGAGAAGAGCGACCACGTGGCGATCTTTGTTTCGCGCGATTTCGACGTGCGTCCGGTCGCGCCGAACAACGAGATCGCGCGGGCAGAGTGGTTTCCGCTCGATGCGCTGCCGGAAGGGCTTTCGCCGGGGGCAGCACGCCGGCTGGCGGAACTGAAGGCGGGTGTGCCGCCCCGGGCAGGCCGCTGGTGATGCCGCCCGAGCCCGAACCGGGCATTTCTCCCGCGCACAGGGCAGCCATCGCCGGGCTGGCGCGATTGTACGGGTGGGAACTGAGCGGCGAGCCCGAGCCGGTCGCGCAGTCGGTATCGAACGCCAACTACCGGGTGAAGACGTCGGCGGGCGCGCGGTTCGTGCGCTGCTACCAGCCCTCTCGCAGCCGTGAGCGCATCGAACGCGAACACGCCGTTACCCGCTGGGCGGGCGAGCGTGGCATCCCGGTTGCGCCCCCGATTGCCGATGGCAGCGGGCGCACTGTAGTCGGTATCGGCGGAGAGCTTTGGGCCGTCTTCCCGTGGGTCGAGGGGCGCAGCCTGCTCCGCGGGACGATGACGGCGCGCGAGGCCAGCCTGCTGGGAGCGATGAACGGGCGGCTACACCGGGTGCTGGCGGACTGGCCGGTGGGCGACCTGCAGCGCAACTCCGAGCTGAGCTGGGACACGGAGAAATCGATCGCGGACCTGAGCCGGGTGGACGACCTGATCCGGTACTACCCGGCGCAGGCGGAGGAGCAGCTGCGGGTGCAGGGCTGGATCCGGGACCAGCTGGCGCTACTCGAGGGCGGGGCGGCGCGGCCGGCCGCGGAGTTCCAGGAGACCCCCGTACAGCCGTGCCACGGCGACCCGCACGAGCGAAACCTGATGGTGGACGCGACCGGTGAGCCGGTAGCGGTAGTGGACTGGGAGCGGTTCTGCCTGAACCCGCCGGCATTCGAGGTGCTGCGCACACTGACCTTTGCGCGCCTGCTCGAAGAACCGTTGATCACGGCCTTCCTGGCAGGATACCGGGGGGAGAACACGATCGAGGCGGGAACAATCGCGCCCTGCGTCGAGTTCTGGTGGCAGTCGCAACTCCACAATACGTGGGCATACCGGGATCGGTTCATCAAGGGGAACCGGGCTGTCGAGCAGTTCTTCGCGGAAGGGGCGGCCGCGTTGCGGCAGTTCGCGGACGAGAAATACCGGGCTGGCCTCGCGGAACGGCTTCGTCGCGAGGCCAGCTGAGAGCGCGCCTGGTGGAGCGGTTAGCCTGGTGTCCCCTGCCGAGTCCGGTCAGGGGCGGGCTTCAGATGGATGGTGCGCCTTGCCGTGCTCACCGGGCTCTCCGATCTCGGAGATCGTGTCGGGTTCCGGTTCGACAGCGCGGACATCGGAGCGGGCAGGGTCGAGGTACTCCGCGCCTTCGGTGAGCGCTTCCTTGAGCGCCCTGAGCGGATGGGCCTCTTCAATGAGCTTCTTCGCGCCCTTGAGGTCCTCGATCGGGTTCAGGTCTTTGAGCGACATAGCGCCACCTCCTCCGTTTCCGTCGTGTCCGCTGGATCCAGCATAGCCTCTCCGGGAGGCGGGTGGGCGGCTGTTGCCTGTCCGGCGGACGACCCGGCGGGTGGCGAGATCGACAACCCAGCCCCGGGCAGGGTCACCGGGGCGATCGGTGAGAGCAGTCATGAGTGAACCCTCCGCGGGAAACCTTGTCGGGGCAACGATTGGGGGGTGGCGGTGGTCAGGCGGTCTTTATCTCGACCTTGCGGGCTTCGGGCGGCGGCGCCGGGGCGGACTTGGGGAGCCGCACTTCGAGGACGCCGTCCTTGAGGGAGGCATCGATCTGGTCTTCGTCGACGGTGGCGGGGAGGGCGATGCGGCGTTCGAAGGAGCCGAAGAAGCGCTCGCTGTAGCTCCTTCCCTCGGCTTCTTCCTTGCGCTCGGAGCGCTTTTCGCCACGGATGGTGAGGACGCCTTCGTGGATGCTGACATCCATGTCCTTCGCTTCGACGCCAGGCAACTCAGCGTGGACGACGAGGGCGTCATCGCTCTCGGTGACGTCGCAACGGGGGCTCCACTCCATGGCCAGGGGCGTCCCGCCAAGACGGGCGAAGAGGTCTCGCGGCCAGAAGCTGGAGAGTTCATCGAAGGGATTTCGGCGAATCAGAGCGGACATACTTCACCCCCAATGGAAAGCTGGGGAAATGATGGCATTCAACAGGGCACGAGTGGAGGTCCGCACGGCCCTTCGCCAGGGGCCATATGGCGCATTCGTGGTCAGGGTGGGCTGGCGGCGCCGGCCAGTGTTTGTTGGACAAGCGCGAGGAATTCGTCAGCGGCGAAGGGCTTTTGGACGAAGATCGTATCGGGGGTGCGGGCGGAGAATTCGGCCGGGCCTTCAGCGCTGTAGCCGCTGATGAGGATGACGGGCAGGCCGGGCCAGCGGTCGAGGATACCGCGGCGGAGTTCGATGCCGGACTCGCCGGGCATCACGATATCGCTGATGACGAGGTCGGGGCGGCCTTCGTCAAGGACCGTCCGGGCCTCCGCAGCATTCGCGGCCTGCCGGACATCGTAGCCCTGGGTACGAAGGAGGCGGGCGAGCATGACCCGCACGGGATCGTCATCGTCAACGACAAGGATGGTGGCAGCCAACGGTCGCAGCACCTCGATCCCATGGGCCGCGGCGCCAAAGGAAGGAAATTCCAGGGGGACACCGCGAGCATGCAAACGAGCACTCCGGGCTCCGACGTGCCCAAGGGATAGTTCAATTGTGGGGCCGCGCCGGCGCGAAAGGTTATCCGGATTTCCCCTAATAGGCCCGGGGGCGGCCACGATGCGCGAGTCCACAATCTTCCCCGGGCGCCCCGGCCAGCTACCCGGTTTTACTCAGGGGCAGGGGGCGACCTATTATCGCGGGAGGCTCGGAGGTTCCCAGCATGCGTTTCGTGATGACCGTCATCTCGGCGGCAATCCTGCTCTTCCTCCTCTACCTGGTCATCGGGGGCATCGCCGATGGCTACTTCGGCGCCGACATCATCCCCGATAAGGCCGTGCCCGACTCATGGGCGGCTCCGGACAGCTGGAGCGAGTGGCGGGATATCGTGATCGTCTTCACGGCGATGTTCTGGATGATCTCGGGCTTGCTCGCCGTGGTGCTGGTGGTCGTCCTGATCATGCTCGCGGGCGTTGCCCGGAAGGTTGTGAAGGAGAACGCGGCGCCGGCGCTTGATTCGCTGCGCCAATCGATCGACAACGTACGCGGGACGACGGAGTTCGCGGGGGAGACGGTGGCCTCGCCCATTATCCGTGTGTACGCGGTGGCGAAGGGTGTGCGCACCGGCATTTCAGCGGTGACGAACCTGCCCGACCGCGTCTTGAGACGGCGAAAGAAGGGCCGGAAATGACCTCGCCCGAGCCAGAAGTCCCGCGCTCCGAACCCGAACCTGGACCGGAGCGTGCGTCACGCCACGACTGGCGCGACCTCGAAAAGAACCCGATCGTGGGCTGGGCGAAGGCGATCGCGCTGGGCGTCGCCGACACCGCGAAGGACATGCTGGAGGCGGGCCGCGAGGGCGCGCGCGACGCGATGGACGAGGGCTGGGAGCGGTTCGACCGGAAGACGAAGCACCGCCGGAAGTAGCGCGCGGCTGAAGCAGGCGTTAGGAGAGCGGGCTGGTATCATGATTTCTCGGGCCGCGGAGAGGTGCTGGAGTGGCCGATCAGGCACGCCTGGAAAGCGTGTAGGGGTGCAAGTCCCTCGTGGGTTCGAATCCCACCCTCTCCGCCAGTGTCTCGATTTGCGATTTCCGATTTTCGATTTGCGATTCGGCTGGAGCGGGGCGGGAGTGGCCATCGGCGACCCATGAAGTTCGGCTCGCGGAGCGCCGCGAAGCTGCTGATGCTTCCCGGGAAGTCCTCGCTCTGGAACAAGGGCAGCGTCCGGAGCAGCAGTTCGGTGTTGGTCATGGCAGCGTCGTTCGGGACTCTCTCCCAGCCCCTACTCACTCGCAGGCGACCCCGTCGTTGTCCCGGTCGAGTCCAGCACGATACCCGGGCTGCCCTCTGTAGAGAGGAGCCGCCCCGGCGGCACGAGCAGCGTCACAGTTCGGGTAATAGACGCTCGGAGCAGAAGTCGCGGCCGAGGGGATAGGCGTCGGCGGAATGGGAGTCGGTGGAACTGGCGTGTTCGTCGGCGGCACCGGCGTGGCAGTGGGCTGCGGAACTGGCGTGCTCGTCGGCGGCGCCTGAGTCGCGGTTGGTGCTACCCGCTGGGTCGGCGCAGCCGTAGCCGCGAGTCCCTGGGGTGCCACGCTCGGCGTCGCACCGCTGGTGTTAGACGCCGATTTCGTTGGTGTCGATGCGGCTGGCGCAGAACCGGGCTGCTTGGTGGGAGTTGTCGTAGCTTCCGGTCGCGAGGTCGGGCTCGGCTCAACCTCGTCTTCGGTCGGCTCTGGTGTGGAGGTGACCTCATCAATCAGGGTCTCACCCCCGCCGCACGCTGCAAGCGCCAGCGCGACGGCTATCAGTGCAGACCCTTCACCGCTTGCGGAAATGCTTGCGGAAGACCTCCGCGATGTTGCGCCCGATGAGCTTGGTCGAGCGGGAAAGCTGGGTGAAGCACTCC
>JAANMT010003554.1_pt1 | contig 10909 bp, 12 predicted proteins | sample 7279711 | NCBI WGS metagenome assembly JAANMT01 (sample SAMN14094538, study PRJNA606508) | bioreactor metagenome | isolation source: A lab-scale SPAN reactor treating ammonium-rich wastewater day 1 | place: Ireland: Galway | collected 2017-01-16 | reverse complement strand
GATGGCGCGCACCGCCTGGGCGGCCGATGCCACCTTGGGCTGGCCCACACGGTCCTGGGTGTGGGCGATCTGGCGCTGCAGGTTGGTCAGGTCCACCACGTCATGGTCTACCAGCGTGAGGTGCCCTACGCCAGCCGATCCCAGGTACAAGGCAGCGGGCGAACCGAGCCCGCCTGCGCCAATGATGAGTGCGTGCGCGGCCAGAATGCGCTCCTGCCCTTCGATGCCCACTTCGTCGAGCAGGATGTGGCGGGAGTAGCGCAGGAGCTGGTCGTCGGTCATGGTGGGGGCAGAAAAAAAGGGCCGGTACGCAACCGGCCCCGGTGGGCGAAAGCGGGAGCGGCTTACTGCTCCTTCTTCTCTTCCTTGCGTTCGGTCTGGGTCTTGCTGACCAGCACGGGCTTGCCGCGCAGGTGGTTCAGCGCCTGGGCGAGCTGGAAGTCCTTGTCGGTGCCGAACTCGGGCAGCTTGCGGTCCGCCACGGGCTTCTTGGCTTCTTCTTCCAGGCGCTTGCGGGCTTCCTCGCGGGCCTTCTCGCGTTCCGGGTCCTTCTTTTCCTCGCTCTGGCCATTGCCCAGGTGCTTTTCGAGGTCGGCCTCGCGCATGCGCAGGGCCGCGAAGGGGCTGCCTTCGGCGGTTTCGTCCAGCATCACATCCGGAACGATGCCCCGCGCCTGGATCGATTTGCCGCTGGGCGTGTAGTAGCGCGCGGTGGTCAGCTTGATGCCGGTGTCGGGGCCGAGGGGGCGCACGGTCTGCACCGAGCCCTTGCCGAAGGTCTGGCTGCCCATGATGGTGGCGCGCTTGTGGTCCTGCAGTGCGCCGGCCACAATCTCGCTGGCCGAGGCCGAGCCTTCGTTCACCAACACCACCAGCGGGACGCTCTTGAGGGCGGCGGGCAGGCGCTTGAGCGGGTCGCCACTGCCCCGGCGGGCGTAGAAGTCGGGCGAGGCCTTGAACGTGGCCTTGCTTTCGGCCAGCTGGCCGTTGGTGGAAACCACGGTCACGTCGGGCGGAAGGAAGGCGGCGGAGATGGCCACGGCCGCATCAAGCAGGCCGCCCGGGTCGTTGCGCAGGTCGAGCACCAGGCCCTTGAGCTTAGGATCCTGCTTGTACAGCTCTTCGGCCTTGCGCACGAAATCGTCCACCGTGCGTTCCTGGAACTGCGAGAGGCGGATCCAGCCGTAGCCGGGCTCGATCATCTTGCCTTTGACGGACTGTGTCTTGATCTCTTCGCGCGTGATGGTCACGGCAAAGGTGCGGTTTTCGTCCTTGCGGAAGATGGTCAGCGTGACCTTGGTGTTGGGCTCGCCGCGCATGCGCTTGACGGCTTCGCTCAGACTCAGGCCCTTGACGGCGGTTTCGTCAATCTTGGTGATGAGGTCGTTGGTCTTGAGGCCGGCGCGGAACGCGGGCGAACCCTCGATGGGCGAGACCACCTTGATGAGACCGTCTTCCTGGGTGATTTCGATGCCCACACCGACAAAACGGCCCGTGGTGCCTTCGCGGAATTCGGTGAACGACTTCTTGTCGAAGTACTGCGAATGTGGATCAAGGCTGGCGACCATGCCGGAGATGGCGTCGGTGATCAGCTTCTTGTCGTCCACCGGCTCGACGTAATCGGTCTTGACCAGGCCGAAAACGGCCGAGAGCTGCTGGATTTCCTCCAGCGGCAGCGGCGTCATGGCGCCGCGCGCCACGGTCTGCAGCGACACGGTGGTCAGTGCCCCGGCCAGCGCGCCGACCGACACCCAACCTGCAATTTTCAGTTTCTGGCCCATACGAATCCCTTTAGCCAACTCAATATACACCTTGGAAGGGGCCGGGCCCGCGCAGGTTCCCGCGCGGGCGCTCACTTTTGGTCCACGGGGCCTTTTTCTGCGCTGCTTTACCGCAGCTTTACGCCTTGCCCTGCGATGCCACGGCGGCGGCAGCCCGGGCAGCCGCTTCCGCATCCCCCAGATAGTAGTGGCGGATGGGCTTGAGGTCGGCATCGAGCTCATATACCAGCGGAATGCCGTTGGGAATGTTCAGGCCGACGATGTCGCCGTCGGAGATGTTGTCGAGGTACTTCACCAGCGCCCGGATCGAGTTGCCGTGCGCCGCCACCAGGATGCGCTGGCCCGAGCGGATGGCCGGGGCCATGGTGTCGTTCCAGAAGGGCAGCACGCGCGCCACGGTGTCTTTCAGGCACTCGGTCAGCGGCACCTGGGCCGGGTCGAGGTCGGCGTAGCGGCGGTCGCCACGCTCGCAGCGCGGGTCGCCTGCTTCGAGGGCCGGGGGCGGGGTGTCGTAGCTGCGGCGCCACACCAGCACCTGCTCGTCACCGTACTTCTGGGCGGTTTCACCCTTGTTCAAGCCCTGCAGTGCGCCGTAATGGCGCTCGTTCAGGCGCCAGCTCTTCTGCACCGGCAGCCAGGTGCGGTCCATTTCGTCCAGGGCATACCACAGGGTGTGGATGGCGCGCTTGAGCACGCTGGTGTAGCACAGGTCGAACTCGTAACCCTCGGCCTTGAGCAGCTTGCCGGCCGACATGGCCTGGGAGACGCCGGTGGGAGTGAGGTCCACATCGGTCCAGCCGGTGAAGCGGTTTTCCAGGTTCCAGGTGGATTCGCCGTGGCGGATCAGAACGAGTTTGTGCATGGTTTCCCTAGTGGCAGCGGGTCAAAACCCATCATTCTAAAATCGCGGTGTTTGCCAACCCAAGGAATAACGTGAAATTCTTCGTCGACAACTGGTATTTGTTTGTTCTCGCGCTCGCCTCGGGCTCCATGCTGCTGGTGCCCGCGCTGCGGGGGGCCAGCTTTGGCGGGCTGACGGCGGCCAATGCGGTCTTGCTGATCAACCGCGAAAAAGCCGTGCTGATCGACGTGTGCGGGGCCGATGAATTCGCCGCCGGGCATGCAGGTGGCGCCAAGAATGTGCCGCTCGATGAACTTGAGGCGCGCCTGCCCAGCGTCGTGAAAAACAAGGCCGTGCCCGTGGTCATGGTGTGCGCCAGTGGCGGGCGCGCTGCCCGCGCGGCCGTCATCGCGCGCAAGCTGGGTTACGAAAAGGCCCAGGTGCTGGCCGGCGGCCTCAAGTCCTGGAAAGAGGCCGGCCTGCCGGTCGAGAAAGCCTGAAAAGGGTTCCCCATGCAAACCGTCAAGATGTACACCACCGCCGTCTGTCCCTACTGCACCCGCGCCAAGCAGGTGCTCAAGGCCCGGGGCGTGGAGCAGATCGAGGAAATCCGCATCGACACCGACCCCGCGGCCCGTACGCACATGATGGAGATCACCGGCCGGCGCACCGTGCCGCAGATTTTCATCGGTGACACGCATGTGGGCGGCTGCGACGATCTGATGGCCCTCGATGCGCGGGGAGGCCTGACCCCTTTGCTGGGCGCTGCATAATCCTGCCCCATGTGCCTGCTGCGGGAACGGTTTTTCGCAGCGGGTTTTGTTTTGTGGACCCCGTACCGTACGGGGCCCGGTTTGAGCTGAAAGACTTCACTACCATGGCCGATCAAGAAAATCCCGTGTTCCAGATCCAGCGCGTCTACCTCAAGGATCTGTCGCTCGAACAGCCCAATTCCCCGGCCATCCTGCTGGAAGCCGAACAGCCCAACGTGGACATCCAGATCGGCGTGGAAGCTGCCCCCGCCGCCGAAGGCATCTTTGAAATCGCCGTGACCGCCACCGTGCACACCAAGATCAAGGACAAGACCGTGTTCCTGGTCGAAGCCAAGCAGGCCGGCATTTTCGAGATCCGCAACGTCCCTGAAGACCAGATGGGCGCCGTCATCGGGATTGCCTGCCCGCAGATCGTCTACCCCTACCTGCGTGGCAACGTGGCCGACATCATCAACCGCGCCGGCTTCCCGCCCGTGCACCTGGCGGAGATCAACTTCCAGGCCATGTACGAGCAGCAGCAGGCCCAGGCCGCCGAGGCGCCCTCGTCGCAACTGCCCCAGTAAATTTCAGGTCATTTTGGCCTCCAGCGCTTGCTGGGTAAGCGCGAGAAGCTATGAAAATAGTAGTGATTGGTGCCGGCGCCTGGGGCACTGCCATGGCTATCAGCGCGGCCGCTCACCCTGCCGGCCATGCTGTCACGCTGTGGGCGCGTGATGCCGCTCAGGTGGGCGACATGCAGGCGGTGCGCAGCAATGCGCGTTACCTGCCCGGCATCGGCCTGCCGCCCTCCCTGACCGTGGCCGGTGGCGATGTGGCAGCGCTGGCGCACGCCGCCGATCTGGTCATCGTGGCCACGCCCATGGCGGGCCTGCGCGGCATGCTGGGGCAACTGCACGGCTGCACCGCTCCTGTGGCCTGGCTGTGCAAGGGCTTCGAGGCGGCTGCAGACAACCATGACTCTTTTGGCCTGCTGGCGCACGAGGTGCGTGCGCAGGTAGCTCCCGATTTGATAGCGGGCGTGCTCAGCGGCCCGAGCTTTGCGCTGGAGGTGGCCCGCGCCCAACCCACGGCGCTGGTCGCAGCCAGCGAGCACGCCAGCGTGCGCGACGCCCTGGTGCGAGCCTTCCACAGCCCCCGCCTGCGCGTGTACGCCAACGACGACATCGTGGGTGTGGAGGTCGGAGGCGCTGTCAAGAACGTGCTGGCCATCGCCACCGGGCTGTGCGACGGCCTGCAACTGGGCCTGAACGCCCGCGCGGCCCTCATCACGCGCGGCCTGGCCGAAATGACGCGCCTGGGCCTGGCCCTGGGCGCCCGCGTAGACACCTTCATGGGCCTGTCGGGCCTGGGCGACCTGGTGCTGACCGCGACCGGCGACCTCTCGCGCAACCGCCGTGTGGGCCTGCTGCTGGCGCAAGGGCAAACATTGGCGCAGGCCGTGGCCTCTCTGGGCCATGTGGCCGAGGGCGTGTACTGCGCCCGCACCGTGGTGCAGCGCGCGCGTCACCTGGGTGTGGAAATGCCCATCAGCGAAGGCGTGGTGGCCCTGCTCGACGGGGAAATGCGCCCTGCGGAGGCCGTTGCGGCACTGATGGAGCGCGAGCCCAAAGGCGAGGGCGGAGGCAGCGCTTCATAGCAACTGCTCCATGGCGCCGTGCGTCGCCCACGCCGCATGAAACTGGAGCAGCTTACGGCAGGGCTCCCGCGCAAGGGCCACCCCGCCGCGCTCGGAGCGTCTCCCTGACCGCAGCGCATGGCGCTGCGAGAGCGGGGGGAAGGCCTGCAGGGCCTCAGGGGGGTGTCGCCTGAATCTCGCGCCACTCCCCGGGTGCCAATCCCTCCAGTTCCCAGGGGCCGATGCGCACGCGCACCAGGCGCAGCGTGGGCAGGCCGACGGCGGCGGTCATGCGGCGCACCTGGCGGTTGCGGCCTTCGCGGATGGTCAGCTCCAGCCAGGCCGTGGGGATGCTTTGCCGAAAGCGCACCGGGGGGTGACGCTCCCACAGCGCGGGCGCTTCCAGCATTCGCGCCTGCGCGGGCAGGGTGGGGCCGTCCTTGAGTTGCACGCCCTCGCGCAGCTGGCGCAGCTGCTCTTCGGTGGGCGTGCCTTCCACCTGCACCCAGTAGGTCTTGGCCAGCTTGTGGCGCGGGTCGGCAATGCGCGCCTGCAGGGCGCCGTCGTTGGTCAGCAGCAGCAGGCCCTCGCTGTCGCGGTCCAGGCGCCCGGCCGGATACACACCGGGGACATCGACGAAATCCTTGAGCGTGGCGCGGCCTTCGCTGTCAGGGCTGAACTGGGTCAGCACGTCAAACGGCTTGTTCAGCAGCAGCAGGCGTGACACAGCCGGCGGCGCCTTGGACGCACGGCGTGCGAGGGGGCGGCGGGGCGGTGGCGCCATGGACCGCTTACCCGCGCAGCAGGGCGAGGTAGGCGCTGCGGGTCTCGGGGGCGACGGCGTCCAGCACCTGCTCGTGCGAGGTCTGGTGCCGCGCCAGCAGGCGGGCCGAGGCGATGGTCTTGGACTTGCAGAACCAGTGGCAGGTGTGCTGCATCAGGAACAGCTCGGCCGACAGGGTGAATGCCTTGTCGCGCAGCGAGCGGCCGGCGTCGTTGCGCACGGCGCGCTCGATGCCCTGGGCGTGGATTTGCAGGGCCTGGCGCATGTCGAATGTGGCGCCAGGCAGCCACTGCTCGGCAAAAGGCAGGGCCAATGCCAGCGTGCTGACGCGGGCCTGGGCCGGCTCCACACGGGCAAATTCGCCGGCAAAGCGGGTGAATTGTTCACTCAGTTGCAGTTCGGTGGTGCGCAGCAGGCTCCAGACCTGCTCGCGTCGCTCGGGGTCGTTCTCGCCCAGGGCGCGCAGGTAGCCCTCGGTGAGGTTCTCCATGAGCTTCTCGATCTGGTAGTGCCCCAGGTAGCTGGCCAGCAGCACGATGCGCTGGCGCTGCTGTTTCGCATTCAGCATGAAGATGCCGATGGCAATCAGGATGCCCAGAAAGAGGATGTCCATGGCGGCGGGTGCATTCAGGCCTTCTCAGGCTTAGACCTCGAAATTGTCGATCAGCCGGGTGGTGCCCAGGCGCGCTGCGCCCAGCACCACCAGCGCGTCGCCCGCCTGGGGCGGCTGCAGGTCGCTGCGGCGGCGCACCGTCAGGTAGTCGGGTTGCCAGCCGCGTGCGGCCAGGGCCTCCCGGGCGCGTTGTTCCAGCGCGGCCACCTGACCGGGCAGGGCATGTGCGGCGGCCACGGCCTCGCGGGCCAGGGCGCGCAGCGCCAGCGAGAGCTGCACCGCTTCTTGGCGCTCGGTTTCGCTGAGGTAGCCGTTGCGCGAGCTCAATGCCAGGCCGTCGTCCGCACGCTGCGTGGGGCCCGCCACCAGCTCGATGGGCAGGGCGAACTGCTGCGCCATGCGCCGCAATACCATGAGCTGCTGGTAGTCCTTCTGGCCGAACACGGCCGTGCCCTGGGCCTTGCCCGCGAACACGGCGCTAAACAGTTTCATCACCACGGTGCACACGCCGGTGAAGAAGCCGGGGCGGAACTGCCCTTCCAGAATGTCGGCCAGCAGCGGGTCGGGCTGCACCTTGAAGGTTTGCGGCTCGGGGTACAGGTCGGACTCGCGCGGGGCGAACAGCACATCGCAGCCTGCGGCGCGCAGCTTGGCGGCGTCGGCTTCGAGCGTGCGCGGGTAGCTGTCGAAGTCTTCGTGCGGCAAAAACTGCAGCCGGTTGACGAAGATGCTGGCCACCAGCACATCGCCCAGCGGCTTGGCCTGGCGCACCAGGGCCAGGTGCCCGTCGTGCAGGTTGCCCATGGTGGGCACGAAGGCGGGCTGTTTGTGGGCGGCCAGGGCGGCGCGCAGATCGGGGAGGGTGTGGACGATATGCATGACAGAAATTCGGGGGTGGCCGGGCAGATTACCAAGCGTGCACGGCATTGTCGGGGAAACGCCCCTGTTTGACCGCCTGCACATACGCCTCCATGGCGCCGCGCACGCTGCCGGCATCCTGCATGAAGTTGTGCACGAACCGGGCCATCTTGCCCAGGTTCATGCCCAGCATGTCGTGCAGCACCAGCACCTGGCCGGCGGTGCCGTTGCCCGCGCCGATGCCGATGGTGTGGCAGTGCGGCAGCTCCAGGGTCAGTTCGGCCGAGAGCTGCGCGGGCACCATCTCCAGCACCAGCATGGAGGCACCGGCGTCCTGCAGCTCGTGCGCCTGGCGGCGCATGGTCAGCGCGGCCTCGTCGGTCTTGCCCTGCACGCGGTAGCCGCCCAGGGCGTGCACCGTCTGCGGCGTCAGGCCCAGGTGGGCGCAGACGGGAATGCCGCGCTCGACCAGGAAGCGCACGGTTTCGGTGGTCCAGCCACCGCCTTCGAGCTTGACCATGTGCGCGCCGGCCTGCATCAGGGCCGAGGCGCTGCGCAGCGCCTGCTCGCGCGATTCGTGGTAGCTGCCAAACGGCAGGTCGGCAATCAGCCAGGCCGTGCCCTGCACGCGGTGCAGGCCGCGCGCCACGCTTTCGGTGTGGTAGACCATGGTTTCCAGCGTCACGCCCACGGTGCTGGGCAGGCCCTGGCAGACCATGCCGAGCGAGTCGCCCACGAGCAGGCACTCCACCCCGGCCGCGTCGGCCACGGCGGCAAAGGTGGCGTCGTAGGCGGTCAGCATGGTGATTTTTTCGCCGGCCTCACGCATCTGCTGCAGGCGCGGCAGGCTCACGGGGCGGCGCTGGGGCAGCGGCGACGCGGGTGGCAGCGTGCCATAGGGGGTGCCTGCGCTGGCGGAGGAGGGCTTGGTGGTATCTGTCATGGGGCCATCTTCTCAAAGTCCATGGGAGCCGGCAGTCTAGTCGAAGCCGCTATGCTTGCGCCCATGACCTATTTTGCTGACCCCTCCGACGATTCGATGCATTCCCAGGTGCTGCTGGACGTGGCGCGCGCCCTGCAGGAAGACGTGGGCAGCGGTGACCTGACCGCTGGCCTGATCGATCCCGTGCGTCGCGCCCGCGCCCGCGTGCTCGCGCGCGAAAGCGCGGTGATCTGCGGCGCCCCCTGGGCCAACGCCGCGCTGCGCGCGCTCGACCCCGCTGCGCGCATCACCTGGCACGTGGCCGAGGGCCAGCGCTGCGCACCCGATCAGGTGGTGCTGGAGGTCGAAGCCAGTGCCCGCGCGCTGCTGAGCGCGGAGCGCACGGCGCTGAATTTTCTGCAACTGCTCAGCGCCGTGGCCACCAAGACCGCCACCTACGTCGAGGCTGTGCAGGGTACGCGCGCCCACATCGTGGACACGCGCAAGACCCTGCCCGGCCTGCGCCTGGCGCAGAAATACGCCGTGCGCGTGGGCGGCGGCACCAACCACCGCATCGGCCTGCACGACGCGGTGCTCATCAAGGAAAACCACATCGCTGCGGCAGGCGGGGTGACGGCGGTGCTGCGCGCTGCAGAGAAGGTGGCAGCGCAGGCGAAGTTCATCGAGATCGAGGTGGAAACGCTGGCGCAACTGAGCGAGGCACTGGACGCCGGCGCCACCATGGTCCTGCTCGACAACATGCCCGTGCCCATGCTGCGCGAGGCCGTACGCATCAATGCAGGCCGTGCGATTCTGGAAATCTCGGGCGGCGTGACTTTGGCGGGCCTGCGCGCCCTTGCAGAAACCGGCGTGGACCGCATCTCCATCGGAACGCTGACCAAGGATGTGAAAGCGACCGATTTTTCCATGCGCCTGCAGGAGTTAGAGTGACCAACCCCCTGTGGCGCTGCGCGCCTTCCCCCTTCTCTCGCGCGCAGCGCGGGAAGGGGGACGCCACCAGCGCGGCGGGGCGGCCCTTGCGCGGTGGCCACTGGCCTGGGCCGTGCCCGTTGTACGCGCCGAGACTGGCGCAACGCACCTTGAATGACTGATATGAACACTGTGATTACCCTCAAGGAAGTCGATTACGAGCAGCCCGAAGGCGGCGGGGTGTGCGCGACCAAGCACGCCTGGGCGCGCGTGCCCCCCGAGCTGTCGCGGGACGAGCGCACGGCGTTGAAAGACAAGATCCGCCGCCTGCTCAAGGAAAAGAACGCGGTGATGGTGTCGCACTACTACGTGCACCCCGACCTGCAGGACCTGGCCGAGGAAACCGGTGGCATCGTCAGTGATTCGCTGGAAATGGCGCGCTTTGGCCGCGACCATGCGGCGCAGACGCTGGTCGTCTCGGGCGTGCGCTTCATGGGCGAAACGGCGAAGATTCTGTCGCCGGAAAAAACCATCCTCATGCCCGACCTTGACGCCACCTGTTCGCTCGATCTGGGCTGTCCCATCGAGGAGTTTTCGGCGTTCTGCGACCAGCACCCCGACCGCACCGTGGTGGTCTACGCCAACACCAGCGCCGCCGTCAAAGCCCGCGCCGACTGGCTGGTCACGTCGAGCTGCGCGCTCGATATCGTGCGCGCGCTCAAGGACCAGGGCCACAAGATCTTGTGGGCGCCCGACCGCCACCTGGGCGACTACATCCGCCGCGAAACCGGTGCCGACATGGTGTTCTGGAACGGTGCCTGCATCGTGCACGACGAATTCAAGGCCTTTGAGCTGGAATCGTTGAAGAAGGACCATCCGAACGCCAAGGTGCTGGTGCACCCCGAAAGCCCGGCCGACGTGATTGCCCTGGCCGACGCTGTGGGCTCGACGTCCGCCATCCTCAAGGCCGCGCAGACGATGGACGCCAAGGAGTTCATCGTCGCCACCGACAACGGCATGATGCACAAGCTGCGCACGCTCAACCCCGGCAAGGTCTTCATTGAAGCCCCCACGGCAGGCAACAGCGCCACCTGCAAAAGCTGCGCCCACTGCCCCTGGATGGCGATGAACGGCCTGGCCGGTGTGGCGCAGGTGCTGGAGACGGGCAGCAACGCCATCGACGTGGACGCGCAGATCATCCCGCGCGCGCGCCTGCCGATTGACCGCATGCTCGCCTTCACCGCTGCACTGAAAAACGGCCAGTCCACCGCTGGACTGGTGCCGAACATCGGCGCCGCCTGAAACCACAGGTTTCAGCATAGATTTGCTTTGTTTTTGATAGCTAACGGCGCTTATTCATCAAGCGCTGGAGGCCAATTTGGCATATAAATCACTGATTGATTTCACCGATCCGCAGGACGCTGCGGGGCCGCGTCTGCGCGGGGCCTTCGGGGCGCCGCGCCAGGTGCTGGTGGCCCAGGCGCCGGGCGAGGTGCGCGCCGTGCTGGAGGCCGTGCAGGCGGCTGCGGAGCAGGGTGCCTGGTGCGTGGGCGGGCTGCGTTACGAAGCCGCCTCGGCCTTTGATACTGCCTTGCAGACGTACCCGGCGGACGGGCCGCTGGCCTGGTTCGCCGTGCACGACGCGCCCCGGCCCTGGCCCGTGTCGCCCCCGCCCGCTGATGCCCCTGCGCTGCAGTGGCATACGCTCCCCGAGCGAGCTGCCTTTGATGCGGCCCTGGCGACGATCCACCAGGACATTGCCAGCGGCGCGTACTACCAGGTCAACTACACC
>JAANMT010003545.1_pt1 | contig 10934 bp, 8 predicted proteins | sample 7279711 | NCBI WGS metagenome assembly JAANMT01 (sample SAMN14094538, study PRJNA606508) | bioreactor metagenome | isolation source: A lab-scale SPAN reactor treating ammonium-rich wastewater day 1 | place: Ireland: Galway | collected 2017-01-16 | reverse complement strand
ACCAGCGGCTATCGAGTGTTTGGAATCTCTTTTTCGGAAGGTTGTAAGTGAAGTGAATTGAGGTGGTTAGAAATGGTCGGGGCGACTGGATTTGAACCACAGAACTACGCGCAAAATGGCAACTGCAACACCTTCGAATCACTAGACTTAGGCATTTGGGAACCAGTCGCCAAGTTGCCATTCCGTTGCCATTTTTCCAGCGCCTGCACCAGCAACTCATCCACCTTCCGAACAATCTCCGCCATCATCAGGTTCTCCAAGTCCGACACCGAACCGCCCACATAATGCCGGTCGGTGATCGATACGGGAGAATGCCCGATGAAGCGTTCCAGGGCCAGACGATGCCAGCCGCGAAGGGCAGCCTCGCTGGGAATGGTTCGCCGAAGCCCTTTGGGCTCAATGCCAACCCCTGGACGCCAAAGATTCAGTGCGCGAGCAACCGCCTTGCCATAGGGATGCGACTGGTCATACGAGCTAACCACCCCTTCCGCAACACGTGGCGTGGAGGAAAGGATCGCACCAACCAGTTCGGGGACCGGAATGCGGCGGACTGAATGGACGTTCTTCACAACCCCATCCACGACAATCATCCGCCGACCCAAATCCACTTTCGACCAGGTAAGCCGCAAGGCTTCACGAACCCGAAGACCGCAAAGCGCCTGAAGAGCAACCCCCGGAAGGATTCGCCAGCCATTCGGTTGCTCCCGAAGCCAAAGCAGGAAATCCGCCGCCAGATCCAGCGTGAGAAATGGCCTCCCTTGCCCCTCGCTGAATCGAATCTCTTGCGAGACCCTCGGCAATCGGAACCCGACCGAGAAATCGCGCACCTGAATCCAGTTCAGCGATGCCCACTTGGCAACCGCTCGCACCGGATAACAGTAATGCTTGATCGACTTCAAGGTCATCCCTCCGTTGGCTAGATTCTTCGCGTACCGCTGCAGATGCTCAGGCCTGATGTGATCAAAGCACGTCAACCCTTCAGCCTGCAGCCAGTCCATGAAGTACCCAAGGAATTGGCGGTAGCATCGAATGGACTCCTTTGTGCAAGTTCTGGAATCCAACCAAGCCGTGCACACCTTGGAAATCGCAAAGTCCGGGACGGGCTGCTCGGATCTAATTCCGTACAGGACTTTTTCGGCCTCTTCGATGGCCTCGTCGATGCTTACCGCCTTGATCCAGTTCCGAAGCCGTAAGCCGGAACAACTCCTCCCGCTGAGACGGTACGTTCCTGGTCGAATCAGAACCAGCCTGAACCTTCTTCCCTTCGTTACGGGAACACTGCCAACTATCGAGAATGCCTTGGCCTTCTTGGTCACCAGATAGTTGGCGACCTGAACCGTCACCTCGTTTTTCAAAGAACGCGTCATGGAATGCCTCCTTTGCGGTGGCATCCACGCCGGAATCAGACACCACCAGCCTACACATCCGGTTCAGAACGTCAATAACGGACTGCCCCCAGTAGCCGCTTCCGGGGAGGGCTCGAAGGCCAAACTTGCGCAACGACTCGATCGATACGAACCCACGGATCATCTCCAAAAGGTCCTTCGAGGAATAAAACCGATGTGGATCAATCGACTTCACGACCATGTCATTTCCCGTCACAACGCTTCCCCCCAAGGAGAAGCATTTCATCCGACGCGCTTCATCAGGGGAGAGGGTCGATCTCGGTAATCCAGTGCGATTTCTTACCATCCACACCGCACAGTAATTCGATCTCAGCTTTGACTGCTCGCCCAATGAGACCTGAGCAGTCGAGACCTTGGGAGACATCGATAGCATCAGCAGCCATCCCAAACCTCTCCAGTTCCTTGGTGAGCCTGGTAAGGTTGCTGACAACTTGGTACAACCGACGCTTCTTGCCGCCCAAGGTGATGCGTACCCATATGCGTTAGTAGGAACGGCTCCTAACCTTGCGTCGTTCAACTTTGTAAATCACACCGTCAAAAGTTCCCAGGCTCTTGGTCTCACCAGTGGACGGGAAATCCGGAACGATCTCCAACCGTTTGGATCGACAATTCCTAGCGTTAATCAGCGATACTTTTTCACGCATGCCTCTTTTCCTCCCTTCTCTGTTTTCCTCGCGACCCCACCCTGGCTTGAGTGGGGTTTCGGCCTTCGAGCCGCTCGGGCTCATCGCGCGGCCATCATCAGGCGAGAGGCGCGATTCCAATACGGGTCGGTGTCATCTTCTCGTTGATCTCCGATTTCGCCCCGCCCCCACCCTCCATGCGGGGTGGGGGCGACCGATCTGAATATTGCTTCCTCAGGACCCCTTCGAGGTAAGAGAGGGGGTTAATTCCGTAATCCAGTTCCAGGTCTTTCCGTCCTTAGTCGGCTTCGAGTCGACCACAGCGGTGACCCCGCGACCGATCAGGGTGGAGCAGTTGAGGCCTTCCGAAACATCGGTGACATCAAGATCCACATCGAAAAGATTCAGTTCTTCCGCAAGTCTTCTCACGTTGGGAAGAAACCGGCTGAGACGATACGTTTCGCCGTCAACCTTCACCTTCACCCAGATCCGGAAAGATGCTCCGTCCTTTTCCTCGAAACTCTCGGTCTCGTCGATGATCCCTTCGTGAGTCCCGGAAAGGTCACAAGAACCGGGGTCGACCGAAGATCTTCCGAGATCGAGACGGACCTTGTCGCAATTCCTGGAATTGATTTTCGTCGCTTTGTCAGACATCACTTATTCACTTCCTTTCCTTCTGTAGATCCAACAGTCCCTGCAACGCAGGGAACATCACTACCCAGTCCATCGACACCCTTCATGCCCTGCTGCCAGAAGGCCGGTGTAGAGCAATCAGGCTTGGGGGGAGGGAGGAGCGAAGCAACAAAGCCGGGCTGCTGAAGCAATTCGGTCACTTGGGCAATCGCTGCTAGCAGGTCTTCCTGGGTCTCCCAGCGAAACTCAAGACGCATCTGCCCCTGCTTGATCCGTCCCTTCACTCCCGTTGGGAGGCCGGGAATGGGCAAGGGATGAGAAGCAGGCTTGCGGTTGCCGGATTTGGAAGAAGGGAGACTCTTGGATAGGACGTTGTCCACTAAGGTTCCAACAGCCTCTGATCCCAACTCTTCCTCGATCACCTTGCGAGAAATCGCGAGTTGGTCCTCTTTGAACTCGGGATCGCGCAAACGGCTGAGGTGGCGCAGCACGGCGTGTCCGAAAAGCGAAGCCTTCCCATCCTTCTTCAAGCCCTCCTCCCGGATCATCTCAATGAGCTCGGGGCAATTCTTCAAATAAGACAGGTACTGAGAGACCTGCTCATCCGAAAAACCAGACATCTCCTTAAGGCCCGGACGAGTGAACAAACCCTCGTCAAGACCCGCCTTGATGTTGAGCGCAACCTCAATAACCAGAAAATCATCCCGCACCAAATTCGCAACAAAGCCCTTAGAAAAGGAATCCTGCCCTCCGGATCCCTCATCAAGAACGATCACCGGGACTTCTTCAATGCCGAGCTGTCTGGCTGCGGCAAGCCGCCCATCGCCATCGAACACGATCACATCACCATTCGGGAGGGACCGAACCAGTAGCGGGTAAAGTATTCCCACTGCCTGGATGCTGCTCTTCAGCCTTCCAATCCTCTTGGCTGAATAATGCGAGATACAACGTTGCTTTCTGTCCGAATGTCGGATCTTGTCGATCGGCATCATGCGAGCTCGGGACAAGTCGCTCACCTTCGCCTTGAAGGGGTTGTGCATGAGTATTCCTCCTTTCCGAAAACATCTGGTTATGTTCTCAACCCTGCACCGCAGGAGTTAATCCGAAGTAGCAGACAAATGCGTCCAAGTCCGGGCCGAAGAACTCACGGTACAGTGGGTTGTCCAGCACTTTCCTGATTAAGGAACGCCATATCAGCCCCAGTTTTTCCCATCCTTCTTGACCACTGCAGCGGGGGAATCCCAGGAGTCGGGACCGACCCGCTGCGCTCAGGAAGTAAAAATATTTATCGATCACTTCCGGTCCGGTGAGGTGGCGGGTGGTGAAGAACTCCACAAGAAAGTCGAGGAGGTAATCGCTGAGATATGGAACTCCGACTGTGAAGATAAGGTCTTTGGCTCGACCGCTGTCTAGTAATTCAGTGGAGATCGCATTCGCTGCCCCCCGATAGATTGCCGCCACGACTTGCCTTTCCTCGCTGGCATCGGGTCGATTAGGATCCCAAGCGCCTACTACCTCGAAAATCTCCCGCAGCGACGACTCGCCCTCGCTGGAGATTCCTGGGATCACTTTCACGTCCGCACACTTGCCGATCCATCTCGCATAGCGGTACGTGACAACTTTCTGCAGCACGACAAGCACTTCACGCCAAGTCCTGCGAGGCAGGACCGCCAAGACGATGGCAGCCACGTTATTTTGCTGGATGAACCACTGAAGCTCTTTGCCCTTGGTCGGAATCGACAAACCTGCCCTCTTGATCTGTTTCCGACAGAGGCGGATGACAACGCGCGCGGGGAGAACCCCCTCCTTCACTTCCTCCTGAACATCCCCAAAGGCCGCTGAAAGTCCCACCGCACCAAGCGTGTCCTCAAAGGAAACATCAGCGTCACTACCCACACCACCGATAACCTGACCAAAACTGAAGGACTGATAACCCCCACAAAGCCGCAGCCTCCAAAGAACCCGCCGAAAATAAGACGGACGGGATGCCGCATGATAAACCAACTCGGCACCCTTCTTCCCAAGACGGCTGCCCCCAAGAGGCATAAGGTGAGAAACGAAAGTGGCTGACTTCATTTGCGTAGACCTCTAAAATAACGGGCGTGAATCAGTCGCCCTGATTGTGACTTGCAACGCCAAGCGTCGAACGGGCGCTCCCAAGCGCGTGGTAAGCAGATCACAGTCGAATTCAGAATTCCCGGAAGACTTCCACGGAACGGAAAGCACCTTAGATTCCTTGGCAAAGCGCACACCCTTTTTCCGCCACACGGAAACTCCAGCGTGTTCAATTCGTTGAAAGTGGTGTTCATAGCCGGACCAAACCTCCCTTGCGTTGTATCGGAACAGGTGTCTTTGGTTTGGTGGTAGGGCTCAGCGCACACGTCGTTTTTGAAGCGGGGGGACTTGGCGCGTCGCCAAGAATCAGAGCGCCATCCTTGAACAGCGGAAGCGCTAATGCCTTTTCTTCGGTTGGCAGATCGATAAGTGGAAGGTACCGATCAAAGTCAGGGATGTCCAACTTCTGCCCCAGATACGCAATCACCTTGCGCAGAGAGTCTGCAAGATTGGCAACCTCCTTACCCTCATGGACGCACAGCCAGACATCCTTCACCAGGAGCGGACACCCAAAGGTTGCCAGCAATACCAACAATAGACGGCCGTAATCGGACTCAAAGGAAAACTTGGAGTCACTAACAAAAGACCCGTTCAGCACTACATGGAAGAAGCGCGCCTGAGCTGCAAAGTCGAGAAACACATTGAACGACTCACGCGCCGCCCGAGCCTTCGCAATCAGCTCCAACGATTCCGTCCGCACCCCGCGAATAGAAGCCAGTGGCCTATCAACCTTCTGGTCGAAAAAGAGAACCTCCTCCCCCAACGCCCGGCGGCGAGGACGAACCTCAACCCCCGAACCAGTCGCAAGAATCGTCTCTCGAAGCTCCCGAAGTAGACGAGAAGAGAAGCGCGCAACCACTTCCTTAAGCCAGTCCTCGGAGAGTCGCATTCCCTCCGCATGGGAAAGGCCCGCGGGAACTTCCGCGGAGGGTCGGTTGGTTGCACTTGCCCGTGTGCGCGAGCCAGGCCCAGTAGCGGAACTACCTGGACTTAATGGATTGACACCAGCAACATGGTGGGGGGCCGTCTTGACGGAAATCGCCGAAACCGTGTCCGAGAAGTGCGAAACGATGCTGAGAGCAGCCGAAATAGAGGTGGGATCATCAATCTCAGGATGGTCACGTACCAGGTCGTGGACAAAGTCCACTAGGTCATCCTGACTGCTGACCGCATCCACAACCTGATGCAGACCCGATTGGATCAGTATCAACCTCTGTCTGTTTTCTGGCGCTTTCCAGTCCATGGCTTGAACGGCCAACCGGGACTTTGCGGATCCGGCTTCCGATTGGCTGCGCGCGAGAATCGGCTTGATCTTTCCTGCGGTCAAACCAAATTACCCCATGGGGCAAAGGGCCCAGGGAATCACGCGAAACAGGCGATTTCTCGGTCATGAATCGAGGCGGATTTCCTTGAATTCTTCCTTGGAGAGTGGCAATGGGCAAAAGAGTTTTGGGAAGCCAGCCAGTTACCGAACAAGATTTCCACCAAATTCAGGCCATCAAGCAGGCTCTTGAACTGACAATCAATGCTTGTACAGCTTCGCTGGCAAGGAGAGCAATCTTGGCGGACTTCCTTGCCAACAACGCTCCGCAATTCATCATCTACGAGAAAGATCCGATCGACGCTGGCACCCCACATAGAGGTCGTGGAAAATCAACGACGCGGCGGTACGGCGGGAATGCCGTGCGGTTGCTGGAGGAAATCAGCAAAGTATTGATGGGTATCTGCGCTACCCTCCCCTATTTTGTTAGGAGAAGACAGGGACTGTATCTTAGGCAGACTCCGTCCGAGAGTGACGACGGTCTTGTGATAGAGGTTCTTTGGCGTCCCTTAGTCACACTCGAGAACTATCTGTCAGACCTTCAGCGCCTTGAGGGCAGAAGCGCTGTCCTTGACGTGGGACCTATTGACCTAAGACGGATCTTTGTCGCACCCAAGACCGTTCTGGTTAGTAAATCAGATCATTTAGACAATTCACCTCCATCCAAGACTGAATCGCTCGAGGTAAAGCAAGAACACCTGTGCGAGGTCGAGATACCGTTTGATGACTTCATCACTGCCCACAACGGCCAAGACATCGCTATCCTCGGTGAGCCGGGCATCGGAAAAAGCATTGTCCTCAGATACCTTGCCGGGGTCATTACGGACACAACTCCACCTCCCCTCACGGGAGTCCCCATCCTCATCGACCTCCACAGATATTTGACGATCCACAAAGCAGATCTGGACGACTACATCGAAAAGCGGTACGGAATGCATGCGGACTTTCTGAACTCCCAGATCAAGGCTGGCAACGCCTGCTTCCTACTCGACGGGTATGACGAAGCCTTCGGACTCCTGGACGGAGCGCTCACCACCCTCATCCAAGGGCAATGTAAAGGCAACCAAGTCATTCTGGTCTCCCGGCCAGGCGCATTTCATGCCCACACCTTCCATCAGCGAAACTTCACAATCTGCACCCTCCCCAAGTTTGATGAAACACAAGTGCGCGCTTTCATCGACAAATGGTTCACGACCGACGCCAAACGCGAACAAGCCAACCGCTACTTCGACGACAACCCACAAACCGCTGACCTGGCCACCAACCCGCTCTTCCTCACCCTACTTTGCAGCCTCATCGCCCCCGACGAAGACACTTGGGAACTTCCCCGCCGCATCGGACCTCTCTACGACGAGTTTCTCCTCATCCTTTACGAGAGGCTCAATGAGGAAATCAAAGATTTCCCCACGAGGTCCACCATCCCATGGCCCTCGAAACAAGCCTTCCTCGCACGCCTCGCCTATGACACATTCGTCACGCGACAATACCCGGCAAATCAACATCATCTCAACTCGATGATCATCTCCTGGGACGGATTTTCAAACGCTGAGAAGGCACGGGCCCGCAAAGAGATCTCCATCCACAACGGCATCCTAATAGACCGAGGAGACAAGACCTACGAATTCCTCCACCAAACCTTCCAAGAATTCCTCGCAGCCTGCTATCTCAAAGAAGGCTCCAGGTGGATCGAAGGAAAAGACCAACTCACCGAACAACGCATCCTCAGTCCAAGATGGAGAAACGTCATCCGATTCCTATGCAGCATCTCCGACAACTGCACTCTCATCGTCAACCGAATCTGGAATGAAGAGATCGCACAGAATGGGAGGGATACTTCGGAACATTACCGGCTACTATTGGCGGCCCACTGCATCGCCGAATGCAAGGTGGTCGAGGACGGTGCTCTCCAGAACATTCAACAGGCCATAATCAAGTATGCGCCGGGAGGCGATGATCATGATGTTTACAACCGCGATTCGTTTCACGAAGGATTCGCTTCACTCTGCCATTACGACCCGTCGCCAATCGGGACTCTCAGATCAGATCTTGCAGCGCTGATTTTTGATGAGGTGCCGTGGGAGCACGCCAAGTACCGCAAAAGCTGTGCGTTCCTTGTCCACGCCCGCCACCCCAAAGCAGTCGGCGCGCTGGCAGAGTTGATAGAACGTGAAATATCGGAACGTAACTTAACCCTGGGCATCGAGCTTATCCAGTTTTTCGGTGAGACAGATTCGCCGCATGCAATTGACCACCTTCAGAGATGGATAAACAACCCGGCATACGATGCGTCCCACAGGCTGGCGGCAGCTCAATCGGCCACACGTATCCGCTCGCGACGGACCATACCGTTGTTGTTTCACCTCTTCAGCAATCCGATCTTTCAGTACGCAGCCAGAGACGGCTTCATAAGGCTCAAGAACTGGTCCGCAGAGTTTCGCTCCCAGCTTGTTGACCTGTTGGGCACATCCACTGACTCCACGGTCCAGTCGCATGTGATTGAAATTCTCGGTTCACTGGGCGGTGAGGAGAATGAGCGTGTAATAGCATCATACCTTCAACATGCATTACTTTATGATTGTGCTTTGGATGCTCTGGTTGAGATGAACTCCGAGAGAGCTCTGGACATAATTCTGCATGATATTCACGAGCTCATAGAAACTCGTTTAGAACAATCGAAAGCCATACCGGATAATCCATCTCATTCCTACCGGGATGACCGTCTAATCCGCCTGATAAAGATTTGCGGATCAATTGGCTCCGATTCCGCTGTGGACACGCTCATAGAGATTCTGCGGACTTCACAGGAACGGCGCATAGGGCAAACCGCTCTAGAGTCACTGACCCGCATCGGGTCACACAGAAGTATCAAGTCACTCTATGATCTCGGTAGGACGTGTGCAGATGAGGTATTAATGGATGGTGTCCTAACCGCTCTGTTAATAATGCTCAATGGTGGCTATTGGTACGAAGGATCGTGCTGGTGTGAACCCGGCAAATCGAGTAAGTATAGGAAGGTTAACCTCGGTCTCATCCAAAACCTCATGCAAGGCATGATTGATCGACATGAACATAAAGTGATCTCAATCATGATCAGGATAAAAAAGAATGAGGCGTATGCGAGATTGTGGACACATGCCGAACTACTTGATCTTCTGGATTCGGTCTGTGCAGGCGATGACGGAGTACTTCCACTCTTTGCTTCTGATGCTCTATATAGAGTCCAACAATTGGCCCCAATACGACTGATGACAGAAATCACGGATACTGAAGAAGCAAGAGAGCTTCGGCGGAGGATGCGGTCGATTCTCGGAGGAGAAGCAACACCTGACGACCTCTTTCTCAGGCTGCTTGTTGTCTTTGCCTCCACGGAGGAGGAAAACTGGATCAGACAAGGTGCAATTGAGGCGCTTAGCAAAGTCGACACAGAACGCACCTGTGAGATCCTCCGTCGCTTTGCAGAGAAGAATATTAGCGGCTGTCGGTCTAAGTCTATTCAATGGCTCGGTGAAATCCACAGCGAACATAGTCTCAAGCATCTTACCGAGCTCCAGGGTGCCGGTATCGAACCCAATCAAGTCGAATCTGCAATCAATAAAGTATGCGAAGGACTCGGCAGAACCCGGCTTATGTGTCGAGAGATCCTGGCCATTGAAAGGTAGGCCCTCCGGCCGAGAGACCGCGATCCTGACTTAGCACAGCCGGGCGTGCGGTGTCGACGTGCCTGACGAATGGAGGTGAAAAGGAGTGTAAGGAAGTTAGCGAGTTTGTGCCGCGCTTCAGAGGGATTGCTGGCGTGGATTCTCCATTCCTCCTTTAGCGAGTCAGTCTCTCCCCATATGCAGCAATGGAGTCATCCACCCGCACCTCCAAATACCAGCGCTTCGAGATGACCACGACGGCATACGAGATTCCGGACTGAAGTGTTGTCTCATGCCGCGCAACCCGCTTGCCATCGAGGAGGGCGAAGAAAACCGCCTTGCCAGCCGGGAGCGTGAATCCTTCCACCCTGTCCGAGCCTAGATAAAAGAGCCTGAAACCTTCTTCCAAGACGACCCAAAGTTGCACCTCCGTGTCCGCCGTTCCAAGCAGACGACAATCGTTGGTTGTCTCCTGATGTAAGGCATGGCTCTTCTCATCCGCGAGTGCCACTCGTTCCTCAGCGGGTTCGACCGTTGAAGGAGCGGCAAACAAAGATGTTGGAGAAGGTGATCGTGTCGGCGTAAAGATAGGAAGTGGAGTTTCCGAGGGCACCAAAGAAGGGGTGGGAATCGGCATTCGACGAATCGGGAAGGTCTCAACTGTCTCCCATCCACGTTCAGGTGATCGTTGCGACAACCATGCGCGCAGGCCGTCCTGTTCTTTCTGGGGCGGCAACGGAGTCAGAGCAAGTTCTTCCCGGCTGATCTCCTCAATCTCAAGTCTTCCCTGGTCCGCGAAATAGAACAACTCATAAGTTCCAGAATGGCGGTTGTCAGGAAGGAATCCACTGTACGAGTGACCGTCGTAGAATGCGTCCCAGCCAACACGAGTGGTAGGGAGGTGGATTCGCGTCCACCACTTCGGGCTGAGGGACACCCCCAGCACCCCGTCCTCCGACTCGAAGCCCAACTTGACCGGCCGGTCAGCGGCCGCGAATACTTCACTCGCCCGTCCGGACGCAATCTTGCGGGAGGTGCTGGGCAGACATGCCCCTTCGAGAATCTTGGGGAAAGGTTGCACGAGCGGTGTCGGCGAGGGTTGTTTCGTTGCCATCCTGGAAGGGTTTTTCGCTTGGGGAGGTAGCGGCGTTTCAACGACACGCGCACTCGAGCCGGCTCTTGATTTCAGATTCCCAAC
>JAANMT010003543.1_pt1 | contig 10947 bp, 7 predicted proteins | sample 7279711 | NCBI WGS metagenome assembly JAANMT01 (sample SAMN14094538, study PRJNA606508) | bioreactor metagenome | isolation source: A lab-scale SPAN reactor treating ammonium-rich wastewater day 1 | place: Ireland: Galway | collected 2017-01-16 | reverse complement strand
GCGCTGCTGGCGGGTGCCGCCCTGCTGCTCGTGAACCCGCACGACGGCTTGCTGACAAGCTTCGCCGGGACGTTTGCAGTTGTGATCGGTTGCGCGCTGCTCGTGCCCTGGCTGATGGGACACTTGCTGAGGCTTGTGGCGCCGCTGGCTGGATGGGTGTGGGGGCCGCTGGGGCGCATGGCTCCGCGCCGCGTTGAGGCGTCGTTGAGCCGCACGGCGGTCGCCGTCGCCGCGCTGATGGTCGCCGTCTCGGTGACCATCGGGATCAGCCTGATGGTCGGCAGCTTCCGGCACACGGTTGAGGTATGGCTCGCCCAGACGCTGCGCGGCGACGTGTATATCTCGGTGCCCGGCGGGCCGCAGACTGCGCCCTCGGCGGTGATTGACCCGGAAGTGCTGTCCATCGTCGCTCAGTGGCCGGGCGTGCAGCGTGTGGACACCGTGCGGGCAGCCGAGATCGATGCGCCGGGTGGCCCGGTGCAGGTACTGGCGGTCAACAACCCCGACTCCGGCTCGGCGCGGCTCTACCTGGCTGCCGACGGCCCGCCGGAAGCCGTGTGGCGCATGGTTGAGGACGGGGCGGTGATCGTCAGCGAGCCATTTGCGCGGCGGGCGGGCATCCCGCGCCAGGGGGGCAGCGTGACGCTCAGCACCCCGCAGGGCGAACGCGCCTTTCCGGTGGTGGGCATCTACTACGACTATGGCTCGACACAGGGCCAGGTGATGATGGCGCAGCAGGTGTACCACGCCATCTGGGGTGACCAGAGTGTGACCGCCGTCGCGCTGCTGCTGGAGCCGGGCGTGGACGTGGACGCAACAACCGGCGCGCTTGAAAGCACGTTGGCCCCCGTGCAGCAGCTGTTGGTGCGCCCCAACCAGGCGCTGCGCGACGACGTGATGGTGATCTTCGACCAGACGTTTGCCATCACCGGGGCGCTGAACCTGCTGGCAACCCTGGTCGCGTTCGTCGGCGTGCTCAGCGCGCTGCTCTCGCTCCAGCTTGAGAAGCAGCGCGAGTTGGGCATCCTGCGCGCCATAGGGTTGACGGTACGGCAGGTCTGGGGCCTGACGCTGATCGAAACCGGGCTGATGGGGGCGGTGGCCGGGCTGCTCGCGCTGCCAACTGGCTTCGCGCTCGCCCTGATCCTGATCTTCATCATCAACCGGCGCGCGTTTGGCTGGACGCTCCAGCTGCAGGTCGAGCCGGGGCCGTTCGTGCTGGCGCTGGTGGTGGCGATTGGGGCGGCGCTGCTGGCAGGCGTGTACCCGGCGCGGCGCATCGGCCAGATGGCCGCGGCGGATGCGATCCGCTTCGAGTAGCGTTTGCACCGCCCGGCAAGCGCAGCTATCAGGGTTTGATCTGCGCCACAGACTTGAGAATGCGGTCCGGACGGTACGGGTAGCGTTCGACGTCTTCCTCGCTGGTGACGCCGCTCAGCACCAGGATCGTCTCCAGGCCGCTCTCGATGCCCGCTGCGATGTCGGTATCCATCCGGTCGCCGATCATGACTGCATTCTCCGAGTGCGCGCCAAGCTGGCGCAGCGCGGAGCGCATCATGAGCGGGTTGGGTTTGCCAACGAAGTAGGCTTGAACGCCCGTCGCCGCCTGGATCATGGCCGCGACCGCGCCACAAGCGGGCACTTGGCCTTGATCGGTCGGGCCGACGACGTCGGGGTTAGTGGCGATGAAGCGCGCCCCGCCCTGGATCAGGCGAACGGCGGTGGTGATCGTCGCGAAACTGTACGTGTTCGTCTCGCCCAGCACCACGTAGTCAGGTTCATGTTCAGTGAGCCGGTAACCGATATCATGCATCGCCGTGGTGAGGCCCGCCTCGCCGATGACGTAGGCTGAACCGCCGGGCCGCTGCCTGTGCAGGAAGCGGCTGGTAGCCAGCGCGGAGGTGAAGATGCAGTCGGCCTCGATCTCCAGGCCCAGGCTCTGAAGCCGGGCGTGATGGTCGTGCGGCGTCAGGCGCGAGTTGTTCGTAAGCAGCATGAAGGGCGCTCCGGCAGCACGCAGCCGATTCAGGAATTCAGCCGCTCCTGGAATCGCCTGGTTCCCGGTGATTAGCACGCCGTCCATGTCGATCAGATGGGCTTTGGGGCCGCTCTTGGCCGTCTCGCTGGTCTTGCGCGTCGATTGCGTCATGGTTTCCTCGTTTGTGCTGGCGGGTGGGCCGCTGGCCGCTTCGCCGCGTCGCATTGACCTGTATTCTACCCCAGTCGCAGCCTGGCAGCACACCTCCTCAACCAGCATGGCACGCCTGCCAGAGTGCACCAGGGAAGATCGTACGACCGATTTTATCGCGAATCCTTGACAGGCCCCCCGCTCCCGTGCTACACTCATCCTCAATCAGTCGAATAGTCATCGACGCCGAACCGGAGTAGTAAGCGCCAGGGCGACGTTCAGAGAGCCGCCTCGATTGCGGACGACCCACCGGGTCGTTGCAGCCGGGCTGAGAGGGCGGCACGGGACGCGGGCGCTGAATGGGCCGGGGAGTCGGCAGGGCAAACGGAGCGGACAGCTTCCAGTAGTCCTGCCCGGAGACGCCACCGTTATCAGGGCGCAGGGTATGCGACAACGTGGTTGTCACAACGAAGTTGTAACAACGCAGTTGTCAAGTACCTGCTGAGTGAAGCTGGCTCCTCCCGCGCGCACTACGCGGGTTTGTGTTTTCGGGGGAGCGGCTTAACGAGGGTGGCACCGCGGGCTTATGACGCTCGTCCCTTACGCCAGCAAGGCTGGCCGGGACGGGCGTTTTGATTCAGGCCAGCAGCGCAAAGACTCTAAGAGATGGGGAACGAGCCAGCCAGGAGAAACGATGGCAGCAGCGCAAACCAGGCAAGCATCGCTGGCCCAGCGGAGCCTGAAGAAGGTCTACTTCGACCATAAAGATATGGACTACTACCTGAGCTGGATCATGGGGCGCGAGGTGTACGAGGGAAGCGACTCCAATGAGTACCTTGAGATCGCATCACGCATCACCGACGGCGACCCGATCAGCTGGCAGCGCGAATGGGCCGCGCTCGGCAGGCGCGTGGAGGATGACGCGCAAGCAGCCCTCGACAGCGGCAACCGGGAGTTGGCAAGGCGGGCTTACTTGCGAGCCTGCACGTACTACCGGGCCCCCCTGTTCATCATGGGGCCAAGCGACCCCGCCTTCCGCGAGTACGTGGGCAAGATGCAGGCCTGTTTTCGCAGCGCGGCAGATCTGTTCGAACGGCCCATCGAGCAGGTCGAGGTGCCGTTCCGCGGCAGGCGGCTCACAGGCTACTTCTGGCAGGCGGACGGCAGCGGCCAGAAGCGCCCAACCCTGATCGTGATCGGCGGCATCGAGACGTGGGCCGAGGACTGCTACTTCATGATTGGGCCTGCCGCAGCCGAGCGCGGTTACAATGCGCTGACCATCGATCTTCCGGGCCAGGGTATGATGCCGGACGACGGCCTGACCTTCGATGCACAGATGGGGCCCCCGGTGAAGGCGGTGATCGACTACGCGCTGAGCCGCGCGGAGATCGACGGGGAGCGGCTGGCGGCGTACGGCTTTAGCTGGGGTGGGCACGTCGTGCTGAAGGGAGCAGAGCGGGAGCCACGCCTCAAGGCACTGATCGCCAACCCGCCCATGCCAGATGTTTTCCGTGCCGCGCTCGCGCAGCAGGGAGGGCACAGCCGCAGCGACCCGGTGAACAAGGCCAGCTTCTCGCAGATCGCGTGGCGGATGGGCCTCAAGATCAGCCTGAACCCCGCGGACATCGGGCGGCGTATGGGCAAAGCGTACAACTACTTCGTACACGGCAAGGCCCGGCTGAGCCGGATCGAGTGCCCGGCGCTGCTGCTGGCAGGCGAAGGCGAAGCGCCGATCACGCTGGACATCGCGCGGGAGTGCATCGAGCAACTGCCCAACCCGCAGAAGAAGCTGGTCATCTTCACGGCGGAGGAGAACGGTGAGGCACACTGCCAGGTGAACAACCTGCCGCTACCCAACCGGACTATGTTTGACTGGCTGGAGGAAGTATTCCGCCCGGCCTGAGATGAAACAACACACTCGCTATACGAAAGGGTTGTAGCAACGCACATGGCAAAGAAGAAGGGACGCATCCTTACAGGCGACCGTCCGACCGGCAAGCTGCATCTGGGGCACTACGTTGGCACGCTCCAGAACCGCGTCATGCTCCAGGATGAGTACGACCTGTTCCTGCTCGTTGCCGACTATCACTCGCTCACGACGCACCCGGAGAAGCAGGACGTGCTCCAGACGCGCGAGAATGCGCTGGAAGTGGTCATCGACTGCTACGCAGCGGGCATCGACCCCGCCAAGGTTACCCAGTACATGCAGTCCGACGTGCCGGAAACGGCTGAGCTGACGCTTCTGTTCTCGATGCTCACCACCGTTCCCCGCCTCCAGCGCGTCCCGACGCTTAAGGAGGTCATGCACAATCTCCACATCACTGAGCCATCCGCCGGGCTGCTCAACTACCCTGTCCTCCAGGCAGCGGACATCCTGATCGTCAAGGGCGACCTGGTTCCGGTGGGCCGTGACCAAGCCAGCCACATCGAGGTCACGCGCGAGATCGCCCGCCGTTTCAACACCCGCTTTGCCGAAGTCTTCCCTGAGCCGGACGCCCTCATCCCGGAGGACGCCCCGACCCTGGTCGGCATCGACGGCCAGGCCAAGATGAGCAAATCGCTCGGCAACGCCATCATGCTCTCCGACGACGCCAAGACGGTCACGCAGAAGGTCATGCAGATGTACACCGACCCCAAGCGCATCCACGCGACCGATCCGGGCACGGTCGAGGGCAACCCGCTGTTCATCTACCACGACCTGTTCAACCCCGACCGGGCGCAGGTCGAGGACTTCAAAGCGCGCTACCGCCAGGGCAAGATCGGCGATGTGGAATGCAAGCGCGTGCTGGCTGAGAAGCTCAACGCCTTTCTCGATCCGATCCGTGAGCGACGCCGCTTCCTGGAGGAGCGCCCCGACGATGTGATCGACATCTTGCGCAAGGGCGCGCAGCGCGCACGCCCCATCGCACAGGAGACGCTCGTCCAGGCGCGGGAGGCGATGGGCCTCACCAGCCTGCTCACCACCGAGACGCACACTCTCTACCGGTAAGGGTTATGCCCTGATGGGCTGGCCGTGCGCCCGCCCTGTATGGGTGAAAGGAGCGCGCATCAGACCTAACTGAACACCGGGCAGCACACAGCGGCTCAACCCCAAGCTACGCGATCAGGACGGTGGCCAGGTCCTCATCGCAGAGCCCGGTGGATCCGGGCTCCCCGGCCAGGGGCCTGATAACGCAACAGCATAGTGTTCTACCTTGCCATTCAGGAGGAGTCGAGATGACTGACGACAAGACCCGTAAGTTCGTGCTGCCCGAAAACGAGATACCCAAGGCGTACTACAACGTCGCCGCCGACCTGCCTTCGCCGCCCCCGCCGGTGCTCCATCCCGGCACCGGGCAGCCCATCGGGCCGGACGACCTCGCGCCGTTGTTCCCGATGGCGCTCATCATGCAGGAGGTCTCGACCGAGCGAGAGATCGAGATCCCCGAACCGGTGCGCGACATGTACCGCCTGTTCCGGCCCAGCCCGCTCTTCCGCGCGCGCGGCCTGGAGAAGGCGCTGGATACGCCTGCCCGCATCTACTACAAGTATGAGGGTGTCAGCCCGGCTGGCTCGCATAAACCCAATACTGCTATCGCCCAGGCCTTCTACAACAAGGAGGAGGGCATCAACCGGCTGGCGACCGAGACGGGCGCGGGCCAGTGGGGATCGGCGCTGGCGATGGCCTGCGCGTTCTTCGACATGGTGTGCGAGGTCTTTATGGTGCGCGTCAGCTACGATCAGAAGCCCTACCGCCGGGCGCTGATCGAGGCCTACGGCGCATCGGTGATCGCCAGCCCCAGCCAAAAGACCAACGCCGGGCGCGCCATCCTGGCCGAGCACCCCGATTCGCCCGGCAGCCTCGGCATCGCCATCTCAGAGGCGGTCGAGGTCGCTGCCACTGACCCGGACACCAAGTACAGCCTGGGCAGCGTTCTCAACCACGTGCTGCTGCACCAGACCGTCATCGGTCAGGAAGCACTGCGCCAGTTCGAGATGGCCGACGACTACCCCGATGTCGTGATCGCCTGTGTCGGCGGCGGCTCCAACTTCGCGGGGCTGGCCTTCCCCTTCGTGGGGCGCAAGCTGCGCGGTGAGCAGGATGTGCGCATTGTCGCCGTCGAACCTGCCGCCTGCCCCACCCTTACACGTGGCCCATACGCCTATGACTTCGGTGACACGGCCCAATTGACCCCGCTTGTCAAGATGCACACGCTGGGCCACACCTTCGTACCGCCTGGCATCCACGCTGGCGGGCTGCGCTATCACGGCATGGCCCCGCTGGTAAGCCACCTGCTTGAGCTGGGCGCAATTGAGGCGGTCGCTGTTGAACAGCTCGACGCGTTCGCCGCCGGGGTGCAGTTCGCCCGCACGGAGGGCATCATCCCTGCCCCGGAATCAAACCACGCCATCTCCATGGCCATCCAGGAGGCGCTGCGCTGCAAGCAGGAGGGCACGGCCCGCACGATCGTCTTTAACCTGAGCGGCCACGGGCACTTCGACATGCAAGCCTACATCGACTACCACGCCGGGACGCTTCGGAACTACGCCTACCCGGCGGAAGAGATCGCGATGGCTCTCGCCGGGCTGCCCGCCGTCGGCGCAGCCGCAGGCGACTAAGTGGGGTTCAAGTCCACGCGCGGGGGTGGTGACCCCATCACCCCCGCGCCCACACGCCCTTCGCCTGCCTGAGTGCCCATCACCGCACCGCCGCGCTCCCCTATTCCGCCGTGTCTTTGTGACGCTTAACACGATTGACAAAGCGCAGCACTTCCAGTTAGAATGACCTTAACCACCATGACCGGGGGTAAGAGTGCTTTCCGCCGTCTTCAGCCCGCATAGCTCCATTGACCCTATGCCCGGCATTGATACCTTGTGAGCGGCGCTCGTCCCTTTGGGGTGAGGCGTTCTTTTTGCACTCTCAGCATAACCAGGGAGGTTGCGGACTCGCGAAGCATGGAGCAAACAGCACCGTCCTCTGAGGACCCGAATCTGGATTTTGCCACACTGCTTGAAGCATCATTCTCTGATGAGCCTGACGACATCACACGAGGCGATCTGCTCAGCGGCATCATTCTTGCCGTTGACGAGTACGGCGTCATCGTTGATGTCGGCCTCAAGCGTGACGGGGTCGTGCCGCGTAGTGACATTGAGGCGCTTGACGAAGACTTCACCCGGCAGGTGGGTGACCGCATCTCGGTGGTCGTCATCAGCCCCGAAGACCGCGACGGCAATCTGGTCGTCTCGATCCAACAGGCGCTTGCCAACAAGGATTGGGACGTGGCTCACCACCACCTCGAGTCGGGTGATATCTACACTGGTGAGGCAGTCGCTGCCAATAAAGGTGGCCTGATCGTCCCCTTCGGCGAATTGCGCGGCTTCGTCCCCGCCTCGCACGTCGTCGGGATGCCGCGCGGCCTCGATGACGAGGCCCGCATCGCCTACCTCAGCAGCCAGATCGGCCAGCAACTTGACCTGAAGATCATCGAAGTAAACCCGCGCCGCCGCAGGCTCGTCCTCTCGCAGCGCCTCGCCCAGCGCGAATCGCGCGAAGAAGCCAAGAAGCGGCTGCTCCTCAGCCTCAATGAGGGCGACGTGGTGCGTGGCACCGTCAGCAGCCTGCGCGACTTTGGCGCATTTGTTGACTTGGGCGGTGCCGACGGCCTGATCCATGTCTCCGAGCTGGCCTGGCATCGCGTCCGCCATCCCAGTGAGGTTGTTACGGTTGGCAGCGAGGTCGAGGCGTTCGTCCTCCAGCTCGACCAGGACGCGATGCGTATCGGCCTCAGCCTCAAGCGCCTCCAGCCCAACCCCTGGGACGAGATCGAGCGTGATTACGCCGTCGGACAGCTAGTTGAAGGAACCGTCACCCGTGTGGTATCATTTGGGGCGTTCGTCGAGCTGTCCAACGGCATCGAGGCCCTCCTGCACATATCGGAGATGGGTTGCTCGCCTTCTCAGCCAATCGAGGAGGTGATTAGCCCCGGCCAGCCGCTCGCCGCCGAGATTATCAATCTGGAGCCGCACCGCCAGCGCATTGGCCTGAGCGTCAAGAACCTGCTGGGCGAGCAACCAGACGGCCCGCCTGCCGCGTCCGTGGCGGAAATGCCGCCCGAATCTGGCGATGAGGAGATCGAAGAAGCTGTAGCCGAGGTATAATACCTGGCTGCGCACTCCGGCTGTTGGCACGGAACGAGCGCAAAACCAACATGGTGAGGGGGTGAAGTTAGGTTGACGAAAGTTGAGCTTAGGCCTGGCGAAAGCCAGGAGGCGTTGCTAAAGCGATTTCGCAAGGAAGTCACCAAGAGTGGCATCTTGAGCGCTGTCCGCCGGAAGCGCTGGCACGTCAGCAAGAGCGAGTTGCGCCGCATCCAGAAGAAGAAGGCGTTGCGCCGCATTCGCCGCCGCCTGGCCAAATACCAGCAGCGCGGGTAGCCTGCCCTGCGGCGGCTGCCCTGTCACGCGATACCCGCGAAAGGACCCCATGGGCTCCAAAGACAAGATCGAGGTTGAAGGCACCGTTGTTGAAGCCCTCCCGGGCATGATGTTCCGGGTCGAGTTGGAGAACGGCCAGACGGTTCTGGCGTATCTCTCAGGCAAGATGCGGAAGTACTACATTCGGATTCTGTTGGGCGACCGGGTGCGCGTGGAGCTTTCGCCCTACGACCTGGAAAAAGGCCGGATCACGTACCGCTACAAGAAGGGCCGTCCCGGCTCCGAAGAGGGCGAGGAAACCACCGAATAGCCCGGCTGCCCGAAGCGTGGGGTTCCCCTCTGGCGAGCCCGGCAAGCACGATTCCGTCCAAACGCAAGAACTGGCGTACACGCGCCAGTTTTTTCTTTCCCTTGATTACCGCTCTGCCGCTATTCCGCTGGGGCGAGGAGCGGCCCCCTGCCCCGCAGTGAGGTATGAACCGCCCGTAACGTCTCATCCAGGTGCGCCGGAACCGGCCCGCCAGCCACCAACTCTGCCGCTCCCCGCAGCCATTCGTCAACCGAGTCAGCGGCAAATGCCCATCCTTCGGAATCTCTGGCGCGTGTCAGGCGCGCCGCCCAATGTGCGCTGATCCCCAGGTAGCGCAGCGGGACCCACACCTGCATCCTTTCCAGGATCGTTTCCGGGTCAGCCAGCGCGTAGTGCGCCAGCAACTCCCTCTGGCGATCCCGGTCCGCATACCACGTCAGGAAGACCCCCAGGTCGGCCACCGATGTATTCAGCGCCAGGTCCTCGAAGTCGATCAGCCGCAGCGCGCCTTGCCGGTTGACCATAAAGTTGCCATGGTTCGGGTCGTTGTGCGCGGGGACGATGTGGTTCACATCCTGGTTGCAGCATTCCAGTGCTTCGATGGCGTTAATCAGGTCGCTTACCACCTCGCTGAGCTGGTTGATCTCCCCAAGCCCGGCCTCCAGCCAGCGCTCTACCACCGCCTCGAACCAGCGCTCGCGCGTCTCGCGGAACAGCCGGGGCAGCGGTTGGAGCCGCTCGCGCTCGCTCTCCGTCATTCCCACCGCCAGCGCCCGGTGAAGCGGCTCATCCGAGTGCAGCCGCGCCAGCAGCGCAATCGCCTCATCGGCCCGCGCCTCCAACTCCGCACGCGGGATCGGCTTGAGCGCGGCCTCCACGCTGGCCGCCCGCCCGCCGAGCGCCTCACTCTCCTCTGTGATGCCAAGCACGCGCGGCCCAACCCGCGCCTCGTGCAGCAGCGTTGCCAGCCGCAGGTGACGCCAGCGATCCGGGCGTTGCGCTCCGGGGCCAAGCAGGCTGCGGATGTAGGCCCAGGGCTCGCCGTCCACGTCTACGCGCCACACATGTTTGGCGGCCCAGCGGCTGACCAGCTTGAAGCGCGCCGGGCCAGGTGGGCGCACGTCCAGCTCGCGCAGCAGGCCCATTAATTCGTGTGGCTGGGAAGGGCGGCGCTGCGCGCGGTCGGGACGCGGAGGGGTGCGGGGCACAGTCGTCATCAAGTGGGCCGCCGCTGCGTGATGAGCATCACCCAGTCGCCCATCTGGCGCTGGTCGAGCAGCTCCAGGCCAATCGAGTCGAGCGCGCCGATCACCTCCGGCGCCTGTTCATCGATGATGCCGGAGAAGATGAACTTGCCCCCCGGCCACAGCACATGCTGGAGCCCCTGCGGAACCATCTGCAGGATGATCTTTGCCGTCAGGTTGGCCATGCCCAGGTCAAAGTGCCGGGCCGTCGTCCGCAGGCTGTCGAGCGATCCATGCAGCACGGTCACCCGGTCAGATACCCCGTTGCGCTCGGCGTTCTCCTGCGCCACCCGCGCCGCCGTCTCGTCGTTATCCAGCGCGAGCACCCGGTAGCAGCCCAGTTTGGCCGCGGCAATCGCCAGAATGCCAGAGCCAGTGCCCAGGTCGACCATCTTCGTGCCAGGCCGTGCGAACCACTCGCACGCCTGCAGGCAAAGCTGGGTCGTGGGGTGCGTGCCCGTGCCAAACGCCATGCCGGGGTCCATCTCGATCACGATGTCATCCGCCTGCGTCTCGACTTCGGCCCAGGCGGGCTTGATCACCAGCCGCTGCCCAACCCGCATTGGGTGGTAGTGGCGCTTCCACGCCTCAGCCCAATCTTCGTCTTTGACAATGCGGAACTCAGGGTCGGGGATGCGGTACAGTCGACCCAGGTAATACAGCGCCTCCTCGACCCGGCGCTGCGTCTCTGCCGCCTGCCCGTCGTTGGCGATGTATGCGCTGACCCGCAGCGGGCCGGGCGGGTACGGTGTGGAGTTTGGCACAGCCGAACTCCACTCATCGCTCCACGCCTCACCGGGGAAAGCGCGTTCGATAGCGACTCCCTGGTGCGCGTAGCGGCGCAGCACATC
>JAANMT010003539.1_pt1 | contig 10961 bp, 9 predicted proteins | sample 7279711 | NCBI WGS metagenome assembly JAANMT01 (sample SAMN14094538, study PRJNA606508) | bioreactor metagenome | isolation source: A lab-scale SPAN reactor treating ammonium-rich wastewater day 1 | place: Ireland: Galway | collected 2017-01-16 | reverse complement strand
GTGAGGGTCGATGGCAGCGCGGCCAATCCCCGGCTCATCACCTGCGCCACCGTGCGGCCAGCCAGGCTCTCGCGGACGGCCTGGCCGCGCATTTCGGCGCTGGCCGCGCCTTGCAGGAACATGCCAATGAAGGCCATCCAGATGCCGTTGACTAGGCCGCCTGTGAACATCTGGAGCAAGCCCAGTCCGATGAAGCCAAAGCCAATCACGCGCCCAATGTTGCCCGCGATCAGGGTCGCGCGCCGCATGCTGCGCGTCGCGCCCCACACGATTGCCCGCAGCACCCGCCCGCCGTCCAGCGGAAAGCCGGGGATCATGTTGAACCCTGCCAGCAACACGTTGATCAGCGCCAGATAGCCCAGCAGCGCCACCAGCGGCTCGAACAGGCCCGCTGCCCGCAGCACCAGCCAGCCCGCGCCTGCCGCCAACCCAACCAGCACGCTCACCAGCGGCCCGGCTACCGCCACCGTGAATTCGGCGCGCGCGTCTGGTGACTCATCGCCCATCTCGGCCACCCCACCGAAAATCATCAGCCGGATGCGCCGCACCGGAATCTTGAAGCCCCGCGCCACCAGCGCGTGCCCCAACTCGTGCAGCAGCACACTGGCGAACAACAGAACAGCCGTCAGCGCGCCCAAGCCCCAGTACTGCGCTGCCGGCCAGTCAGCATAGCGTGCCGGGTAATAGTTGCTCGCCAGCGACCACGTCAGCAGCCCGAAGATCAGAAACCAGGAGTAATCCAACCCGATCGGGATGCCAAACAACCGTCCCAGTGGAATAGTTCCTCGTCTCAGCATCTCACACCCTCTCAGCTACCAGATACATTCCCATTCGTGATACCTTGCGAACACTCTCCCATCTTAAGTATATCTGCCGCACGTTAGAGCCGCCTTAGAATGCAGGTGGAACGAAAAGGGCCCGGCTCTAGTCGCCGGGCCTCTGTCCACGCTGCTTGCTCAGGCTGGGGCGATCTGGTAGATGGCTGGTCGGTAGCGCGGTTCAGGGATGGCAAGGCCCCTCTCTTGCATCGCCTCAATGATCGCGTCCCGTGCCCCCAGAACCTCCGCCAGCGCCGCCTCCGGCGTGCTCCCGGATGCCGAGCACATCTCAAAGTCCGGGATATCGGCGATGTAAGCCTCGTCTTCTTCGCTGTAGAAGATGTTTATATGGTAGTCTTTCATCCCTCATCCGCCTCCGTTCCTTCGTCCTGCAACTTCAGGTTGTACTTCTCGACCAGCCGGATGAATTGCCTGATCTGGTAGGGTTTCGCCTGACCGTTCCTGTCCGGTTGAGCAACTATTGCCTGCGCCACATCTGGATGCGAGAAAATGTGGTGGCTACTCGTGATGCGCTCTCGCGTGAAGCCGAATGCCTCTATCAACCCTGCAAAATCACCGAACCGGATGTTCCTTGATCCAGCGAGTATTCTCACCAGAAGTTTTCGTGGCCTAGCCATGTCCATATTCTACCACGTGAGTGGAGCATCCCGCCTACCGGTAGAGCCCCTCCGGATCTAGCTCGGCGCGGATCATGTGCAACTCCCCGGATGTCGGGGCAGGCGTCTGCCCGACTTCTGCCGCCAGCCTCGGCTGCCAGCCCATGTTGGCCTGCACCTCGTCCAGCGTCACGCCGGAATGCAGTGACACAAGCTGCATGTCGCGCTCGGCGTTCGCAAAGTCAAAGATGGCCTTGTCGGTGATCACCAGTTCGGGGCCTGCGCCCGGCATGCCGAGCCGCGCCCGCGCCTCACCCCCGCTCAGGTGACCGGCGCTGGTCAGGAAGTCCAACTTCTCGACGAACGAGCGGTTTCCCAGCCGCATGATCACCTGCACGCTGCGGGCGTTGATCGCGATCTCGCACGCGCCACCGGAACCGGGCAGGCGCACCTTAGGCGCGTCGTAGCTGCCGATCACGGTTGTATTCAGGTTGCCATACCGGTCGATCTGCGCGCCGCCCAGCAGCGCCACGTCGATCAGCCCGCCCTGCAAGTAGAACCCGAACAGGTCGCCCATCGAGATGACTGACGTCGCGCCTGTGACAAGCGTTGGGTCACCGATGGAGAGAGGCAGGCGGGCAGGCTGCGCCCCGTAGACGCCCGACTCGTAAATCAGTTCCAGATCGGGCGCAACGGAGCGCCGCGCCAGGTTGCAGGCGATATTCGGCAGCCCGACTCCCACGAACACCGTCCGGGCACCCTTCAGCGCACGCGCTGCTGCCACGATCATTATCTCCGATGGGGTGAAGCCTTGCTCGGCGCTCATGTGTACGCTCCGTAGTCGATGGGCGCGGCGGGTGCGCTACCCGGTTTCAGACGTTCGAACGTCTCCTGGCCCAGCTTCTCCACGTACTCGGCCCGGTCCTTGACGCCGTACACCCACTCGTCCAGCCAGGCGCGGGTCTGTGCTTCATCACGGGACAGCTCATCCCACTTCAGATAGAAATCGTTGTCACGGTCGTAGTACCCCTGCACGTATGACGGGTGCGATCCGAATGGCTCGTGCACAACCGCATCCACGATCAAGCCGGGGATCAGCGTGCGGTTCGGATCAGCCCGGATCACCGCCTCCTCAACAATCTCTTCTACCACGACGATCACCTGCTTGGCAGCGAAGGCCGCTTCCTTCTGCACGCCCAGCAGGCCCCACAACTGGGCGTTGCCCGAAGTGTCCGCGCGCTGCGCGTGGATGATCGCCACGTCCGGGTTGAGCGGCGGCACAACCGCAATCGAGCCGTCGCCGTATGGGCTTTCCACGAACCGGATGCGCGGGTTTACGCCTGGCATATCAGACCCCGTGTAGCTGCGCAGCGGGAAGAAGGGCAGCTTCATCGCCCCCGCGGTGTAGCGCCCGACCATCCCGTAATGCGAGTACTCCTCGACCAAAAGGGGGGCAGGGATGCCCTTCTCAACAGCCCGGCGCACGCAGTGCAGCGACCCCACGCCGGGGTTGCCCAGGTAGCTGAACACCAGCCTGCTCGCCACCCCGGCGGCGATCATCTGGTCGTAGATCAGGTCCGGCGTCATGCGGATTAGTGTCAGGTCACGCCGCCCCTGCCGGATGATCTCATGCCCCGCGGCGAAGCAAATGAACGCCGTGAAGCCCTCGATAGCGACTGACATGCCATCCCGGACATGCCCCGCGATGGCCTCCTGCATCGATTTTCGTTTGTCGGTCACAGGTTTCTCTCAGTGGAAGTTGGCGCGCGTATTGCTCAATCAGTGCAGGGGGCAACGCAGCCCGTTGCCCCCCGTCGCCTGCGCTCCGCGAAGAATAGCTACCCGTGAAGCACCGTCTGGCTCTGCTCCCGCAGGTAGTTCAGCAGCGTCCACGGCCCGCCGATGTTGCGCCCCGACGACCCGCTGGCCTTCCAGCCACCGAATGTCTGGTAGCCGGGCCATGCTCCGGTCGTCGCCCCGGCTGCGCGGTTGGCGTAGACCGTACCCGCCTGGATGTTATCCAGGAACCACTGCACTTCAGTCTCGTCTTCGCTGAAGAAGCCTGCCGTCAGCCCGTACTCCACATCGTTGGCTTCCTGCATGGCCTGCTCCAGCGAATTGACCGCCTTCACGAACAGGATCGGGACGAACAGCTCGCCCTGCACCAACTCGTGATCGTGTGCCAGGTCAGTGATGATCGCCGGTTCGACGTAGTAGCCGTGCGCGAAGCCGCCGTCGGTCACTACGTTGCCGCCGTACAGCACCGTGCCATCTCGCCGTGCGATCTCCATGAAGCGCTTGTAGTCATTGTACGCGCCCTCGTTGACCAGCGGCCCCAGGAACGTCTGCTTGTCGAGCGGGTCCCCGATCTGGATTGACCGCGTTTTCTCCAGCAGCTTGTCGACGAAGGCGTCGTAGACGCCGCGCATGACGTACACCCGCGAGCAGGCCGAGCACTTCTGCCCGCCCAGCCCGAATGCCGAGCGCATTACGCCGGTAGCCGCCTTCTCCAGGTCGGCCTTGTCGGAGATGATAGCGGGGTTCTTGCCGCCCATCTCGACGACGACTGGCTTGGGGTACTCCTGGGCAAACCGGCGGTAGACCTGGTGGAAGCCGACGTCATACGAACCGGTGAACGTGATGCCGTCCACATCCGGGTTGGTCACCAGTTCGTTGCCTGCTGTGCGTCCCGGCCCTGTGATGAAGTTCGCCACGCCCGGCGGGACGCCCGCGTCGATGCAGTACTTGATCAGCCAGTAGCTGGTCCATGGCGCATCCGATGAGGGTTTGAGCACGACCGTATTGCCCGTGACGAGCGCCGCGGCTACCGGCCCGGCGGCCAGCGCCAAGGGGAAGTTGAACGGCGCGATGACCGTCCACACCCCGTAGGGCTTCAGATAGCTGGTGTTGGTATCGTCTGCGCCAAACGAATTCATCACCCGCCTGTAGCCGTCGTTCTCGCGCATCTGGTAGGCGTAGTAGCGCAGCAGGTCAGCCGACTCCTGCACATCGCCCAGCGCCTCGACGCGGTTCTTGCCCATCTCCATGATCATCATTGCCGAGAGTTCCATCAGGTTCTCGCTGATCAGGTCAGCCACACGTTCAACGATCGCGCATCGCTCTTCGTACGGCGTCTTTGACCATGCCGGGAAAGCGGCACGCGCGGCGGCGATGGCGTCCTTTGCGTCCTGAGCGCTCGCTTTTTGGAAGGCAACCAGCGGTTCACGCGTATCGATTGGGCTGTACACCGGGAACTGGTCGGCGGCCTGAACCTCTTTCCCGCCGATCAGCAGAGGGAACGTCTGACCCCGCATCGCCTCGACCCTCTCGATTGCCTCGTCGAACGCGTCATGCAGCTCCGCGTCGTCAACCGACGTCGTGGTATACGTGATCTTGAACTTCTCCGCCATGCGTTTCTCCCTTGAACTGAGTTAGAGGAACGAACCGATCAGTAGCGTGCAATGGCTGCACGAAAAGACGCGCCGGGGTTCGGATGGGGCAGGCGATCAGGTTCCCTCGGCGGGCAGCGAGGTGCTGGGCGCGCCCTTCCTGATTATAGATCAGGATTCCGCCCCGGTGAAGAAGGCGCATGCCGCACACGAGGCGCGCAGCCACCGATCCAATCGCGCGGCGAGGGCGTGCGCCGCCCTCAGCGCGATGCAGTCAGGCCAGCGCCGGAACGTGCCGGGTCGGTCTGCGAACTATGGAAAGGAACAGTACCGCCGTCTGGCTGCCGATCCGTCACAGTAAAGGGGATCGCAAGGCATCATTCCAGCGTTGTCCACGCCTGGGCAAAGGGCACGTCCGCCGTCCATGCCCCATCTGGCCTCAGGCCGCGCGCAAAGAAGCTGTACGTGCGCCCGATTCCAGCGGCAAATACCTCGTTGCCCGGCTGGTCGCTCTGCACCCACAGCACCCACTCATTCGCGCCCGACGTGTCGTCGCGGTAGTACACCTCGTAGCGGCCGATCGCCGGATCGCTCGACCGCCACTTTACGAGCGCCGCCGTGCGCGTCGCGTCGAGCAGCGGCAGCACAGTCACGACCGGCTGCGGACTGTCCTCGATCAGGATCACAGGCGGCCCGCCGATCATGAATCCCGGGCTGCCGGGCTGGTTGCGATTCGTCGCTGGATCAAGCCAGATGTGGTACGCGCCGTCAGCAGCAGGCGTGATCACCTGCCGCTCTCCGCTCGCCCGGATCAACTGGCCCTGCCCCGCGCGCGGATTGACAGTCACCTCGCCTGCCTGGCCGCTCTCGTCCCAGATCACCGTCATAATCTTGCCTGTATCAGGCAGCGCGAAGATCGACCACTGCCGCCCGCCGAGCGTGTAGCCCGTCAGCGGCACGACTGGCTGGCTGCCAAACACCTCGCTGACCAGCCGGAACGCCCCATAGGCCGGGCGCTGTGTGCCCGGCTCCGGATGCTGGTTGAAGCACAGATTATCTGCCCGGTTGCGCAGCAGCCCCAGCGCATCCCCCCAGCACGCCGCCCCGCTGTCACACAGCGAGCCGTCGTGTGGTGCGAAGGTCGTCCCGGCGGGCTGGTTGCCGCAGTCGTCGTAGAGCTGGAAGTGAAACAGTTTTTCCGCCTCGCCCAGAAAGGCGAAGGTCGCATTCTGGATCACGTAGCTTGCCTGCTCGTCAAGCGTGGCGCGCCACTGCACCTGGTCGGCGCGGGACGCCCAGGTCGGGCCGGGGTAGTCGTTCCACACCGTCACCCCTGATTCGTTCAGCCAGACCGGCACGTGTCCCAGCCCGTGAACGGCGAGCAGCGTCTGTACGCGCTGCACGGCGTAGAACGAGAACGCGGGGTGGCTGTAGGAGTGTATTGCTACAATGTCGAACGGATAACGTTGGTCAACCGGGTTGGCATCGTTCTGGTAGAGGGCCAGCACGTCACTCAAAAAGGCAGGCTGCTCGAACAACACTAACCCCCCGACCATCACCCGCGCCTCTGGATCAGCGTGCCGCGCAGCAATGTAGGCCACCTTGAGCAGCCGCGCATACTCGCTGGCGTCCCCTTGCCAGAACTGCCGGAAGTCCGGCTCGTTCCAAATCTCCCACACGCGCACGCCCGTGCCCCGTGGCCAGCGCTCCCGCCGCGCGAGTGTCCCGTCTGGCTTGTAGCGCGTCACCGCCGCGTACACGAACTCCGCCCAGGGATTGCCGGGGTTGAGTGTCTTGCCCTCCCCTGGTGTGTCTGTGCCATCCGAGAAGACCGGCTCGAACAGGCGGCCCGGAATCCACTTGTCACCCCCTGCGTAGATGTCCGGTATGCCGATCAGGATCGCGTTGCTGCCCATCCCGTAGATCACATTGTTGCGCACCACCACGTCGTGTATGCCCCAACTGTAGCGGTTCGGCTCCCGCTCGATCTCGTTCCAGTAGATGGTGAATCGATCCCAGCCTGCCCCGGTGTCGAGGCCCATCGCGAACCGCTCACCGTCCACCCCATGTTCAGCGCTGCCGACAAAGTTGATCCCCAGCCGGTCGGCGTAGAGCGCACCCTCACGCCGCTGCGGAATCACGGGGGTGGCGGTCGGCGTCGACGTCGCGGCAGGGGTTGGCGATGGGCCGGGGGTGCCCGTTGGCGCCTGTGTCAGGCGGCTCAGATCGAGCGTCGGTTCCCGCGCAGGCTGCGCGCCGGGCGGCGCGGTGGCGTAGAACGGCCCGACGGACATCGGCGTGGCCGTCACGTAGACCACGTAGGGGGTCGCGGTAGGGCCTGCGCCATCCTCAGGCGTAGCCGTCACATACACCACCTCTGGGGCCGGGGCGGGCGGCGCGGTGCCTTCAGGTGTGGGCGTGACGTACACGATCTGCGGCGGCAGCGTGGGGGCAATGGGCCGTGAGTCAAGCGCGTCACAGGCAGCCACCAACACGGAAACCATGAGGAGGGTCAGGGCGAGGATCAGGGTTAGCGAAGGGCGTCGCAGCATCGCATTGGCTCGCTAGGTGAAAAGGGACGGCCTGGTAATGGCCTGCTTGATCTTACCACAGCGCACCGATTGTCACCGCAAATGCGGTAGAATCAGGGTAGCCCGTCATCGCTTCATCACGATCAAGGGGAAAACAGCCATGACATTCCCAGCCTATTACGACTCCGCCCGCGTCGGTACGCTCTACGTGCCCGATGTCGCTGCTGCGACCGGGGCCGGGGTGAGCGCGGGTGCTGCCCCATCCAGCCAGGATACCCGTCGCGTCCTGCTGCTGTTAGTGGACGCGCAGGTGGACTTCATCCACCAGGACGGGGCGCTATGCGTGCCGGGCGCGATCGACGACACGCGCCGCACGATTGAGTGGCTGTACCGCAACCTGGCGCAAGTCACCAGCGTTGCCGCCTCGCTCGACACCCACCTGCCGATGCAGATCTTCTACCCTGGCTGGTGGGCCGGCCCGCAGGGAGGGCATCCGGCGCCTTTCACGCTCATCACCGCCGAGGAGGTAGATTCCGGACGCTGGCAGCCGACAACCGAGGAAGAATGGTCAATGGCCTACGTGCGCCAGCTTGAAGCGCAGGCCAAGAAGGTGCTCACGATCTGGCCCTACCACACCATGCTCGGCACGCCCGGCCACGCGCTGACGCCCGCACTTTATGAAGCCATTGTCTTCCACGCCGCCGCGCGCAGCACCGCCCCGCGCTTTCTTTCCAAAGGCTCCATCCCCAAGACTGAACACTACTCAATCCTGGAGCCGGAGGTCAAGGTCCCGGACGAGCCGCTTGGCACGCTCAACACCGCCTTTCTCGACCTGATTGCAACTTATGACCTGGTCTACATTGCCGGGCAGGCCAAGAGCCACTGCGTGCTGGAGACGACCCGCTCGCTGATCACGCACTTCCGCGAGCGGGAGCCGGAGTTCATTGCCAAGTGGCGAGTCCTGCTCGACTGCACATCGTCCGTCGTCCACCCGGAGGTGGACTTTGAGGCGATGGCCCGCGAGGAATATGCCCGCTGGGAGCGCAACCACGGTCTCCAACTCGTCACTTCACAAGACCCGGTTGGCTGAGCGCGGAACACCGCAATCGTTGCTTGCTGAGATCTGCTGCCGGGAGCCCAGACACGATTGCCACCTGCTCCCATGTTCCCTTTGATTTGTGCGCTTGTCAGCAACCGATCTCCCCTGAGCGTGTTAAATATTACGCAGGGCCCTGGTGAGATCGTGCCTGCCCTGTCTCGCCTGCCCCACCTGGAGTAGCCGCGATGGGCCGCTGTCCACTGTTATGCACTCCGGCGCAGCCCGGAGCCGTCATATCACCTGTGAGGGGAAATCCAGATGAACGCTAAACCAAGCAAGATCGCTCTGATCACCGATTCAACCTGCGACATTCCGCCCGACCTGCGCAGCCAGTACAACATCTACATGGTTCCGCTGTACCTTTTGTGGGGCACTGAGGAGCTTCGCGATTACGTGGACATCACTCCGGAGCAGTTCTACGCGCGCCTGGCCCGTGACCCGCACCACCCGACGACCTCGCAGCCGACCCCGCAGGACTTTGTCAATGCACTCAACCAGGCGCAGGCCGACGGCGCAGAGGAGGCGGTCATTATCACCATCAGCGATCGCCTGAGCGGAACGCTCGACTCGGCCCTTCAGGCACGCACAATGGTGGACCTGCCCGTCCACGCCTACGACTCGCGCTCGACGACAATGGGCCTCGGATGGCAGGTGCTCGCCGCCGCGCGCGCCCGCGAAGCCGGTGGCGACGCCCAGGCGATGATCGCCGCTGCCGACCACGTGCGCCAGCGCGTCGCCGTCATCTTCACCGTGGACACGCTCGAATACCTGCACCGTGGCGGGCGCATTGGCGCAGCAGCGAAACTGCTCGGCACCGCCCTCCAGCTAAAGCCGCAGCTTGTCCTCGACGCCGAGAGCGGCATCATTGAGCCAGGCGCACGTGTCCGCACCCGGCGCAAGGCGCTGGAGAGCGTCTACGAGGCCTTCTTCGAACGCGTGGACGGCAGCAAGACCCTCAACCTCACCGTCCTGCACGTTGCCGCTCGTGAGGACGCCGACGAGATGGCTGAGCGCCTCATGCAGACGCACAACTGCTCTGAGATCATTGTTGGGGATGTATCGCCCATTCTGGGGGTGCACGCGGGGCCGGGCACGGTTGGCATCGCCGGTTACGCGGCAGACTGAGGCCCATCGCATCGCGCTATTCAGCGACTTATCCTGCGCCCTGCCGCCCGATAAACTCGGGCGGCACGGGATGCGACCAGGTCGAGTTGCTGGCAGGCAATACAGCCTCAGCTATCGGCACGCGCGCCGGGCCAGGCACCTGCGGCAGCTGTGCAGACAGCGAGCTATGATCTGCACAAGCGCAGATGCATCAACGCCCCTACCCTCACCGCTCACAAGGAGAGCACCACTATGCAGCCGCGCACCCCGGACGACGTTCAGGCCGCGCTCGATGCCCTGGGGCTGGACGTTCGCGTCGCCATCTCAGCTGAATCGACCGCAACCGCGCCGGAGGCCGCCGCCGCCATCGGCTGCGAACTGGGCGCGATCGTCAAGAGCCTGTGCTTCCTGGTGGACGGCCAGCCCATCGTCGTGCTGACCTCCGGCGACCGGCAGGTTGATGACCGCAAGATCGCGGCGCTGTATGGCGTGGGGCGCAAGAAAGTGCGCCTCGCGGACGCTCTGGCGACACTCGAAGCGACTGGCTACGAGCCGGGTGGCGTGCCCCCCGTTGGGCACGCGCAGCCCCTCCCCATCCTGATCGATGCCTCGCTGAGACGCTACTCCACGGTGCATGGTGCGGCAGGTTCGCCCCGCGCCACCTTCCCGATCCTGTTCGATACGCTGGTGGCAGTCACCGGCGGGCAGGTCGCGGACATCGCCAGAGAGTAATGGGTAGTTGACAGGTTTCGCTTCCCGCAACTTTCGACTAGAATAGTAGGGAGAGTCGCAGACCGAACTGTGCTTTGTCTGAGAGGATAGCGAGAAAATGGCGAACCGCATGGGAACTCGAAGCTGGCTAACCGGGCGTGTGGCATTGGCGTTGCTTGCGGGCGCGCTGCTGGCCGCATGCAATCTGGGGCAGACGGCCCCCTCCGAGCCAACCGACCTGACGCCCGGCTTCGTCCTGCCGCAGGACCTGGCGGTCACCGAGACGCCCATCATCCAACTACCACCGACCGACACGCCGATGCCCGAGCTGCTGCCGTCCGAGGCGCTTGGCCCCATCTCGATTGACGGCACGACGCATCGCGCCACGGAGGCGGCAACCGTGCGCGTCCGGAGTGGTACGGCGGTCTCTAACGTCGTCTGCACCTGGGCGCACCAGGACACCGGACAGTCGGCCCAGCTCGGTACACCGGCCACTAACACGGTTGACGAGAATACTAACGAGTTGGTCTATACCTTCACGCCGGAACTGGCGGGCACTTATTCGGTAAGCTGCACGGGCGTCGCCCTGACTGCTGAGGGACAACGCGCGGTCAGCGCAGCCGGGTCGCCCTTCTCAGTTGAGGCCAAGGGTTAGCGACAGCAAACTCTGTGCTGGCGTTGCGAGCGGCCCG
>JAANMT010003536.1_pt1 | contig 10967 bp, 8 predicted proteins | sample 7279711 | NCBI WGS metagenome assembly JAANMT01 (sample SAMN14094538, study PRJNA606508) | bioreactor metagenome | isolation source: A lab-scale SPAN reactor treating ammonium-rich wastewater day 1 | place: Ireland: Galway | collected 2017-01-16 | reverse complement strand
GTCGCGGTTGGCCGAGCCGAAGGTGGCGCAGGCCACAATCAGGGCGAACTTGGCATAGTCACTGGGCTGGATGCCCACGCCGCCAAAGCGAATCCAGCGCGAGGCGCCGTTGAACGACGTGCCGATGCCGGGTACCAGCGTCAGCACCAGCAGCACAAGGCCCAGCAGGTAAAGCGGCTTGGCGAAGCGAGCGAGCTGGTGATAGTCAGTTCTGGCCAGTACCGCCATGGCGCTCAGGCCCAGAGCCAGGAATGTCAGGTGACGCTTGATGAAGATGAAAGGGTCGCCTTCGCCGCCGGGCAGCACCGAGATCGCGCTGGACGAGAACACCATCACCACGCCCACGCCCACAAGGGCGAGTACATTGATGAGGTAGGCGTTTCTCAGCGAGTATTGCATGTCGGTCCTCGGCGCGGGCGCGACGCCAAGCCGCGGCACTGGGCCTGCAGGACCGTTTCGGCAAAACTGCCGCGCGAACTTTGAACAAACCCCCCAACGCAAACGGCCCGGCAGTGCCGGGCCGCTTTTGCCAGAAGGCCGTCTAGTTACCGGGTGTAGCCGGGGAGATAGCCCAGGCCGAAGAGCCCACCGTGCCTCCGACGAAGTTGTAACTCTCGCCGGTGGGGGCCACGGCCAGGAAGTCTCCGGCGGGCCACACGAAGTAGGATGCCGCCGCGCCCTCGTAGCTGTTGGGCGAGCCGCCCCACTGGACGAAATCAATGACTTCGTTGCCGCTGCGCAGCAGCGCCACGGAACCCTGACTGAGGGCCAAGGCATTGAAGCTGGGGGCGAACTGGACGTTGCCCGTGGCCGAACCATGGACGCCCAACTGCACAAGCACGCGGCTGCCCGCGGAAATCTGGAAGCCGAAGGGGAAGGTGAATGTGGATGTGCCGTCGGTGATGACCCAGCCGCCGATGTCCGAGCTGAGAAGCGACTTGTTCAGAAGCTCGACGTACTGGTTGGCTTGGGAGGCATCGGGGTTAACGAGGACCTCGCTGATAAGCACGGGGCTGAGGTTGACGGCATAACCTGACCCTCCGCCCGGCTTGGGCACAGTATTGGGGTTGGGCAGGTTGTTGGGGTTGGGCCCGCTGGCCTGGGGCGGCTTGATGTCGCCCTTGACGGAATTGGCGTAATCGCCGCAGGCGCAGGAAAGCAGGGCCATCAGAGCGATGACAGAGCAGAAGAAAATTGGGCGCATCGAGACCTCAGTGCAGGGTGCAAACAGGGGAATTGGGGCTCTAAAGAGCCGATCCCTTCCAGCTTTCTACGCAACAACCTGCAGGGGGAAGCCCGAGTCTAGGAGAGGAGGCGCAAGGGCGCAAGCCCCTCAAGAAACGATCGATCCCCACTCGACTGGAAGCTCGCCAGCGCGCCAGCGAAGCGAGAACCTACTTCAAGCAGGGATCGACCATTTCGGATACTCCATCTGATCCGCAGGCAGAAGACCCTCTCCCTGCGGGTACTCCGGAAATCCTCCATGCAGTGGGCCGGTGCTACGCGGCATCCGGCCGGTCCCCAGCCTAATCCCAAGTGCCGTCAAAGGGCATCTTGGTGCCAAACAGGGAGACGGGGTTGCCCCATTCTTCGGGCGAAATGTCCCATCCCCAGTCCTTCAAAAGCTCCGGCGTTACGTACTCCGGCACTTCAGCCTCGCCTCCGGACCACATCACCAGCGCTCCCTGGTCCGGGTAGTTGTTCCAGTTACGGCTGTTGAACGTGAAGACGACGGACTTCTCCTTGCCTCGCGCGCTCAAAACCTGGAAGTAGTTCCGAACCCTCGGCGCTGTCCAGGAGCAGGCGTCAAAGGGGAGGCGGCCGTTCTCGTCGTCCAGCCAGCGTGAGTCTGCCGCGGCATCGGTGCCTCCCTTGCTGACAAGGCGGCGCAGCACGTCACGACCGAGAATCTTGTGCCGGAACATGGCCTCCCAGAACTCGTGACCCTTCTTGTCCTGGATACTTTCCAGGCGCATCCGCTTCTTGTTGCCCTCGTCGATGAAGGCCCGCGTCAGCTCATCGAAGCAGTCCTTCATCTGAATCTTGTCCATCTCACTGCTGGCCTTGCGCATTTTGGGCAGCGTGGCCGTGGCCAGAACGCTGACCAGCAGGCCGATAATCGCAATGACCACCATCAGTTCGACCAGCGTGAAGCCTCTACGCATGCTTTGCTCTCCTGGCGTTTGGGGCGCCAACGGGGACGGAGACCGGGGTAGGTTGGTAGGGGCAGGGCCTGCGCGGCCATTGGCGGCAGCGCAGGCTTTGCCTCTGCGGGCGGGACCCCCCGTCCGCACTACCAATATACACCGTCCAAAGCGCAAATGCCCTGTCGGATACCCATGTTACTCGACAGGGCTCCCGCAGCGGGGATCATGCAAACAGCGGGCCAGAATTGGTCATCGCCTGCCCAAGGGCCTGGTAGGCGGCTTCAGAGTTACAGGCGATACGGGACGGTGACGGGCTGCCCTGGTCGTGTTTCGGCTGAGGGGGCGCCGGCCGCCGATTGTGGGTGTGCCCGCGGGCCGAGGCCTCCCTGCAGCGAAACACCCCATCTCGGACGGTTCCTACAGGTCCACCTTGAACTTGTTGCGGAAGTCCGCGAAGTCCTCAGCCGCCGGACGGCGCAGGTTGGCCTTGGCGCGCTTCTTGCCGCCCGCAGACTTGGCCTGCTCGGCCAGCATCTTCTTCTTGTCGCGGCTCAGCTTCCAGGCCGTGGCCTTGCCCATCATGCCCTGGTTCTTCAGGCTCTGCACCATGCTGCGCATCTGCTCAAAGGCTTTGAGCAGGCGGTTCAATTCCTCGATGCTGCGCCCCGCTCCCGCTGCCACGCGCCGCTTGCGGCTGGGATTGAGCTGGTCGGGCAGGCGCCGCTCCTTGGGTGTCATCGAGTTGATGATGGCCTCCACGTGATCGAGGCCTTTCTCGTTGATCTGATCCAGGGGCAGCTCCGCCGCGCCGGGGATCATCTTCAGCAGGTCCTTCATGGGACCCATCTGCTTGATGGCCTTGATCTGCCCCAGGAAGTCTTCCAGCGTGAACTCGTCCTCCATGAGCTTGCGTTCAAGCTCCATGGCCTGTTCTTCGTTGATTGCCTTCTGGGCCTTCTCAACCAGGGTGACTACGTCGCCCATGCCCAGGATGCGGCCCGCCACGCGATCGGCGTGGAACACCTCGAGGCCGTCAGCCTTTTCGCTCACGCCCACAAAGCGCACGGGCTTGCCCGTGATGGCGCGCACGGTCATGACCGCGCCGCCGCGCGAGTCGCCATCGAGTTTGGTGAGGATCGCGCCCGTGAGCGGCAGTTTTTCGTCAAAGGCCTTGGCCGACTTCACGGCGTCCTGGCCGGTCATGCCGTCGCAGACGAAAAAGATCTCGTCAGGGTGCGTCGTATCGGAGATCTTCTTGACCTCGTTCATGAGGTCTTCATCGACGTGCAGGCGGCCCGCAGTGTCGAGAATGACGACGTCGTGGCCGTTCTTCTTCGCATGGGCCAGGGCGTCATTGCAGACCTTGACGGGGTTGCTGGCCCGGTCCGCGAACACGGGCACCTGGATGCCCTTACCGACGACCTCAAGCTGGTCCACGGCAGCGGGGCGCTGCAGGTCCGCGGCGACGAGCAGGGGGTTCTTCTTGAACACGCGCTTGAGGTAGAGCGCCAGCTTGCCGCAGGTCGTGGTTTTGCCCGAGCCCTGCAGGCCGCACATCATGATGACGGTGGGGCGGTCGCCGCGCAGGTTGAGGCGGGCGCGGCCCTTGTCGTCGACGGTTTCGGGCGCCGACATCATGTTGACCAGCTCGTCATGAACGATCTTGACGAACTGCTCGCCGGGGCGCACGCCCTTGAGCACCTGCTCGCCCAGGGCCTTTTCCCTGACGCGCTCCGTGAAGTCCTTGGCGATCTTGAGGCTGACGTCGGCTTCCAGCAGCGCGGTGCGGATGGCGCGTACGGCTTCCTGGATGTTGGCTTCAGTAATCTCGGCGTTGCCGGAGATCTTCCTCCAGACTTCGCCAAAGCGTTTGGCAATGTTGTCGAACATGCGTTATCCGTGATTCAGGGGGTGATGCGGGCTTCCAGCCCGCACTCTGGCGGCGGAGTGTAGCAAGGCGACGCGAAGTCGCGAAGGAGTTCGGCGCAGTCTGCGCCCGGCAAGCGAAGCGTCGGCCAAGGAGTCGCAGAAGTTTGCCGCGCCAACCGATCCCAAAGGCAAGTTGAATCTAGAATTGCCGGTCGATAAGGTCCCGGAGGTTCGTAATAGAGATCAATCGGTGGCGAAACTCCGTCAGGACTTCGACATTGCCGTTGTTCGCCCAGGCAAGCTGAAAGGTTGCGAACAAACCGTCAGGCGGAAGAGCTGTCCAACGGTATGCGGCCTCCGGGCTGATGTATTGATCTTTGTGGTCACGCAGTGGAAGAGAGAAACCAAGGCCATTCGTTTGCCAACTGGCGTTGCACAGTTCTATCAACCTGTCAATGGCCACTGATTCATCTTTGGCGTCCTTGGCCTTGGCGAATGCGTCTCTAATGGCCTCCAGCCTCTGAACCATTTGATCACGTTCCTCTTTGGAGCGAGGCCCCCATCCCGGTTCGTCTTTTAGAGGGTTGTGCGACCTCCCTGGCTGTGAGATATACTCACGGTTCTTCTTGGACTCTTGGTGGGAATCACAGCCTGTCAAGGCAACCCCCAAGAGAATTGCGCAGACAGCAGGACACACCGGCTTCCCGGCCCTCAAGAAAACCATCCATGGAACTTTGCCGCACATCTGTCTAGCTCCGGTGTTACGACGTCGGCTTTTTGCTCTCGGCCTGCTTCTTGAGGTCCTGCAGGTATTGCTTGATGGTGTCCTCAGGGTTCATCATGAAGCTGCCGATGGCGCGCATCAGCGGGTTGGGCGTTTTGCCCATTTCCGTCAAAGTGACCTTGGTTCCCTTGCCATCCTTGATGGGGGTGAACTTGAAAGTCCACTTGCCGCTGAACTTGTCGTTGGCCTCGCGCACTTCAATCGTGATCTCATTGGGGCGAAAACCATTGGTCTGGGTCGTGATCAGCTCCATGTTGCCGCTGACGACCTGCGTGTAGGTCAGCTTGTCGCCATCCTTCTTGAAGTCGCGGACCTCCTTTACGCTGGAGGCCCATTTGGGCAGATTTTGCGCGTCGGCCACCAGGTCGTAGCACTCCAGGGGCCAACGGTCGACCTCAATGCTGCTCGACGCCAGGTGCTCCTCCGGAATCGAGCTGCCATAGATGAACAGGCCGCCCCCGCAGGCCGCAATCAGCAGCACGCCGTACACCAGCAGTTTCACCAAGCCTATGCCGCCCTTCTTCTTGTCGTCGCCCATGACTGTCTCCTGTGCTTGTGATTATCGCCCGCTTCGCTAAACTTGCACGCCATAAATGGCCCGCTGTAGCCATCGCGGCGGCGGGTCGGTCCAGCGGCGGCGGGTATTCCCGCAGTGCCGCTACAGAAGGGCTTGAGCCCCGAGAGAGACATGAAAGACGCCCCCGGCGCCTCTGCGCCCAGACTTCACTCCAATCTCCAGCTGCACGCCGGCGACCACACCCCCGGCGCCTACAAGCCCCAGGTCGGCAAGCCCTTTGACCGCCTTGAGCGCGGCGGCCACGTTGATGACGCCGAGCTTCTGCAAGGCCAACTCACGCCCGATGGCCACGCAGTGCCGCCTGAACGCCGCGCTGAACAAGCCGCGCTCAATGCCAAATGGCTTGCGGAAGAACGCGAACGCCTGCGCGCCAGCAAAGGCGAGCCCGTAGCCTACGCGCAGGCCAGCGCCAGCGAGCAATCGCCGGGAGTTGAATACGCCGACCTCGAAAAGTTGCTGGCTTCGCGCAAGGCACTCAACAACGCCGGTGAAACCGATCTCGAGGCCAAGGCGGCGCGTGCACAGGAGTACGCAGCCAAGCTTGCGGCGGAGTACTACGCAAAAGGTCAGGCATCAGGTGGCGGGTTTCAGGCACCAGCTAACCGCCATGCAGTTCCCGATTCCGGCAACCCGAAGCCTGATACCCACAGGTTTGATCGTTCAAAGTTCCTGCCGACATCGCAAGCCGACATGGCCGCGCGCGGCTGGGCGCAGTGCGACTTCATCCTTGTCACCGGCGACGCCTATGTGGACCATCCCAGTTTCGCCAACGGCGTGATTTCGCGCGTGCTCGAATGGGCCGGTTTCAAGGTGGGCATCATTGCGCAACCCGATTGGCGCAACCTCGACGACATCAAGCGGCTGGGCGCACCGCGTTTGGGATTCCTGGTGGGGGCGGGCAACCTGGATTCCATGCTCAACGCCTATACGGCGCACAAGTTGCCGCGCAGCGATGACCCCTATTCGCCCGGCGGCAAGGCCGACGCACGGCCCCAGCGCGCGACGATTGTCTATTGCAACCTGATCCGCCGCGCCTTTGGCAAAGCGCCGATCATCATTGGCGGCATGGAAGCCAGCCAACGCCGCTTTGCGCACTACGATTACTGGGACGACCGTGTGCGCCGCAGCATCCTGCTCGATAGCAACGCGGACATGCTGGTTTTTGGCATGGGCGAAACCCAGATTGTAGAAGTTGCGCACCGCCTCAACGCGGGCGAGAAAATCCACGAGATCAACGACGTGCGCGGCACGGCCATCGTGCGCAAAGACGTGTCGTTCCTTGATGCGCCCGGCTTCATCGAACGCTTCGGCAAGGCGCAGTTCACGATGCCCTATGAAATGCTGTTGCCACCGCGAGATTCCACAGGGGCGAGCCATGGGTCGCCCGAGCACGTTCAAGAACGCCAGACCGGCGGGCCCCAGGAAGTTCCGGCCTACCGCAAAAACTACGCGATCACGTTCAAACAGCTTTACGACGAGCAGGATCCCGTGCGCGGCCGGCCCGTCGTTCAGCCCACCGGTGCGCTGCACGTGATCCAACTGCCGCCCGCGCGCCTGCAAAGCGAGGCCGAGCTCGACCGCTGGTACGACCTGCCCTACACACGCATGCCGCACCCCGACTACGAGGCCAAAGGCGGCGTGCCCGCATGGCTGACCACGCAGCACACGATCGTGACGCACCGCGGCTGCATGGGTTCGTGCACGTTCTGCGCTATCTGGATGCACCAAGGTCGCACGATTTCCAGCAGAAGCATCGAGAGCATCGAGAAAGAAGCTGCGGCGATCACCCACATGCCCAGCTTCAAGGGATACATTTCGGATGTCGGCGGGCCGACGGCCAACATGTACGGCAACTATTGCAGCGTGCAGCAGACTCTGGGCGCCTGCAAAGAGCGCGATTGCCTGCTGCCGGACCCCTGCCCCGCCCTGCGCCAGCATCTCGACAAGCAAGTGGAAATGCTAAGCCGCGTGCGCGCTGTACCCGGCGTGAAAAAAGCGTTCATCGCCAGCGGCATCCGTTACGACATGCTGATCGATGAGAAAACGACCAAGGGCTGCAGCGACCAGTACATTGAGAACCTGGCGGCCCATCACACTTCAGGCCATCTGAAAGTTGCACCCGAACACACCAGTGATCAGGTGCTGGCGCGCATGAGGAAACCCGGCTTTGCGAAATACGAGATCTTCAAGCAGCGCTTTGTGGAGGCCAGCAAGCGCGTGGGCAAAGAGCAGTATCTCGTGGCCTATTTCGTCAGCAGTCACCCCGGCTGCACCATGGAAGAGCAGATCGCGCTGGCGGAGTATTTCAAGAAGAGCGGCTGGAGCCCTGAGCAGGTGCAGGACTTCATTCCTACGCCCATGACGCCGGCTACAGCGATGTTCTATTCCGGCTATGACCCCGAGACCATGCAGTTCGTCTACACGCCGACCACCATGCGCGAGAAGCGGCGGCAGCGCGCGCTGATGCAGTTCAGGCGGCCGGAGTTCCAGGGCCGCGTGCGCAAGGCGCTGCGCGAAGCGGGACGCAAGGACCTCATCGGCAAAGGCCCCCAGGCACTGGTGCCACCGGGCCACGAAGAAGACTGGGAAGACGACAACCCAAGGCGCCCCGCCGGCATCGGCTCAGGCCCGGCCTTTTCTCCGCGCCCAAAGCGCCGCCGCGCCCGCTGATGCCGCCGCCGTCGCGGTCGGACATCACGGGCGGCGGCGCGCTCGCGTCAATCAGAGATGTGGCAATGGGGCAGCTTCGTTTTGAGCCACTTCCTGGCCTCGTCCGACAGCGCCCTGCAACCGTCCAGTTGAAGGTGCCGAAGCGTCGCGCAGTTCGAAAGCCCCACCAGCCCCTCATCGGTGACCTTCAGGCAACCGGAGAGAATCAGCGTTTTCAGCTTCGGAAGTTTGCCCAGCAATTGAAGGCCGGCATCATCAAGGGCTGTGCCTGCGAGCGACAAGCCGGTGAGGTCGGTGAGTTCGTGGAGCGCCCTGAGCGCCTTGCCAGTGACCGATGCAAGGCCATCGAGGCCGAGGTTGGTGAGGCCGCGGCATTTCGCAATCGCCTCAAGGCCTCGATCGGTTACGCCCACGCATCCACTCAGCGACAACACCCGCAAAGGACAAGCGCGGCACAGGGGCACGATGGCGGCGTCGCCAATGCGGGGGCAGTCGCGCAAGGTCAGCGCATTCAGGGCCTTGCAGGCGGATAGTGAGCTTACGCCCTCATCGGTGACTTCGCCGCATTGGGCGAGATGGAGCCGCTCAAGGGATCGCAGGACGCTGACAGCTTTCAGGACTTCGTCCGTCACGGGCTTGCAATGGCTCAAACTCAGAATCCTGAGGTCCCTGAACTGCGTGAAGATTGAGGCCGGGCTCCCTGATGTGAAGATACGACCCGACATAGACAGGAGCTTGAGCCGCTTCAGGTTCTTGAGAGAGCCGAGGTTCAGTGAGCGGGCTTCGTCCGTCCCGCCGCTGACTCCCACGTCCAGTTCCTCAAGCGAAGTGAGCCTGCCAATGGCGTCAATGCCCGTCGCCGAGAGCGACTCGAAACCCGCCAGCGAAAGTACCCGCAGGCGCGGCAGTGCCGCCAGACGGCCGGCGACATCATCACCCGGACCCACGCAGTTGGTCAGCGAAAGGTGTTCCAGTTTGTGGCAGTGCGCCAGGGCGTCAAAGACCTCACTCCTGATCTGCCTGCAGCCAGATAGATCAAGCAGGCGCAACTGTTTGGCGTCCTGCAACGCCGAGGCCAAGGGCCCGCTCAACTCGCAAACCGTCCAGAGGCTCAGGTGCTCCAGGGCGGGCAAAGCAACGAGCAAGGCGGCCTGCTCGCTGGTGAGCCAGTCCCAGGTGATATGCAGCGAAGTCAGGCGCTCAAGTTTGCACAGGGCCAGCACAGCCCTGCCGGACCACTTCAAGCGTCCGGAAACATTCAAATGGCGCAGGCTGGACATCGTGCGCAGCGACTCCAGACCCTCCGCGCCGACGGCCGTGTTCGACAGGTTCAGGCCCTCAAGCTGAAGCGCGGCAAGTCTGGACAAGCCCCTGTCGGACAGCAGGGGGCTTGACGAAAGGTCCAGGTAGCGCAGCGTGCGAATCCCGGCCAGCCGCGCACAATCGTCGTCGGTGACGCCGTGCCAGCGAACGAAAACGCCGTTGTCCGGGATTTCGAAGGATTTCCACGCGGGCACGACGATGGGGGCGACGTCGCGGGGAACCGTGGGATCGGGCGTTTCAATGGTGGCCGCGCCGCAAGGTGTTCCGTGAGCGGCCACGAACCAGAGAATCAGGAGACATAGCAGGCGCAACATGCTACTCGCACCACAAGTTGTACGTGACATCAAAATGAAGTTCTGGTTGCAGAATTACGCGCTTGCCGACCGAGCGGAAAAGCACTAATTCATGGGTTCCATCCGGCGACTGGCGTAACAAATAGGACCACTTGCCGGACAAGGGCAAAATGTTTCTATGCCATACAGTGTGCGAAAAACTGTAGTCGACGAGTTCCACCCTTCTGTTGGGGCATGGCGGGGAACATGGATTGGGACGACTGCGGTCAAACTGGACACTCTGCTCCATTTCAAAGATAATATCACCCCAGTCGACGCTGCTGCCAGGCATGGACTTGTCGCTGGGAGGCAGATAGCCTGACGCCACCAATGAGTTCCACCACGCTTGAGCGGATACATTGGATTTTTCTACCTGCTCGCCAAGAACTGTCTCTTGCGTCGAGTCTGCCAAAGCAGTGCTTTGCTTGGAAAAATCACGGCCGAAAGTCCACTCGTAAGTCCACCACACATCCATACTGATGGACTTGCGAAGTGACACATGCCCCGCATAGCTCCGCTTCCATGTGCAACTTTCGGCACCTGCCTCGCCTTGTTGGGGTGGATTGACTGTATCGCTTACGGGGAATGTGCGAGAGCCCTTGATGCCAGTGCGCTTCAGAGGTTGGGCGTCGCCGTATGTTGGACCGGGCGGTCCAACAGATGCGGGATCGAATAGCGCCTTGGGGATATCTTCGGTGAAAGGGGGACTACCGGCAAATTCGATGCAACCAAACCCGGTGTGTTCTTGAATAGTCGAATTACGATTATAGACCGATGGCGCTACAGTACCAAGAAGGCCAGTTAATACCGAAGAGCGTTCGGAATCAACTTCGGCGGATTGAATCGCCGCATGGAAACCGTTCAGGCGCACCATATGTTCGGGGGCGATGCCGGTCATGTCGCGGTAGACGGTGGGGCCGCGTTCGCCCAGGGGCTTGAAGGCCACGAGGCGGTTGCCGCCGCCGCTGATGGGCGCGGCTTTGTCGGCGCAGCCGGGGCAATTTTCGCCGTTTGCCATGGGCACTCCTTGATTCAACGGTCCGGTCAAGGGAAGTTTCAACCAAAACCCGAAATCCGCCGCCCCACCTTTGTCCGGTCGCATGCCGCGCCCCTGCGACAGGACAACCCGCCCGGCGCGCCTGGCGCCGGGGACTCCCCGCTACGTGGTCGTCAGGTTGGCGACGAGGCTGAAGCCTTTGAGGATGCTCAGGGAACCCTGCGCGCCCATCGCCATGCCGCAAGGCCAGCTCACCCAGTTCGTGGTC
>JAANMT010003534.1_pt1 | contig 10971 bp, 10 predicted proteins | sample 7279711 | NCBI WGS metagenome assembly JAANMT01 (sample SAMN14094538, study PRJNA606508) | bioreactor metagenome | isolation source: A lab-scale SPAN reactor treating ammonium-rich wastewater day 1 | place: Ireland: Galway | collected 2017-01-16 | reverse complement strand
GCCCGTGTCCTGCCGGGTGGCGAGGCGAGCGACGACCATTTCAACCATCAGCAGGTTGTCCCCGGCGAGGCCCACCAGGTCGAGCAGCTTGGTGGAGGTAGCCATCTCCTCAAGCTGCTCGTCGATGAACCACTTGAGGAAGTTTTCGGTGATGTAGTCCTGCTCGGCGACAGCCAGCGCGTTCATCGCGTAGAAGGCGTCGGTGACGTGCTTCTCCTGGTCGACAAACAGCTGGATGGCCTCCTGGATCGAGCGGAAATCCTGTTTCGGCTCCGGCAGGGCGGCGAACCTGACCTGCCCGCCCGCCTCACCGAGGAAGTGAATGATCTTGAGCGCGTGATACTTCTCTTCCTCGCCTTGAGTGAAGAAGAACTGGGCGAGGTTGTCCAGGCTGCGGCTCTCGAAGTAGTGCGCCATCGCCAGGTACTGGATGTGGGCTGCCATCTCCATCGTAATCTGCTCGTTCAGCGCGTCGTTCAGCTTCTGGCTAATGAACATCCGACCTCTCTCCTTCGGGGTAATTCACCGGTTAAACGGGACTGCGGAGGCAGTGGACGGCCTCTGCGGCTACTCTGCTCACAGAGATTATAAGGCGTTGGGCCGGGATAGGACAAGCGCGGCGGCATTTGAGCAGCCTCCCCCTGGTCAGACAGCGCGCGTTGGAGAATTGGGGGATGGTGTCTATAATCTACCCAGCCTTTTGGGAGGGCGGAAGCGGCGTTGGAACCCCAAGCGTACGAGGAATTGCATCGCCTGGAAGGCGACCACTGGTGGTATCGCGGGATGCGCCAGATCACGGATCGTCTGCTGCGGGAAGCGCTCGGCGAGACGAGCGGCCTGAGCATCCTCGACACGGGGTGTGGCACAGGCGGCAACCTGGCCGCGCTGGCAGGCCGGGGGCGCGTGTGCGGCTTCGACTCCTCGCCGCAGGCGCTGGCCTACGCCTGCCAGAACCACCGGGACACCCTGGCGCGCGCCAGCGTCGAAGCGATTCCCTACCCGGCCAACACCTTCGACCTGGTGACGAGCTTCGACGTGATCTACAGCAGCGGCATCCAGGACGACGTGCGGGCGTTGGCCGAGATGGCGCGCGTCACGCGGCCTGGCGGGCATGTCTTCGTGCGCGTTCCGGCCCTGCCCGCGCTGCGCGGCCCCCACGATGCGGTCGTGCACGGCGTGCGGCGCTACACTGCGCGGGAGATGCGCCACAAGCTGGAAGCGGCGGGGCTAATAGTGCAGCGGCTGACGTACGCCAACAGCCTGCTGCTGCCGCCGGTCTTTGTGGCACGGCGGCTGCAAAGCCTGTTTGCCCGGCAGGACGAACACCCTCCCTCCGACGTGCGGCCAACGCCCGCGCTGCTCAACCGCCTGCTCAACCGCCTGCTGGCGGGTGTGCTCGCGCTGGAGGCAGGCTGGATCGGCGGGGGGCGCAGCTTCCCGGCAGGTGTTTCCCTGATCGCGCTGGCCACCAAGCCGGGCCAGCGCACGACATAACGGAGCTTTCAGAGCGATGTCCTCACCCAGGCCCAGCATCAGCGCGTTCTTTCCGGCATACAATGACGGCGGCACTATCGCCAGCATGGTCATCTCGGCCATGCTGGTGCTCGAAGAGCTGACCGACGACTACGAGATCATCGTGATCAACGATGGCAGCCGGGATTTCACCCCGGCGATCCTCGACCGGCTGGCTGCTGACTACGAGCGCGTGCGCGTCATCCACCATGAGAAGAACAAGGGCTACGGCGGCGCGCTGCGCACCGGCTTCTCAAGCGCCACCAAAGACTGGGTGTTCTACACTGACGGCGACGCGCAGTACGACGTGCGCGATCTGCGCAGCCTGTACCCGCTGCTCACCGACCAGGTGGACGTGGCGCAGGGATACAAGATCAGCCGCAACGACCCGTGGTACCGCAAGACGATCGGGCGGCTGTACCACCACACGGTGAGCCTGATGTTCGGGCTGAAGCTGCGCGACGTGGACTGCGACTTCCGCCTGATCCGGCGCACGGTGTTCGACAAGGTGCGCCTGACGCGCGACAGCGGCGTGATCTGCGTCGAGCTGATGAAGAAGATCCAGGATCACGGTTTCCGCATCGCCGAAGGGCCGGTATCGCACTACCACCGGGCGTACGGCAAGTCACAGTTCTTCAACTTCGGGCGTGTCTTCCGGGTAGGCGTGGACCTGCTCCAACTGCGGCGCGAGCTGGTCGTCCGCAAGGAGCATCTCCAGGCGGCAGACCCGCCAGAGCGGGCAGCGCTTGAGGCAAGCGAAAGGCAGATCACAGAATGACGCCTGCCGACCTCTCAACGACTTTCAGCGGCAAGCGGGTGCTGGTGACGGGCGGGCTGGGGTTCATCGGCAGCAACCTGGCCCACCGGCTGGTCCAGCTTGGCGCGCAGGTGCTTATCGTCGACTCGCTGATCCCCGGCTACGGGGGCAACCAGCACAACATCCACGCCATCCGCGACCGGGTGCAGGTGAACATCGCCGACGTGCGCGACGGCCACTCGATGCGCTACCTGGTGCAGGGGCAGGACTATCTGCTGAACCTGGCCGGGCAGGTCAGCCACATGGACAGCATGACCGACCCCTTCACCGACCTTGACATCAACGTGCGGGCGCAGCTCTCCATCGTGGAAAGCTGCCGCCATTACAACCCCGGCATCCGCATCGTGCACATGGCTACGCGCCAGCAGTACGGTCGACCGCAGTACCTGCCCGTGGACGAGGCGCATCTCGTCCAGCCGACCGACGTGAACGGCATCCACAAGGCAGCGGGCGAGATGTACTACCTGGTCTACCACGAGGTGTACGGGCTGCGGGCGACCTCGCTGCGGCTGACGAACACCTACGGCCCGCGCCAGTTGATCGCCCATAACCGGCAGGGGTTCATCGGCTGGTTCGTGCGGCTGGCGCTGCTCGACGAGGAGATTCAGGTCTACGGAGATGGTGAGCAGAAGCGCGACATGTGCTACGTGGACGACGCAGTAGAAGCGCTGCTGCTGGCTGCCGCGAACGAGCAGGCCATCGGGCGGTTCTACAACGTGGGCGGGCCGCGCCCGGTTTCGTTGAACGAGATCATCGAGACGCTGATCGAGGTGGCGGGGTCGGGGCGGGTCACGCGCATCCCCTTCCCGGAGGAGCGCAAGAAGATCGACATCGGGGATTATTACACCGATGACCAGAAGATCAGGCGCGAGCTGGGCTGGGAGCCGCGCGTCGACCTGCGCGAGGGGCTGGGGGAGATGGTTGCTTATTACCGCGAACACCGGGAGCATTATCTGTAGCGGTTAGCGGTTAGCGGTTAGCGGTTGGCGGTTGGCGATTAGCGGTTGGCGTTTAGCGGTTGGTCAGCATTTTCTACGGTCGGAGAGCGCGAGCATCTGATGAACATCCCTTTCAACGACTTCCAAGCGCAGGTTGCCGAGCTGCGAGCGGAGATTGACGCGGCCATCGGGCGTGTGCTCGACCGGGGGCACTTCATTCTGGGGCCGGAGGGCGAGGCGTTTGAGCAGGCCTTCGCGCAGCACCTGGGCATCAAGCACGCGATCGGGGTGGCAAACGGAACCGACGCGATCCAGCTTGCGCTGATGGCGCTGGGCGTCGGGCCGGGCGACGAGGTGATCTGCCCGGCGCTGACCGCCGCGCCGACCGCGCTGGCGGTGCTGGCGACGGGCGCAACGCCCGTATTCGGTGACATCGACGACGAGGCGCTGGCGCTCGACCCGGCCCGGCTGGGCGAATGCCTGAGCGAGCGAACCAGGGCCATCCTGCCGGTGCACCTCTACGGCCAGCCCGCCGATATGCCCGCCATCCTCGCCTTTGCCGAGGCGCACGGGCTGGCGGTGATCGAGGACTGCGCGCAGGCGCACGGGGCGCGCATCAGCGGGCAGCCGGTCGGCACGCTTGCGCCGGTAAGCTGCTTCAGCTTCTACCCGACCAAGAACGTCGGCGCGTACGGAGATGGGGGGCTGGTGGCGACGCACGATGACGGGCTGGCCGCGCGCGTGCGCGCGCTGCGCGACCTGGGCCAGCAGGGGCGCTTCAACCACGCGCTGCCCGGCCTGAATAGCCGCCTCGACGAGCTTCAGGCGGCCATCTTGCAGGTCGAGCTCGCGCACCTGGAGGCGCACAACGCCGCCCGGCGCGAGCGGGCAGGCTGGTACGCGGAGCTTCTGGCCGGTGCGCCGGGGCTGCGGCTGCCCAGCGAGGTCGAGGGGCGCGAGCCAGTGTACCATCTGTACGTGGTGCGGGTGCAGGAGCGCAAGTCGCTGCGCGCACACCTGCGCGAGCGCGGCATCGGGTGCGACGTGCACTACCCGCTCCCGCTCAACCAGCAGCCAGTCTTCGCCGCCTGCCCGGTGGCATCCGGCGGGTTAGCCGTCAGCGAGACAGCTACACGGGAGATCCTCTCGCTGCCGATGTACCCGCAGCTCGCGCGGGAACAGGTTGAGACGGTCTGTGCGGCGATCCAGGAGTGGGCAGGCGGCTAACGGACAGTGGGGAACACGGCGGAACTGCTAGAGCAGTCTGCCTTTGGCGGCCAGCGGCTCAAGCCCGGTTGACGCGCCCATACGGTGCAGGTCAATCAACCTCTCAAGCTGGCCGGTGATGCCAGCCGGTGGATGCTGGCTGCGGGGCTGGTCAAAGGTGTTGGCGACCTCTCTCCGCAGGCGCTGGCAGAAGCGCCCCGCCAGGAACCTGTTAGCCCCGAAGTCGATGACGAGCGGCAGCGGCATCTGGCCGCCGGTGAGCAGGTAGCTGACTGCGACCCGCCAGTGCCGGGCGTGGCCGGGAGCCTGCTCCAGAGCCACCTCGCCCACGTGGTCAAGGTCGATGGCGACCAGGCCGCGAGCCCATTCGGCGGCCGGCTCCGCCAGATGGATATTCTCGACGAGCCCGAACGCACCCCCACGCAGCACCAGCAGGCGCTGGTCGGTGAGGATCAGCGCACCCTCCGCCGAGCTCAACGACAGGGGCAGGAACTGCGCGCGAAAAAGCAGCGTGTAGACGATGATCTCCCCATCGTTCAGGCTGTGCATGACCAACCGCATGATGCTCCTGGGGAGCGTGGCCGGGATGATCTTGACGGGTGCGGCTTCTGACATACTATCCATCCGGTATCCAACCTTGAACTGCTCGCAGGCGCGCCGCCCAGCGGTGGATGGCTGCGTCTTACCCTTAGCCTAACGAATGGCCGTGGCAACCGTCAACGGGGAAATACCCTGCCTTGGCGGGTGGCTTGCGCCAGGCGAGTGCATCTGGCACGGCGCACAAATGAAAATCGGGCTATAATCGCGGGTAAGGGACGCAATCCGAGCAAGTCTTGCGCGAACGGCGTAAACGATGCAGCATCTCACGCCACAGCCTAAACGCCGCCGCCCCGTCTCCGAGCGGGTGCAGCGCCTGATCTCCTACGCCTGGATCATCGCCTCGCTGGCGCTGCCCGCGCTGGGGATCATCTTCCTCTCAACCGCCGACCTGGCCCCGGTGGATACGCGTTCAGCCGCGCACACCGTCCGGGCAGGCGAGTCGCTGGCGATCATCGCCCGGCGCTACGGGGTGACGGTTGACGAGATCGTGCAGGCCAACGGGCTGAACAACCCCAACCTGATCTACGCCGGGCAGGTGCTGACGATCCCGCTGCGCGATGCTGCCGGAAGCGAGCTGTACACCGTGCAGCGCGGCGACTCGCTGAGCGCAATCGCCCGGCGCTATGGGGTGACGGTTGATGCGTTGATGAGCGCCAACGGGCTCAACAACCCCAACAGCATCTTCGCCGGGCAGCAGTTAAACATCCCCGGCAGGCTGCAAAGCAGCGCCGGGACGCACAGCGGGAGCGGGGTTTACACCGTGCAGCGCGGCGACTCGCTGAGCGCCATCGCCCGGCGCTACGGGGTGACGGTTGAGGCGCTGATGAGCGCCAACGGGCTCAACAACCCCAACAGCATCTTCGCCGGGCAGGCGTTGAATATCCCTGGCGCGGGCGCGCCGGAAGTCGAGGTGGCTGCGCCGCCGGACCGGGGCCTGACCTACACCCTCCAGCGCGGCGACTCGCTGTTCCGCGTCAGCCTGATCTACGGGGTAACGGTTGACGAGCTCCTGGCCGTGAACAACCTCGCCAGCCCAAACGCGATCTATACGGGCCTGGAGGTACGCATCCCGGAGCCAGAGCAGGCCGTAGCCAGCGCGCCTGAGGCGGCCCCCGGTGCTGGCGAAGCAGCCTCCCCGCCCAGCGCGGCACGCACCCACACCGTCCAGTGGGGGGACACGCTGGCGCAGATCGCCATGCAGCACAACGTCACGGTCGATGGGCTGGTAGCCGCCAACGGCCTGACGCGCCCCGACCGCATCTACGTGGGGCAGACAATCAACATTCCGGACGCCGGGGCCAGCGCACGCCCGCAGCCCGCCCAGGCGGCCACCGCGCACCGCGTGCAGCGGGGCGAGACGCTCTCGTCCATCGCGCTGCGCTACGGGGTGACGGTGCACTCGCTGGCCGCCGCAAACGGTATTCAGAACACCTCGCGCATCTACGCCGGGATGGCGCTGTCAATCCCCTCCGCGCAGGCCGGGTCGAACAGCGTGCGCTACGCGAGCTACGGGCCGGGGCTGTGCCCGGACGCGCGGCCAGCGCGGTCGGGGACGGGCTACTTCATCCGCCCGACGCGCGGCTACGTGATCACGCAGATCTTCCACCCCTGGCATCCAGGCATCGACCTGGCGCTGTCCATTGGCAGCGACGTCTACGCGGCGGACGGCGGGACGGTGGTCTTTGCCGGGTGGAACCCGGTGGGCTATGGCAACCTGGTGGTGCTCGACCACGGGAACGGGTGGCGCACCTACTACGCGCACCTGAGCACGCTGGAAGTCGGGTGCAGCGATTGGGTTCCGCGCGGGACGATCCTGGGCCAGATCGGCAGCACGGGCAACAGCACCGGGCCGCACCTGCACTTTGAGATGCTGCGCTTTGGTGTGGCGGTGAACCCGGCGGGCTACATCCGCTTCTGATGAGCCGGCCAGCCCCGACCCAACCGCTCCCCCTTGATACGGCCATCTGCGGCGACTGCGTCACGGTGCTGGCCGGGCTGCCCGAAGCCAGCGTTGACCTGATCTTCGCCGACCCCCCGTACAACCTCCAGCTTAACCAGGAGCTGTGGCGGCCCAATATGACGCGCGTCGATGGGGTCAACGACGCGTGGGATCAGTTCGAGAGCTTCGCCACCTACGATGAGTTCACGCGGGCATGGCTGGCCGCCTGCCGCCGCGTGCTCAAGGACACGGGCACGCTGTGGGTGATCGGCACCTACCACAACATCTACCGCGTCGGGGCGATCCTGATGGACCTGGGCTACTGGATTCTGAACGAGGTGGTCTGGATCAAGGCCAACCCCACCCCGAATTTCAAGGGCACGCGCTTCACCAACGCGCATGAGACGCTGATCTGGGCGCAGAAGCAGCCGGGCGCGCCGTACACCTTCAACTACCATGCCATGAAGGCGCTCAACGGCGGCAAACAGATGCGCTCCGACTGGCGGCTGCCGATCTGCTCCGGGGCGGAGCGGATAAAGGTAAACGGCCAGAAGGCGCACGCCACCCAGAAGCCGGAGGCGCTGCTTGAGCGCGTGGTCCTGGCAAGCTCCCGCCCCGGCGACGTGGTGCTCGACCCGTTCTTCGGCACAGGCACAACGGGCGCGGTCGCCAGACGGCTGGGCCGCCGCTGGATCGGCATCGAACAGGACGCAGGTTACGTCGCGCTGGCGCGAGAGCGCATCGCGGCGGTCAAGGAAGAGCCGCCCCCCGACGCGGCGCTGGCCGCCACCGACCCGCGCCGCCTGCCGCGCGTGCCGTTCCGCACGCTCGTCGAGCGCGGGCTGGTGCAGCCGGGGCAGACGCTCACGTTCCGCAGCCAGGAAGCGGTAACAGCTGCCGTGCTGGCGGACGGGCGCATCCGGTGCGGAGACGTGGTGGGGTCGATTCACCAGGTGGGGCGGGCGATCCAGAACGCGCCGGTCAACGGCTGGCAGGCGTGGCTCATCGACGACGCCCAAAGCGGTGAGCGCGTGCCGCTCGACGCGCTGCGCGAGCGGGCGCGGGCTGAGATGGGAGGCTGAGAACCGGCCGATGAAGGCGATCCGATTCCACACCTTCGGCGGGCCGGAGGTGCTCGTTCTGGAGGACGTGCCGCAGCCGGAGCCAGGCGAGGGCGAGGCGCTGGTGCGCGTCATCGCAGCAGGCGTCAACCCGGTGGATTGGAAGACCCGCGAAGGGGCGGGGGCGGCCAAGCAGATCGCCGCGCTGCCTGCCATCCCCGGCTGGGACATCTCCGGCGTGGTCGAGGCGCTGGGGCCGGAAGCGCCAGCTTCCGCGGGCGCAGGCGGCTTCGCTGCCGGGGATGCGGTGTACGGGATGGTGCGCTTCCCTCAGCCGGGGTCGGCCTACGCTGAGATGGTCGCCGCGCCCACCGCCCACCTGGCGCACAAGCCCGCTTCGCTCAGCCACGAACAGGCCGCCGCCGTGCCACTCGCGGCGCTGACCGCGTGGCAGGCGCTCGTCGAGGTGGGGCCGGGCAAGTCCCAACTCGCCGCCGGGCTGGAGGCCGGGCAAACGGTGCTCGTCCATGCGGCGGCGGGCGGGGTCGGGCACCTTGCCGTGCAGCTCGCCCGCTGGAAGGGCGCGCGCGTGATCGGCACCGCCTCGGCGCAAAATGCGGACTTCGTGCGAGGGCTGGGGGCTGAGATATGCATCGACTACCGCTCAACGCGCCTTGAAGACGCCGTGCGCGGGGTGGATGTGGTGCTCGACGCGCTGGGCGGCGAGTCGCGCGAACGGTCGTGGGGCGTGCTGAAGCCGGGCGGCGTGCTCGTCAGCCTGCGGCGCGACCTGCCGGAAGGGGCGGGTGAACCGCACGGGGTGCGGGCGTTCGCCATCCTGGTGCGGCCCGAAGCCGAGCAGCTTGCCGCCATCACTGCGCTGATCGACGCCGGGCACGTCAGGCCGCACGTCGAGGCGGTCTACCCGCTTGCCCAGGCGGCAGAGGCGCAGGAGCGGAGCCGGGCCGGGCACGTACGCGGCAAGCTTGTGCTGAGCACAGCGGGTTAGCCCACCCGCAGCCAGAGAACAAACCCAACCGCAGGAATGAGCAAGGAGACAGCCCGTCATGCTGAAGCACCTTCGCACCCAGCACCGCGCCGTCGAGAAGGGCATCAAGGCGATCAACGAATATCTGGACCGCGTGAGCAAGGGGGCGGCCCTCGACGAGCGCGGGCGCTGCCGCGTGCAGTTCGAGAACGTCGGGCTGCACATCGTGGCGCGGCCCGATGCGAACATGGTGATCTTCAAGGCGTTCATCAACACGCTGCCCGACCCGGAGGGCGGCAAGATTCTGCCGCTCTACTACCACCTGCTCGACATGAGCGACGAGCCGCAGACCGGCATGGCCTACTTCGCCATCGTCGCCTCGGAGGAGATCGGCGGGGAGCGGGACGCGATCAGCGTTGAGACCAAGCGACCCATCGCCGATATGAGCTACGAGGAGTTCGTGACCTGCCTGCGGACGGTGGGCGAGGTGGCGAACATCTGGATGGAGCGGCTGGAGGCTGAATTCGGCGCGCCGCGCATCCTGTGAGGGCCAGCCGGGGCGGCAGGCACAGAGGCCACGCGGCATGACCAGACTACGCATCAAGCCCTACATCGACGAGCAGCCCAACTGGCCGCGCGATGGGCAGGCCATTCTGGCGCAGTTCGACGCGCAGACAGTCGTCGTCTACCAGGCCACCGGGCGCGGGATGGGGCGCTGGGCGGTGAAGCACGGGCGGCTGGCCCTGCCGGGCGGCGAGGCCGCCCCGGGGTTCAGCTTTGAGCGGATGAGCTGGCTCATGACGAGCTTCACGTGGATGATGCACCGCAGCGCATGGGCGACCGCGCCCGGCCAGGAGGCGGTGCTCGCCATCTGGCTGCAACGCGCTGCCTTCGACGCGATCCTGGCGCAGGCGGCACACAGCCGGTACGTGGAGGATGCATACCCCAGCCGCGAGGCGTGGCAGGCCGCCGCCGACGCTTCGGACGTGCTGGCGCAGTGGGCCCCGGATTACCCGCCATACGGCCCCAAGCTGCGGCGCAGGGCGCTCCAGATCGGGCTGCGCGGTGAGGCGCTGCGCCGCTTCGCGGAGGAGTGGATCGCGCACGTGGAGGACATCAGCGAGTTCGCGCGGCAGCAGGCAGCCTTCGCCAGTGAAACCGAGCTGCTCTTCGTGCCCGCGCAGCGCGTCTACCCGGTAAGCGACGCGACGCTGGCCCGCCACCTGGGGCTGGACCGGTGGGCCGGGGACTAGCGAGACACAGGCCGCAATACATAGCTTTTACATAGGTGCTGAGTAATGAAGTGGCTTTTCGTGCGTCCCTGGTGGCGGATCGCTGGCCTGCTGATTCTTGTCACAGTCGGCCTGGGCGCTTTGGTCTGGCTGCTGGCTGTGCACTGGCCGGGTGGAGTAGATTATTACTATTCTTTCTACCCGATCACATGGGCTTGGCTGCGCGGCGAAACGAATCTCTATGATGGTGTAATACCTAGCTACCAACATCCCCCGTGGACAGTCTTTGCCCTTCTACCATTTTCGCTGTGGCCGTACGACATCGGCCGGGCACTCCTAGGGATCGTGTCTGTGGCGACTATCGCTGCAAGCGTTTTTGTGTTCAGCCAGCCAGGGCGACGGCGCCCGTGGGCGCTCGCCTTTGCTTTATTCAATCTGCACACATTCGACCTGCTGTACCGCGGCCAGATGTCAGTGTTTGCCACGCTCGGAACACTACTGGGCTGGCTTGCTCTGGAACGACGCCAGCCATGGCTGATGGCGTTAGCCTACCTATCCCTGATCGCCAATCCGCCGAATATCATACCGGTGGCCGTATTCTTGCTGTGGAGTTCGTGGCAGGCATGGGATCGAAGGGCAGTAGCCTTCAGCCTAATG